>Ga0335081_10016087_pt1 | contig 12101 bp, 11 predicted proteins | sample Lox_Sample_35_FD_206713 | JGI IMG/M metagenome (GOLD analysis project Ga0335081, IMG submission 206713) | Soil microbial communities from Loxahatchee National Wildlife Refuge, Florida, United States - Lox_Sample_3.5 | ecosystem: Environmental > Terrestrial > Soil > Wetlands | place: USA... | reverse complement strand
TCCTTGGCGTCATAGCCGCGCAACGGCGAGTCGGCGTCCAGTTCGTCGGGGCGGATCGCCGCGACGAGTCCCACGCCCCGGGCGTTCACCAGCCGCGCCAGGTCGATGAGCAGGTGGTCCGAGCTCGGCCCGCCCCGATGGGCGTCGTCCACGACCAGTACGAGGGGGCCGCGCGCTGAGGCGTGCGCGAGCAGCGCCGCGATCGCGGTGGCGACCTCACCGGGGAGCTGGCGGCCGGCCAGATCGGCGTCGTTGCCGAGCAGCAGCACTTCGTCGAGTGTCGCCGCGTGCGCCAGCAGGCTGGCCGGGGCGAGGTCGGCACGGCGGACCGTCGTCCACAGTGGCGCCAGCAGCCGACGCCAGCCCTGATAGCCGCCTTCACCGCGTTCGAACGTCATCCACTCCACATCGATGCCACCGCGCTGCCCGGCCAGGAGGTGGACAAGCAGCTGTGACTTGCCGATGCCAGCCGGACCTAGGACCAGGGCCAGGCCACCCCTGCCCTCCCGGACACGGTCGAGGAAGGCGGTGAGTTCGGCGGTCTGGCGTTCTCGGCCCAGCAGCAGGCCCGTGGCGGTCGCGGGGAGCGGGCGGCGGGCGAGCGGCGGCAGCTTGCCGGCGGCAGCTAGTTCCACCAGCCGCTCGGCCCAGTCAGGCCACGTCTCGTCAGCCGGCCCGCTCGCGCGCCACTGCCTCACCGCCGAGCGCGCTTCGGCCGGGCCGAGCTCATCCAGCCTGGTCACGATGAAGGCCAGCCAGGCCCGCGGATCACCGCGGCCCCGGGCGGCGGCAAGTGCGGGTCCCTCACCAAGGTGAGCGGCGGCCGCCATGGCCTCGTCGCCATGCCGACGTGCCTCGGCTTCGAAATGTGCCCGCTGGGCACCGGTGAGGCTTAGCGCGTCTGCCAGCAGCTGCACAGTGCTCGCATGCGGCGCCCGGCTGACCTGGCGCTCCAAGTCACTAATCGTGTGCGGACTAAGCCCGGTGGCCGCTGCCAGCTCTTCCTGCGTTCGAGATGCCGCCATCCGCAGTTGCCGTAGGAGTGCCCCGAAGGAGGTCACAGCCGACGGTAAGGCGGGCTGACCAGCGGAAGAGCAGCGTACAGGTGCACCCGGCGGCAGGGGCTGCACGGAAACTGGGAGCCGTTCTTGGAGTAATTCTTCACCTCCTTCATGGTAGGCCGGTTACCTATGTCTTAACGTCAATGGTTCCGGGAGAAACGGCTCCGGGGGGGTCGCGGTCCGGGGGCGGGAGCCCGAGCCAACGCCTCGACGGCTCCGCCCTCGGGCCAGGGGAGCCTGCGCGTCAGTCCCTCGTGGTGCAGGTCGCCGCCCCGACCGTGACGGTGATGCTGGCGCCGGGCGCCGGGCCGTTGAGGTAGATGAGCGCGTAGCCGGAGCTGTTCGTCCAGTAACTGTGCGAGTACCCGCCTGCGGTGGCGGTCGCATCCTGGTCGGGTTGGTTGGAGTCCACGTAGACGTTGTTCTCGTCGTCGGCGGCGTCGTAGATGGTCGCGGTGGCTGAGCACCAGGCGGCCGATCTGGCTGAGCTGCCCGGGCCAGACTCGGCGGCGCGGTACGGCCTGGCGTGGGCATAGTCGCTGGCGATGGTCGCAGCGATCCGGGCGACGACGGTGCGATCTCGGGTGAGGACGCCGAGCTCGCGGTTGTAGTCCAGGCTGGCGACGGAGAAGTTCTGCGACCCGACCAGGACTCGGCGACCGGCCAGTTTGGCATCGGCGGCCAGCGCCTTGGCGTGGATGTACAGGGAGGATGCGTCGTCGGGATAGAGCCTGATGTGGACGCCGGCCCTGGCGAGCTCGTCGAACGCCTGGTCCCACTCGGAATCCTCGGTCATGGTGATGGTCACGTCCACCCCACGCCGCGCGGCGGCGGCCAGGGCAGCGGTGACCGCAGGGTCATCCATCTCCTCGTTCTCCACCGCGAGCGTGCGGGTCGACCCGTTGATGACCGCGAGCACTGAGCTCTCGGCGTTGATCGGCGACCAGACCAGGTCAGTGCCGTCCGGCGGGTCGATGGAGCGGCCCGCGAAGTCGGCGTCGAAGGTGGCGACGATGGCGTGCACGTCGGCGCGGTCGGTGTCGATGACGGTGAAGTCCCTGGTGTCGGCGTAGTACTCGGTGACCAGGTTCCCGGTCATGATCAGCGAGGTGGCGTCGTCCACGGTGAGGGTCTTCTGGTGGTAGATCACGCTCGCCGGGCCCCACCGGACCTGGACACCGTGAGCGGCGAGGTAACGGAATGCTGGAGTGTTGCGTGACTTCTCCAGGTATCGGTCAAGGATCACCCGGACGTCCACCCCGCGCCTGGCGGCCGCAGCAAGGTCATGCTCAGCCACGGTGTCGACCAGCTCGTACATGCTCAGATCCACCGACGAGCGTGCCCCGTTGATCAGGCGGTAGACCGGGCCGACCCCGGCCGCCGGCTCGGTCAGCACCTGCAACAACCCGGCACGACCCGACCGGCTGCGGGACACGGCGGGCGCGGTGGCGGTGGCGTCCTGCGGCCGGGGCCGCGGATCCGGCGATGAAGAACGGGCCGCGGGCGGCCGGCCGCTGGGCACCGGCTGAGTGCCGCCGCAGGCGCCGGCACTCAGCGCCAGCGCGGTCGCGCCGAGTGCGATCAGGATCGTGCGGTACACCTCGTGCGCTCCGTCCTGTAGGGGTCAGGCACCCTCGGCCGGCGGCTGGTCCGACACCTGACGCACCGGCAGGATGATCGCCGACGGGTGCCCGGGGTCGTGGTAAACCGCCTGGTCGGCGGCGACCAGGCGGGTGGCGGTGGCCAGCGGCTCGCCGGTGCCCGGGTTGCGCGCGTAGCGGGGGAACGCGCCGCTGGAGACCTGGACCCTGATCCGGTGGCCGGCCGCGAACCGGTGCGCGGTCGGCCAGAGCCGCACGTCGGCACGGGTGACCGCGTCGGCGTCGGTGAGGCTGATCAGGCCGTCGCAGACGTTGTGCGAGCGGCCGGACTGGTCCACGTCGCACAGCCGGACGAACACGTCAGCGTGGCGCAGGCTGGAGCCGAACCAGATCTCCGCGCTGACCTCGCCGATCACTTCGATATCGGCGTCCAGCGGCTCGGTGGTGAAGGTGAGCACGTCCGGCCTCGCCTCCAACCTGGCGTTATCGACCCGGCCGGCGTTGCGGGTCATCCGGACGCCGCCGACCGCCGGGGTGGGGTCGGCCGGGTCGTAGCGGTACCGGTCGGGCTCAGACTTGCCGGCCGCTCCGGCGGCGAGCGCGCCGTCGGGCTGGAGGTGGAGCCGCCGCGGAGCGTAGCCGGGCGGCGGCCAGGCGTCGAAGTCGCGCCAGGCCTCCTCGCCCATGACGAACAGGCGCACCGGGGCGCGGTCCGGCGGCCGGCCGTCCCGTGCGCAGCCCAGGCCGAAGTCGACCGCCTCCCGCACCGCCGTGCCGTCCGCCGACAGATGCGTCCAGGGGCCGACCACCAGCCGCGCCTGCGTCCCGGCCCGCCGAAGGGCCTGGTAGTCGCGGAGCTGGCCGGGCAGGAAGATGTCATACCAGCCGCCAATCGAGCAGACCGGCACGCGTACCTGGGCCACCCGGTGCCTGTGGTCGATCTCGGCCCACCGCGGATCGGCGGCGTCGCACGCGAGGATGTCCTGGATGTAGGACGACCGGTGCCCGATCGCTGCGATGTCGGCCCGGCCGAGCGGGAGCGTGGACATCGCCCTGCGGACCTTGCCGGCCTCGACCATGCCGCGCAGCGTGCCGAGCCGACGCTCCTGGCCGGCCACCATCACGCCCCAGGAGAACGGGGTCTCCAGCGAGAACCCGTCGGGCCGCAGGAACTCCATGGTGAGCGCCGAGTCGGTCACCTGCGGGATCATCGCCTTGACCTGCGGGGGCAGCTCGTCGGCCACTGCCCACTGGACGTATCCCAGGTAGCTGCCTCCGACCAGCACGATGCTGTCGCCGCACCAGGGCTGCTTGACGACCCAGTCGAGGGTGGCCAGGCCGTCGTCGCGCTCGCGCCGCATCGGGTCGAACTCGCCGCCCGAGCCGAACGTGCCGCGGGTGCTCTGCAGCAGCACCTGGAAGCCGCGCTCGGCCAGCGGGATGGCCATCACCGTGGCGACCAGCCCCCGGCGCCCGTACGGGCAGCGCATCAGCGCGAGCGGCGGCGCGGTTGCCTCACCCGGCTCCCGCTCCCCTTTCGTCCGCGGCGCGTACCGGTCGGCCAGCAGCACGACCCCGTCCGGCATCGGTACCCGGAGGTCACGCTCGGCCACCACGTCCCTGGTCAGCGGCGGGTCGAGCCGCAGTGCCCGCTGCATGAACCGGCTGGTCAGCTTCATCGGCTGTGCTCGGTGAGCGCGGCCGCCTGCTCGGCGCAGATCTCGGCCATGGCCTGCACCGCGCCGCGGCAGACGCCGGGGAAGTTCAGGTAGCCGTGCGGCATGCCGACGTACTCGGTAAGCCTGACCGGCACGCCGGTCGCGCGGAGGGCGTCGGCGTAGCGCACGCCGTCCTCGCGCAGCGGATCGTGCTCGGCGACCTGGATCAGCGCCGGGGGCAGGCCGGCGTGGTCCTTCGCGAGCAGCGGGGACACCCGCGGGTCGGCCGGGTCGGCATCACCGAGGTACAGCCGGCGGAACGCGAGCATCTCAGGCGCGGAGATGATCAGGGTGTTCGCCGCGTCCGGCGACATGACGGTCATGTCGGTCGGCGGGTACAGCAGCGCCTGGTGGCTGATCAGCGGCCCGCCGCGGTCACGGGCCAGCAGGCACAGCACGGCCGACAGGTTCCCGCCCGCGCTCTCCCCCATCACCGCGATCCGCGGCGCGCAGTCCCCGGAGCCCGCACCCAGGTCCGTGGCATTATGCGCGGCCCACTCCAGGGCCGCGTAGCAGTCGTCCACTGCGGCTGGGAACCGGTGCACCGGCGCCAGCCGGTACGCGACCGACACCACCACGGCATCGACGGTCACGGCCACCGAGCTGCAGATCCAGTCCGACATCCGCAGGTCGCCGACGACGAACCCGCCGCCATGGAAGTTCATGATCAGCGGCCGGGGAACCGAGGCGGCCCCCGCCGGGCGATACACGCGCACCGCGAGATCGCCGCCCGGACCCGCGATCTTCCTGTCGCGCACCTGCGTGCCTGGAATTACCGTGCCGAAGATGCGGTTGGCCAGGCCCTTGCTCGGCATGGTCCTGGACTGCATGGCAATGACCTCTGCGTCGCTCTTGGCACCGAACGAGCCCTGCCGCTGCACCATCCACGCCCATAGCCGGACCCGGCGGTCGATCGGAGCCATCCGCCCTCCGTCCCTGCCACGCGGCACCCGCTCATACCTCCCCAGACTGCCTATTCTCCACCGCGCCGGCATCCGCCTCCAGAGACGCCAGTACAGTTCCGGCCATAGCGGGTTGGCGAGCCGGGAGGTCGGCAGGTGGACGAGCAGGCAGTCAGCATCGATGGTCAGCGGATCGCGTTCCTCCAGAGCGAGGGCGGCGGCCGGGCCGTGGTGTTCGTGCACGGCAACTCGTCATCGGCCCGCACCTGGCGGCCCGTGCTGGCCGGACCGTTCGGGCACCGGTACAGGTGCCTGGCCATCGACCTGCCGGGGCACGGCAGGTCGGACCAGGCCGCGGACCAGTCGGCCTACTCGCTCCCCGGCTATGCCGGTGTGCTGGCCCGATTCGCCGAGGCCACCCGGGCGGCCGACGCGGTGATCGTGGGCTGGAGCCTGGGCGGGCACATCGCGCTCGAGGCGGCGCCGGCCATGCCGGATGCGGCGGGGTTCGTCATCTTCGGCACGCCGCCGGTCGCGTCAGCCGCCCAGATGGCTGAGGCGTTCCTGCCCAACCCGGTGATGAACGTCGGCTTCACCGCCGACGTCTCTGCGGAGCAGGCGCACGCCTACGCCGAGAGCTTCACTGCCCCCGGGTCCGACCTGCCGCTCGACGACGTCATCGCCGACATCCTGCGCACCGACGGCACGGCCCGGGCCGGCCTGTTCGCCAGCGTGGGCGAGGGCAGGTTCGCCGACGAGCTGGCCATCGCTGCGGACCTCGGACGGCCGCTGGCGATCCTGCACGGCGAGGGCGAGCAGCTGGTGAATCTCGGCTACCTCGAGCGGCTGCACATCCCGACCCTGTGGCGCGGCGGCGTGCAGTTGATACCCGGCGTCGGGCACGCCGCGCACCTGGAGGCCACCGGCGCGTTCACCGGCCTGCTCGACCAGTTCCTTTCCGACCTCGGCTGATCGTGCCGGCGGCCGCCGTCAGCCGCTGCCCGAGCACGCGCGCGGCGTCCTTGAGGTCTGGACAGCTCACGATGCGGTACGACTCCGGGATCAGTGCGAGCTGCTGCGCGTACCAGACCGGGTTGCTCGTGCTTCCGACCAGGCGGCAGGTCGCCGCGTCGAGCGGTTCGAGCCGACCAATGGCAGCAGGCAGGCAGCGCGCCGCCGCCTCGGCTGGCGCATGGATGATGACCTCGATCTCGTGGTCCCAGCCGATGGCAAGGTGCTGCTCGAGCGTGGTGACCGGGTCGAGGCCAGCGGGGGGCGTGAAGGTGGCGTCGAGCATCTCGACGCGCCCGATCCGGTCGATCCGGTAGGCCCGCTGGGCGCCGGCGGCGTGCGAACGGCAGAGCAGGTACCAGCGGCCATGCCGTACCACCACCGCCCACGGGTCGGCCTCGGCGAGCCACTCCGTCCCTGCCTCGGTTCGGTAGGCCAGCCGGATCCGGCGGTGCTGTGAGCAGGCCTGCACCAGCGCCGCGGTGGTCTGCGGGTCGGGCCGCGCGGCGGCCCGATCGGGGGCCGGCGCCGTGGTGCGGCGTACGGCCTCCGCCTGCGCAGCCACCGGATCGGGCAGCGCCCGCATGATCTTCCCGAGCGCGCTGCCGACCGGGGTGGCCGGATCGTCGGCGGCGTGGTGGCCGTCGAGCACGGCCATGACCAGGCCGAGGGCCTCTGCGGCGGTGAACATCAGCGGCGCGAGCCGCAGTCCGCGGCCGACCCGGTACCCGCCGTACGGTCCGCGCAGCGACTCGATCGGGATGCCGGCCTCGCGGAGGATGCCGACGTACCGGCGCGCGGCCCGGTCGGAGACGCCGAGTTTGACGGCGATCCGGTCCGCGGTGATGCCCGGGCTGCCCTGGATCAGCTCAAGCGCCAGCAGCGCCCGCGCGGTCGGGCTTGCTTCGGCCATCTCGCCATCCCGCTCGTAACCGGAACCAGAACGTCCGCAATGCAGGCTATCGAAACACATAATTCACCTCAGCCGGTCATCTGCGGCGCGGCATGATGGACGGCGGCGCGGAAGACGGAGGCGGTGCCTGTGGAGCCGTTCGATCCGAGCAGGCCGAACATCGCCAGGGTGTGGGACTACTGGCTAGGCGGGAAGGACAACTTCGCGGCAGACCGCGAGCTTGCCGAGAAGATGCTGGCCGTCCACCCGCCCTCCGCGCAGATGGCGAGGGAGAACAGGGAGTTCCTCGGGCGTGCGGTCAGCTACGTGGCGGCCCGCGGAGTACGGCAGTTCATCGACGTTGGAGCGGGCCTGCCGACCGCGCTGAACACGCACGACATCGCTAGGCAGGTCAATCCGCACGCACGCGTGGCCTATGTGGATAACGACCCGGTGGTGATCTCGCATGCCCGCACGCTGCTTGCCCGCAGTCCCGGAGTGATCGCTGTCCCCGGCGATATGCGCGATCCCGAGGCGGTGTTCGCCGACGCCGGACTGGCGGACCTGATCGACCTGAGCGAGCCCGCGTGCGTGATCCTCTCCGCCGTCCTGCACTTCGCCGGGGCCGCAGACGCGCGCAACATCGCGACCGCCTTCGCCCGGGCGCTCGCCCCGGCCAGCTACCTGATCATTTCGGTCGGCAGCGGCAGCAGGTCAGAGGGAGCGAACTTCACCTCCGCGTACAGCGCCGCGCAGATCTACATCCACTCACCCGACGAGGTACGCGGCTTCTTCGGCGACCTTGAGCTCATGCCACCGGGCGTCGTCCCGGTGCGCGGCTGGCACGGTGACGGGCCCGTGCCTGACCTCGCGCCGCGCACCGCTACCTTCATCGGCGGTGTGGCTCGTCGTCAGGGCGAGTGCCCGGCCGCGTCCACGGCGTGCTAGCTGCTGCGGCGCGGGCCGCACCCGGCACCGGGACGACGATCATGGTGAGCCTGGCCCTGCCCGAGTCGCGGCCCGGCAGCGCGGCGGACCAGGCATCGGCCGCGAGCCGCGGCCGGGGAGAGGCGGGCACGTCGGCGCCCGCCATGGCGACGAGCGGCCAGGACAGGTGACCGTCCGCGTTCTCATCGTGGACGATCACCCGGTGGTCCGCGAAGGGCTGCGGGCGGTGCTGTCGGCCGAGCCTGACATCACGGTCCTCGGCGAGTGCGGCCGCGGGGAGGATGCGGTCGCCGCCGCCACCGAACTCGCACCCGATGTCGTGCTGATGGACCTGCGCCTGCCCGGCCTGGACGGCGTCGCCGCCACCCGGCAGATCACCGCCACCGGCCGGACCGCGGTGCTGGTGCTGACCACCTACGACACCGACGGCGACATCGCACGGGCCATCGCCGCCGGCGCGGTCGGCTACCTGCTCAAGGACGCGCCACGGCACGACCTCGCAGCCGCCGTGCGGGCCACCGCCAGGGGCGAGACGGTCCTGGCCGCGCCGGTCGCCGCGAAGCTGGTGAGCCAGGTCCGCGGCGGGAGCAGCCTGAGCGCCCGCGAGAGTGACGTGCTCGGGCGGATCGCCCGCGGCCTGTCCAACCCGGAGATCGGCCGCGAACTCTACATCAGCGAGGCGACCGTGAAGAGCCACGTCATGCGGATCTTCGGGAAGCTGGGCGTCAGGGACCGGACCGCCGCGGTGACCGCGGCCATCGCCCGCGGGATCCTGCCGCCCCCCGAGTGCTGAAACGGCAAAAGCTCAGGCCACTAGAGTACGTACGCCTCTTCTTCTTCGAACTCAGTGTCCAGACCCGCCTGCTCGACTGCGTCGGGAACCCGGATCGGCTCGAACCGGTTCAGGACCTTGAGGATGAGCCAGGTTACGCCGAACGCGTAGGCTGCCACGAACAGCGCGGCCGCGACCTGCTTGCCGAAGAAGGCGGCGTTACCGGCTACCAGCCCGTTCTGGCCTGCTGCGTTGACCGACAAGTAGGCGAAGACCCCGAGCAGGATGGTACCGAGGAGGCCGCCGATCCCGTGCGCTCCCCAGACGTCAAGCGCGTCGTCCCACTTCATGCGGTTCCGGAACCATACCGCGCCGTAGACGACGCCGCCGGCCAGGAACCCGATGACGAAGGACGCCCAGGTCGGCACGTAGCCGGCGCAGGGGGTGATGCAGGCCAGCCCGGCCACAGCGCCGGTGAAGGCGCCGACCAAGCTGGGCTTGCCGGTCTTCCACCAGCTGACGCCCAACCAGGTGCACATGGCGACGGATGCGGCGATGTCGGTGTTGACGAAGGCCTGCGCGGCGATTCCGTTAGCCGCCAGCGCGGAGCCTGCGTTGAACCCGAACCAGCCAAACCACAGCAGGCCAGTCCCCAGGCCGACGAACGCGACGTTGTGCGGCACCGTCTTCTCACCCGGCGCGAAATTGCGCTTACCGACTACCCACACCGACGCCAGCGCGGCGAACCCGGCGCTGGTGTGCACAACCATTCCGCCGGCGAAGTCGTGCACCCCCCAGCTGGCGAGGAACCCGCCGCCCCAGATCCAGTGCACAAGCGGCACATAGACCAGCAGGCTCCACACGACCAGGAACTTCAGGTAGCTCTTGAAGTGCACCCGGTCGGCGAACGCACCGGTGATGAGAGCCGGGGTGATGATCGCGAACATCTCCTGGAACGAGAAGTGCGCCAGCGCCGGGATGTGCGGCGCCCACGGCCCCGGATGGACGCCTACATTGCGCAGGAATGCCCAGGAGAAGTTCCCGATGATGCCACCCTCGTTGCCTGAGAAGGCGAGCGAGTACCCGACCGCGACCCAGATGACGGTCACCACGCCCATCGAGATGAAGCTCTGCAGCATGATGGCCAGCACGTTCTTCCGGCGGACCAGCCCGCCATAGAAGAACGCCAGGCCGGGCGTCATCACCATCACCAGCGCTGCGCTGATCAGAACGAAGGCGGTATCTCCAGCACTGATCACCACGGCCTCCACCGGAACGCTCGTTGCTCTGCCCTCGGCGAAGGCTAACTGCGGCCGTGCCGCTCAGACAGGGACCTCCGACTACGTCAATAGGGCCTAAGGTCCCAATTGGGCCAAGGGTCCTGCTTGTCCGGCCGCGGCGCTGAGCTGCCGCCAGAGCCTAGGCTGTCGGGCCGCGCGCGGCCGGTGTCGATGACTGCGATCGTCTGTGGGGTGGCCGGGGCCGTGCTGTCGCCCTGGGAGACCACGTGTACCCGCGACCCACCCGGCGACAGCGCAATGCCGGACGGGGCATCTGCGACCGGAATCAACCCGGTTACCCGGCCGAGGTCCCGCCGTCGCGCCGCGCGCCCGGAGAGCAGACCGCCGAGGTCGAACACGGCGACATCCGCCGAGTGCTCTTCGGGCACGAACGCGTGCCGGCAACCGCCGGAGATGATCTTGATGGATGTGGGAAATGTCTCAGAATACGCAGTGGATGTGGCATCCATTCCACTGACACCCAGATGATCACAGATGGTTTCGGCTGGTTTGTGGGGATTCAGGCGAGCGTTCTCGCTCAGGCGACCGCGGCCGCGCGGCGCGGAGGCCAGCCGCGCTGCTCCGGGTTGTTCATGGCCGGTGATCCGCGCGGTAGAGCCGTCGGTGCCCGCGGAGATCTGCGGGACAGGCGCTAGTCAAGCCAGCAGGGCCGCGAAGGCCACCCTGTCTGTAGTTGGGCGCACAAGTCAGGCCGAGATGCCGGGACCGGCGGCGTGACGGCCGTTAAGAAATGGAATGAGGCGCCTAGCTGGCGCGAAGGCCAGCGACGATGACCGAGAGCATCCGGTCGAGCTCTCCCGAGCTCCCTGGCGCCTGGTCGGTGGCCATGATCATGCCCTGGGCCAGCCGGATCAGGTCGGAGCCGGTGATGTCGGCGCGCGCGTCGCCGGTCTGCTGCGCGCGCTGGAGCAGGGCGCTCGTGGACTGCCCGATCACGGTCTTGCACACCGGCAGGAACGAGGACTCGGTCTCGAGAGTGGCCAGCAGCTCCCTGGTCAGGCTGCGCTTGGTGCTGCTGAAGACGACCAGCTCGCGCAGCCACTCGGCGAGCGCGTCGGCGGGCGACTCGGCCGCGAGCAGCTTGGCGGCGCGACCGCCGAGCGCCACGACCTGGTCACGGTAGACGGCCTCGAGCAGGCACTGCCGGTTCGGGAAGTGCCGGTACAGCGTGCCGATCCCGACCCCGGCCCGCCGGGCGATCTCCTCAAGCGACACCTCATCCGAGCCGCGCTCGGCGAACGCAGCCCACGCGGCGGCGAGCAGCTTGTCGTAGTTCCGGCGCGCGTCGGCCCGCATCTCCCGCTCGGGGCGGTCAGACTGCAGCCGTTCCAGCCCGGCCGCCGCAGCCTCGGCCGCCGCACCGCCAGGCACAGCGTCGCCGGGCCCGGGGCTCGCGCTAGCCGGGGTCGGCTCAGTCGCACTCATCGCGTTCGCTCCGTCCGTACTCGCATGATCCACGCCCGCAAGACTCAGACTTGCAAAGCGGAGGGATCCTCCGTATAGTTATCGGAGGGATCCTCCGAATCAAGATTAGCTCACCCGGGCCCGGTTGGCCACCGGTCGGCCCGGGGGGAGCGCACTCCCCTCTTGCCTTCATGGAAGGAAGCCATGTCGTCCTCAGTCACGACACACGCACCACTGCACCCGAACGAATCCGCCAGCCAGCCGGCGGTCCTAGCAGCCACGGCCGGAGACGCCGCCGATTCGAAGACCGCCAGCCCGAAGGCCGCTGGCCCGAAAGCCGCTGGCCCGACGACTGCTGGCCCGAAGGCCGCCGCGCCGAAGGGCGGGCGCGGCCTCGGCGTCACGCTCGCCGTCGTCCTCGTGGCCCAGCTCATGATCATCCTCGACATGACGGTGGTGAACATCGCGCTGCCGCGCATCGCCGACGGCCT
>Ga0335081_10016086_pt1 | contig 12103 bp, 7 predicted proteins | sample Lox_Sample_35_FD_206713 | JGI IMG/M metagenome (GOLD analysis project Ga0335081, IMG submission 206713) | Soil microbial communities from Loxahatchee National Wildlife Refuge, Florida, United States - Lox_Sample_3.5 | ecosystem: Environmental > Terrestrial > Soil > Wetlands | place: USA: Florida... | reverse complement strand
AGCTCGGGCGTTGCAGCGGGAAGCGGTGCGGCCCGGACAGGACAGTCACGAGGCCTTGTTGCGCCGCCTCACTCCCGGGCCGGTAAACCCGTAGCCTACACCAAGGGTCGGCGCGCGCCTGCCTACGCCGCGGCGCCCGGGGTGAACCCCTTGCTTTGCGCTGCCAACCGGATGATGAGCGGCGCAGGGGTAAACCTCTTCCCGACGGTACGGGTGTAGAGCTCCAGCATGTCCCGGGCGGTTCCGACGCCCAGCTCATCTTCCGCCCAGCGAAGCAGGCCTCCGCGGAAGGGCGGGAACCCCGTCCCCAGGACAAGAGCAAGGTCCAGCTCCCGCGCTGATGCGACCACCCCTTCCTCCAGGGCGCGGGCCGCCTCGTTCAGCATGGCCAGCAAGGGCCGATGCATCATGTCCAGCCGGCGTATCATCCTGGCATTCGCCGGACGGGGAAGAAGCTTCCAGATGTCGGGATTGGCGCGCGGCCTGGCCCCTGGTTTGGCGCTTTTTCCGTGAACGTAGAACCCTTTGCCGGACTTCTTTCCCAGGAGTCCGCTGGCGCTGACCTGGCCCATGAGCGCTCCTGGCGCCATCCTGTCGGCAAACGCGCCCACAAGGATGCGAGCCACGTGGTCGGCAACGTCCAGCCCGATCTCGTCAAGGAGAACGAACGGACCCATGGGCATTCCGAACTCCTCCAGCACCCTGTCCACGGTCCTGAAATCCGCTCCCTCCTCCACCAGACTGACGCTCTCATTGAGATAGGGCATCAGGAGCCTGTTCACCAGGAAGCCGGGGCAATCCTTCACCACCACGGGGGTCTTTCCGAGGTCCAGGGCAAGCCGGGTGGCGCGCGCAACTGCGTCGGGACCGGTCCGCGCTCCGGGGATGATCTCCACCAGCGGCATGATGGACGGTGGATTGAAAAAATGCATGCCCACGAATCTCTCCGGCCTGGCCAGCGCGCCAGCCATCTCCGTGATGGACAAGGAAGAGGTGTTGCTTGCCAGGAGCGCATCCGGGGCGGCTGCCTTCTCCACCTCCGCCAGGACCTTCTTCTTGACGGACATGTCTTCCACGACGGCTTCGATGACGACGTCCGGCTTTCCGAGAGAGGCATAGTCGATGGAGCCTGAGAGCCTGTGCATTCCCAGGTTGATCTTCCGCCTGTCCAGACGACCCCGCCGCGCAAGCTCCTGGTAGGTTTGATACGCGGATGCAAAGCCCTTCTGCACCGCGTCCCAGCTCACGTCCTTCATCCCGGCGGAAATGCCGTGACTCGCAAAAAGCCACGCAATCTTTCCGCCCATGACCCCGGCGCCGATCACGGCGGCGCCCTGCGCGGTCTTTCCCTCCCGTGACTGGCCGGCAGGAGCAGGAACATGGCGGGCTGCCTCACGCGCAAAGAACAGCCCGATGAGGTTGCGGCACACCCGGGTGGACGCCGTCTTTCCCAGGGCCCGGCGTTCCAGGAGGAGCGCCCTCTGCCGGGGTGCGCGGAAAGTCTTTCGCAGGAGAGACAGCGTCTCCAGAAGCGCCGGGTAGTGCTTCCCGCCCCTTGCAAGGACGTCCCTTCGCGCAGCGCGGAGAACAAGGGCCCTTCCAAGCGGATTCCGTTCCATCAGGAAAGTCCGAAGTGCGCCGCGGCGTCGGCGCCGCGGAGGAACCGAGCCGGATGCGATCCTGGCGGCAAATGCGCTTGCCTTGTCCTGGAGAAACGCCGCCGGATAGCACGCGTCGGCAAGCCCGATGCGCGCCGCCCGCGGACCGTCCACGGGTCTGCCGGAGAGGATCATGCGGAGAGCTTCCGTCAGGCCCACCACGCGCGGCAGGCGGTAGGTTCCCCCAAAACCCGGCACAATGCCCAGGCCGGTCTCCGGGACGCCTATCTGCGTCTTGGGGTTGTCCGACACCAGCCGATACGTGCAGGCAAGGGCCAGCTCCAACCCGCCCCCCAGGGCGGGGCCATCCACAACGGCCAGGGACGGGAACGGCAGGTCTTCCAGGAGGTTGAAAAGGTCCTGCCCGGAGCGGGACTTCTCCTCAGCCTCCAGCGGCTCGCGGATGGCCTCGATCTCCTTGATGTCGGCGCCGGCAATGAACGTCCCCGGCTTTCCGCTCCTGAGCATCAGGCATCTGATGTCGGAGCGACCAGTCAGCCCGGCAAGGATTTCCGCAAGCTCTTCCATCACCGCGGCGTGCAGGATGTTCAGCTTTTCCCCGGGGACATCGAGCACCAGCTCGGCAATTCCCTCACTCTCGCGGAGAGAAAAGGCGTGGAGAGGGGCAGAGGCCGCCATCACGCCGCCTCCAGGAGCAAGGCAGCTCCCTGCCCGCCCCCCACGCAGAGCGTTGCAAGCCCGAGGTTCTTCTTCCGGCGGCGAAGCTCCTTGAGCGCGTGGATCACAAGCCGCGTGCCGGTCATGCCAACCGGGTGGCCCAGCGCAATGGCGCCTCCCTGGGCGTTGAGCCGTTCCCTGTCCAGCTCTCCCAGCTTGCCGGAGCGGCCCAGGAACGTGCGGGAAAACTGGTCCGAGGCAAAAGCGCGCTCGCACGCAATGACCTGGGCGGCAAACGCCTCATTCAGCTCCACGTAATCCACGTCCTTCATGGCGGCACCTGCCCGGTCAAGGAGGATGCTGGTGGCGTACACCGGGCCAAGGCCCATGCGGTCCGGCTCCAGGGACGCGTACGCGAACTCCCGCAGGTAGCCTAATGGAGCCAGCCCGCGGGCCCGTGCGTCGCTTTCCGCCATCAGGAGGACCGCGGCGGCTCCATCGGTCAGCTGGGAAGAGTTGCCGGCGGTCACCGTTCCATTTCTCCGGTCGAAGTACGGGGAAAGCTTTGCCAGCGCTTCCCTGCTCTGGTTCTCCCGGATGCCGTTGTCCTGGGAGACCATCCGGTCGAACGACGGAAGCGCGGGCACGGGAAGGATCTCCTGGGCCAGCGTCCCGTCACGCTGCGCCGCCGCGGCGCGCTGGTGAGAAAGAAGCGCCAGCTCGTCCTGCTCTTCCCGGCCAATGGCGAACTCCCGGGAAAGGTTCTCCGCTGTCAGCCCCATGATGAGCCCGCTCACCGGATCCGTGAGGCCTTCCAGGAGCGCCACCTCCGGCTTCAACATCCTGACGCGGAAGCCCGCCAGCGCTGAGACACGCTGGCCAAGCGTCCTGGAGCGAGACAGCCTGCCGGCAAACTCGGCATATTCCTTCGGGAACAGGAGCGGGATGTTGCTCATGCTTTCCACGCCGCCGGCAATGAATACCTTCCCATAGCCGGAAAGGATTTTCAGCGCGGCGGTGGTGATGGATTCCATTCCGCTGGCGCAATTCCGATGGACCGTGAAAGCGGGGACCGAAGCGGGCAGCCCCGCCTTGAGCGCAATGACGCGCGCAATGTTGGCTGCATTGGCCGGTTGCGCAACGTTGCCGATCACCACTTCATCGATCTCCCGGGCCGGGATCTGCGCGCGCGCAAGCACCTCCCGGACGACGAACGCGGCCAGGTCGTCAGCCGGGGAGTCCTTCAGAACGGTTCCCGCCTTGGCCATGGGCGTGCGAACCCCATCGATGACCGCAATCCTCTCCCTCATTTCCATCCTCCGATCGACCGGTACATCTCTTCGATGGTATCTGCATACTTCTGCTCCACGGCAAAGCGCCGAATCTTGAGCGTGGGCGTCAACTCCCCGGTCTCGATGCCGGCGGGATGGTCCAGGATCACGAACCGCTCCACCCTCTCCGTGTGATGGAGGTGCGCATTGAGGGCGTTGATCTGATCCTGCGTGAACAGGCGCAGGAAATCGCTCTTCAGGAACTCCGCGTCGGACAGCGTGGCCAGTCCGACGCTTTTCTTGAACGCGGCAAGCTTCTGGGGATCGGGAAAAAGAAGGGCAACCACGTAGGCGCGGTTGTCCGCCACCGTCATGGCGGAATCAACAAAAGGGATCCGCGCCAGGGCGTCCTCGATGGGGCCGGGCGGCACGTATTCACCGGTCGATTTCTTGAAAAGCTCCTTCTTCCTGCCCGTGACGGTCAGGTACCCTGCGGAGTCCAGGCTTCCAAGGTCCCCGGTGTGCAGCCATCCTTCCGCATCCACGGCATCAGCGGTGGCTGCCGGGTTGTCGTGGTAGCCGCGCATGACGTTGGGCCCGCGGGCAAGGATCTCACCGTCCGCGGCTATCCTGATCTCCACCTCCGGGAAAGCCTGGCCCACGGTTCCCACCTTGCGCCGGCCCGGCGAGTTTGCCGCTATCACGGGGGAAGCTTCCGTAAGGCCGTAGCCTTCATAAATGGGAACTCCGACGTTGATGAGGAAAACCGCCACCTCTGGAAAGAGCCGGGAGGCTCCGGAGATGATGTGACGAAACGAACCTCCAAGGGCCGCGCGCATCCTGGCGTACACCAGCCGGTCAAAGAGGCGGTCACGCAGGCCCGGCGCCGCTTCCGGAGGCTTCTTTCGGGCCCGCGCCACGGCGGCCCGGGCAACCACCCCCTTGGCACCCGGGGTCTCCTGCGCGGCCCGCTGCATGCCGGCCGCCACCTTTTCCAGGATCCGCGGGACGACGGTCATGATGGTGGGCCTGATCTCCCTCATGTAATCCGCAACGCGCTTGGGATCATCCACGAAGTAGACGGGGATTCCGCTGGCAATGTAGAAGCACAGCGACATCCGCTCGAAGATGTGCTCCGGCGGCAGGACCGACAGGCAGATGTCCTTCCCGCCCGCCGGCGGAAAGACGCGTGTTGTGGCGCAGACCTGGGAAATGATGTTGTCCTGTGTCAGCTCCACTCCCTTGGGCGGGCCCATGCTCCCGCTGGTGTAGATGATTGTTGCGAGGTCGGACGGGACCACCTGCCGGCACAGTGACTCGAAGAGCCCCGGCTCGCGGAGCGACTTCTCCCGCCCCCGGTCCATCATCCGGTCAAAGAGCTCGTGCCGGCCGGAGTACCAGAACGTCACCAGCGTGGTCTTGTCCCGGGCGTGCTCGAAGGCCATGGGCATCTCGTTGGGATTTCCGACAAAGAGCCAGCGCATCCCGGAGTCCTTGACTTCGTGCGTGAAGCTCTCCACGGAGATCCGCTTGAAAAGCGGAACCGTGACCGCCCCGGCGCACTGGATGGCCATGTCCACCGCGACCCAGAGGGGGGAAGACGGCGCAATCAGTCCGATCCGGTCCCCCGGCTTCACCCCTTCCTCCCGGAGCCCCAGGCAAAGGTGCTCAACCGTGGATCGAAGCTCCGCGTGGGAAAGCGGGATCCACCGGCCGCCGTCAGGGTAGTTCAGCGCGTTGGCCAGGGAGTATCGCGATGTTGCATGCAAAAGAAGGGCAGGGAGGGTGGCGAACGCCAACGGAGAAACGCCATTCTGCATAGTCCAAAGATACTGAAACCAGGGCTTCGGCGACCTGCCACGTGGCGCAACCGAAGAGCGCACCGGGGCGCCAACGGCCTCCGGTCGCCCGACGTCAAACATTCTCCCCTTGCGTCTGGCCCCGGCCGGCGCTACACTAGAGAGGTGAGTATCAGGCTGAAAATCATTCTTATTGTCGTGCCGCTCATCATTGCTACACTGGTCCTCACCAGCCTGTCGTCCTTCTTCTCCGCAACAAACGCCGTCACCGGGATTGCAAAGGATTTCCTGGGATTCAAGGCGGACCAGCTGTCCAACCAGGCGCAGAGCCAGTGGGGCCTCCTTGTGACGAACAACCTTTCAACCCAGCCTGAGATGATTGCGGCCACGCAGTCGGCAGTGCAGGGCTATGCGCAGAGCATCATCCGAAGCCCCACGGAGGTGATTGCCGCGTTCGACAGCACCGGCAAGGTGGTCATGAGCACCTCGGACGTGACCATCCAGCCGTCGGAGATCGCAGCGCTCCAGGGGCTCATCAGCACCAAGAGCACGGAGCTTGCGAACATCCGCCTGGGCGGGAAGGACAGGGTGGTCAAGGGATTCTGGTTCGATCCTTTCGGCTGGTACATGATGGTGACGGAGGAACGGAGCACGTTCTACAGCAAGGTCAACCAGATCACGGAACGCAGCTCCATCATCCTGGGAGCGGCCATCGTGCTGGCCGTGGTCCTCATGCTGATCTTTGCCCGCTACCTTACCCGTCCGCTCACGCGCGTGGCGGGAACCATGAAGACGATTATCGCCACCAACGACCTTTCCCAGCGCGTCCTGGTTGAGTACCACGATGAGATCGGAGGCCTTGCCCAGACCTTCAACCTCATGGTGGGAGAGCTGGAGAAGGCATACGGTCAGATCAAGAACTTCGCGTTCAAGGCCGTGCTTGCGCAGAAGCGTGAGCAGAAGATCCGCAACATTTTCCAGAAATACGTGCCCAACGACGTGATCGAGCAGTTCTTCCAGAACCCGGAGAGCATGCTGCAGGGAGAAAACCGCGTCCTCTCCGTCCTGTTCTCCGACATCAGGAGCTTTACAACCATTTCAGAGAACATGGCGCCGGCAGACCTCGTGAACTCCCTCAACCGCTACTTCAACGTCATGGTGGACATCATCATGGGCAAGGGCGGGATCGTGGACAAGTACATCGGGGACGCCATCATGGCGTTCTTCGGCGCCCCGGTGAAGCATGAGAACGACGCCCTGCAGTCCGTGGTTGCGGGGCTGGAGATGATGGAGGCGCTGGAGGCGTTCAACCAGAGCCAGACGGCCATCGGCGCGCCGCCGTTCAAGATCGGCGTCGGGATCAACTACGGTGAGGTGACCGTGGGCAACATCGGCACGGAAAAAAAGATGGACTACACCGTCATTGGGGACATGGTGAACCTTGCCTCTCGCCTGGAAGGGCTCACGAAGCAATACCATCAGGGCCTCATCATCTCGGAGAACCTGTACGAGGAAGTGAAAAACAAGGACGGCATCAGCTACCGGCTGCTGGACTCCGTGGCCGTCAAGGGAAAGACGCGCGGCGTGCGCATCTACGGTGCCCGGCGCGCCCTGGAGGCCGCGGAGCGTGAGGCCTGGGAGATGCACAACGCTGCAATGGAAGAATACTATCGGCGGAGCTTTGGGAAAGCCGCCGTGCTCTTCGAAGAGGTCGGGCGACGGCTCCCCGGTGACTTTGCCAGCCAGCAGCTTCGGGACCGGTGCCTTCTCTACCAGAAAGAACCGCCGGAGCCCACCTGGGACGGCGTCGAGGTGATGAAGACCAAATGAGCAGCCCCACTGCAACCTCGGACCTCAGCTTCGATGCCGAGTCCGGGATATCCAAGGAAGATCAGAAAGACATCCTGAAGCATATCGAGGACGTGGTCACGCAGAACAAGATCGCCGCAAAGCCTGAAGACTTTGTGGTGCGCGCGGCCAAGCGGGGGATCCTCTTCCCTGCCCTGGTCATTGCAGCCGCCGCGCTGGCCCTGGTTGTGGGCGGCGCCGCGTTCTACTTCCTGTTTCAGAGGGGAGAGACGCAGATTGTCCGCGGCACCGTGGGCACCATCACGGCGGAAGGTCAGCTCATCCAGGCGGTCCGCCAGGAAGCCAACGCCCGGCTCCAGGAAAAGAACCAGGAGATTTCCTCCATCCAGGGCAGGCTGGCGGACATCGACAAGCAGCGCCAGGAGCTGCAGACCAACATGGACGCCAAGGTGAGCGAGCGGGAGCAGCAGCTGCGCGGGCAGATGACCGCGGCGCTGGCCGCGGAGAAGTCCCGCCTGGAAGCGGAAGGGCTTTCCCGCCAGGCGGTGGCAGCCCGGATGCAGACGCTGGAGCAGCAAAGGACGACGCAGCTGGAGCGCCAAGTGGTCGCATACCGCAAGGAAGTGGATGCCCAGCGCGCGCTGGCGGAGAAGAACCTCACAACGCTGCAGCAGGACTACCAGGCCAACCTGGCCCGCGCCAACACGGAACGGCAGCAGGTGATGGCGGATGCCCAGAAGCGGGAAACGGAGCTGAAGGGGCAGTTCTCCCAGAAGACACAGACTCTGGAGTCGGCAAAAGCGCGGGCGGAACAGCAGCTTGCGGCAATGTCGGCGCAGCGTGAGAAGGAAGATCTGGCCATCAGCCAGCTTTCCGGGCTTTACACCGTGGTGCGTGATGGAATTTCCCAGCACCAGTACGATGCTGCGCTCACGGGCCTGAAATCCCTCCGGGACTTCGTGAGCAAGCCGGAGATCGCAACGCTCCCTGCTCTTGCGGAGCGCCACGACTTTGACCTCTTTGTCATTGACTCCCTCACCACGTACGTGCAGGGGGAAATCGACAAGGCCCAGATCGACACGGCAACGCTTCTCCAGGCTGCCAACCAGTTCACCATCCTGCGGGAGCAGGTGAGCGACGCCCAGGCGCTGCTGAAGGCTGGAAAGACAGCGGACGCGGAAAAAGCGTATGCGGCGGCCATCAACCTGATCCCGGAGGTGGCCACCAGCTACGCGTACTTCGTGGGCCGCGACAAGGCCGCCGAGGCGGAACGGGAGGCCCGGTTGACCCAGGCATTGGACAATGCCGAGACGGCATTCACGGCCGGCAACTACTCCGCGGCAGCCGGCTTTTATCGGGCCGCGTTCTCCTACATGCCGGTCACGGGGGACCGCCTGGACAAGGCCATTGCCAATCTCCAGTCCCTGGGCTTTGCCCAGGGCTTGCGCCGGGCAAGCGTGGACCAGGCCGCCGGGGCAAAGGACCTGATGAGCCAGACGGACGCGCTCCGCAGCCAGGAGAGGTACGATGAGGCGCTGGCCGGATACCTGAACATCCTGGCCCGCTACCCTCTTGCAACCCAGGCAAAGGAAGCCATCGCGGACATTCAAGCAACCGTGAAAAGCATCAGTGAAACGGCGGGAATCACAAACCGCGCCCGCCAAGCCACGCTGAGCGGCCAGATCCAATCCCTGCAAACGGACCTGAGCGCCCGGCGCGGGGACGTCACCAGCCTGACGCAGCGGGTGAACGACCTTGAGACGAGGTTCACCGCGCTGGAGAGCTCCTACAACGAATACATCAAGCGGGAAGATCCCGTGCTGAAGGCCAAGGGAGACGCCGGCTTGATGGACACCAAGCCGTACTTCGACGCGTTCTTCCGCGCGGCTGCCGTGCAAGGCGCCTTCCCCGGCATTTCAGACCGGGTCAAGCGGTACGACGTGGGCTTCCAGTCAGCGGGAAGGTCGGACGGGATCCAGGATGCCATCACCGTGGTGATCAACTACTCCCGCCAGCGCACTCCCGAGCTGAAGCGCCAGTTCATCCAGACCGAGCTGAAGACCTATGCCAAGGATCCTGACATGACGCAACTGCTTGAGGAGATGGACCAGAGGCTGGGGAAATAGGGCCGCTGCAAGAGCCGCGCCGCCCGCGTTCTGCGCTATTTCCCCAGGTCCCCGATGGACGACGTAGCGATTGCGTACACGTTGAAAACCCACTGGCCGTGATTCAGGCTCATGGGAAGCGCGAAGAAAACATACGGCGTTGAGCCGACGTTGGCTTCATAGCAGTACTGAAGACCATTCATCGGCTTGGAGAAAAGCTGGTTGCCGTTCGTGTCGTAGAGCCGCAGCGTCCCATCCTGCGTGGAAAGCAACTGGCCCGATGTGAGAAGAGCGTCGATGCGGTTGGAGACACCGGAGAGGTTCTGAACGCCCGAGGTCGTGATCCGATCACAGAGCCAGGCGCCTCCGGAAATGTAGCTAACATAGGCCGCCGCGAGCGCTGGGTTCATGTAGTACAATTCCCTCGTCGTTGTCGTTGACACAAGAGTTATCGGTGTGCCTGCGGCAAATCCTGTCGTCACGTTGGCGCTGGCGGGCTCGTTTTCCACGATGCCGGTGACCGACAAGCCGAAATTGAAGACCTCCGTGCCTCCCGGCTGCGGCATCATCTGGACTCCAAAAGGAATGTTGGAGCTGAAGCTCAAAGAACCGCTGGTTCCGGGGGACAGCGAGCCGGCGCCGGAAAGGGAGATGGAGTAGAACGCGTAGCTTGGACTCGAAGGGGTTGTCCAGTTCAGGACCACGATATTGGCCCCCGTCGCCGACGTCGTGCTTATGACATCGTATTGGTACAAGGGGTAGGGAGAGGAAAACCCGCTCAGCGTAAACTGCTGGCTGCCGCTGGTATCCGCCTTTCCCGTGTCTCTGTTGTACGCGAACCTCAAGTAGTCGTTGGCCCCGCTTGCTCCCGTGGAGACGACGAAGCCGGATTGGATGTTGACGTCGCCGATCGCGGTTTCTGTCGGCTTTGTGGGATAGAAGCGCACATTGGTGTCGTTTCCGAAGCTGATGTAACCCACGGTCCCGACCATGGTCATGTGGCCGGTCAGGCCGGCTGCCCTGTTCAGATCTTCGATGAACGGGGGAGCGCAGCCTGCAAGCGCCAGCACAGCCACGCCGGCAAGGACAAATGACTTCATAAGGCATACCTCAGCCCGAAGCGGATCTCGAACAAGCCAAGGGCGAATGGCGGAACGCTGGTATACGAGAGGGGACCGGCGTTGTTGTTGCCGAAGTAAGCGGCAAAGAGCGCGGGCTGCGGGTTGTAGTAGACCGTAGGCGTCCACTCCACGAAAGAGCGCATCCTGCCGAAGAGGGGGAAGTCGCAGCCCCCGACCATCCGGATACCAAAAGGAAGCAGGTTGTCGACGACAAGGGACGCTCCGCCGGGCCAGGATACCCTGAGAAGGGCACCGACGCCCGCGTACCAGCGCGTTTCCTTCTCCTCCGGGGTCAGGTACATCCCCAGGATGAGCGAGTACGTGGTAAGCGGGAGGCTCGCAAAGAACTGGTTCTGGTTGACCGCAATACCCACCCGGTATGTTGTAACCTCCAGGCGCCCGAAGAAACGCTGCGACGGAATGGAAAAGTTGGCTGAGAAGCCTGGGAAAAGTCCGTCCTGGAACGCGCCGTCAAGCTTCAACCACGGGGAACGGAGCTGCGTGATGGGGAGATCGGTCTGGCCGTTCAGATAGAAGTCCATGGCATTCGGCACGTAACCGGACGCGGTAGCTCGCAGGGAATACGGCGCGGGTGACGGAAGGTCGATCGTCACTGTGCCGGCCTGGCCTACTCGAAGCGGCTTCGGCGAAAGCCCAGTAATACTGGTACCAGCAACGGCATGAATGGTCAGCGTGACCGGTCCGGGAGGACCGCGAGTGTACGCGTGGGAAACGATGGGCGGATACGCCTTTGCTACTTGCGGTATCACGTCGTCCCACCGCTCTCGGTAGACATCGAGCATGGAAAAATCCTCGTGCCGGGTGGCGGAGAAGTCCAGCGTCTTGATGTTGTAGAGAAGGTCGTAGGAGACAACACTGATGGTCGGCGACCCTCGACCGGAAATCTTGACCACGAGCCAGCAGTCGGCACCGGCCTCCCGGGCAACCTTGCTGCGATCCTCCGTGGAGCCGGGAAAGGACTTCAGAGAGTAGTCGATTGGAACGGGAGCGTCGTCGACGTCGCTCAGCGCGGTCAGGAATGATCGCTTGAGGATGATCAGCTCGTTGTCCGTATACGATGAGAAGAGGCCGCCTTTCTCCATGACGAACAGGAGTCTGCGGGGTGCTTTGTCCACCGGAGCGGCCGGCGCGGCAGAAGGAGCGGTCTGGTCCTGAGCGTGAAGCAGCGCGGGTGTCATGAAGAGGAGCGCTGAAAACAGGCACGCGAGCAGCTTTTTCATTTCCTACCACCACGATCCATATTTCGTCAGAATGCGGGTCTTGGAGTCGAAGCCATAGAAAGAGCCACCGTTCGCCCGATACGCAAACCGCGTGTCCTTTGCGTCTGTTGCAGAGTAGAAGCTTTTTTCTATGGAGCCGTCGGCCGGATTGATTTTCAGAAAGCTGGCAGCGCTCTGATCGTAGGCAAAGATGCTTCCATTGGCAAAACCGAGGGTCCGCACTTCGATATGATCCCGCGAGGGAGCAGAATCGAAGGCATTCGTCGGAATGGTCAGGTTCGATTGCTTTGTGCCGGAAATGAAGTAGACTCTGCCAATATCGTTTTCCACCGGAGGGCCCATGACGAAATACGTGCTCCCCGAAGGGTTACCGTCATCAAGGATCGCATAGAACTGCAAGTTGGCGCCTGAGTTCGAGGACAGCGTAGCGCCACCTGTGCCGGCGGATATGCTGGGCCACGGTGCTCCGAGTCCGTATGTA
>Ga0335081_10016085_pt1 | contig 12103 bp, 1 predicted proteins | sample Lox_Sample_35_FD_206713 | JGI IMG/M metagenome (GOLD analysis project Ga0335081, IMG submission 206713) | Soil microbial communities from Loxahatchee National Wildlife Refuge, Florida, United States - Lox_Sample_3.5 | ecosystem: Environmental > Terrestrial > Soil > Wetlands | place: USA: Florida... | reverse complement strand
TTCGCGAAGTCTTTCAGATCGACCCAAAAGACATCTCGGTCCGCGCGGAAGCGGGCATCGACGTTTACCAGGATGTGAAAAGCGCGCGTCAAGCCATAGCCAAGGAGTCTCGGGCGATCCGTTGGCCCTGGGTGCGACAATCCATCGCGGAGCAAACCGGCCAACTTCTTAACTTGAATGTTCTGGATGTACTCGGGGAAGCCTGGAAAAAACTTTCCGAAGTTGAAGAAGCCGCCGATCCTAAGAAGCACGATCCCTCGGAAAGGAATCTCGTGCCGCTTGCTGAGCACACGGTCAAATCTCAACACGAGCCCAAGCTGAAGGTCCTCCTTCACGGTCAGGAGATTGGCAGCCTCAAATTCAACCTGGAATTCTCTCTGGTTCTCGACGGTTTTGATCTTGCTATCCAGAATGCTCGCATCATGGAGATTCAGACCGGTAGGGCAACGGGCGAGGGCTCACTTTCGTTGGCCGAGGTTTCCCTTTGGAAGCACGTGTTGAGTCCAGTGTGCTTTCCTGGACAAATTTCGCTCGGGCCCGGAATTGCTTTGCGCCGTTCGGCTGCCGCAACTAGTGGCGTCCCCGGCTAGCAACCGTCCATTCGGAACAGTGCGCGGCCCATTGTTCTATATACGGATACCTGGAGTGGTTGTTCCGGTTAGCGGAGACCGCACTTATGAGGCCATTGTACAATCACGGTGATCGTGGTTTAGCCGGCCTTTGTGGTTATAGCCCGCAAGCGGAGTGCTACAGACGCGTCCTGTACTGCCCGGCGAGCCCGCATTCCAGGCCGCAGCGAAGACTTCGAGCGCCACCGGCATCAATGTAGCTATCAAGCGAGCCTGGGGACCCTAGATTGTGCGAGGCCGCAATTAGAGAAATCGCCCCGGACAGCTGCGCCGTTCGCGTTCCTACTTAGTTAGACCCATGAAACGTTATGGTCTCTGATCACACTATCATTTAACCCCGGGTTGATTTTTCCTGCGGTCACTTCGGAAGAGGCTTCGGGAGAGGTCGGCCCCAGGAGTTCCCCATGGGAGATCTAGTACAAGAAATCTCGAATGAGCATCTGAGAAATATATTTGCCGAGTTGGGGTTTGTTTCGAAATCGGAAGTTCTGACGCCCGTCTTTCGCCAAGCCTACCGTGCCGCGTTCGTCAGCGACATCACCGTTCTCGTTGAGGGGGAGACCGGCACAGGCAAACAGATCATTGCGCGGGCCATTCACCAGATCGACCCCAAGCGGCGATCTTCCCCCTTTATTACGGCGCACTGCAGCGCGATCAGCGAAACCCTCGCAGACAGCGAATTGTTTGGCCATCAGCGTGGATCCTTCACCGGGGCGGTGAGAGACCGTACCGGCCTCTTTCAGACGGCAAATCGCGGAACGCTTTTTCTAGACGACATCAGCGATCTGCCGCTCACCATTCAGCCAAAGCTGTTGGATGTGATTCAGCGCGGCATGGTGCGAGCGGTGGGCTCCGATCGCGAGATGCCCATCAACGTGCGCATCATCGCGGCGAGCAACCAACCACTCGCGCCTTTGGTGCTGAAAGACAAGTTTCGATCGGATTTGTTCCATCGCCTGAATGTCGTACGATTAGCGCTTCCTCCCCTGCGGAATCGTCCGATGGACTTGGAGGCGCTGGTGCTGCACTTCGCTAAGCGGCACCAGGCAGTCTATGGACCGATCGAAGCCATCCATCCGGAGCTGCTGCGGTTTATGCAAATGCAATCCTTCGCGGGAAACGTGCGAGAGCTCGAAAATCACGTTTTGCGATTGCTCTTCAGCAAGCGGCGCGGGAACGCCTTGGAGCTAGCCGACTGGTCCACGCAGGCACCGCGAGATGTGCGGGAGGCGCCCGATCCGCTCAACGACGCAGCCGATTGCCTTTGGGAAGTGGTGTCGCAGAAGAGGATCTCGTATGCGACCGCGATCAAGGAACTAGAGAAGCGCGTGATCGCGAAGGCCCTCGCGGCGGGGGAATGCACGCGTCGAGAAGTCGCGGGCCGCCTACAGACCAGTGAACGAAATCTTTATCACAAGATCCGTGCGCACCATTTGGCTCGTTCGCATCGTGTAGCCAACAATTGATCCGCTGCACGTTCCTTCACTTATGCTGCAATCTTTGCAGTCCCAGTGCAGTGTCCGGCAACTGATTGAATTTGTGGATCATCGGCGCCGAGGTTAGCAACCCTTGCCTGCGCCCGCAGCGTTCCGCAACTGAAAATCGTGGCTTATATGAAGTGTCACGGCCGCAATCGCCAACTGCGGCCTACAAGTCCTAGCGGACGCTAATCCGATGAATTGATTTCGTTTGTGCACACACGCGCGAAGGCGGTCGCTTTCCCTTCTGGCCTCATGTGTTTGGCTACTCGACTGCCACTCGCTGGGAGAGGAGCACTCCGACGAGGATAGGGAACAGAGTCCGCTTCCACCGTGCCGACATCTTTCTTCCCGACACCAGTGAGGTTGGAACAGCAAGAAGTGGCGGCGAGGATTTGGAGGGCACCATCGTCGCGCTTTCCGACTCGGGCGAAGTGGCGCACGCCTTTGCCATCGTGGAAATAAAGATGGTGCAATCGGCAGTCGTTCGAGTCGAAAAATTAACCACGATCGCAACGAATTCAGAAGAACCACTGCCCGAGGAGGAGTGATGGCTCGAAGGTCTCGAAATGAGACAGAAAAGGATTCGACAAACAGCCTAAGTGCTTGGGGAGGATCAAATGGTTAAGCCCTCTGTTTCCAAAGTAAGCCGCATTGTCACTCCAGCGCCGGGCTCCAGAGTGCAGCCTTCAGCGCTTCGCAAGCAAGTTCCGGCGCCGCGTCCGCAGCAGTGGGCGCCAGCTTGGTTCTACAGCGCGCTCGGCTGGCTCGGGAAGAGTTACTACGACGCAAACAAGACGCCCCAGAGCTTCAGCGAGTACATGGCAGGCTCCGATGTTGATCCGTATGCCGAGATCGGCTCTACACGCCTGTTTCTGATCGTCCGTTTCGGCGAGGGCTTCCGACTCTCCATCGCGCCTGATACCCACTCGACAGCATCCGGGCAAGAAGGCAACTCGTACCCGAATAGCGATATAGGCATTCGCGATATGTATCTCGCGCTCGCCGCCAGCCCGGTATTCGCGAGCGTCAACTACTGCTACGTTCCCGGCCGCATCGGCACAGATCTTGATCCGACAAGCAATGAGCGCCTAGTCGGGACCGTTGGCACACCGATCGAGAACGGCTATGATCCGGCAACCGGTTTGCGCGCTGTCGTGCTTGGCTCTGCGGTATCCCAAGTCGTGCCGCTCGACGACTTTATTAAAACTCACAATGAGCAGGTTTATGACCCGACCCCAGCGATCGTCCCGCTTGTTTCGGCGCTTGTATACGGCCTTTCACAACACAACAAGATGGGCGATACCACGTTCACCTTACCCACTTACTACGCGCGGGATCGTATCGCTGCCGGTAGCGATGCCGTAAATAGACTCGGACAAACCGCCGTCTTTTCCGGCGGTCCTGGATACGACGACGCGAAAGCGACGCCACTGCAGCTGAAGACCACTGCCGCCATCTCTCTTCAAGGTCAAACATTCACGACCTTTACGTTCGACAAAGCAACCGTCGTCACGACGTCGACCGTCGGATCCAGGGTTCAGACCGGTATTGCCGAACTAACCTATTCCTCGCCTTCTCCTTCGAGCATCTTTGCGAACCAACAGTTCATCGGCTTCTACCGCGACAACGCATGGGCGGCTTGCCTCGGCCTCCCGATCTGGGACTACGGACCAGACAACTCGAAATTTACTGCCACGACCACCAACGCCATTTCACCAGTCACGATCTACGATCCCACGCACCCGTTCTTGAACGGCGGTTCGCTGCAAAACGTCGTGCGCAACCTCCGCGCGGCATCGTATCTCGACTCTTGGGATCTCCTTGTCGAGATGCTCGACAGCGCGACAACCCAAAACGTGCGCGGTGCCAGCCTCGCCGTCACCGCAGCAACGCTTGACTTCAATTTGAGCTCGAGTGCGGCGAAGGCGCCGATCATTGACAAACTGGATGTTCCAATCCTAGCGAACGTGCAGACGGCCCCGAATCAGGTGGCCGCTTCGCCCGCAGCCCCAGGCGCGCCGCTGCTGTCACGTGCAGGCAACGTGAAACTTCAGCAAATCATCGGCGCGGGCGGTAACACTCCAAAGAATACGAATACCGGACCCGTCACCGTACAAGTGGGACTTACCGCTTCGATTCCACGGGAGGCGCTGGACGGTACTGGAATCGTGAATATCGAAAATGGAATTGCGTTTCCCGAGCAATCTCTTGGCGAGGGAGCGATGTTCAAGGAACAGACGAGCGGCGCGGTCGTGAATCTAACGGAACGAAGAAATGTAAATCCCGCCTTGCCACCGTTCGACCTGCCGCTGGCTAACCTTGGTGTGACGTTCCGCCCCGGGATCTCCTACGTGCTTTCGCTGGCGGGCTCGACCTTGCTTATGCGGGGTGCAGACGGATCCACTTCGACGGTCACCACCAATGCACCCGACGCCAACCACACTTTTGTTGGAATGATGGTTTACGCCACGTCTACCGTATCAGTGCGCCTGTATCCGAAGCTTGCACTTTCGTTAGCAGCGCCCGCCGTTGGGACCCAAGGTGTATTGCAAGGCGCCACCTACAGCGTCTGCTTCACCTATGGTGGAAAAACCAGCGCGTACGATCTCCTCGACGACACACAGACACCCGTTGCGCGGCAGGTGAGAGTTCAGAGTCCGAAGGCAACTGACAACTCGTCACCACGTCCGGGCGACACGTACTTTGGCAGTTTCGTTGGCGGCGATGCCACGATGTCGGTCTGGTCAGTTCCAATTTTTCTGACGGTAAGACCGGGAGATCTGCCTGGGGCCAGCTTCGACGGCATGATGACGCTCGATGCACAGGTAAGCGGTCTTCCTGCTTATCGGTTGCAAATAACCGATAGCTCCGTCTTTGTCTTCTCCAATATCAACGTTGATACTCGTTCCACCGGGTCGGTGAGCGACTCGAATGTCTTCCTCGCTGCTGCGGTCATCAACTCATCCCCTGATGACTTGACGTCCGAGGCGTTCGCACCCAATCGCGTCAACCTGGGGCTGGTACGCCAGGCGCGAGTCGGCAGTGCCCTCAAATTTGTGTTCGTTCCCGCCGACGATAGCGTGGTGATCGGTAATACGCGCTACATGTTGAGCATGATCGAACTCGAGGCACTTAACTTCGACCCGAGCGCGCGACCGTATCCGCCTGCCGCCTGGCCTCGTAGTCGGTTCTGGCAATTCGCGAATAAGCACAATCCATATCTCGGCGTGGAATACACCGGTAACACACAGCAAGACCGCACGAGGCAATCGCAGAAGGACGCGACGCAGATCGGCGCCGAAATGAGCGCCCGACAGGAGCCTATTCACCTCTACCTCGACACCGATCGCGAGCAGATGACACTCTGGCCGATCTACGGCTTTCCGTTCGATCAGTTCACACAAACTGTCGACACGAACAAACTCCGCGCGATCACGGATACCGTTCTCCAGTTGATTGCCGCGACGCCTGCAACGCCCGCGACGCCGAGTTTCGGGACGCTCGACGCTGAGCGAATCGCAGTGCCAGGTGATCTGACGCAGAGCAATCCATTCGAGGCGAGCGTGGCGTCGCCAGCGTCGAGGAGCGGCTTTCTCGTGCAGGAGGTGCTGTCGTCGTCGGTTATCGGCACCGCGGTCACCAATCTCAACGCGACAAGCGTCGCGAACACGGCGATCGATTCGAGCGCCCGCGTGCACGCCGCGGTCGTCGACACGACGCAACGCGAAGCCGCCAACCTCGCGTTCACCAAAGCGCTCTTGCCCGGCATCTCAGTCGTACAAAAAGGGCTCTCGCTCGGCACGACCAACCAGACGTCGAGCGCGGCGAGCTTCCAACGGCAAGTGATATACGGATTCTCGCTGTACAACGCGAGCACTGGCGAGGCATATCTCGTCGAGCTGGCTCTGGCTGACCAGGACGTGCCCGATCAGCTCCCGAATCCGACGACAGACCTCACATACGATCCGTTTTACGTGCGCGTGGTGTTCTTGAAGACGCTTACGTGCTACAACATGTCGATCATTGTGCCCGCAATGGTGCACGACCAGTACGGCCATTTCGCTCGACAGGGGACTCAGTACAAGAACCTTCTGAGCGAAACGAACGAGCTCAAGCTCGGGTATCTGTACTCGCTGTTCGATCAAGCTGACACCTTCGGCACGCTGACGTTCGAGCATTGGCCGTTTCCGCTCGAGAGCTTCCTAGCGTCGGAGTCGGCGCTCTTCACGAACGTGCCGTACTCATTGGGCGGCGGCTTCGTGTTCACGAAGCTCGCCGCCGTCCAGATCCCATCGGCGTACTTCGCGTGCCGCCGGAGGAACTGGAGCGCCGATTGTCACCTGATGCGTGCGACACACGCGGCGAATTCCGCGGCGTACCTCGCCTTCGGTGCAGGCGACATCGCGCCGATGCGCCTCGATGCTGCGTTCACAGTGGACAAGCGTGCGCCAGCGCACCTGTACAAGCTCACGTACACGTTCTCCGACCGGCAGTACGACTCGGCCAAGGTGATCTCGGTCGCGAATAGGCCGTACGTGGTGGCCGTGACGACGAGCGACGCCGGCCTGCCGCAGTTCATGAACTTTTCGATCAGCGCGACGGCGGGGACGACGGACCTCGAGCTGACGAATAACAAACCAGTGTCGTTCCCGAACGAGATCTACGTCGTCGGCCAAGCCAGCACGACACTCATCAGCGTGGATGACATCAACAAAAAATTGGGGTCGTTGCTTAGCAGCACTGGCGATCTGCTGTCGCTCGACGCCAACGGTCAGCCGCTTGTGTCGCAGGAGTTTCAGCTCATTCCGTACAACAACCTCGTATATATGGTGCGGGCTGTGTCGAACAACGGCGCGCTAGGCGCCGTGGGCGGGCTCGGGACCGTGTCCGGTCTGTTGATCGACACGTTCGTGCCGTCGAGCACCGGCAATCTGGCGCTCGCGCAAGGCGCGCGACACAAGCGCAGCCAGATGCAGTTCTTCGGCTCGAACTATACGCCGACGACGATGGTCGACACGCTCGACAACCTCGATTTCGCGAGCATCACCGGCGAGACGTTCTTCGTGCCGACGATCTTCATCCCGATTCCCGAGCTCGACGCCAGCACCGGGTTCGTCGCCGACATCTCCAACTTCCTCGGACAGCAGTTCTGGACCTTCATCTATCCGGAGATCTTCGCGACTTCAGGCGTCACCGCGAACGGTGTGACATGGGACCACGACGTCAACATCGACGCCGAGGGCAAGCCTGTTTTGTCGCTGCAAAAGCTGCACTTTGTGTACGACCCGCAGGTCGTGCTCTTCACGCCTAACGATCTCGCGCATAAGTATGCACTCCAGCCGAAGCAACAGGTCCTCGCAATCACGAGCGGGCAGATCCTGGAAGGCATCTGCTGGCGGTCGGCGAACGTGCAGCCGCAGCGCAACGCTCCAACGAACATCTGCGCGCAGCAGATCCTGCCCGTCGGCGACGGCATGGACCGGCCGAACATCATCTATTCGGCGCACAACCGGCCGGTGATGACATCCGTCGGCGCGGAATACATGGGGATGTCGGTCAAGAATATCCTCTCGGTTTCCGGCGTCACGTACGCGATCGAGGAATCGGCGCTCCAGAACGATCAAACGGGATCGAGCTTCATCTCTCAGGTGTCGTCGACGACGAACATGGTGTTGGGCGTGCTCTTCGAGTACGACAACGACGATCTCGGCGCGTTTGGCGTGAACCCTGCGTCGGACACGACGAAGGGCATCGTGTTCCTCAACGGCTATCTGAGCGCCGGCGGATACACGTTCTCGAGTCCCGATCACTTCGATGTCAACGACGTGCTTCCGTCGCAAGTGCCGCTGCTCGATCAGATCGCGGACACGATGGGCTTCGACGTCGCGTTCTTCAACACCGACGTCAGCTTGCCACGACAGTTCTGGAGCATGACGTACGACACGTTCACCGCGCCAGGGTTGCCGGGCTTTGTCCCAAACGTGCCGCCGTCGATCGTCGATCCGACGTTCACGAACCGAACGCGCTCGCTGATCCTGAGTCTACAAAATCCCGTGCATCCCGAGCAGCTCGGGTTGATGGACACATTCAGCTCCGTCGTCTCGGCGAACTTGCATCTCGAGAACGGCGTTACTGGGTCGGTATTCCTGAGCAAAAAGGCGGACCGCGACGTCGCGTCGATCGGCACGAATCCGGTGGGGCCGACTAGCTTTCCCCTCTTCGGGCTGCCCACCAAGTACGACTTCTTCGTTTTCTCGCGTGATCACTACTGGACGCTCAAAGGCGCTAGCTTCGAGCTGATGGATCAAGGTTATGCGATGTGTCTGATCGACGACGGCACGGGCACCGGCACCAAGGTCGCGAAGTACTTCATCGACTCCGACGGCAACTACTACGAGCTATACACGTATGTGCTGTACTCGCCGAACGGCGGAGTCATCGAGACGTCGAGCTTCACGCTGCGTGTCACACTCGGCACGCCGGGCAATCTCGCCGCGTCGCCGATCATTCCGGAGACGCCGAACAACGTGAATCCACAGGACCTCGTGGCGCAGATCAACAAGGTGTCGAACCTGATCTACGCTGCGTTCGGTCCGTCGAGCCCCGGGCAACCTCCTGCGTTCCTGCCGATCCAGGCTGTGGGTGGAGCGGTGCAAGCAAGGCCCATCATCGGACCGCCGGGCTTCAACGGCTATTTGCTGAATGTCGCGGCGGCGAATCGCCAGCCAGTTCCTGTCAATCAGATCTACTCGGGGACGACAACGTTCCCGATCGCGGGAACGACGACGATCGTCCCGATCAATCCGAAGACGGGCAAAGCCGTCCCGTTCTCCGGGTCGATCTCGCACGGACTCGATCGCATGCTGCCAGCGACACTGCAGTCGGCAGATCTCAAGTCGTTCATCCCGCGCACGACAGTGCCGCCCGGTCCTGCGACCGGCTTGTTCGGTGGTAACGGCCTCGGAGCGCTCGTCGCGACGCCGTTCAGCTGCGCATTCCAGGGGGCCGGGGCCGTTCCGCCGGCAATCGCTGGCAATCCGACGCCCGGCTCGACGATGAAGGCGGACGATTCCGTGTTCTACACGTACAACGCCGCCACGAACTTCACGATGGACTCCACCGGCAAGCAGGTTACGCCAGCCGGTGGACAGTACTTCGTCGACGCAACCGATCCGCTCAATCCGATCTACGCGGTCGTCACGATGCCGAAGTTCCAGTTTAGCGGCAACACATACAACCTGAATCTCAGCACCACGCTCGCCGACGGCGTGACGTCACGATACAGCTTGGTCGTTGGCGGCAAGACCTACTTGTTCGGGCCCGACAACGCACATGTCACCGTCGATCGGACGACGTTCACGTTCACGTCCAATCCGATTCAGGGCGGTGTTTACACGGTGGGCTACGCGTCGGTCGATCAGCCGGCGGGAGGGCAGGCGCCGTCGCCAATTCCGCTGACGCAATTCGCGATCGCGATGGGCGGTGTCGTCGCGACGATCGACGTCTTCAACACTCCAGGTAAGCTCAACAACATCGTGCTCGGCGTGATCGGCCGTCAGTACTCGTACGATCCGCTGCACGGCAACGTGACGATCCACGACGGAGCGACCTCGACCGTCGTTCCGCTCTGGACGGGCCTCACATTCGCGTCAAACAGCGGCTACGGCTATGTGATCGGCTACAGCGACGGAACGTACACGGTAAACGGCAGCCCGACGTTCCCGTATTCCGGTGCGACCACAGGCGCGCCTGCGACGCACGCGCTGATGACAGCACCGCGGATGTTCACGCTCGGCGGCAACTTCTACACGTTCGATCAGGATGCGACGGGCGCGTACGTGAGCGTCACGGGCAACCAGCAGACAGTGCCGATCAATCCGTATCAGTTCTCCATCAACGGCGCGATCTACATCATTAACACGAACGTTCAGCCGAGCACCGTGATTGGCGGCGGCAACGTCTATCCGATGACCGCCGGCAACACGCAGTTCGTCCTGAACGGTGTGCAGTACACCGTTACTCTCAAGGCGGGCTCGTTCAACGGCGCGACGATCTCCGGCCAGTTCAACATCACGCAGGGCAACGTCGTCGTGATCGAGAACTTCGTCTATGAGATCGACACGCTAAACGGCCAGATCGTCGGCAACGGTACGACCTATCCGCTCACGACGTCCGGCGTGACGTACACGATCTCGACTACCGATCGGAGCTTCACGGTCACGACCCAGCCAAATGCGACGACCGTGACGATCGCGAACATCGTTTACCAGATCAACAACACGACGGTCGTCGGCGACGCGGTGGTCTATCCGATCCTCGAGTACCGCACGTTTGTCGACGGCGGAACGACGTATCGAATCGGGAATGACGGCGTCGTGACGATCCCTACGCCGTTCACGCTCTCGGGCTCGTCGCCTTTCACGCGTTCGACGTTCACCGACGGTGCGACGTACACCGCGAACGACATCGCCGCGTTCGACGGAACGAACTACTTCCGCATGACTGGCACGCCGCCGCAGTTCGTGGCGAGCGGTCGCACCTATACGCTGCGAACAGACGGTGTCTCGATCGCCGCGGGCGGCGCCAAGACGTACCTCGTGAAAGCCGCGGGAGCGTTGAGCCCGAACCAATTCACTCTCGGAACGCAGACAATGTTCGTCGGCCGATCGACCGACGTCGCCGCGTTCGACGGGCAGCACTACTACGCGATCGCGAACAATCAGTTCACGGACTCGAATACCGGCAACACTTTCACACTGAGTGGCAACACCGCGGTCCAACAGGGCAACAGCTACGAGATCTTCAGCAATCTGGGCGCCGGGCCATACTTCCAGGTTCCGGGTGGGCCTGTCTACTACGTGAACATTCCCGTCGCCGACACGGGATCGGCGAGCGGCGACATCTTCACCGTGTTCCCCGTGACGAGCGGCGGATTCACCATTCCACTGCGATATACGATCACCGTCTCTGGTGGTGTCGTCACCGTGGACGGGTTCACGTTCGTCGGCGGCCCCACGGCAGTCCCGACGTTGACTGCCGTCGGCAATTCGCTGACAGGCGGATTCTTCATCGACCCCATCACGAAGATCTCCTACACTTGCGTGATCGAAGGAACGCTCGTCACCTTCGTCGACTCGAACAACGCGATCTATCCGTTCCCAGCGGCGGGGACGACAAACCAACTTATCACAACGGTCGTCGTCGCGACGGGAGTGACCCTCGCGGTCGACGATCAGGCCACGCCGGTCATCTATCCCGTGCTGAACAACCAGTTCATTGCCGGCGCCGCTGCCTACATGGTAAACGTGCCGATCGCTTACGTGAACCCGGCTGGCCCGTATTTCCCCATGGTGAACGGTCGGTTCATCGTGCCGAGCGCGGGTCCGGCGTCGAGCATCGCATACACGGTGCGCGGCAGTACGGTCATCAAAGGCTACTTCGTATCCATCGACGACGAATTCTCCGTCGACGGCAATGTAGTCTACACGGTCGACGCGGTGAATGTCGTCCGGGCGACGAATCAGGCCACGCTGGTGGGCGCCGAGCCGAATCAAACACTCACGGCGGGCGGGCTCACTTACGCGCTAGACAGCGCGGTGGGGAAGGCGAGCATCCAGCCCGCCGGGGGCACGTTCAACACCGGCACCCAGCAGTTCACAGCGACGGTGAATGGAACGCCAGTGACGTATACCGTTAGCGCGACGACGGCGACCGACGACCGGCATCCACAGAATTTCTTCCCGGTCACGTCGGCTGGATCGCAGCGCACGTTCACCGACGTCGCGTCCGGAATCACGTTCTCGTTCGACAGCGGCGGGAACAATCCCGTCACTGCGTCGTTCCCCTACGCGAACCACTTCTTCATCGACGCCATCACGGGTACGACCTACTACATCGACGAGGTGAATACCAAGGTCGAAGCGCTGTCGTATCTGCCGGAGACGACGCAGTACGCGTTCACTCCTGCAGATGGCAAAACGTACCTGATCCACT
>Ga0335081_10016084_pt1 | contig 12103 bp, 11 predicted proteins | sample Lox_Sample_35_FD_206713 | JGI IMG/M metagenome (GOLD analysis project Ga0335081, IMG submission 206713) | Soil microbial communities from Loxahatchee National Wildlife Refuge, Florida, United States - Lox_Sample_3.5 | ecosystem: Environmental > Terrestrial > Soil > Wetlands | place: USA... | reverse complement strand
TGCAGGATCGAGCGTCTCTCCTCCTTCGACGATATCGCATTGACGCAAGACAGTGAATCACCCGGCTCGGGCAATGGGTGTTCTGTGTTACCGGATAGGAGGACCGCTGTACACGGAAGCACTCGCGTGCGTACCGGTACTTAGTATCAACGCAAAGAAGCTATCTTACTTTCCGAATCCACGACCCGGATGCGGTGTTTGGCCCATGATATGGCGGTCACCAGGCGCGTGGGCAACAGTACCGCTCGCTTGTCGAGCCACTTACCGGTCTTTACATCGAGATAACCAATGTGCCACGACCGTTCATCCACGATGAGGTTCTCCAGCGTCCCGATGAAGTTGTCGCCGCCCCAGACCTTGTAGCCGATGACCGCTTGAGCGCTGCGGAGGTGCGGATCCTCTCCCGCCCGGACTGGGAATTCCCGTCCCGCCGCGACCGAAACGGGAGGCAGTTCGGCGTTGGCCGACATTCCCCGCCAATAGGCCGGCCAGCCATAGTATTGATTCATCGCGATTTCCTGCTGCCGGGAGACGGGTCTGTGTTGTTCGGCGCCTGGACTCCTCCGGACTGCATCCCGGGTCAGGGTTGTGACGAACGTCTTCGTTGCCCAGACCGGCTTTTCCAAAGCGCTGATGGGAATCGCAACGTCCCGGCGGCCGACCCAGCCGCCCACATCGACCACGAGATGACGGACCAGCCATGCCTCGTCATCAAACAGGAAATCTTCGACATCGCCGGCAGGCCCTTCGGCCGCTAACAGCGGCACACCGTAATAATCTTCCAAACTGACTAGCACGATAATATGTTTGTGCACGCAGCTTGCCACTCTGAGTCTACAGGCGGGGACGCGGCGTTTGGAGCCATGCCCGGCGGCGGTCCGCACAACCCCAGTTGCTTCTCGGCCGCTTCCGCCAGAGCCAGCCAGTGTGCTCCCGTCATGCCCCACGGGAACAGCTCATAATAAAGGCGGCCTTCGTGCGGCGGGCGGGCGAAGTCGTAATCCGGGGCTGTTCGAAAGCGCTCTTCTTCCACCGGAGACTGGCGCAGCACTTCCTGTTGCGACTGGTAGCAGGCGAGCATTCTCACCTTCCGCGCCCGCTCCTCCGGGCCGAGCCGATAGACCATCTCCCGTGAGCCGTTCGGGAGGAACATTCCCGCTTCCAACCGCCCATGGCGGCTGTGATAGGAGGTGAACTCGACTCGCCGCGGAGAAGATCGCTCCGTCAGAAGTTTCACCGCGGACTGTGCGGCGAAGGCCGCGGCATCGTGATCCGGGTGCCCGCCCTCATAGGGATGCACAAGAATCAGGTCAAACCGGGAGCGCGTCAGCAGCCGCATCAGCCCATGCACAATCTCCGGCATGTGAAGCGACGCCTCCTGGTCTGGATACCCGAGATCCACGCAGGCGACCGGCACGATGCCGCCGGCTTGCAGGGCATTTTGAAATTCCTGCCGCCGTGCCGCGGCATACTCCACCCAGGATGCGAATCCCTTCGCCTGAGCCTCCTGCAGATCCCGGGAAGCGCCATCCGTGAGGTGAACGAAGATCACTTCCGATGCCAGGGGCAATGCTCCGCCTGCACCGATCGTTTCGTCGTCAGGATGCGCCGCCACGACAATCACACGCTGCCCGCTAATCGGTGGCTCTTGCTGCACAACACATCCTGCTCTTATTACAGCGCGGCCTCCGCACAATCACAGTGATTCCGATCACAGTCTCCACAGTTCGTGAGGGTGAATACGGCGGTTCGTGACGCCGGGCGCGGTGACGAACCGAGGATCAAGGCGTCACTGGATCTGCACGAGACGTTGAGGCTGCTCCGCCACTCGATTCGACGGCTGCAGATCCTGCGGATCGCGCCAGAAGTCGATGGTCGAGACTTGGTGGACACAGGCGACCGTGCAGCGCGGGGCGCAGCCCTTTACCGTTCGGTATTCCCGGCGGATGTCTTCAGGAGTGTACTCGAGGAGCGCTTTGCCGGGATAGCCGCGCTGCTGCGAACAGTAGTGCACCAGGCCATCCTCGCAGATGTAGAGGTAGCGAGCCCCGGCGCGGCAGCGCCACCGGTTCTCCCGGCCGTGCGCGATGTTGTCCTGGAAGTAGTTGATGCGCGCGTAGCTGCTCTTCTCCATGGCGCGCATGGCGGAGTACACTTCCCGTTCGTCGGCGCGCAACGGCTGAAGCTGGCCGCCGCCATCGTGGATGATCCCTACCGTAGAGCTGAATCCGAGCTCGACCGCGCGTTTCCCGATGACCAGCGCGTCCTGAGGATTGCGGATTCCGCCTCCCACCACTGAGTTGATGTTTACGTGGAATTCGGCGTGTTCCGCCAGGAGCTGCAGCTTCTTATCGAGTACTTTGAGGCTCTTCTTGGAAACGTCGTCGGGCAGCACGTTATCGATCGAGATCTGCAGGTGGTCCAGGCCGGCCCGGTTGAGACGCTTGATGCGCTCGGCCGTGAGGAGATATCCGTTGGTGATCATCCCGGCGATCATGCCGCGACGGCGGACCCGTGCGATGATGGAGTCCAATTCGGGGTGCAGCAGGGGCTCGCCGCCTGAGATCGTGATGATGGCCGTGCCCAGATTCGCCAGGTGGTCGAGCCGCTGGTACATGGTGTCGAGCGGCACCGGCTTGGAGGAGTCGTCATACTCGTTGCAGTAAGCGCAGGCGAGATTGCAGCGGCGCATGGGGATGACATGCGCGTCGATGGGGTGGCCGGTAGAGGCCAGGCCGCTCGCGATCATGCGCACTTCGCGGACGCGCAGATGCGCGGTCTTCCATACCCTCCTGAGACGTTTCGCCAGCATACCGGGAAGTGTACTCATTTAAGCACATTCTTAAGGCTTTGTTGAGGTTTGCGGAGCGACCGGGGCTTAAGCGGGGTTGAACGGTCGGGGAAGGCCATCCGTCGACGCAGGGCACTCGATCTTGACCAGCCCCGGGAGGTCTGGCAGCGGTTAGTGTGGCCGCCTAAGCGTCAGTCAGAAGGGCCTTTGCGGGTTACGGGCGGAGGCGGTGTCTCCACCCTCGCCACGCGGATGCTGGTGGTCGTGTGGAGCCACTCAATGACGGCAAAAGGCTGCTGATTCTGATCCAAATAGAGTTCCTGCCGGTAACGCCTCCAGGCTGCTTTGGCGGTTTCCCTTTCGGCAGCGCGCTTGGCTGGAGGCAGGGGGCTTTCGTCATACCCGAACACCTGGAGGTCAGTGCCAGTCCCCTCATTGAGCTTGATGGTGACGGCGTACTGCGGCCGCTTGGGGAGCCCGGGACTCTGGTCCAGGACAGTCACAACTTCGCGGATGGAGGCCGCCGCAGGCCGGCCATCGGCGACCCGCGTCACGGTGAACAGGGCAATCGCGACCGCTCCGACAAAGTTCTCCGCACAGCCCGAAGGGTCGCTCGCGCCCGCCAGACAGATCTCTTTTCGGGGATCTCGATTGGAGTACACCACCAGACGCTTCCCCTCGTACGGAGGGAAGAAGCTGACTTGCATCCTGATGATGTATTCCGGAGTGGAAAACTCGCACAGGAGGTCGGGCGCCCGATCACCCCCGAAGAGCAGCCACGCAGCCAATAAAAACCGAGCAGATTGCGGCGTACACAGCATCGAGTCTTGGCGCTGAGCGCCTGGACTCTCAATCGACCGGAGACGGATTGACTGTGATCTTCGTCTGAACCGATAATCCCCTCAAGAAATTTGGCTTAAGCTCCGTTGTGTACGATGCCCGGATAAAGGCTATCAGAATCTGAAACCCTTGTTTAGGGGCTCCGCCGCTGATAAACTCGACACATGCCGGGCAGTATCGCCACTGGATCTTCCGGTTCCGCTCCGAGCGTCGTTCAATTCGGATTGTTCGAGGCGGACCTGGTGGCGCACGAGCTTCGAAAGTCCGGGGTAAGGGTGAGACTCCAGGAGCAGCCGTTCCATGTGCTCACCCTTCTGCTGCAGCGGCCTGGAGAAGTCGTCGCCCGCGAACAACTGCGGGAAGCCGTGTGGCCGGCCGGGACGTTCATCGAATTCGATCGGGGGCTGAACACCGCCGTCAAAAAGATTCGCAGCGCATTGGGTGATTCGGCGGACAATCCCCGCTTCATCGAGACACTGCCGCGCAAGGGCTACCGCTTCATTGCACCAGTCTTCAGCGTCGATCCTTCGACCCGGCCGGCAGGCAAGAGCGAGACGCGCTGGCTTTGGTATGCCATCGCGGTCTGCCTCAGTCTATTGCTGGTTGGTGCAGGCGCCTGGCTCGGCTCGAATCACGCGAGTCCGGAGGCCTACCCTACGGCAGTGCCGCTAACGACCTATCCAGGTGTGGAAAGCCAGCCGAGTTTCTCGCCCGACGGAAACCAGGTGGCCTTTATCTGGGATGGAGAGCAGAGGGATAGCTTCCACATCTATGTCAAGCAGATCGGCGTTGAGAAGCCCGTCCGGCTCACTTACGGCCGGGCAGCGGATTCGCAACCTGCCTGGTCGCCGGACGGCCGGTACATCGCTTGGGTGCGCGACCTCCAAAACGGAAAACTCACACTGTTTTTGATGCCAAGTATCGGTGGACCCGAGCGGAAACTCCGGGAGATCCGCGCCCAATGGGCGGTGCGACGGCATTGGACGCTGGCGTGGTCTCCGGATGGCAAATGGTTGGCGTTTCCGGAGAGGGATTCCGACATTCCCGCCGATGAAACGACCGCGATCGCGGCCTTGGCCGTCGAGACCTCCGAGCAGCGCAGGTTGACGTACCCCAAACCCGGCGAAGTGGACGCCCCTGGCGCCTTTTCTCCGGATGGCCGGACCTTGGCGTTCCGGCGAGGGACGAATTCCACGGCGGAATTATTTATCCTGCCGCTTTCGCAAGACTTGAAACCACAGGGAGTACCCAGACAGATCACACGGCAACAGCAATTCGCCACAGGGTTTGCCTGGACTCCGGATGGACGCGACATCGTGTACTACACCGAACGGGCCAGCCGGGGCGAGATGTGGCGCGTGCCCGCCTTCAGTTCCCGCACGCCTCGGCGAGTCGCCTTTGCCGGCGACCAGGTTGGAAGCCTGGCCATATCGGCTCGCGGACACCGGCTGGCGTATGAGCGGTTACGGCTCGACACCAACATCTGGCGAATGGACTTGCGAAACGCCGGCGGCAAGCCCGGCAAGCCGATTCAACTGATCAGCTCGACATGGAATGACGGGGTGCCTCAGTATTCACCGGACGGAAACAGGATCGCATTTGTGTCCGACCGTTCGGGCTACAACGAGATCTGGATTTCGCGCGACGACGGCTCCGAGCCGTTCCCGTTGACGTCCTTACGGAGACGGAACAAATTGGGGCCGCCGCGGTGGTCTCGGGATGGCAAGCAGATCTATTGCGATTCCAGCACAGACGGCAACTTTCAGGTCTTCGTTGTTGATTTGGATGGAGGCAAGCCGCGTTTTTTGACGAACGAGCGTTTCGACAGCGCTCTTCCGGCTCCATCGCACGACGGCCGCTGGCTGTACTTCGCCTCCTCGCGAAGCGGGCGGTTTGAGATCTGGAAGATGCCGGTGGAAGGTGGCGAGCCCCTGCAGGTCACCAGGAACGGGGGGTGGGTGGGCTTTGAATCCCCCGACGGGAACTACCTGTACTACGCCAACAGCGTCGATGTAACCGATCTTTGGCGGCTTCGTCTGACCGATGGACTGGAGGAGAAGGTGGCTACGGGTGTGGTGGGGCGCTCTTTGTGCATGGGCGGGGAAGGCATCTATTTCGCCCGGCCGCCGCAGACGGGAGGCAACCGAATCGAGCGTCTGAGTCTTGCGAGCGGCAAGACCACGTTAATCGCGACGACTCCACAGCCGATATCCTGGTTCCTCGGAGTTTCCCCTGACGAACGATACCTGTTGTTTACGGGAACGGATCAACGCGGCAGCGATCTGATGCTGGCGGAGAATTTCCGTTAGACCACTCGCGGGAGCGCGGGATCCTGGTGTGCGGCGGTTTGCGATAGCATGGTTGTGGAATGGAGTCGCGGTTTCCGTCCCGGGAGCAACTGTTCTTCTACTTTCCTTTCCATCGGAACTCGAGCTTCGAAGCCGGCGGGAAAACGGCACACCCCGCGCCCGCCGGGCACACCCACAGTTTTACACCTGATTCTGCAGCGGGGCCGGATCTGAATGCAGCATGCCGGGGCGGCTTTTGGCGACGCCCACACAACACGTTGTGAAATTTGACTCTTGTCAACGCAAGTGATACAAGTAGTCTTCTTTACGAGGATCATCCATGGCTGACGAGCAAAAGCCGGAGGGTGCGCCTGCGCCTCCGCCGGATGGGAGTGGGGCACAGAAACCACCGGCCAAACCGGCAGCGGACGCCGCCAAACCAGCGGCAAAACCCGCGGCCCCCGCTGCCCACGCCGCACCGGCTGCCAAGCCTCCCGCAGGCATGGCCTCCACTCCCTGGGAGAGCGACCTGGCACGCGAATTGAAGGAGAGGTTCGGCGACCGAATCGTGCAGACCGCCACCTACCTGGGCCAGAACTTCATCGTGACCAGGCAGGACTCCGCGGTTCCGGTGCTGGAGTATTTGAAACTCGAAGCGGATTTCGATTATCTGGTGGACCTCACCGCGGTGGATTGGCCCAAGCGCCCCGAGCGGTTTGACCTGGTGTACATCGTTTATAGTTTCGCGCGCAATGAGCGCGTGCGGATCAAGACGTACATCCCTGACGGCTACAAGCCCGAGACGGCGGTGGGTGTGCACCTGACGGCGAACTGGTTGGAACGCGAGGTGTTCGATATGTTCGGCATCGAGTTCGCGGGCCACCCGGACATGCGGCGCATCCTGCTGCCGGAGGAGTGGCAGGGCCATCCCCTGCGGAAAGATTATTCCATCCTGAAGCAGGACGACCGATGGGTGCAGGAGAACCTGAATATCGAAAGCGGGCAATGACGCCTGTATGCCGGACATAACCTTTTTAGACTCTACGGAACTGGTGCTCAACATGGGGCCGCAACACCCCTCCACGCACGGGGTGTTGCGCGTCATCCTCAAGCTGGATGGCGAGAAGGTTCTGGGCACCGATTGCGTGATCGGCTATCTGCATCGCGGCGTGGAGAAGATCGCGGAGAACCGCACATTCGCGCAGTTCAATCCCTACGTCGACCGCATGGACTACGTGGCCGCGGTCTCCAACGGCCTGGGCTATTGCCTGGCCGTCGAAAAACTGCTGAACATCGAGGCTCCGCCGCGGGCGCAGGTGGTGCGGGTCATTCTCACGGAGTTGAATCGAATTGCCAGCCACCTCCTGTGGCTGGGGACGCACGCGCTCGATATCGGCGCCATCACGCCGGTGTTCTACTGCTTCCGCGAGCGCGAGGAAGTGCTCAAGATTTTCGAGAAATACTGCGGGGCGCGGCTTACCACGCACGCGTTTCGCATCGGCGGCTTGCTTTACGAAACGTACGACGGCTTCGAACAGGAATGCAAGGCGTTCTGCGACTGGTTCCTGCCCAAGGTGGATGAGTACGAGGAACTGCTGACCAACAACCGTATCTGGGTGGCGCGCCTGAAAAACGTGGGCATCCTGTCCGCCGACGAATGCAAGGAGTACGGCGTGACCGGTCCGGTGCTGCGCGCCGCTGGGGTGAAATGGGACTTGCGCAAGGCCCAGCCGTATTCGGGCTACGAGAAATACGAGTTCGACATCCCCACCTGCCAGAACGGCGATACTTACGACCGGTACGTCGTGCGCATGCAGGAGATGCGGCAGTCGGTGCGGATCATCCGGCAAGCGGTGGACGCGATTCCCGAAGGTCCGATCATGGGCAAGGTGGGAAAGGTGATCAAGCCGCCGGCCGGCGAGGCGTATGTTTCGATTGAAGCGCCCAAGGGCGAACTGGGGTATTACGTGGTGGCCGATGGGGCGACGCAGCCCTACCGCTGCCGGGTGCGGCCGCCGTCCTTCGTGAACCTGCAGGCGCTCGACCGGATGATCCGAGGTGGCCTGATCGCGGACGTGGTCGCGGTCATCGGCACCCTCGATATCGTATTAGGAGAGGTAGATAGGTAATGCGATCGGGGGCCAGGCGCCAGGGACCGGGGACCAGGAAATGGTCGCTTGCTGTGCTCGCGTTTTTCGAGAGGCGAGCGAAGCGAGCTTCCAATCCCCGGCCCCTGGCCCCCGGCCCCCGGCCCCTTTACTCGGCTTGATTATGGCGAACCTTCTTAAGAAGATCTTCCTCGTAGACCTCTTTCAGGGTCTGTGGGTCACGTTCCGGAATCAGAATCCGAAGTACATCTATACCGAGCAGTATCCGGCGGAGCGCCCCAAGGTGGCGGAGCGGTATCGCGGCGCCCCGAGACTGAACATCAATCCGGAGAACGGCGAGACGCTATGCATCGCTTGCAACTTGTGCGCCCTCGCCTGCCCGGAATCGTTGATTGTGGTCTCCAGCGAGCGCAATGAAGTCACCAAGCGCAAGGAACTCGGTAACTTCACTTACGACACTTCGCGATGCATGTTCTGCGGGCTGTGCGAAGACGCCTGCCCGGTGGACGCACTGGAGCTGACGCAGGATTTCGAGATGGCCACTTACACCCGTCAGGGGCAGATCTGGGACCGGCAAATGCTCGAAGAGGGGCCCAAGCCCACTCAATACAAATGCTGATCGATACCGTTCTGTTCTATCTCTTCGCCCTCCTGGTTCTGGGCGGCGGCATTCTCACGATAACGCGGCGCAGCGCGGTCCACAGCGCGATTTCCCTGATCGTCTCCCTGCTCGGCGTAGCGGGGTTGTACCTGCTGCAGCAGGCCGAATTCCTGTTCGCGGTGCAGATCGTGCTGTACGTGGGCGGCATCATGGTGCTGTTCCTGTTCGTGATCATGCTGGTGAACCTCGACGAGTCGGCCAAGCAGCGGCAATTCAACCGGCAGTGGCTGGTGGCATTGGCGGCGGTGGCGGCGGTAGGGGTGGAGGTCGGCTTCTTCTTCTATCGCGGCAAGGATGCCTTCCAGGTCGCGGAAGCAGCCCCCGCGATGCTGCCGCCGGGAATGGGCACCACGGAGGTGCTCTCGAACTCGCTGTTCTCCGAATACCTGCTGCCTTTCGAAATAGCTTCCATCCTGCTGCTGGTGGCCGTGGTGGGCTCCGTCATCATGGCCAAGAAGAGGATCTGACGATGCACCCGATTTCGACGGTCCATTACCTGGTGCTGAGCGCGGCGCTGCTGCTGATCGGCACGGTGGGCGTGCTGACGCGCCGCAACGTGGTGATCATTCTGATGTCCATCGAGCTGATTCTGAATGCGGTGAACATCAACCTGGTCGCGTTTTCGCACGCGCTGCCGCCGCTCGACGGCCTGCCGAACATGCGCGGGCAGGTATTCGCGATTTTCGTGATCACCGACGCGGTGGCGGAGGCGGCTGTAGGGCTGGGCATCCTGATCGCGCTGTTCCGCAACAAGGAAACGGTGCTGGCGGATGAAATCGATTTGCTGAAGTGGTAGGAGAGCCGTGAACTTCCTCGACAATATCTGGCTGATTCCCCTGTTTCCGCTGCTGGGAGCGGCACTGATGCTGCTGCTTGGGAAGCGTTTGGATCCGCAGCCGCCTTCCGATGTGGCGATCGCTCCGGGAGTCGAGCCGATCTACGAACACGGCCACGATCATGGGGCCGGGGAACACCACCACGACGGACACACGCACACGCATGATCATTCGCACGGGCATGTCCACGTGCACGACCACACGGTTGGGCATGATCATTCGCATGATCACGGGCACGATGCGCAGGGGCACGGGCACTCGCCGCTGAAGTTCCTCATCGACCTGATCTGCCCGGGGATGGTGCTGATTTCGTTCATCTACTCGGTGGGCGCGGTGTGGCAACTCGCGCAGCAGTCGGAGCGGGTCCACGAAGTGGTGAAGTTCACGTGGCTGGCGGGGATGCCGTTCCACATGGCCAATGGGAACACCGCGATCTTCCAGGCGGATTGGGGCTTCCTGCTCGACCCGCTGTCGAGCGTCATGATCCTGGTGGTGACCGGAATCGGGTTTCTGATCCATGTGTATTCAACCGGGTACATGGCACACGACAACGGCTACTACCGGTTCTTCGGCTACATGAACCTGTTCGTGTTTTTCATGCTGATGCTGGTGCTGGCCAACAACTACGCGCTGCTTTTCGTGGGCTGGGAGGGCGTGGGGTTGTGCAGCTACCTGCTGATCGGGTTTTACTTCCAAAAGAAGTCGGCCGGGGATGCGGGCAAGAAAGCATTCGTCGTGAATCGCGTGGGCGACGCCGGTTTCATCCTCGGCATGCTGCTGATGCTCTCGGTGCTGGGCACGGTGAAGTTCACCGATGTCCGGGCGGCGCTGGCTACTGGCCAATTTCAGGCCGAGACCGCCGGTTTCGGCGTGCTGAGCGTGATGACGCTGCTGCTGTTTATCGGTGCCACTGGAAAATCCGCACAGTTTCCCTTGTACGTCTGGCTTCCCGACGCGATGGAAGGTCCGACGCCCGTGTCAGCTCTGATCCACGCGGCGACCATGGTGACCGCGGGCGTGTACATGGTGGCGCGGTCGTCGGCACTCTTCCAGTTGACGCCTTCGACGCTGACGGTGGTAGCAACGGTGGGTGCGTTCACCGCGATCCTGGCGGCGACTATCGCGCTGGTGCAGAACGATATCAAACGCGTGCTGGCGTATTCCACGGTGAGCCAGCTTGGGTACATGTTCCTGGCGTTGGGGGTCGGCGCTTACTGGGTCGCCGTCTTCCATCTGTTCACGCACGCGTTCTTCAAGGCGCTGTTGTTCCTTGGTTCCGGCTCGGTGATTCACGCCTTGTCGGGCGAGCAGGACATGCGGCATATGGGAGCGCTCCGCAAGAAGATTCCCATTACGTACGCCACCATGTGGATCGGCTCCGTGGCGATCGCCGGAATCCCGGGTCTGGCAGGTTTCTTTTCGAAGGATCAGATCCTCGGCGAGACGTACACTTCGGCGCAGGGTTCGCACTTTCTGTATGTCGTAGGCCTGATCACCGCGGGCATGACGGCTTTCTACATGTGGCGGCTCATGTACCTGACGTTCTACGGCCAATCGCGGGTGAAGCCGGAAGTGGAGGCGCATATCCACGAATCGGGCCCCGCCATGACCGTGCCGCTGATGATCCTGGCGCTCGGCAGCGTGACCGCCGGATATTTGAGCACGCCCAAAGTGTGGAACCTGCCCCAAGCCTTCCACACGTTCGAGAGTTGGCTAGGGCCGGTATTTGCTACCGCCGCCACCGAGGCCATGAAAGAAGGAGAGAGTTCCTCGTCCCTGGAGTGGATTCTCATGGGCCTCTCCGTGGCGATTGCGGTCATCGGGATCACCATCGCCCGCTACTTTTACTGCCACAAACCGCACATTCCCGAAACGCTGTCCCAAACGCTCAAACCGCTGCACGGGCTGCTGTACAACAAGTGGTACGTGGATGAGGTCTACGATTTCCTCTTTGTGAACGGCTTGTGCAAAGGCGGCGGCGAGTTGTGCGGCGCGTTCGACCGCAACGTGGTGGATGGCGGCGTGAATGGCGCAGGGTGGCTCACACGCTTCAGCTCCACGGTATCGATGTGGTGGGACACCTGGATCGTGGACGGCGCCGTCCGCTTCGGCTCGTTCTTCGTGAAGATGATGTCGTATCCGGTCTGCATGCTGCAAACGGGGCGCGTGCAGGCGTACGCGTTCTTCGTGGTGGTGGGCGCATTGGCGTTTCTGGGGTACTTCGTAGTTCGCTAACCATATGGACCAGCACTTATTGACTTATATTCTGCTGACGCCCTTGGCCGGCCTTGTGGTCCTGATGTGTATACCAGGAAAGAACAAGGACCTGATCCGGATCTGGGCAAACCTGGCGGCTTTCGCCGGGTTTCTGATCTCGCTGCCGCTGGTCAAGAATTTCCAGGCGGGCGCTCCAGGCTTCCAATTCGAGGAACGGGTGGATTGGATTCCCACGCTGGGCGCGCATTACCACCTTGGAATCGACGGCATCAGCCTGCTGCTGGTGATGCTCACCACGCTGATGGGCTTCATCGCGGTATTGGGGTCGTGGAACGCGGTGCAGGATCGCGTGAAGGAATACT
>Ga0335081_10016083_pt1 | contig 12103 bp, 19 predicted proteins | sample Lox_Sample_35_FD_206713 | JGI IMG/M metagenome (GOLD analysis project Ga0335081, IMG submission 206713) | Soil microbial communities from Loxahatchee National Wildlife Refuge, Florida, United States - Lox_Sample_3.5 | ecosystem: Environmental > Terrestrial > Soil > Wetlands | place: USA... | reverse complement strand
CTTCTCTCGCGACTGCTCATAGAAGGTGCTTAGAAACTCCTCGCAATCATCGGCGGTATCGAATCCTCGGACCATTTGCCATTTTCGTAACGGTTCTTTGTAAGCGACGCTGGGCGGCAGCGTCGACGGCGGTACGAGTAAATACCAGCCTACAAGCGCGAGCGCGGCGGCAGCGTTTGACAACCGGACCCTCGGAGAACGACTACCTGCGCAGTTTGACATTCTGCCCTCGAAGAGAGCTGCCCCTGGACAACCAAGCCATAAGGAGGTCGCTTGCGGTAGGCGGGCTCGTGACGCTGACGCTCGGGATGGCGGGATGCGCCGCAGTTCTGGTCGGTTCAGTTGTTGGGACGGTCGACGTTGCCGGGTACGAGTACGTCTACGTCAGCGCACCAACCTCGCAAGGACAACGGAGCGCACAGCAGAGCGCGCCGCCGAAATTCTCGCTGAACGATATAGAATAACAGGTCTAGCGATTTTCATTCGTACTTCGTCTCGCGCAGCAAATCGCGTCTACGTCGCAGAGCTTCCTTCTTGCGCTCGGCGTTTTGCGATCCTTCGGGGAGCTCGAGAGCTTCGACCGCCCTTGCATTATTTTATGCTCTTTTGACCTCCAAATCCCACCAAATTCTTCCAGGAGAAGTCATGAAATTGGCGAGAGCGCTGGCTCCAAGGTGTGCTGTCGGCTACGGTTAGCCTCCGCGCCCTGCGGAGCATCGGATTTTAAAGCTGCGTCAGTTTGGGGCCAAGCTCACGATCCTTCACGAGGAGAACACTGCCTCACCGGCTCCGGGTAACTGTCTCAGAGGCCTGAGCGAACCTTGCGACACCTACGTGCTGAGCATACCGACAATCACGAGGAATCCGACGGGAGACGGAAAGGCGGACATCGACGCGGCGGCGAGTTATCGATTGCGTTCGGGGGCACTTGCGCTGACATTATAGCGGGCTCACCCGCATTTGAGATTAGCATTCCGAGAAGAGCGTTCAGTTTGAATGCTGTTACCCATATCGCGAAAGTACAGGAGGTGGTCCCGGATAGCGGAGCAAGCCAAGCTTTCGGCAAAGGCAGCATCCTGCTAAGGAACCCCGGCTCTTTGTCTCTGCACGGTGCAGGAGATTTTTCGGCGCTGGCGTCGGGCCCGGTGGCGTTCGCATTCGTTACACCTCCCGACTCCGATTCTGATGATCCAGAGGTAAGCTGCGTCCAGCTCACGCCGACATACAAAAATATCCTCTTCTGAGATCTCCCTGAGCCTCGCTCTGATTTCGAATGCTTCGAAAGCGAGTCCCGAGCGCGCCTGATGTGACACATCGCGGCTCGGGCTTTTCGGATTGGGTTCTGCTCAGTAGGTGTAAAACTGATTATTATAAGAAGCTCTGCACCACGACCGGCGGGCGGGGTAGCCGTCGCGAATCTCGGGCCGTCGTCGGGACCGATAGCCGCGTCGCTTGGGCGGGCAGACGCCGACAGGGCATGTTAGCGCTCTGGTCTTTCGCTCGTTGTATCTCTCGCGCGCTCGTGCTCAGCATCTCGGCAAATTGGCGATCTCGCTCATTCCAATAATCGGCTAGCCGCAGCCACCACGCCACCTTTGCAAGCTGCGTCTCATAGTCTCGGTCTTGGAACCTCATTCCCCTTCCTCCTTCTGGCCAACTCATTCAACGCCCAATATCTGAAGAATATAGGTGTCAAGAGATGCTAAAACACTCTTACGCTGAAAACTAGGAATTGGATCTTTTCGCGCCTAAAATATCGCCTGAGCACCAAAACATCGCTATAGGCGGCATCAGTGAGCCATACGTTCGGGGAAATGGGAGAGAATGTAATATGTCCGACGAAAGAGGCCTCCGCAAAGTTATTCCGCTCCTTGGACAAGATCGCAAGGAGGCCGTCCAAAGGTCGCTGTCCGAAATCTATAACGCGATATATTTGTTGAATCTTGCTACGGATCTCGAAGGCATCGGCGCACAAGATGCTGATATTGAAGACACCAAGGATCAATTACAGCAAGATTCTCGTTTCAGTCATGAGGCAGATACACGGTTACGCTGAAGAGGCGTCACGCGCCTTCCTCGAACTGGTCAAGAAGCATCGACTCGACTACTCAGCGAGCGGCAGATAACTCGATCGCTCATCATCGTTGATCTATTGCATTTCACCTGGCACCGTGTCGTTCGCACATCTCGCGCTGGCGGAGCGGTCGCCTCTGACCACCAGCGTAACGAGCGAGCGTGGTGGCTGTCCCTTCTCAAAACTTGGCCCGCAGAGTGGCGAGCCTCTGGCTTTGAGGAATCTCGTGGTGTGACGAGGCGGACCCTCGCATCCGCACTGAGACCGAAGCCGGATTCGCACCTGCAGTTGATGAGGCCCGGGCGCGGTGCCGTAACGGAAGGTGCGCAGGCTAGCACTTCGTGCGCACAGCTTCGGGGGAGCAGCGATGCCTCGTGGCTGGCACAGCCAGCGGCTGCCGGTATCTACCAATCTGCCGAGCAGAGGGCGTTAAGATTGCCACGATACGAGCAGTCCGGGCGGCTCTGCCAGTCTTGGTTGGAGTACTCAAGATCGTCCCGGTATCTGAAGGCGAGCGCCTGCTGGCGAGGCGGACGTCCCAGTCAGCGCTTCAGCAGTTTGCGAGTTACAGCAGATAGTCAGCACGTTCCAGACGGTTTGGATGCAAGGGCGTGGCGGTTGAGTCGCCTGCTCCGCCAGCAGACCAATTGAAAAAAACCCTCCAGCTTCTCCAAGCCTCGACTATCGCACGGATTTGGCGTTTTCAGTAGGCACAGGGGATCGTGCGATGAGCAGGAGTTCGAGCAGGTACGCGAACATCGCGCCTCCCACTACCACGGCTAAAGGATCTCGTCATCACGAAACGAGGTTTTCGGTAGCGACAAGAGTAGCGCATCAGGGAAAATTCAAGCATCCGACGATGCAACACGAGCGCATCTTCTTTACGCTGCGCCCCGGTGGAACGGTCTTTCACTGCAATGTCCTTAACAACGCACCCCAGTGCCAGTACCGCGGAGTGCGCTGATTGCTGGACGATTGTTGAGAAGGTGTTGAGAAGGTGTTGAGAAGGTTCGATGCGCTCAACTGATGTTTCACAAACAACGCGTTATAATCACACGCTGCCAGGTGTCCTTCGAAAGCCAATTCGGAGGCGAGGGGGAGTCGCAGGTGGAAAGAAAAGGCACTACAGGGACACCCCGCCGCGGCCAGCCGACCAAGGTTATGACCGTGCGGGACGTGTCAGCCTACTTGCACGTACATCCAACCACGATCTACCGCCTCTTGAAGAAGAAGAAGATTCCCGCGTTTCACATAGGCAGCGACTGGCGCTTTAACATCGAAGACATTGACCGCTGGCGCTTGGAGCAAAAGGAGCCGAGCGACTAGGCGACCGGCCACCCGGCCAACACGCCACTGCGCGGACCGCGCAGCCGCTCGATAAGGCCGTGTGTCTTCGGGCTCTAGATGACAAGGCACGCGTGACGCGCGAGCGGCCGAGGTTGCGCCGAGCGGCGCGACTGGGCCCAGAGTCTCCCGTTAGATTCAGCGCATGGATACCATAGAAAAATGAGCACCGCGGCGAAGCCAAGCGCACTGCGTGCGGCGTGCAACTTGCCCCATCGTTCAATCAGCATGCGGCTCTTCGGGCCCGGGCTCGCCGAGTTGACGGCCTTGAGTTGGTTGCTTATCGGCATGATGGCGAAGAGCTGTAAGGCCAGTTCGCAACAAGGACTACCGCGCCCATAAGCCAGCGCCAGTCTTTCGTCTGCCATCACGCCAATAAACTTAGGATACAACCGACGAGGGCTAATGGGGCTTGCGTGGCAAAGCCACGTCTGTAGGCGGATTTCCACTCGGTCAGCAGGGCCCCGTCACCGAGATCTAGCCGGCCGGGTTGTTCAGCGGCGTTGACGTAGATTGCTGCTCCGGCGAACAGCGCGGCGGGAACGAGTGCAAGTCGTTCTGCAAGCATAATGAAAAGGTAATGGGCTCTGGGCCGCTGCGCCATTCGCGCGGCCGCGCATAACCGGGCAGAGCTAATCCGCTTTCGAAATCAGGCGGCGTTTGGCTTGTGGCGCAGCCTGCCTGGATTCAGCCGTCTTTCGATCCGCGTCATCATTGAGTGTGCGCCTACCAGGGCAGGGCTCGTTCAACCACCTGGCCGTCACCTCGTCATCGAGGCGATAAAAGCAGAGTATCGAGGCGAAGGCGGCGTGACGTTTACCCCAGGAAAGAATCGTCACAATGTCGCGATCACACCGGCTGCAGTAGTGCTGCGCCACGACTTCGCCTGACTCGAGCTTCAGGTGCGGTTCCGCCCGTTCCTCCCACCGATGATCATTCGCAGCTGCGTTAGATGTGCGGCAAGCCATAGTCGCCCTACCAGTCGACTGCAGGCGCGGACCATACCGCTCTGGGCCATTCAAGGCCACAAGCAACCGGGCTCGCCTAAGTCTGGATCATGGTGGAGAGAAAGTCAATTCACGCTGGTCAATTAACCCAGAGGTCGACAGTCATGAAAACGTGGGGCATTGTCGTCGGCTTGCTGATCAGCCTGTTTTGTCCCAGCTATATGGTGCGGCATCCTGGTGCGGTTAATCAGACGCTGGCCAAGGTCTTTCCACACGACGGGGCAGGACACCCCATAGAGATTCCGGGGCGGTGGGCTCAGCGGCTGCTCGACGCTGGGTCGTTGGGCCCTCGAGTTACTCGGCGAGAACGCGGCGGCCCGGCGCGGTCGGTTTTGCCAGTTGCCCATTCTTGGCCAATGACGGGTCGCAACTGGGGGCTCCCCCGAACCAGAGTGTGTATGCGCGCTCGGTGGCTCCGGACTTTTCGACTTCCGAATTTGAGAGGCGGCCGCTCTTCGATTCAGCGATTTCTCAATCCGGTTTCGCTTGGCGTCTGGCGGGACCGGCGGCCAGCGCTCAGTCGAGGGGTCAAGCAGTCGCTCAGCTACCTAACTTGGCAATAGGGTGCGGAGCTTGCCATTGCCGCTCAGTCGCGGGGTCGCTCCGTCGCCGATCGAAACAAATATCTTGGGGTGCCGTAAGCCGCATCGCGGCGGGGATGGCGTGACCCTGCAAGTGGCAGTCACAGGAACAGTTGCCTCTGCAGCGTTCATGGCCACCTATGGTGCATACAACTGTGATCGAGCCTGGATAAGGCCAAGTCGTGCTCATCTTGGTTGAACTCCCTAAAAGTGACCGGGGTTTCCCCAAATCCAAACCGGGTGCATTGCGAGGAAGTTCCCGTGAGCGGCGGTTTATTATCGTGGGCGTGATCAACGACAATTAAATTTGCCGGCAAAAATAGTTGACGTCGAACATGGGCGTTCGGCTTGAAGCCGGTTTCGAAGTCGCGGGAATACGCCGCGGTGAAATTCTAGCGCCGCCTATCAGGCGATTGGACCTAACCGAGGCACACGCGTAGCTCTAGAAATTGCCGGCCGCCTCTGACCCCGCAGGGCGTGCCTGTTCCCCAAGGCTCGCCGGTGTGTCCTTACCATACTGGAGGGCCTTTTTATCGGGCAAGGCGCTACTTGTGTGCGCCTTGTTCTGGTCCTTTTGAGCGCCACAGGGCTGAAGGCGCTGCCGCTCGCAGAGACAGACGCGATAGAAAAGCCCCTGTTTTGGTCGGCACGAAGACTGCTCGGCTCTTCGATGGGTAAGTTATGGCGGACCCAACGCTGCTGTTCCGAGCGGGCTTCATCTACCACGGCTCGCGAAGCGCGTGGATTAGCTTGTCTGCGCGGCAGGTCTTCAGCGCCGCGATCATCGCCGAGGAGAGCGATGGTTGGCTGGCCGAAAAGCTGAGTCAGACGGCTCCTGACGGAGAGTGCTGGTTTTTCGGCGACTTCGACGCGCGTAGCTGCTTCGAGATCCGGCGCGAGCTGTGGCCAGAGGATTTGCAACATGCGCCGAAAAGATGGTGGGCGAGTGCTTTCTCGTGCCGGACTCTTTGATGAAAATCTCATGAGCGCTCACCGCCCCCCGAACGGCGTCGCGCAACTGGACTCGGACCCGTTACCCATCCGCCCGCCCCGCCTCGCCGCAGCTCGGTTATTTCGTGGCCCTGGCCGCGGACATCTCGACGCCCGCCCGGCCTCGAGCCGGTGCGGATGGGTAGGGGGGATTTTTGATCGGAGGGTCGCGGAAACAGTCCTGAAGAAACTGAGGCCCATCGATCCAACACGAGGCGTTGCCCACTTCGCTGTTGATTTTGAGTAGCGGCTCGATAGTCATTTAGGCAGCTCTTCTTCCATTATCAAGTCGGCGATCGATGTGGATGTCGTGAGCGCGTAAGGCTGCGATCAGCTTCGGCAGTCCGCGATAGCCGGCGATTCTGCGGAAGCTGCGTTCGTTCGGCTTCGAGCGCCCCGGCCGCGGTCCATCTCAGGATCATCGTGCCGCCCTGCCAGCGCTTCACGCGGCGGGCGAGATCGCGTACTCGACTGAACAAGTTCTCGATCAAGTTGGTCGACGAGAGCACGCGCTCAAGGGTTTCCGGCAGATCCAGCCGCGCCAGCGTGAGGGTTTCCTCCAGCCCCTCACGCAGCGAAGCCGCCGCGCCGGGATGATCCGCTTCGAGCCGGCGAGCGAGGTTCTCGAGCAGCTTGGTGGCTCGTTGAGCATCGCGCGTGGCGTAGGCCTGGGTCATCGCGCTGCGCACCGAAGCGCCCATGCGCTCGGGCAGGGCGTCGGTCACGTTGCGCTTCTTGCGCTCGCGGCAGCGCTGGATCAGCGCGCGCTCGCCGAAGATGTCGCTTACCGCGCGATGTAGCGCCTTGGCGCCGTCGATTACGAATAACAGCGTCCGGTCGGTGGGAAGCCCGCGTTCGATGAGATCGGCCAGCACGGCCTTACAGGAAGCGACGTTCTCGGTCGCCCCTTCGCGCAGTCCCAGCACGTGCTTCTTGCCGCCACTGTCGATGCCGATCGCGGCCAACACGACCTGATCGGCGAAGTGCACCACGTCGATCATCACCGCAATCAACTGAAGCCCATTCAACTTGCGCTGCATCAGCGCCGTCAACCGGCGCGTCGTTCCGACCACGAACCGTTCGCTGACCGCGCTCTTGGCGATGCCGCGCACTCTAACCTCGCTCGGCAGCGCTTCCAGCGAGCGCGCATAGCGCCTGGTCGAGACTCCTACCAGCATCTGCTCCATCGCCCGCTGCTCCAATGGATCGCGCGCGCTCCACGCCTCCCAGCTCGGCAAGCTCAACTCGCGGCCAGCGACGCTGCGGGCCCGCGGCCGCTCGACCTTCACCCGTCGCCCGCCGAGGCTCAGCGAACTCACCACCGAGCCCGCAAGCAACGCCTCACCTTGCGGATCGTGCTGATAGCGCCTCCCGCACAGCGCCGTGCGTTCCTCTTCCAGCACATCACCCACATACTCCAGCCCCGAGACGATTACCGTGTCGAACAACGCCTCGCGCACCAACTCCCGCAGCGGCAATCGCAGTTGGGCTCCGCTTTGCTCCTGCCCGGTTCTCCTGTCACTCTTCCTCATGGCGGCGTCCTCCTCTTAGGCAACCCGATCTTTTGATCGGGCGAGGATTGCCGCCACTCAAATTTCAACAGCTATGCGGACATTGCCTCCTGCCATAGCGAAAGGCTCATCGCGTCACCCCAACTCAGAAGATTGTTTCTCCTCGGCGGCCGGAGAGGCACCAGCGCAAACTTAGACTGCACGCCTGGCATACAACCCTCTGCCAGGTTCGGCGTGCCCCGTCGCTATGCCCTCCTTACTTCGCGCCGAACCCGTGACGCGATAGGCGTTTCGCTATGGCTTGGTGTTTCTGCTACGGATAGGCAGTGATGGCGATGTTTCGAGCGAAAGAGCAGAAGATGAAGATCCCATCATTAAACGGTGGGCTGGCTCGTCGGACGCTAAGCCATCTTTTGGGTGGTTTGGCCGCTAAGCTTTTCTTCGTCACGGTTGCGATCTGCCTGCTCAACGAGGGCGCGGTGGCAGCGGCGAATGCTGCCAGTGCGAATCGCAATCGAGAGGGGACCCTTGTAGAATCGGCAAAAGTAGAAGGTGTTTATGACCGGCTCACATCTCGTCTTGCAGCTGACCTGTTTGGGCAGGCACTTTTGGAAACCGAACCCTGCGCCTTTCCCGACTTAGTGGAGGTTAGCGTACGACTGTCGCAGGCAGAACTGGCAGCCGCGGCACGCGTTGCCAACTTAGACACCTGTTCCAACCAGTCTTCCCGGTGCGGACGCGCGCTAATATTTTTTCTTCTCCTGGGAAACAGCGACTCTCGGACGCGATGATCCGCTCCTAGACGCAGATCGCCAAGACTGGCGATCACAATCAAGATGATCTGCTGAATTGTCTTCTTACATTTCCGACGATGGGCTACCAGCCCGTCTTACGCTTTGACTTCTGCATTTTCAGCTCCCTCGCAGGCTTGGATAGAGCTGTCTCTACTCAAAATTCCGAGAGCCGGTGAAACGATATTTGCAGCGATGCATCTGGCCTGAAAGGGAAACTGCAGTTGGTTTTCCAGGTAGTAATACCAACCCATCGCGCGTTCTTCGGCCCCGTACGCGTCGACGATTGCTTCATTCTGCATCCGATCTTCCCGAATCGGATCTTTCTTGGGCTTTTCATTTTCGCTGCGATGCTATCGGCATGCGCCGCCGACCTGGTCCTGATGCTGGAAGCGGCTCAGCGGCAGGGTCGTTACCGGCAAGCCATGCATCGCGCAGTCAACGCTTACAGGCTGCCGATCATCGACGAGATCGGCTATCTGCCGATGAGCCGCGAGCAGGCCAACCTGTTCTTCCAGGTCGTGGCGCAACGCTATGAACGCGGCTCGATGATCCTCACTTCCAATCTTACTTTGGCAGTTGGGATACCGCTTTCGCCGGCGACAGCGTGCTCACCGCCGCGATGCTCGATCGTATCCTGCACCACTCGATCATCGTCAGCATCAACGGCGAGAGCTTCAGACTCAAAAACAAGCGCAAGGCTGGGGTGCTCGCCGCTCCGGCCAAGATCACGAAGCACTAGACGGAGCGGCGAGGAGAGATCCCCCTCGCGCGCCCCTTCTTATTAGGCATTCTTGCCGGAGTCTTCGACCTTCCCTGCTACAGGCCGGATGTATGGCAGCAACTGGATTCCCCCTCGCCCCGTTTCACAAGCCTGGCATTGGGGAGCGGTCCATGTATGGCGCTGCTTCGGCGGATACCTGCGGACCGAGAGCGAGCAGCAGGTCGAGAGCGCGGTCTGGGTAGCCAGCCACAACGGCCAGGAGAGAAGTAAAACGCCCGCATTTTTTGAGCGGACGAAAGGAGTAAATGTCATGTCTTTGAATCGAGCAATGGTAATCGGAAATCTGGGCAGCGATTCTGTGTTGAGGAATCTGCCCAGCGGACAAGCAGTCGTGGGGTTCTCAATCGCGACGGATGAATCATTCACCGACAAGCAGGGCGAGAAGCAGGAGCGCGTCGAGTGGCACCACATCCGTTGCGTTCGGGAAGCTGGCAGAAACCTGCAATCAGTATCTCAAGAAGGGACGGCAAGTTTACATCGAGGGACGCCTCCGTACACGTGAGTTCGAAGCCAAGAACAACGGCGGCAAGCGGCAGCGTACCGAGATTGTGGCGAGCCGGGTTCAGTTTCTCGGCGCCCCGCCGGTGGAACGTTCGGACGCCAGCGCGGTTGAAGAACCGCCGATTCCGCAGGCAGAAGACGTACCCTTCTGAGTTGGTTCCATCCGGAAGCTCGCGTCTTGGCGCGGGCTTCCGATCTTGCTTTCATGTCATATCTGACATACGCTAGAGAATGTGACCAAGGTTCCCGATAAACCCTTGGTCTGGCTGCGTACCGAGATCAAGACCCCGCCGTTTTCACGGGACGCGAGGATCGAGGCAGGCGTCTTGTTGCGGCGGCTTCAGCGAGGAGAAGTTCTGTCACTTCCACACTCGCGGATGATGCCGTTCGATCGGGAGCCGCTGTCACGAATTGAGAATCGTGGACAAAGACGATGCGTGGAGGATCATCTACCGGATCGATTCGGACGCCATCGTGATCATTGAAGTCTTTAGCAAGAAGCGTCAGAAGACGCCGGTGCCCGTCATTGCACGATGCCGAGACCGGCTGAAGCGTTATGACGAGGTCGTCGGCAAGAGATAATGACCATGGATAAACGGAAAAAAAGGCGGCTAGAATCCGCCGGATGGAAAGTCGGAGGAACGAGCGAGTTTCTCGGACTCACCGAGGAAGAGGCAGCCGTTGTCGAGCTCAAAGTTGGACTGGCCAACGCGATTAGAGACCAGAGAAGCCGGCAGAGCATGACTCAGGAGCAACTGGGACGGCTGCTCGGTTCCAGCCAATCGCGGGTTGCGAAGATGGAGGCCGCCGATCCATCGGTCAGCATCGATTTGATGGTTCGTTCCCTGCTGAGAATGGGCGCCAGCCGTAGGGATGTTGCGTCTTATATCGCCGCCCCGAGATCAAAGCGGGCCGCCTGACTGGTATTTAGCGGCGTTTGCAAGCACAAGTTACGCAACGTAATCTAACGCTTCAAAGCACGATCTAATATTTTCTGGACTGCTCGAAGGGTGGGTCGCAGCAATACCTTCAATCTACGATTCGAACCGGAGACTTCCCCAACCGAGCGATATCGTACGGATTCGTACACGAACGTACCTGATTGAATCCGTCGAGCAGGGCGTCGATCCGATCGTTTCCGGCGCGTGCTTCGACAACGACGACCGAGGCGAGGCGCTTGAGGTTGTCTGGAACCTCGAGCTTGACACCGAGATTCTCGGCAAGGACGTTTGGAAGACAATCGGCCGCAAGGGATTCGATCCCAAGCGACACTTCGCCGCTTACATCCACACGCTTCGATGGAATTGCGTCACTGCAATCTGATCCGCGGCTCTTTCAAGCGCCGTTCCGCTCTGCTTGCCTTCGGAATTGGTTCTTTCGTAGAGACGGCGAGCGGCGCTACCTTCGGCTCTAGGTTCTTGGCCGAGCGCGTACGGTTGTTATCGCCGTTGAGTCACCGTTGTGGCGGGGGCGAGGCGCTCCTATATGCCTCGTTCTGGTCCTTTTGGCGTCACAGACCTGAAGGCGCTGCGGCTTGCAGAGACGGACGCAAAAGAAAAGATCCTCCTTTGGTCGGCGTAAAGAATGCTGAGCTCTTCGAAGTCATGGCCGACACAACCCTGCTGCTCCGAACGGGCTTCATGTACTACGCCTCACGAAGCGCCTGGATTAGCTTGTCTAGGCTGCGGAAAAAGCCGGGTTGGGAGTGCGATTTTCTTCAGCAGCCATATGGTTAACTGATGGTGGATGCAGAGAGTGTGGGCTGAGGCCGCCTGCGGTTCGATTTTGTTCCGAGTTGGATCTGGTCCATCACACTGCCGCCATGGTTTTATGCCGGTGCGGGCAGCAGATTTCGCATGCGCACCAGATTGTAAGCCGCCAACGCAAAGGTGAACATCCAGCCGACCCTGAGGACTCCGCGATGACGGGTTTTGCGCAGCCCGGCCACGGTTTTGAGCCAGCCGTAGATCTCTTCGATGCGTTTGCGCTTTTGCTGACTGAGGGCATAGCCGGGATGGCGAGTGGTGCGCGCATCGATGATGCTGGTCGGCTTGCGCGCGAGGTGCGGCGTGACCTGATGCTCGCGCAGTTGCAGGACAAACTCCTTGCGGTCATAGCCCTTGTCCGCGCCCAGCGTCACCCGCTGCCAGCCCTCGATTCTTTCCACCAGCGCGATCGCCGCTTCAACTTCCGCACGACCCGTGGCTGGGGTTACGCAGCCGTCGACCGCCAGCCCATTGCGATTTTCCATCAGCACGTGGCCCGCATAACTGAGCTTGGCTTCCTTGCCCGGCCCCTTGCGGGCCAACCGGGCGGCGGGATCGGTGGTGGACTGGTGCGTATCGTTGCGGCGCCGTTCGCCGTGGAAGTCGACGCTCGGGTTGCCGGGATCGTCATCGGACGGCGGCTTCAGTGCAGCGAATGCTAGCTGCTGATCCAGCGGGTGAGAGTCCCGCCGGTGGAAGCTGCCCAGCTGCCACCGTAGTTATACTCGGCGACGAGAAGGGTGACCGACTCGTC
>Ga0335081_10016082_pt1 | contig 12103 bp, 9 predicted proteins | sample Lox_Sample_35_FD_206713 | JGI IMG/M metagenome (GOLD analysis project Ga0335081, IMG submission 206713) | Soil microbial communities from Loxahatchee National Wildlife Refuge, Florida, United States - Lox_Sample_3.5 | ecosystem: Environmental > Terrestrial > Soil > Wetlands | place: USA: Florida... | reverse complement strand
CGCTTCGACATCGACTGGGTGGACTGGGACAACGACCGCCACCAGGAAGGGTGGCTGTCGTACATGAACCTCGGCGTGCCGTCGTGGCGCGAGTGGCTCGGCGGCCGCATCGCCGCGACGATCGACCGCTACGGCGTGGACGCGTACTTCCTCGACATCTCCGGCGGATGGGTGAACAACCCCAAGGCCGACATGCACGAGGGGACGCGCCGGCTCGTCGGGGACCTGCGCGCGCGCTTCCCGAACGTGCTGGCCTGCGGCGAGTTCCTCTACGACGCGCTGGCCGCGGTGATGCCGCTCTACCAGGTGTACGGCCCGCGCTACGCGCCGTTCGTGCGCTGCTTCTCGCACCTCAGCCACCCGGCGCCGGGCCGCGGCTCGAGCGGCGTGCACGAGTCGGGCTTCGGCACGTGGGACCCGACGACGCTGTCCCTGGCGCGGCGCGACGGCCTCATCCCCACGCTCACGGTGGTGGACGACACGTTCGCGGCGCACCAGGACGAAATGGCGGCCGTCGTTCGTCGAGCGGTCGAGTGGGCGGGCATCGGCGGATGAGCGCGGGGCGCGCGAGCAACGAGCGCGGGCATGGCGTGCAGGGGCTACGGTGTCCTCCCGACTTGACCGGGGCCGAGCGGCGCCCTAGGGTGGACCGCATCCACTCCAGCCGGAGTGCAGCATGAAGCGGAGGAATTTTATCGCCGCGGCGGCGGCGTCCGTCCCGCTGTGGCGGGCGCGCCTGGGCTCGCTGGCGCGGCGCGCGGCGCCCCCGGGCACGGCCCCGGCGCTCGTCGCGCGACCGTTCGACATGGCGGCCGTGCGGCTCCTGCCCGGCCCGTTCCTCGACGCGATGCAGGTCAACCGCCGGTTCGTGATGGGGCTCGATCCGGACCGCCTGCTGCACACGTTCCGGCTCAACGCCGGCCTGCCGAGCACGGCGGAGCCCCTGGGCGGCTGGGAGGCGCCGGAGAACGAGCTGCGCGGCCACTTCACCGGCCACTATCTCTCGGCGTGCGCCCTGCTCTCGGCCAGCCTCGGCGACGCCGAGGTGAAAGCGCGCGGCGACCTGATGGTCGCGGAGCTGGCGCGCTGCCAGCACGCACTGGGCAACGGGTACCTGAGCGCGTTTCCGGAGGAGTTCTTCGACCGGCTGCGCGGCGGCCGCCCGGTGTGGGCGCCGTTCTACACGCTCCACAAGATCATGGCGGGCCTGCTGGACATGCACACGCTCGCGGGCAACGCGCAGGCGCTGGACGTGCTGAAGGGGATGGCGCGCTGGACCGCCGGCTGGTGCCAGCCCCTGGGCGACGACGCGATGGCGCGCGTTCTCGAGCGCGAGTACGGCGGGATGAACGAGCTGCTCTACAACCTCTCCGCCGTGACGGGCCAGGACTGGTACGCGGACCTGGCGCACCGCTTCGACCACGAGCGCATCTTCGGACCGCTCGCGGCGGGCCGGGACGAGCTGAAGGGCCTGCACGTCAACACGACGATCCCGAAGATCATCGGCGCCGCCCGCCGCTACGAGCTGACGGGGGAGCCGCGCTACCACGACGTGGCGGCGTACTTCTGGCGCGAGGTCTCGACGCGGCGCGCCTACTGCACGGGCGGCACCAGCAACGGCGAGGGATGGAACGCCGATCCGGGCGTGCTGTCCACCGAGCTGTCGAGCGAGACACAGGAGTGCTGCACCAGCTACAACATGCTGAAGCTCACGCGGCACTTGTTCGGCTGGACCGCGGACCCGGCCGTGGCGGACTACTACGAGCGGCTGCTGTGGAACGGCGTCCTGGGCACGCAGCATCCGGTGGACGGCGACAAGCTCTACTACGTCCCGCTGGCCTCGGGCTACTGGAAGTTGTTCGGCACGCCGCTGCACGACTTCTGGTGTTGCACGGGCACGGGGAGCGAGTCGGCGTCCAAGTTCGACGACAGCATCTGGTTCCACGACGACGACGGCGTGTGGCTGGCCCAGTTCATCGCGTCCGAGGTGAGCTGGCCCGAGAAGGGCGTCCGGCTGACGCAGGAGACGCGCTTCCCGGCCGCCGGCGCCACGTCGGTCGTGGTGCACGCCGCGCGGCCCGCGCGCTTCGCGCTGCGCGTCCGCGTGCCCGCGTGGTCGAACGGCGGCGGCGCCGCGCTCAACGGCCGGGCGCTCGAGGGGTTCGCCGCGCCCGGCGGCTGGTTCGTGGTGGAGCGCACGTGGCGCGACGGCGACCGGCTCGACGTCACGCTGCCGATGGCGCTGCGCGTCGCGCCGATGCCCGACGACGCGACGGTGCAGGCGGTCATGTACGGACCGCTGGTGCTGGTGGGGAGGCTGGGCACCGACGGCATCACGGACGCCAACCGGCGGGCGGAGCCCACCAAGCCGCGGACTGTGCCGGAGTTCACGTATCAGCCGCCGGCGGCGCCGTCGCTGCGGGCGCGCGGCGCCGATCCGGCAGCGTGGATCCAGCGCGTGAGCGGCCCCGACCAGCCGCCGGCGTTCCGGACGAGCGGGCAGGAGCAGGACGTGGAGCTGGTGCCGTTCTGTACGCTCTATGACGAGCGATACGCGGTGTACTGGAAGATGAACAGTTGAGAGTTGGGAGTTGTCAGGGGTCTGGCGGTCGCTCGCAACTCGGCGTCTCGCAACTGCACTGACGTCTGCTGGCTGCGGTTCTGAGGCCTAGTTGGTCGGGTGGGCCCAGGGCGGCCTCGACTTTTCCCTCAGCTCGCGCACGCGCGGCGGCAGCGCCGGGTCGCGCGGGTTGACGTTCTTCCACATGAACTGCCACAGCATGGCGCCGGGCTGCATCCGCTCCACCACGGCGAGGGCGGCCGCGGTGTCGTGGACGGCCGCGTACAGCGCCGGGGCGAGGACGGCGCCAACGCGAATCGTGATGGTCCCCGTGGGCGGCAGCTCGGCCAGCATCCGCCGCGCGTCGGCGGCCGCAGCGGCGGAGTCGTCCAGCCCCATCTTGGCCAGCAAGAAGTTGGCGCGCACGAGCCACCGCGTGCCGGGTGGCGCGAGCCGCTGGTACGTGGAGGAGTCGGCGACGGCCCCCGCCGTGTCGCCGAGCTCGAACCTCACGTGCGCGCGCCCGAAGTAGGCGTTGGCGAACGCCGGGTCGATCGCCAGAGCGCTGTCGAGGAGCGCTAACCCGGGCCGCGGCGGGACCAGCTGCGCCAGGTTCACCAGAGTGATCGGCCGGCCCGGCTCGATCGCCAGCGCGCGCCGGTACATTTCGGCCACCTCCGAGTCGGGGCGCTGCAGGTAGGACAGGAGGTCGGCGAGCTGCTGCCACGCCTCCGCGTTGCGCGGGTTCAAGGCCACGGCGCGGCGCATCGCCGGCTCGGCGCCCGCGAAGTCGCGCGGGTGGGCGAAGAGCTGCAGGTAGCCCCAGGCCAGCCAGGCGTCGGAGCTCAGCGAGTCCAGCTCCAGGGCGCGCGAGGCGGCGGCGAGCCCCGACGTCAGCAGGCTGTCGGGCGGTACCAGACCGTCATCGCTCCACCCCCAGTCCAGCCAGATGGCGTAGGCCAGGCCGATCTTCGCCCAGGCGCTCACCAGGCGCGGGTCCAGTGCGGTGGCCGCCCGGTACTCCGCGATGGCGTGCTGCACCGACAGCGGCGTACGCTGCGCCAGCAGCACGTTGCCGTGCACCAGGTGCTCGTACGCCTCGCGGTTCTCGGTGGGCCGCGCGGTGAGGGCCGAGCGCTCGCCGGGCAGCAGCTGGCCCGCCACGCCCGTGGCGACGCGCTGCGCGATGTCCGTCGTGATCGCCAGGATGTCGCCGTCGCCCCGCTCGTACTCCTGGCCCCAGACGCGGTTGCCGGTCGTCGCGCGCGCCAGCTCGCAGCGCACCCGCAGCTCGTCGCCCGCGCGCTGGACGCTGCCCGTCACGAGGTACGCGACCGACAGCGTGCGCCCGAGCGCCGCGGGGTCGAGGTCGGTCGCGCCGCGGTAGCGCCGCACGGCGTAGCGCGACTTCACCGTGAGGCGCGGGATGTCGCCCAGGCGCGTGATCAGCTCTTCCGTGAGCCCCTGGGCGAGGTAGGCGTCGGCCGTGTCTGTCGACAGGTTGTCGAAATAGAGCACCGCGATGCTGTTGGGCGAGGGCGCGCGCGCGGCGGTCCGGCACGGAGCCGGCGAGCCGTCGGGGCACTGGCCCAGGAGCGGCGCGGCGGCGCAGACCGACAGCACGCAGGCGAACAACGAGGCCTTCGTCACGTCTCCAATATGGCGCGCGCGGCCCGACTTCGCTCCGGCGTCTCGCCGCGGCTAGATTGGCTGGTCCGACCCGCCCTCAGGATGCCGATGAACGCACGGATTCAGACGCTGCTGGCGATCGCCGCGCTCGCGCCCTCCGCGCTCGCCGCGCAGACGTGGCCGCGCACAGTGGCCGAGCGCAGCAACTACGACTCCACCTCGACCACCGCGCAGGTCGGGGCCTTCCTCGACAGCCTCCAGATCGCCGGCGCTCCCGTCGCCGTCACGACGATCGGCCGGTCGGCCGAGGGGCGGCCGCTGTACCTCGCCATCGCGTCGGATCCGGCGGTGACCTCGCCGGCGGAGGCCGCGGCGTCGGGCAGGCTCGTCGTCTACCTGCAGGGCAACATCCACGCGGGCGAGGTCGAGGGCAAAGAGGCGGTCCTGATCCTGCTGCGCGAGCTGGCGACGACGCGGCGCGAGCTCCTGGACCGGCTCGTCGTGCTCGCGGTGCCCGACTACAACCCGGACGGCAACGACGCGTTCGGGCCGGTGGCCGTCAATCGCGGCGAGCAGAACGGTCCCGTGGTCGTGGGGCAGCGCGCCGACGCGCTCAACCTCGACCTCAACCGCGACTACCTCAAGGCCGAGGCGCCCGAGACGCGCGCGTCGCTGGCGCGCATCTACGACACGTGGGACCCGGCGCTGATGGTGGACCTGCACACGACCGACGGCACGCGGCACGGCTACCTGCTCACCTACGCGCCGCCGCTCGAGCCCATCGGGCCGGCCGGCCCGACGAACTACGTGCGCGACCAGATGCTGCCGGCGCTCCAGCGCACGCTGACGGAGCGCTACCACGAGCCGCTCTTCGTCTACGGCGACGTGGACGACCAGATGCAGCCGGCGAGCTGGGACACCTACGCGCCGCTGGGCTGGTACGGCACGAACTACGTGGGCCTCCGGGGCCGGATGGCGATCCTGTCGGAGGCGTACGCGCACGCCGACTTCAAGACGCGCGTCCAGGTGTCGCACGACTTCCTGGTCGAGATCCTCGCCTACGCGGCCGCGCACGCGGACGAGATCCGCAGGCTGGAGCGCGAGGCCGACCGGCAGACGACGCTCGAGGGCGCGGGCGCCGTGCCCCGCCCCGATCTCGCCGTGCAATACTCGATGGTCTCGCGCGGCACCGAGCCCGTCGTGCTCGAGGTGATGCAGCAATCGCCGGACACGACGCCGCGCGGCCGGCACCGGCTCGCGCCGACGGGCCAGTACCGCACCGTCCGCATCCCGGTGCGCGACCGGTTCGTGGACTCGGTCAGCCGGCCGTTGCCCGCAGGCTACTTCGTGCCCGCGGGCGCGGGGGACGTGCCGCGCGTGCTGCGGCTCCACGGCATCGAGGTCGAGCGGCTGGAGGCGGACTGGACCGACACGGTCGAGACCCTCGGCATCACGCAGCTCGCCTGGCAGCCGAGGGAGTTCCAGGGCCACCACCTGCTGGCCGTGACGGGGACCACGAGCCGCGTCGTGCACACCGTGCCCGCCGGCACCTGGTTCGTCCCGACGGCGCAGCCCCTGGGCCGGCTGGTCTTCGCGCTCCTGGAGCCCGAGGGCTGGGGCCTGGCGCGGTGGGGCATGCTCGACCGGCTGCTCGGATCCGAGTTCGGCACGTACTCGGGGCTCGTCTACGGATCGAGCCGAGTGCAGGAGTTTCCGATCTGGAGAGCGGTGAGAGCGCCGCTTGCCCCGATGCGCGTCGTGCAAGGGGCGAGTGGGGAGGATTGAGAAGGCAGTGGAGTTGCGAGACGCCGAGTTGCGAGCGGCTATGAGACACGAGAGGCGAGAGCGCGGGAAGACTCGAGCGGGGCGCGGCGTGAGCGCGCCGGACGGCGCGTACGCGAGCAGGTTCTCGCGTCCGCGAACTCCCGTCTCGCAACCGCTCGCAACTCCGCGTCTCGCAACTATACTGGCGCTCTGCGCTCTCCTCTCCGTCTTCTCAATACGGGCGCATGCCCAGGACCCTGCCTCCGCACTGGCGGCCGCTCGTCGCGGCCAGCTCGACAGCGCCTACACGCTGATCCGGCGCGCTGCCGCGGCGCAGCCCGACAGCGCGGCGGTGCAGTTCTGGCTCGGCGAGATCGCCGCGTTCAAGGCGCGCACCTCCGGTATCGGCATCGCCGGCTTCACGGCCGCACGGCGCTCGAAGGCCGGCTTCGCCCGCGCCGTGGCCCTGGAGCCCGACAACCCGAACTATCTCCAGGGCCTCGCCGAGTTCCTCGCGCAGGCGCCCGGGATCGTGGGGGGCGACCGCGACTCCGCCGTGCGGCTGGCCGAGCACCTCGAGCGCGTGGACGCGGTACGCGGCGCGCTCGTGCTGGCCGACATCCGGCGGCGGGGCGGGCGGCGCGACCGTGCGGCCGCCGACTCGCTCGTCTACGCGCTGATGGTGGCGTATCCCGAGGACCGCATCGCGCAGGGCGGCGCGGCCAACTACTGGGCCCAGACGGGCCGGCCGGACCGCGGCGCCGCGCTGTACTTCAAGCTGGTCGAACGCGACTCGACCGACGTGCCGGCGCGCTTCGGCCTCGCACGGATGCTCGTGGCCGCGGGGCAGCAGCCGCGCCTCGCGCAGCACCACCTCCAGTACGTGCTCGCCCACGCGGCCGACCTCACGTCCGAGGGCGGCGCGCCCAGCCTGCCGGGTCGCGGCTACTACTTCAGCCCGGCGAGCGCCTGGTGGCGCCTGGGGCAGGTCTACCGCCAGCTCGGACTCGCCGATTCCGCCCGCATCTGCTACCGCCGCGCGCTCGTCCTGAGCCCGGGGATGCGACAGGCGCGGATGTCGCTCGACTCCCTCAAGTAGGCAGTCCGCAGAGCGCCAGGTTTCAGAGTAGTTCCTCTGGCAACTCCCCTAAGCTCTGCAATCTGACAGCAGTATGTTGTGCAATATGCACTGTTATGACCATAGATCGACCAGCCAAGCCTAATATTTTGCAATCTGCACTCATTTCTCTTGACAGATTGCACGCACCTGGCTACCCTGCCTCCATGAAGCTCATCACGACCGTCGTCCGTCCCGAGCGCCTGCCCGAGGTGAAGGCGGCGCTGTTCCGCGCCGGGGTCACCGGCATCACCTTGACCCGCGTGGTCGGCCACGGCGGCGAGCGGGAGATCCTGAGCCAGTACCGCGGCACCACGGTCGCGATGGAGTTCCACGAGAAGGTGAAGATCGAGATGGCGGTCTCCGAGCCCTTCGTCGAGCCCACCATCAGGGCCATCCTCGCCTCGGCCCGCACGGGCGAGGTGGGCGACGGCAAGATCTTCGTCCAACCCCTCGAGCGCGTGATCCGGATCCGCACGGGCGAGCGCGACAACGACGCCTTGACGGCGGTGAACGCCGACCAGGTGCAGCAGGCGGCCCTCGAGGACGGCGCCGACGACGCCGTCGCCTACGGAGGCGCCTGATGCTCGCGATCCTGAGCGCCTCGCTCGCCGCCGCGCAGGCCGCGCCGAGCGCGCCGGCCGCCGCGATCTCGGCGGGCGACACGGCCTGGGTGCTGATGTCGAGCGCGCTGGTGCTCCTGATGACGGTCGGCCTCGCGTTCTTCTACGGCGGCCTGGTGCGCCCCAAGAACTCGCTCAACACGATGATGATGAGCGTCGTGGCGCTGGGCGTCGTGGGCGTGCAGTGGGTCGTCGTCGGCTATTCGCTGGGCTTCGGGCCGGGCACGCCGTGGCTGGGCGGCCTGGGCTGGGTCTTCTTCCGCGGCGTTGGCGTGGAGCCCGCGCCGGCGTACGCCGCGACCATCCCGCAGCAGGCGCACGCGCTGTTCCAGGGGATGTTCGCCATCATCACGCCGGCCCTGATCTCCGGCGCCATCGTCGAGCGCATGCGCTTCCGGGCCTACGTGGCGTTCCTCGTGCTGTGGAGCACCCTGGTCTACGATCCGCTGGCGCACTGGGTGTGGGGCGCCGGCGGTTGGCTCGCCAGCCGGGGCGCGCTCGACTTCGCCGGCGGCACCGTGGTGCACATCAGCGCCGGCGTCTCGGCGCTGGTGATGGCGCGCCTGCTGGGGCCGCGGCGCGACTTCCGCCGCGCGCCGCTCGCCCCGCACAGCGTGCCGCTCGTGCTCCTCGGCGCGGGCCTGCTGTGGTTCGGGTGGTTCGGCTTCAACGCGGGCTCCGCGCTCGCCGCCAACGGCATCGCCTCGCTCGCCTTCGTCAACACCAACGCCGCGGCGGCCGCCGCGCTCGTGACATGGGCGCTGCTGGACAGCCTGCGGCTAGGCAAGGCGACCGCGGTGGGCGCCGCCACCGGCGCCGTGGCGGGCCTCGTCGCGATCACGCCCGCGGCGGGCTTCGTCGGCACGCCGGCCGCGCTCGCCATCGGCGTCCTCGGCGCGGGCGTGGCCTACGCGGCGATGCAGGTCAGGGCCCGGACGCGCCTCGACGACGCGCTGGACGTCTTCAGCTGCCACGGCATGGCGGGCATCACGGGCGCGCTCCTGACGGGCGTGTTCGCGTCGAAGGCCGTGAACCCGGCGGGCGCCGACGGGCTGTTGTTCGGGAACCCGGCGCAGCTCGGCGTGCAGGCGCTCGCGGTCCTCGCGGCGGTGGCGATCGCCGCGGTGGGCACGGTCGTGATCTACGGCGTGCTGCGCCTGGTGATGCCCGTGCGGGCCGACGTGCACGAGGAGATCGAGGGCCTCGACCTCGCCGAGCATGGCGAGGAGGCGTACTTCGGCGGCGACGTCGGGGCGGTCGCCGGTCCGGCGCTGGCCCTGGGCCACAGCGTCATCGTGCCGGCTTCGCCGGCTCACGCGCGCGCCGCGGGTGCGGTCCCGGCCACGCCCTAGGCCCGTGGCGCCGGCGGCGTCGCCCGAGTACCAGATCCCGAGCCCCGCGCGCAGGTTTCGCGGGGCTCGGTGCATCCTGCGACGAAACGGCGCCACGAAACATCCGGGACAGGGGAGGGTCTAATGTCCGCATGCTGAGTCGGCGGCCCGGACCCCGGGCCCCGGACCCCTGAACCCTTCAGGACCCTACGACATGAATTCCCGCGTCGCGATCGCCGTCGCCGTCCCGTTCCTCCTCGCCGGTTGTGCCCACCGGCCGGCCGAGTACGACGTCACCTCGACGGCGCCTCAGCCGGCCCCCGCCGGCGTCTCGTTCGCCGGCACCTGGCTCTACAACCCCGACGCCAGCGACCAGCCGGGCCAGATGATGGGAGGCGGCGGCTACGGCGGCCGCCGGGGCGGGGGCGGCTTCGGCGGCGGGTTCGGCGGGCGCGGCGGCGGCGGCTTCGGCGGCCGAGGAGGCTACGGCGGGCGCGGCGAGGGCGGGGAAGGCGGCGGACGGCGCGGCGGGCAGGCCGACAGCACGCTGCGGCAGGAGCCGGCGGGCCGGCTGGTCATCGACCAGAGCGACAGCACGATGACGATCAGCCCGCGCACGCCGCGCGACAGCGTGACGTGGACGCTGTTCTTCGACGGGCGCGACGTCGCGGCGAAGGCCATCGGCGGGGCGCAGCTGATGATGCGCGGGCGCTGGAACAAGGATCAGTTCGTCGTGATCCGCGACCTGCAGAACGGCGGCCAGCTCACCGAGAGCTACGAGCTCACCAAGCACGGGCAGCGGCTCGTCGTCCACGTCAAGATCTCCCGGCCCCAGGGCCAGGAGAGCGACGAGGAGCGGGTGATGCCGGAGTTCAAGCGCGTGTACGACCGGTCGGGTACCTAAGCCGGCGCCGGACCGGCCGGGCGCTTGACCGCCGCCGGGCTGGCACTTCTCTTGCACCCCAGGCTCGCCATGGCGCAACGCCGCGCCCAAGCGAGCCTGGGGTTTCTCATGATCCGATCCGCCGCTGCCGCCGTCCTGCTCGCCCTGCTGCCCACGCCACGCGCGGGCGCCCAGGCGCCGGGCGCCGCCGTCCCGCTCCGCCCGCACCCGGAGTTCCTCGTCCAGACGTCGTGGCTCGCCTCCCGCCTCGGCTCGTCCAGAGTGGTCGTGCTGCACGTCGGGCACACCGACGAGATGTACCGCGCGGGTCACATTCCCGGCGCGCTGTTCGTGCCGCTTTCGGCCGTGGCCATCGAGGTCAACGGCGTGCCGAACGAATTCCCTCCGGCGGCGCAGCTCGCGGCCACGTTCCGCGACCTGGGCGTGGGGAACGCCGCGCGCATCGTGATCTACGGCGACGACCCGGGCCTGTTGGCGGCGCGGGTCTGGGTCGCGCTCGACCTGCTGGGCCAGAGCGCGGGCGCCGCGATCCTCGACGGCGGGCTCGTACGCTGGAAGGCGGAGCACCGGCCGGTCGAGACCCCGGTGCGCTCGCCGCACCCGCTGCTCTTTGCGTCGCGCTGGCAGACGGAGCGCGTCGTGTCGGCCGCGTGGGTCCGCGCCCACCTGGGCGACCCCTCGGTCGTGCTGGTGGACGCCCGGCCGCCGGAGCAGTACGCCGGCGCGGCCGGGGATCCCACGAGCGGCCACGTGCCCGGAGCGAAGAGCGTCTACTGGATGACCGCCCTCGTCTCCGCCGCCGACCCGGTGCTGCGTCCGGCGCAGGCGCTGCGCGAGGCGCTGTGGCGGCCCACGGGCGCCGATCGCCGGCCGGCGCGGACGGTGGTGACCTACTGCCAGACCGGGATGCAGGCCAGCTACGACTTCTTCGTCGCGCGCTACCTGGGTTATCCGGACGTGCGCCTGTACGACGGGAGCATGAGCGAGTGGACGATGCTCAATGGCCCCGTCGAACGAAAAGCACAGTAGGGGAGGGACGAGAGCACGGAAATCGGAGCAGTTCCCAGACGCCAAGTTGCGCAGTGGTTGCCAGTTGTGAGAGGACGTGCGGCCCTTCCTGACAACTGGCCCGAAATCCGCTGACTGCCGATTGGTAACCACTGTAGTCTTGGCGACTTGCAACTTCTCTGAAATCCGGTCACTCTTGCTGTCCACTATGGAGAATCACCCGCAGTGACCGACGGTAATCAGCCCCGCGGCTGGGCCCGCCTGTGGGCCACGGCGCGGCCGTTCGCGCGGCCCACGCCCCGCAACGGCGCGTGGTATCCCGTCGTGGGCGAGGCGTCGGGCGAGCGGGCCGTGCTCGAGGTCCGGGGCAAGAAAGTGGCGGTCGCGAAGAAGTTCCTCGAGATCCGCCCCGAGCGGCCGAAGGTGTTCACCGTCGTGGTGCGCTCGCGCGAGACGGCGGCCACGGTGTTCGACTCGCGCGGCGCCAAGATCGAGCGGACCTACGCCGTGTGCCCGGCGTGCACCCAGCGCCTCCCCGTGATGAAGGACCAGTCCCTGGCCATCTGCCCGCGCTGCGGCCACCACGCGGAGGTGGCGTGGTGGGAGACCGGGTGACCAGGGAGCCGTTGCCGGACGGCGGGGGCGGAAGGGACGAAACCCGCGCCGCGTTCTCCTCGTCCTGCTGACAATGCCTCCCGTGCTCCCCCTCCTGAGCGGTGTCCTCGCGGCCCGCTTCGCCGCGTGGCCGGTGGCCCCCTCGCCCACGGCGCTGCCGGTGCCGCGGATCGCCGACGCCGTCGTCGCGGTGGACGGCCGGCTCGACGAGCCGGTGTGGGCGCGGGCGTCCGTCCTGCGCGACTTCTCCGAGTACCTCCCCAACGACAACCGCCCCGCCGATGATTCGACCGTCGTGCTGGTGTGGTACTCGCCGACGGCGATCTACTTCGGCATCCGCGCCTACCAGGACTCGGCCAGCGTGCGCGCCACGCTCGCCGATCGCGACAAGATCGGCGGCGACGATTTCGTCGACATCCTCCTCGACACCTTCGACGACCACCGCCAGGCGCTGCTGTTCGGCGTGAACCCGCTCGGCGTGCAGTCCGACGGCACGCTGCGCGACGCCGCGCGCGCGACCATCAACTTCATCTCCTCCGCCGTCACGGGCGC
>Ga0335081_10016081_pt1 | contig 12104 bp, 10 predicted proteins | sample Lox_Sample_35_FD_206713 | JGI IMG/M metagenome (GOLD analysis project Ga0335081, IMG submission 206713) | Soil microbial communities from Loxahatchee National Wildlife Refuge, Florida, United States - Lox_Sample_3.5 | ecosystem: Environmental > Terrestrial > Soil > Wetlands | place: USA... | reverse complement strand
GAAGCGTCATTCCGGGGCGCGGGCGTAAGCCCGTGAACCCGGAATCCATAACCACGGTTCGTGAGTATGGATTCCGGGCTGTCTCGCGGAGCTTGTCATCGGGCCGGCCCGGGGTCCCATCGCGCTGGCGCGATGGGGTGCCCGACTTCGGGCCGGACCCGTTGGCTCGACCCCCGGAATGACGATAGAGGTACGGAGAAACTGATGCCGAGGAAGGTTCGCAAGAAAATGAAATCGGCCGCGAGAAAATCGGCCAAGACGGTCGACAAGCCCTGGGCCAAGAAGCTGCCGGCGAAATCGGCCGCGCGCAACGCGCTGCCGCGGCCGAGCGCGAAACCGTGGGGCGAAGCGGGAAGGGCCCTCGCCGGCGTACGCATTCTCGACTTCACGCATGTGCAGTCAGGACCGACCTGCACGCAGCTTCTCGCCTTCATGGGCGCCGACGTGATCAAGGTGGAGCGGCCGGGCTCAGGCGACATCACCCGCGGCCAGCTCCGCGACGTCAAAGGCGCCGACAGCCTCTATTTCACCATGCTCAACGGCTCGAAGCGCTCGATCACCATCGACAGCAAGCATCCCAAGGGCAAGGAAATCCTCGACCGGCTGGTGCAGCAATGCGACGTGCTGGTCGAGAATTTCGCGCCCGGCGCGCTCGACCGCATGGGCCTCACCTTCGACCACATCCACAAGCTCAACCCGCGCATGATCGTCGCCTCGGTCAAGGGTTTCGGCCCCGGCCCGTATGCGGACTGCAAGGTCTATGAGAACGTCGCGCAATGCGCCGGCGGCTCGGCTTCGACCACCGGCTTCCGCGACGGGCCGCCGCTCGTCACCGGCGCGCAGATCGGCGATTCCGGCACCGGGCTGCATCTCGCGCTCGGCATCGTCGCGGCGCTCTACCAGCGCACCCGCACCGGCCGCGGCCAGCGGGTCCTGTGCGCCATGCAGGACGGCGTCCTCAATCTGGCGCGGGTGAAGCTGCGCGATCAGCAGCGCCTCAAGCACGGCCCGCTCACCGAGTACAGCCAATATGGCGAAGGCATTCCGTTCGGCGCGGCGACGCCGCGCGCCGGCAATGATTCCGGCGGCGGCCAGCCCGGCTGGATCCTCAAATGCAAGGGCTGGGAGGGCGATCCCGACGCCTACATCTATTTCATCACCCAGGCGCCGGTGTGGGGCGCGATCTGCGACCTGATCGGCAAGCCGGAGTGGAAGACCGATCCGGATTACGCCACGCCGCCGGCGCGGCTGCCGCGGCTGCGCGGCATCTTCGCCGCGATCGAGCAATGGACCATGACCAAGACCAAGTTCGAGGTCATGGACATCTGCAACAAGCACGACATCCCGGTCGGGCCGATCCTGTCGATGAAGGAGCTCGCCGAGGAGCAATCGCTGCGCGCAACCGGCACCGTGGTCGAGGTCGATCATCCCGGCCGCGGCAAATATCTGACCGTCGGCAATCCGATCAAGATGTCGGACTCGCCCGCCGACGTGCGGCGCTCGCCGCTTCTCGGCGAGCACACCGACGAAATCCTGCGCGAGGTGCTGCGCTACTCCGAGGAGGACATCGCCGCGATCAAATCATCGGGCGCGATCACCGCGCCGGACAATCGGGACAAGGCCGAGGCGGCGTAGGCAGGATCGTCATGCCCGGGCTTGTCCCGGGCATCCCGCGAAAAGAGGCACGACCTTAGGAATCGGGATCGCCGGGACGAGCCCGGCGATGACGGCGAAGGAAGAGGAGCCCGATGCACATCGTCGTCCACGGCCAGCAGGCGTTCGGCAAGGCGGTGCTCGAAGCGCTGATGAAGCGCGGCGACAACGTTATTGCCGTCTATGTCGCGCCGGAGAAGGACGGCGCCAAGGCCGATCCGCTGAAGGAGGCGGCACTGGCGGCGAAGCTTCCGGTCTACCAGCCGGCCTCCTATCGCAAGCCCGAGGTCTGGGACGAGTTCCGCGCGCTCAAGCCCGACCTGCAGGTGATGGCATTCGTCACGCTGTTCGTGCCGGAGGAATTTCTCAACATCCCAACCTACGGCTCGATTCAATATCACCCGTCGCTGCTGCCGGCCCATCGCGGGCCGAGCGCGATCAACTGGCCGATCATCAAGGGCGAGATCGAGACCGGGCTTTCGATCTTCTGGCCCGACAACGGACTCGATACCGGCGACGTGCTGTTGCAGAGAAAGACGCCGATTGCGCCGTCCGATACGCTCGGCTCGCTTTATTTCGACCGGCTGTTCCCGATGGGCGTTGCGGCGATGCTCGAAGCGGTCGATCTCATCAAGGCCGGCAAAGCGCCGCGGATCAAGCAGGCCGAGGCAAACGCGACTTACGAAGGCCGCTGCGGCCCCGACAATGCCCACATCGATTGGGGCCGGCCGTGGCAGGAGATCGACCGGCTCATTCGCGGCTGCAATCCGGCGCCCGGCGCGTGGTCGAGGCTCGACGGCAAGACGGTGAAGATCTTCGAAGCGAAACCGATGCCGGCCAAGGACCCCAAGGGGATTGCGGGGAAGATGGGCGAGATCGTCGCGCTCGAGGCCGATGGCTTTGTTGTGGTTTGCGCCGACGGCCGGTTCAAGGTTACACGCCTGCAGGCCGACGGCCCCAAGCTCGCGGCCAACGAATTTGCCGCGGCCGCGAAACTCGGCCCCGGAATGAGGCTTGCATGACGCCATCCCCCGCAACGTCGCCGAAGGCCGCGGTGGCCGCCGCGGCCGCGGCCGCCTCGCAACATGGCCAGCCGAAATCCGACATCGAGATCGCGCAGGCGGCGCCGAAGCGGCCGATCCTCGACATCGCGCGCGAGAAGCTCGGCATCGGGCCGGAGAGCCTCGAGCCCTATGGCCGCTACAAGGCCAAGCTGTCGATGGACTTCATCAGGTCGATTCAAGGACGGCCGAACGGTAAGCTGATCCTCGTCACCGCGATTACGCCGACGCCCGCGGGCGAAGGCAAGACCACGACCACCGTCGGCCTGACTGACGCGCTCAATTTCATCGGCAAGAAGGCGATGCTGTGCATCCGCGAGCCTTCGCTCGGGCCGTCATTCGGGCTCAAGGGCGGCGCCGCCGGCGGCGGCTATGCCCAGGTCGTGCCGATGGAGGACATCAACCTGCATTTCACCGGCGATTTCCACGCCATCACCTCCGCCAACAATCTGCTCGCGGCGATGCTCGACAATCACATCTACTGGGGCAACGCGCTCGGCATCGACCCGCGGCGCGTCGCCTGGCGGCGCGTGCTCGACATGAACGACCGCGCGCTGCGCTCGATCGTCTCCTCGCTCGGCGGCGTCGCCAATGGATTTCCGCGGGAGGACGGCTTCGACATCACGGTTGCTTCCGAGGTGATGGCGATCTTCTGCCTGGCGCGCGATCTCGACGATCTCAAGCAGCGTCTCGCCAACATCGTCGTCGGCTATACCCGCGAGCGCAAACCGGTGCGCGCCGGCGATCTCAACGCGCAGGGCGCCATGACTGTCCTCCTCAAGGAGGCGCTCGCGCCCAATCTGGTGCAGACGATCGAAAGCACGCCGGCCTTCATCCATGGCGGCCCGTTCGCCAACATCGCCCACGGCTGCAATTCGGTGCTGGCGACCACCACCGCGCTCAAACTCGCCGACTACGTGGTGACGGAGGCGGGCTTCGGCGCCGATCTCGGCGGCGAGAAATTCCTCGACATCAAATGCCGCAAGACCGGCCTTGCTCCCGACTGCGCGGTACTGGTCGCCACCATCCGGGCGCTGAAGATGCATGGCGGCGTCAAGAAGGAAGATCTCAGGCAGGAGAACCTCAAGGCGCTCGAAGCCGGCATCGGCAATCTCGCCCGCCACGTCGAGAATTTGCAGAAGTTCGGCATCGTTCCAGTCGTCGCCATCAACCGGTTTTCCGCCGACACCGCCGCCGAGATCAAGCTGGTCGAGGACGCCTGCCGCCGGCTCGGGGTCGAGGCGCTGATGGCCGATCACTGGGCCGAGGGCGGCAAGGGCGCCGCCGACCTTGCGCGCACCGTGGTCAAAATCGCCGACAGCGGGCGGAGCAAGCTGAAACTCCTTTATCCCGACGACATGCCGCTCTACGAGAAAATCCGCACCATCGCCCGCGAGATCTATCGCGCCAGGGATATTTCCGCCGACAAATCGGTGCGCGACCAGCTCAACGCCTTCGAGGCGATGGGCTATGGCAAATTCCCGATCTGCATCGCCAAAACGCAATACAGCTTCTCGACCAGTCCCGACGCCAAGGGCGCGCCGAGCGATCACGTCGTCAATGTGCGCGAAGTGCGGCTCTCCGCCGGCGCCGAATTCGTGGTCGCGATCTGCGGCGAGATCCTGACCATGCCCGGCCTGCCCAGGGTGCCGGCGGCGGATGCGATCGACATTGGGCCGGACGGAAGGATCATGGGGCTGTTTTAGGGTCAAAGCCATAAAAGTTGGCCGGCACAAGTCCGTTACCGTGCCTCGCTCGATTGGATCGATGGCGTGAAGCGCTCGGATTATTGTGAAAGCGGCGCCCCGATGAGCTTGTCCGCGCCGCGCCCGCGGCTATGGTATGGCCATGTCGATTTCTGACCCGCCGCAAGCCGCCGCGCCTGATCTGACGCCGCGCCAGGACTCGGAACCGCGTCACGACTGGACGCGCGCGGAGGTCCGCGCCCTGTTCGATCTGCCGTTTCCGGAGCTGATGTTCCGGGCGCAGAGCGTGCACCGCGCCCATTTCGCGCCCGGCGAGGTGCAGATCTCGACGCTCCTCTCGATCAAGACCGGCGGCTGCCCGGAGGACTGCGCCTATTGTCCGCAGAGCGCCGCCTACGAGACCGGCGTGCGCGCGGACAAGCTGATGCCGCTCGACGCGGTGCTTGCCGAAGCGCGGGCGGCGCGCGATGCCGGCGCCAGCCGGTTCTGCATGGGCGCGGCCTGGCGCTCGCCGAAAGACCGCGAGCTCGAGCAGGTCTGCGTCATGGTCGAAGGCGTCAAGGCGCTCGGCCTCGAGACCTGCGCCACGCTCGGCATGCTCACCGCGGCGCAGGCGCAGCGCCTCAAGACCGCCGGCCTCGACTACTACAACCACAACCTCGACAGCTCGCCGGAATATTACGAGAAGATCATCACCACGCGCACCTATCAGGACCGCCTGGAGACGCTCGCGCATGTGCGCGCCGCCGGCCTTCACGTCTGCTGCGGCGGCATCGTCGGCATGGGCGAGACCCGCGAGGATCGCGTCGGCATGATCGCGACGCTCGCCAGCCTGCCGGCGCACCCGGAATCGGTGCCGATCAACATGCTGGTGCGCGTCGCCGGCACGCCGCTTGCCGAGAAGCCGCGGCTCGATCCGATCGAGTTCGTGCGCACCATTGCGGTCGCCCGCATCACCATGCCGCGCTCGGTGGTGCGCCTTTCCGCCGGCCGCGAGGACATGAGCGAGGAGACCCAGGCGCTCTGCTTCCTCGCCGGCGCCAACTCGATCTTCTACGGGCCGAAGCTACTGACCACGCCTAATCCTGAGCGCGGCCGCGATGCGGCGCTGATGGACCGGCTCGATCTGTCGCCGATGGCGCCGATCTAATTTAGTGCACTGGCAATGTCCGCCGTCGAATGGCGGACATCGACCGAACATTGCGAAATATCCGCTTCTGATCCATCTGGACCGTTGGGCGTTGCTAAATGTCGCGCGGAAATGGCAACCTAGGTGGTGAGCGCTGGTCAGAACGGGAATTGGTTTAGTGTCGTGCTCGCGACGCGAACGCCCGGCTGGTCGATTCTCGTGCGCCTTATTGTCGGCCTGGTGGTGTTCTTTCCCGAAGGAATTCAGAAGCTCATTTTCCCGGCTATTCTGGGCGCAGGCCGCTTCGCCAATATCGGCGTTCCGTATCCCGAGCTGATGGGTCCCTTTGTCGGCGTCCTCGAAACAATCTGCGGGGCGCTGATCATTCTCGGCCTGCTCACCAGGCTCGCGGCAGTCCCGCTGATAATCATCATGATCGTGGCAATCGTGTCGACAAAAATTCCGATCTTGCTGGGACACGATTTCTGGATTTTCCACGTGCCGAAGCTGCCTCGCTACGGCTTTTGGAGCGCCGCGCATGAGGCGCGCGCCGACCTTTGCATGCTGCTGGGTTCGATCTATCTCTTGATCGAGGGTGCCGGGGCGTGGTCTCTCGACGCGCTGCTGATCCGAGGCAACGCGCGATCGCCGCGCTAGGTTGTCATGATGATCGATCGCCGCTCCTTGCTTAGATACGCCGCGTCACTGCCCGTCGCAGCCATCGCGCCTCACCGCGTGCTCGCCGCCGACGATCCGCCGACGCAGAAGGCGGACTACACGCTGCGTATTGCAACGGGACTGGTCGAGCTGTCGCCCGAACACATCGTCTCGACCGCGCTCTACAACGGAGTGTTTCCCGGACCGCTGTTGCGTCTGACCGAAGGCAAGCGCGTCTTGGTCGATGTCTACAACGATACGGACACGCCCGAGCTGGTCCACTGGCACGGACAATTCGTGCCGAGCGAGGTGGACGGCGCCTCGGAGGAAGGCACGCCGTTCATTCCGCCGCATGGCATGCGCCGCATATCGTTTGTGCCGAAGCCGACGGGTTTCCGCTTCTATCACACGCATATCGTTCCTGCCGACGATCTCAGCCGCGGCACGTATTCAGGGTTGGCGGGTCCGGTCTATATCGAGCCGGCGAACAATCCCGGCGCCTACGACCGCGAAGTCTTTCTCGTGCTCAAGGAGTTCCTGCCGTCGTTCAGCCGCGGCGGCGACATGGCCATGGACGCGCTGGTCGGCACCGCGATCATGGAGCTGCAGGAAATCGGAAAGAAGGCCGACGAGAAATTTACAGGTCCCAAAGGCTACGAAGTTGACTATGGGCTCTTCGCCATTAACGGCAAGATGCTCCGGCACGGTGAGCCAGTCCGCGTAAAGCAAGGCGAGCGCGTGCTGTTCCACGTTCTCAACGCCAGCGCCGGCGAAATTCGCAGCCTCGCTCTGCCCGGCCACGTTTTCCGGATCGTCGCGCTCGACGGCAATGCGGTGCCGACGCAAGCGGAAGTGCCGGTTCTGTGGCTCGGGACCGCCGAGCGGATCTCAGCGATTGTCGAGATGAACCATCCCGGCGTGTGGGTGATGGGCGACCTCGCTGATGACGATCGCCGCCGCGGCATGGGGATTGTGGTCGAATACGCTGGCGCCACAGGCAAGCCGCGGTGGACCAAGCCGAAGCCGTACCGCTGGGACTACACGCTTTTCGGCAAGCCTAATCCGACGTCAGCCCCGCCGGACGAAACCATCGAGCTACTGATCGTGAAGGAGAATGGCGCGCTCAACGGCTTTAACCGCTGGACGCTTAATGGCGAAGCATTCTCCATGGAAACGATGAAGCCGATGTACACGGTGCATGAGGGCCGTCGCTACCGGTTGAAGTTCCGCAACGCCAGCGACGACATTCATCCACTGCATTTGCATCGGCACAGCTTCGAGCTAACGCACGTTGGCGGCAAGCCAACGGCGGGCGTCATCAAGGACGTGGTGATGCTCGGCGGCTTCCAGGAAGTGGAATTCGACTTTATTGCCGATGATCCAGGAATGACACTCTTCCACTGCCACCAGCAATTGCACATGGATTTCGGATTCATGGCGCTTTTTAACTACGCGTGAACAGACCAACACCACGAGTAACAATGGAGGGGCGCGAGTGCTTTGACCACCAATGAAATTGCGGTGCGGGTCGGAGTACGGCGCTAGAACATTCCAAGCCGCTCGCTCGCGAGATAGCCGGTGAGCAGCAGCACGCCGAGCGCCATGACCAGCAACGCCGCGCCGACCTCGAGGCCGCGCAGCACGAGCGCGCCGTAGCCGGCGCGCGTCGCCACAAAGCGCTTCGCCGCCGCCTTGGCGCCGACCGCGAGCGTGGCGATTGCCGCGACCGTGGCCGCGGTGCCGAGCCCCATCACGAAAGTCGAGGCGATCCCGGCCCAGAATAGGCCCTGGGCGAGCGCGAAGACGAGCACCAGGATCGCGCCCGAGCAGGGCCGCAGCCCGACCGCGATGATCGCGGAAAGCCCGCGATGCCAGCCGCCGGGACCGGCCAGGTCCTCAGGCTCCAGGGCATGCGCATGCCCCCACGGCAACGCGCTCTCCTCGTCGTCCTCGTCGCGATGGTGGTCGTGACGGTGCGCGTGGTCGTGGCTCTCGTGCGAATGCGTGTGGTGGCTGCAGGCCGGAGCGGGTTCCGATCGTGCCGCGCTGAGCGCATGGAGGAAGCTGCGCCCCTTCACCCAAACGAGCCGCGCGCCGAGGAGCACGATCAGCGAATAGCTGACGATCTCGATGACGCGTACGGTGTCGCCCATCATCTTCGCCGTCGCGCCGATGATGAGCGCGGCGACGGCGACGAGGACGACGGCGGTCGTGGCCTGCAAGAGCGCCGCGGCGAAGGAGAGCGCGACGCCGCGCCGCCACGTCTCCTCATTGGCGACGAGATAGGACGAGATCACCGCCTTGCCGTGACCCGGACCGGCGGCGTGGAAGACGCCATAGGCGAACGAGATGCCGATCAGCCCCCAATAGGCCGAGCCGTCGGTCTTGGCGGCGCGGATCAGGCCCGAAAGCGCGCGGTAGAACAGCGCCTGCTGAGTGAGAAGCCAGCCGGCGATGCCGCCGACCGGCGGCGGGCGCGGGCCGCCGAGCGGCCCGATTTGCGCGCAAGCGCTTGCGAGTGCGCCCGCTGCCGCCAGCACCAGCATGGCGAGGAGGGCGGCGGTCGACAGGCGGCGAATTAATCGCGCCGCGCCGCCATCGGTCACGGGCACTTCACCCAGATCCGATTGGCGAAACTCGCGCCCATGCCGATATTCGCCTCCGAGCTGGCAAAGGCCTTGTTGAGCCGCAGCGTCGCCGGGAAAAAGTCGTCGTGCGGCTTCTCGACCGAGGCGGCGCACGCGGCGGGTGCGCTGGTGAGGCGTACCGGGTCCTGCGCGGCGAAACCGAAGTCGATGAAGAATTCCGGGTCGTAGACTTCGAGCTCCAGCGCCTTGGCTTTCACCGGCGTCTTGAATGGCAGCGTAAAGTGCAGCGTCAGCACGGTTTGCTTCGCGTCATAGTCGAGGAAATAATCGATCGGATCAGCGAAGGCGTCCTTGAGCCGCTTGCCGTCGATTTTGGCGTAGGTGAAATAGGCGTATTCCTTGAGCGACTCGACATTGACCTGCGCCAGCGGCTTGAGCTCATCGCGCGTGAAGGCGCCCGGGGTCTTGCTGTCGAGCCCCTGCAGCGCAAACGCCGAATACATGTCGTCGAAGGTCCAGCTGTGGCGCACGCCGGTGATCGAGCCGTCCGGTGCGTAGAGGAGCTCCTCGGTCATCGTCACCCAGACATGCGGATGCGCCTCGGCGCGCCCGGCCGCGGCGAGAACGCCGGCCAGTCCGGCGATGAGAAAGATGAAACGTTGGAGCATCGGTCCCCGCGCCGCATGTCAACGGGCAGCAAGCACATTCTATAGGAGTTTGGGCGGAAACGAGGCCGCTTTGTCATTGTGGCGGGCCATAGTATGTTGGCCGTGTCCGAACATGTCGAGGGCGTGCTAATGACGATGATCGTTGCGATTGTGGTCGCTCTGGTGACGCTCTACTGGCTGGGTTCGCTTGCCTATCAGTATCTCGCCAATCCGGCCGAGCGTTCACGCATCAACAAACAGCCGGGCCAGCTGCTCCTTGCGTTGCTCGGCATTGTGCTGCTGGCGATGCTTCTCGTCGGCATTCTGGTGCCGCAGTTCGGCAATCTCTCGATCCTCGTGGCTGATTATCAGTTTCGAGTCTGGGCCGTTGGGCTGGTCGGGTGCGTGATCGTGACGATCGTCCACTTTCTCGTCGGCGGCCGGGCCTAGAGCATGATCCGGAAAGAGCCTGGCCCCGGACGTGATCCGGGGGTGGGAAACCGGTTTCCCGCCTTCGCGAAGCCCGCTTCGGCGGGCGAAGCAAGGTCCGGAAAGATCATGCTCCACACAAGAGTGAGGGCGCCGCGCTTTCATTCGCAGCAAAGCGATCAGACCCCGGCTGCCCCGCCGTCGGCGCGCGGGTCGTGCGCGCCTTCGAGCGTGCCGTCGGGATGCAACACCACGGCGCCGGCATGGCCCATCACGTCGGAATAGGCCTCGGGCAGAATGTCGACGTCGTGGCCGGCGGCTTCGAGCGCGTCGATCAGATTGCCGTCGAGGCGCGATTCGACCCGCAGCCTGGTCAGCGGGCGGCCCCAGGTCCGCCCCAGCACCCAGCGCGGCCGATCGATCGCCTCGCCGAGCGGCTCGTTGAACAGCGCGTAGCGCGTGAACAGCGCGCCTTGAGTCTGCGGCTGGCCGTCGCCGCCCATGGTGCCGTAGGCGATGATGCGCCCGTCCTTGAGCGTCGCCAGCGCCGGATTAAGCGTGTGGAAGGGAAGCCGGCCGGGCGCCAGCAAATTGAGCGCGCCGGGCGTGAGCGAAAAGCTCGCGCCGCGATTCTGCATCAAGACGCCGGTACGCCGCAGCACGCAGCCGGAGCCGAACTCCCAATAAAGCGACTGGATATAGGAGACGACGAGGCCGCTTGAATCGGCGGCGCCCATCCATACCGTGTCGCTTTCGGCCGGGCCGAGCGGCCAGCGCGCCGCCTTGCGGCGATCGATCTTCATCGCCTCGCCGGCGATGAAGCGCGGCTCGAGGCAACGCTCGAGCGCGTGCGCCAGCCGGCCCGGATCGGTGACGACGCGCTCGCGCACGCGCAGCGCGCGCTTGGTTGCCTCGACCAGGCCGTGGACATGCTCGAAGCTTTCCGCCGTGCTGACGCCGAGCTTGCTGAACAAAGCGAGGATCATCAGCGACACGATCCCCTGGGTCGGCGCGTCGGTGTTGTAGACGGTGGCCGACGGCAGCGCGACGGAAAGCGGCTCGGCAAGCCTCGCCTCATAGCGCGCCAGATCCTGACGCGTCAGCGGGCTGCCGATGGCGGCGAGATCGACCGCTACCTCGCGCGCGACGTCGCCGCGATAAAAATCGTCGAGCCCGGCATGGCCGAGATGGGCGAGCGTCGCCGCGAACGCCTCCTGCTTGAGGAGCGTGCCGGCCGCCGGCGCCTTGCCGTCGACGAGGAACGTCGCGGCAAAGCTCGGCAGCCTTTCGAGCTCGGAGAGCTGCTCGGCGGTGAGCCGCGCCTGGCTGCGCGACACCGCATAGCCGTCGCGGGCGTAGGCGATGGCGGGGGTAAAGAGCGCATCGAGCGGCAGGATGCCGCCCGCTGCTCTCGCGGCTTCGAGCGCCAGCGTCCAGCCGCCGACCGCGCCGGGCACCGTGAGCGCCGCGAGCGGGCCGCGCGGCGGGATCGTCTCGTAGTCGCGATAAAGCTCCGGTTGCGCCTCGGCGGCGGCGGACCCCGCCGCCATGATCGCGCGCAGGCGGCCCGACGGCTCGCGAATGAGCCAGAAGCCATCGCCGCCGACATGGTTCATGTGCGGATAGACCGCGGCGATCGCCGCCGCCATCGCTACCATCGCCTCGAGCGCGTTGCCGCCCTCGGCGAGGATCGCGCGCCCGACCTCGACGGCGGCAAAATGCGGCGCACAGACGACGCCGCGGCGATGACCGGCGCTGCAGAGATCCATGCCGGCTAGGTTGCCACGGCGGGCTCGGTCAATCCACGCTTGGCGAGGAGCGCTTCCGCGCTCGGCAGCCGGCCGCGGAATGCCTTGTAGGCCTCGGCCGGATCGCGCGAACCGCCGGCGGCATAGATCGTCTCGCGCAGCCGCTGCGCGGTCGCCGGATCGAAAATATCGCCGCTCTCCTCGAAGGCGGCAAACGCGTCGGCGTCGAGCACCTCCGACCACATGTAGCTGTAATAGGCCGCGGCATAGCCGCCGCTGGCGAAGATATGCGCGAAATGCGGCGGGCGATGGCGCATAATGATCTCTTCCGGCATGCCGATGCGCGCCAGCGCGTCCTCCTCGAACGCGGTCGGATCGATCACCTCCGCCGCCGGCAGCGAATGGAAATCGAGATCGACGATCGCCGAGGCGACATATTCGACGGTGGCGAAGCCCTGGTCGAAGTTGCGCGCGGCAACGAGCCGC
>Ga0335081_10016080_pt1 | contig 12104 bp, 11 predicted proteins | sample Lox_Sample_35_FD_206713 | JGI IMG/M metagenome (GOLD analysis project Ga0335081, IMG submission 206713) | Soil microbial communities from Loxahatchee National Wildlife Refuge, Florida, United States - Lox_Sample_3.5 | ecosystem: Environmental > Terrestrial > Soil > Wetlands | place: USA... | reverse complement strand
CCTACGCAGAAGCGTTCTACTGCCGCAAGGCCGTATTAGCTTGACCACCGCCACCGATCGGGAGAAACATGATCTTTACTGAGACCAAGCTCCGAGGAGCGTTCATCATCGACGTCGAGCGCCGGGAGGACAACCGTGGGTTCTTCGCGCGGGCGTTTTGCCAGCACGAGTTTGAGGAGCATGGGCTTCGGCCGGTGATAGCCCAGGCCAATCTCGCTTTCAACAAGCGCAAGGGCACGCTGCGCGGGATGCACTTCCAGTTCCCGCCCTACGTGGAGACTAAGCTCGTGCGCTGCACCCGCGGCGCGATCCTCGACATCATTGTGGACCTCCGCCCGGAGAGCCCGACCTACCTCGAGCACGTCGCGGTCGAGCTCAGCGCCGATAACTATCGCGCGCTGTATGTGCCCGAGCGCTTCGCGCACGGCTATCAGGCGCTTGAGGACGCGACCGAGACGAGCTACCAGGTCGGCGAGTTCTATGCGCCGGGGGTCGAGGGCGGACTCTCTCCCTACGACCCGCGCCTGGGCCTCACATGGCCGCTTCCGGTCACCGAGATCTCCGCCAAGGACGCCGCGTGGGCGCCGCTTTCGGAGGTCGGGGACGAGGTTAGGCGCCGGATGGCTGTCTCGGAAGAGTCCGAGATCGCCGTGGGGGCAGCACTGTGATCATCGTCGATACCGCACTGCGCCAGCGCGAGGAGGAAGGCCGCCCGATCCAGGTCGGGCTGATCGGCGCCGGCTTCATGGCCCAGGGCCTCGCCAACCAGATCGTCAACAGTGTTCCCGGGATGCGCTTGGCCGGGGTCTACGGCCGCAAGCTCGAGCGCGCGCTCGGGGTCTGCGAGTACGCGGGCCTGAGCAACACCGTCATCGCGACCACGAAGACCGAGGTCGAGGACGCGATCCGCGCGGGCCGGCCCGTCGCGACCGAAGACCCGCTCCTGCTCTGCCAGGCAGACCAGATCGACGCGCTCGTGGAGGTCACTGGGTCGGTCGAGTTCGGCGCTCAGGTCGCCCTCGAGGCGATCCGCCACGGCAAGCACGTGCTCCTCATGAACGCCGAGCTCGACGCAACGATCGGGCCGATCCTCCAGGTCCACGCCGACCGCGCCGGCGTCACGGTCTCAGCCGTCGACGGCGACGAGCCAGGCCTGCAGATGAACCTCGTCCGCTGGGTGCAAGGACTCGGGCTCATCCCGCGCGTGGTGGGCAACGTCAAGGGACTCCAAGACCCCTACCGCAACCCCGAGACCCAGAAAGCGTTCGCGGAGAAGTGGGACCAGAACCCAGCGATGGTGACCTCGTTCGCCGACGGGTCGAAGATCAGCTTCGAGCAAACGATCGTGGCCAACGCGACCGGATTCAAGGTACTCCACCGCGGCATGTCGCGCGGAGTGAAGTTCGACGGCTCGCCACTCCAGCTGCCCTCGCTCTACAACCTCGAGGAAATACGCGAGCTGGGCGGCATCATCGACTACACAGTCGGACCATCGCTAGTCAAAGTGTTCGTCCTCGCCGAACACCCCGACCCCAAGCAGCGCCACTACCTCAACCTATACAAAATGGGCGACGGGCCGCTGTTCCCGTTCTGGATCCCCTACCACCTGCCTCACTTCGAAGCACCGAATGCGATCGCGAGAGTCGTACTGCTCGGCGACCACGTCGCGCGGCCGCTCGGCGGCCCCGTCGTGGAGGTCTACGCGGTGGCCAAGCGCAACCTGACCGCAGGCGAAGTCCTCGACGAATACGGCATGTTCATGACCTACGGCGAGGCGGCGAACGTCGACGAGATGTGCGAGCGCCGCTATCTCCCCGAGGGTCTCGTCGAGGGCTGCACCTTGCGCCGCGACATCGCCCGCGACGAAGTACTCACCTACGACGACGTCGAGCTCCCAGCCGGCCGGCTCGCAGACCGCCTCCGCGCCGAGCAGTACCAGCACTTCCGCGGCGAGACCTGGCTCGAAGAACTCCTCCTAGTCGCACACTAAAACCACCACACACCCACAACTATCGACGCGACCCAGAGCATTGCAGCGTGATCCCCGGAGTCATGCCGCGCCTTGCGGCAGATCAGTGAACGCCTTGCTGGGACTGGTCTCGTCGTTATCTGATTGCACACGTCTCGAATCGCCTGGAGAGCCCAACGTTGAGGGTCACTGACGATCAACTGAGTCCGGCAGAGGTGCGGCGTCGGGCCGTGACGGGAGCCGTGGTCGAGGCGTTGCGCGGCAGTGGAATCAAGCTAGTGGGGCTCGTCGGCACCCTGGTGACCGCGCGACTCTTGACTCCGTACCAGTTCGGCCTCGTCGCGATTGGCACGACTGCGCTCGCCTTCGGAGACTTCCTCGATGACGGCGGCGTCGGAACCGCACTGATTCGTCGCCCCGAGTCGCCGACGAAGCGCGAGCTCCAGGCTCTGCTTGCATTCCAACTCGCACTCGACGTCATTATCGTTGTCGGCGTCGGGCTCGTAATGTTGCCGTTCGGCTTGCTCGGGCGGGTCACGACGGTGATCGTCGCCTCCCTTCCACTAGGGGCATTCCGCGTGCCTGCCTACATCCTCTACGAACGTCAGTTGAGCTATCGACCGATGGCCGTCATCGAGATCGTGGAGACCATCGCGTACTACGTGTGGGCGATCGCAACAATCATCATCGGCTGGGGCGTGTGGGGACTCGCGACCGCGTTCTTGGTACGTGCAATTGTCGGCTTGGGGCTCCTACTGACATTCCTTCCAGAAGGACGCATGGCACCAGTGCCGTCCTGGACGAAAATACGAGCGCTGCTCGGCTTCGGCTTTCGCTATCAGGCGGCCGCCCTGCTGCACATGTTGCGCGACCAAGGTGTCAACATCGCGGTCGCGACTATTGGCGGGGTTGCAGTGCTGGGGCTGTGGAACATCGCCTGGCGGATCATTTCGCTCCCGGTCTCGCTGCTCGCGGCACTCTGGCGTGTATCGATTCCCGGCATGGCTAGGCTCGTCTCGGCGAAGGAAGATGTGGGAGGTACCATTGAACGCGCGATCACGCTGGTCGCGATCGGAACCGGCGTGCTCGTCGCACCGCTCGCAGCCTCCGGTTCCGCGTGGATATACCTACTCATCGGCGCTAAATGGACAGACGCCGCATCGGCGATTCCGCCGGCGTGCTTCTCCATGACGTTTGGGATTCCGATCTCGGTGGCGCTCTCAGGCTACCTATGGGCGATCGGGTCGGCCTCGGTGCCCATGCGTGCCACGCTCTTGAGCATGCCCGCCGCAGCGCTGATTCTTCTGCCATTGCTTCCGGTCATAGGTGTCGCGGCAGCGGGACTTTCGTACATCGCGGCCGCCTCGGTCGAGTGTCTCTGCTACGTCTACGGAGCGAGGCGGACGACGAGCTTCAGAATCGGCGCTCGCCTGGCCATCCCGGTGTTCGTCGCGACGGTGTCAGCGTCGTGCGGGTGGCTCGTTGCGTATTGGGTCGGACCGAATCTGGCGGGGGCCCTGGCGAGCTCGGCGGCTACAGTCGGCCTCTTCCTGGGTGGCTTGGCGGCGGTCCACCGAGCCGACCTCGCCGACGCCTGGAGGCTAACTTCCCGCGGACTTCGCGGGGTGGTTGCGTCCCCAGCTACTACCTGAGCCTGCCACCGTCGCGGTCCACGTTCTTGGCGATCAGGCGAGGGGTCGACGACGACCCTTCGTCGAAACGGCGGTGTCGACCGCCGAGCAGTCCTCCCTCGGCCGGGGTCGACTCACTCCCACCCGCCGTCGATCGAGACGGCTCGCTGCGATTGGACTCAGCTCGAGCGACGGCCACCCCGCCGCCGGTTCAATTCCTGCCGAAGCTGGCGTATGCGAGTGCCGATCATCGCGCGATTTCGCCATATCCGCCATCGCCGGCTAAGAGGCATGTAAGAGAACACCCACTTCGAAGGATCGTTATAGCGCTGCAGCTCCCAGTCGAGGGGGTACGGTTCGGCCGGATTCGCGATCTTCTTGAATTGAGCGAGCTTGTCGTCGTGGACAGCCACGAGTTGCCACTCAGATTCGCCCCTTAGAAACTCGAAGAGTCGATACACGGCGGGGATGGCGATGTCATCAACCCAAACATCACCGCCGACCTTGAGCGGGCCGGCGACGTAGTGCCAGTCGATCATCGGGAAGGGAAAACGGTGTGCCCCGTCGATGAGAACGGCGTCCAGCGGTTCGTCCCAACCCACCAGAACGGTATCCGAGGAACCGATCCGGAACTCGACACTTTCGAGCGAGATGCCCATCTTGTCGCAAAAGTCGCGTACACGATCCGCTTCGGACTTGGCCGGCGTGACCACCGTGTGAACAGCGCCAGTTGCCGCGAACACGATGGTCGTGCCACCACAGCCGGTCTCCAGTGTTCGCATCCCGGGCGAGAGGCTGCTCTCGAGCGCTCGCAGCGCCATCTCTGTGATTCCGCCGGAGAGGGCCTCTCCCTCGGACCCGCGATGAAACAGCCCAGGCTCGGTGGCGAGATTGCGTAGGAGAGCGTCCGTCAACTCGGCAGGCATGCGCGGCCAGAATAACACCCGTCCCTGGTCGAAGGCGTTTTGAAGCTCATCTAGCTCGCTGACCACCGGCTAGCCAGCAGGCGGCGTCGGCACGCGAACGCCGCGTTCGCGGACGGCGGATGGAACCACGACCTCGCGCGGTCGCACATTGTCCGCCGGCCGTAGTTCGAAAGCCCAGCTGATCGACTACTCTGAAATCCTCAGCCCCAAGAAACAGCTAGTAGGCGCGGCCGGAAGTATCGGTCGTAAGTGAGGAGGAGTGGGGCGGCCGATGGCGAAGTTATGTATCGCTGATGGGTCGTCCGCCTCGCCATAAGATCGTGCTTAGTGATCAGGAGCGTGTGGTGTTGGAGCGCCGTGCGCGGGCGGAGAAGCTGCCGTTTCAGGATGTGCAGCGCGCGCGGATCGTTCTGTATGCGGCGGAGGGTCTGCATGACACGGAGATCGCGGCCAAGCTTGATACCTCGCCTGGTCTGGTCGGTCGGTGGTGAAGACGGTTTGCTGAGCAGCGGCTTGAGGGTCTGAGGGACAAACCGCGCGCGGGTCGCCCGCGTCGTTTTCCCCCCGGAGCAGGTCGCCGCGGTCAAGGCGGTCGCGTGCGAGCTGCCGGTCCGCTACGGGCTGCCGCTGAGCCGGTTCTCTCGCACTGAGCTGTATCGGCTGGTGATCGAGTTGGCGGTCTGCGGGGCGTCGGCCTCGACGGTCTGGCGGTGGCTGCACGAGGATGCGATCAAGCCCTGGCAGCAGCAGTGCTGGATCTATCAGCGCGATCCGGACTTCGCGGTCAAGGCCGGGCGGGTGCTCGATCTGTACGCCCGGGTCTGTGAGGGCAAGCGGCTGCGGCCGGACGAGTACGTCATCTCGGCAGATGAGGAGACCCAAACGCAGTAGGCAACTTCGACTTTGAGTGGCTGGCACCGCGTCCGGTGGGAAGGAGTCTGCCGTGACGCGTTGTATCTGTGGGGCTGATGGCGTTGCGACGTGCTCACGCCGACGAGTACGCGGTGCGGGTGAACCGGGCGGTGGAGTTGTTGGTGGATCTGTCGCCGGCGGATGCGGTTCGTGGGTTGCAGGCCGAGTTCGGTCTGTCGGAGCGTCAGGGGCGTCGGTACGTGAACGAGGCGTTGGCGCGGCCGGATGGCGTGGTGGTTCCGGAGCGGACGGTGGTGTTCACGGTCAGGTTGGCGCCGTCGCTGATCGCTGGTCTGCGGGAGCGCGCGCTGGCGGGTGGTGTGCCGTTGAGCGCGGCGACGGCGACGGCGGTGGGTGCGTATCTCGAGCAGGCCGGCGAGCGGCCCGGTGGCCAGGCGCGTTGAGATCGAGTTCGTTGGTGATCGCCTCGCCGACGCGCGGCTGGCGCAGGCGTATGTGATTCTGGCGCCGGAGCGGCGCCGTGTGACCCGGACCGAGGAGAGCGATAGTGAACGAGTTCAGCAGCCGCAGCGTGGGGCGCAGGTCGGGCAGGGTGGCTGCGATCTACGCGCGGGTGTCCTCGGATCGGCAGCGTCGCGAGCAGACGATCCGGAGTCAAACCGCCGCGCTGCGTGAGCTTGCCGCGGAGCGCGGTCTGCTCGTGGTCGATGATCTGGTGTTCGAGGATGAGGGTGTGTCGGGCACGGTGTTGCGGCGCCCGGGGTTGGAGCGGTTGCGTGATCTTGCCGTCGAGGGCCGGTTCGAGGTGCTGCTATGTCACGCGCCCGATCGGCTCGCGCGCCGCTACGCGTATCAGGTGCTGCTGCTCGAAGAGTTCCAACGCGCCGGGATCGAGGTGATCTTCGCCAAGGAGCCCGAGCGCTCCGGCACACCCGAGGACGAGCTGCTGCGCCAGTTCCAGGGAATGATCGCCGAGTACGAGCGGGCACAGATCGCTGAGCGCTGCCGTCGCGGGAAGCTGCACCGCGCCCGCGCTGGCGCGGTCTCGGTCATGGCCCGCGCTCCGTACGGCTACCGGTACGTCAAGCGCTCTGAGCATGCCGACGCGATTTTCGAGATCGACGAGTCCGAGGCGCCAGTCGTGCGCGAGATCTTCCGGCGCTACGTCGATGAGGGGGAGTCGATCGGCGCGGTCACACGCTGGCTCTCAGAGCAGGCCGTGCCGACCAGGACGGGCGCTGCGGGCTGGAACAAGGCCACGGTCTGGGGGATGCTCCGCAACCCGGCCTACGCCGGGCAGGCCGCGTATGGCAAGACGCACGCGACCGGCGAGACCGTCCGCGCCACTCGTCAAGCGCGGCTGCGCGGACAGCGCTCCACACGGATCTCACGGGAGCAGGTCTCGCCCAATGAGTGGAAGCGGATCGCCGTCCCCGCGCTCGTCAGCGAGGAGCGGTTCGCGCTCGCCCAGGAACGCCTGCACCGCAACCCTTCACCGCGCAACACGAAGCGACCCTCGCTGCTGCAGGGCATTCTCGTCTGCCGCGAGTGCGGCTACGCGTACTACCGCTGCTCGACCCGCAGCAAGAACGGGATCCTGCGGGAGTACTACCGCTGCGCGGGCACCGACGGCCACCGCCGCCCCGAAGGACGCGTCTGCGAGAACCGACCCGTACGCCTCGCCGAGATCGACGAGCTCGTCTGGCAGCGCGTGCTCGCGCTCCTTGATGACCCGGCGTTGATCCAGGCCGAGATCGACCGGCGACTTCAGACACTCCGCTCCGCGCACCCCGCCACAGCACGCCGCGACACGCTAAAGCGCGACCTCGCCCGCGCCCAGAACGCGATCCGACGGCTACTCGACGGCTACCAAGAACAGCTCGTGACCCTCGACGAACTCCGCGCCCGCACACCCGAGCTCCGCAAACGCGAGGCGACGATCCAGGCGCAGCTCGACGCGCTCGATACAGAGCTGCACGACGCGGAGACCTACCTCAAGCTCACCGAGACACTCGACGGCTTCCGCGCCCGGCTGACCGACAACGCCCAGAGCCTGACCGTCGAGCAGCGCCAGCAGATCATTCGACTCGTCGTCAGAGAGGTCCTGATCGGCGACGACGACGTCACAATCCGCCACTCCATCCCGGTCCCTACACGCGACCAGCCACCCGGTTATCTACTGCGTTCGGGTAGTCGAGAAGAGCCAGTTGCAGGCACTCGGGCGCCGGCATGAAACGAGCGCTCCCGCGCCTGGGCGACCGTCTCGTTATGAGTTTGAGTACGCGCGGTGGCACGCTCGCCTACCTCGCCGCTTGGGATGTCCATCACGCCAACCTGTTCGACCGGGTCGAGAAGAAAACTGGGATCGAACCGTTCGGGCGCCTCGTTGAGCAGGTCATGACCAGCGAGCCATACGCCTCCGCCAGGACCGTCTACTGGATCGTGGACAACGGCTCCAGCCACGCCGGCAAGACATCGATCAAGCGGATGCACGACCGCTGGCACAACGCCCGCCTAATCCATCTCCCGGTCCACGCCTCGTGGCTGAACCAGGTAGAGCTGTACTTCTCGATCCTGCAGCGCAAGGCGCTCACGCCGAACGACCTTCCCACCCTCGACGCGCTCGCCGAACGCATCCTCAGCTTCGGCCAGCACTACCGGCAGATCGCCCGACCCTTCGAGTGGACCTTCACCCGCCAAAAGCTCAACGAACTGCTCGCCCGGATCGAACGCCACGAACCACAGCCGCAACTCGCCCTCGCGGCCTAACGATCAGAACTTCCGGACGCCTCCACTAGTAGTGCGTCCGCGGGATCGGCCTCGGTCACGACGCCGCACGGATAAGAGATGCTGGTGGCGCCACCGACTTGCTCTCCGGTGCGACTTGCTCTCGGCCTCTCCCCGGCCGGGCCGGGTTCAAACGCTGCTCGGTCGAGCATTCAGTTGCACGGCCCGTCTCGGCCGCGGAACTGTGAGCGAACCGAGCTGCAGCGAGGCCGCCGCGTACCGCGCAGAGGCGCTCCGCTCGCCGACGGCTCGTTGCGCCCCATCCGCCTCACCGAAGCCGCAGCTGGCCTCGCCACCACCCGGCGCGTGCCGTTAGTTTCCCACCGACCTCACATGTACTCCTGAGTCACGCACACCCGGATCGGGCTCCCGGCCCTCAGCGAAGACCACCCACCGTGCCGGCACCGGGTACCTGGAGTCATTTTGAACCACAGAGGCGGCTGAGCGGATCAGTCATCCGTGCAAAATGTGGCGATACCGGATGGAACTTCCGCGGAGCGCCGAACGCACCCGCCTCCCTCCAAGTTGCGCGACCACGAGGCGCCAGAGCGCCGGGCGCAGCAAGATTCGAGGATAGCCGCGCACGAGGCTTGCCAGACGCGTGGCTACCTTGTGCGACGACAGCCCCAATTTGGCGCTATCGGCAAGAAGCTTGAGCGTGGCGAGCGCTCGGAGCCGCTTCGTCTTCCCGGGATCCAGCGACGCACCGTCAAGAAAGTCCATGCGCCGCTGGAAATGAATCTCCGAGTTGAGCAGACCTCGGGCGGGCCCATCCGACGTCACTCCGAGTCGCCCCGCCACCCTCATACTAATCGTGTCCGGATGGGTGCGGAATCCGACGAGGGGCTTCGCGATGTAGCCGAAGTCCCAGTCCAATGCGAGGCGCATCCATAATTGGCGATCGCCGAAAGGCTCCTCTTTCTCTCGAAGTCCCCCCGCGTCGACGATCGCCTTCGTTCGATACGCGACCGACGAGAAACAGAGAGCCCATCCCGAAACCATCAAGCGCTCTAGAGCGAGTTCGCGTTTCTCGATCGTCACAGCGGAACGTGACCGCATGGGTTGCACGCCGTCCTCGATGACACGCGACCGTGCGTCGAGCAAATCGAACGCAGAGTGTACGAGCCCGACTGTCTCGTAGCGCTCCAGCACCTCGACGGCCGCTTCCAGATAGCCCGGATAGAGCATGTCGTCGTCGGGCAGGAGCACGAGAAATTCCGTTTCGGCAAGCGCGATTAGGCGGTTAAAGTTGCCGATCCCACCCACATTGCGCTCTGAGCGTACATAGCGAATACGTTCGTCGGTGAAGGACTGTACGACGTCCGGTGTGTCGTCATCTGACGCATTGTCGCTCACAATGAGGCGGAAGCTCGTGAAAGTCTGGGTGAGGACGCTCTCAATGGCTGCCTTAAGCCAGCCGGCCCGATTGAATGTGGGAATACCCACTGTGACTCTGACATCGGTCATCTTTCGACCCGTTACCGGCTGGCTTGCTCGGCGGGCTGCCGGTCGGTCCCGACTCGGAAAACGGCGCTGTAGCGCGTCTCCCAGTCTGGTCGCCGTTGGTCGAGTGGCTCCAGACCCCACCACCGCCATGGCCAGTCGGACCGCACTAAAGGGTCGCCGTCGTGAATCTCAGCTCTGAGCTCAGGGATCGGTTCCCATCCAAGCTTGACAGCGACCTGCGTCCGAACATCTAGGTCGACCCCGGTGACGAATAGATGTCCGCCAGGATTGACCAACTGGGCCATATTGCATAGGCACAACTGAGCACTCGGCGGAGGCATGTGGCAGAGGAAATTGTTGGCGACGACCAGATCTTGTCGCCCGAGGCTCTCGATCAGGCTGGGATCGGAAGCGTCGCCGACCTGCCACGTGACTCCCTCTCGCAACCAAGCCTTGATGCGCCCCTCCTCACCTACCCAATCGAACATCCCGCGACGTTCAGCCTCGGTCAATCCGACGAAAATCGGGAGATTGACCATGTCCGACGCCTCAGGGCTGTAGATGCCTCGCTTGGCGACACTCACGACTTCCGGCGAGATGTCGAGGGCCTGCACGGCCAGCTCGAGATCCGGCCGGTCCGACCGGAGGGTCCAGAGAATCGAATAGACCTCGACGCCGATGCTGCAGCCCAACACCGCGATCTTGACGCGGGCGCCCTGCTCCTTCGTCCCGACGATCCGGCGCATCAATTCGAGGGCTGGACGATTCCTGAGAAAGTGCGTGCCCAGGTACATCTCCCGGTTGACGTTCTGACAGACCAATGCGTGTGACCACGCACCGTAGGCCCGGACCGGCCTGAGATCGCGCGCGCGGGGAGGGAGCCGCCGCCAAATCCGCTCGTTCCGGCCGAGGAAAGACATCACCAGCCGGTGGCGGAGGGCCTGGCTAGGAGACGCCGCACTTGTCGAAGCGCGGTCGGTGCGCCCGAAGAGGACGTCATACTGATTGTCGACCGCCGCGCGCGCCTCGTCGACGCCCCGAGCGATATTGCGCTTGACCGTCTGTCGGTCCTCTTCGAGCTTGCTGAATTGGTGGATCAGCAGGTGCGTGTCCATGCGATGGATGTCGTGACAATAGTCGGACAGGTTCATTTGACTCATCAAGGAAGAGCACTTGTGATGAAAGGTAATCGCGATGACAGGCTTGTTGAGTAGCAGAGCCGTGAGAACGTTGTGGAAGCGAGTTGCGACGACGACGTCAGTCGCTGCAATCTCAGCCAGGACGTCCTCAACCGATGTGATTGGTTCCGCGATGATGCGGTCCTGGTCGTAGCGGCCGAGCCGGTACTGGAGGACGGACCTAAAGTCGTCGATCACGATCGGCTCGGCGTCGCCGAGCAGCAGACGAATATCGTAGTTCTGTCCGAGGAGCCATGCGGCGAAGTCAGCGAGAGACTCCAGATAGGCGGCGTACGTCGCCGGGCGTGGCCTTGCGGCGCTGTACTTCCCAGGGTAGGTCATCAAGCCAAGCCCGACGACACGCCGCTTGTCTTCCAAGGGCGCTCGGTCGCCTGGCAAGAAGGCCTCGGGCAGGCCGAAGACCAAGTCAGGATAGACTGGGTCGCGGTTCGCCGAAAACCCGATTCCCGTCAGGCAATTGCTGCTCGCAGCGTCCCGATATGACCGGTAGTCAGCCAGCGACAACGTCGTCCTGACTAAGATTCGGCCGAGAGCACTGTCGATGGGGCCTGCCCCCACGCTGATGAACAGCACTTTGGAGCGACGGAGCTTTGCCAAGAGCACCCACTTGAACACGTTGTATGGGCCCCAGCCGGAAAGACCGAATGCGTCGGTCACGAGTCCCGTCCCCGGGACGATCAGTATGTCATTCCCCTCGAGCTCGATGAACGCGCGGCCCCACTGCCCAAGCTCTGCGCCGAGCCCGACCAAAGCCATCGGCAGCCGTCTTGCTAATGGAGCGTCGCGATCCCAGATCCTGGTAACCCTGGATGTGATCGCAAGCGTTTTGATCCCGTATCGCGCGAAGGCTGCTGCGGGGTTGGTGCAGACACAGCGGAAGTCGCTTTCGGGCGAGCGAGCGCGCAGTTGTGCAAGTATCGCGAGCAGTGTGCTCTCGTTTCCGACGTTCCCAGATCCAAAGTGGCCGATAAAGGTGATCTTGGGACACTTCTTTCTCAAGGATGGCTGCTCGACAAACTCTCCGTTCAATCTGCGGTCGCTCATTCTTTGAGTCTGTCCTTCCTTTGGTGAAGCTGCCCGATCTATGTTGTACGGGTCATGGAACGCACGGAGGCCGGGTCGTCTTGTGTCGGTGCGTGGCAAGCGGCCGGCCGAGGTTGGGCGTCCTGGATTTGCTCAAGCGTGGTCATACGATGGTCCGTTGACGCGGTAGCGAGTGTCGTAGGCTTGCGTTTGTGCATGACGGTCCACGGGGACGGCCGTTTGCGAGGTT
>Ga0335081_10016078_pt1 | contig 12105 bp, 11 predicted proteins | sample Lox_Sample_35_FD_206713 | JGI IMG/M metagenome (GOLD analysis project Ga0335081, IMG submission 206713) | Soil microbial communities from Loxahatchee National Wildlife Refuge, Florida, United States - Lox_Sample_3.5 | ecosystem: Environmental > Terrestrial > Soil > Wetlands | place: USA... | reverse complement strand
TGGTTATCGCGGTTGCCGTGCGAGTAGGGGCTGATGTGCGCGTTCACCAGCCACGCTTCGTTGTGCAACACGGCCGCATAGGCGTCCTTCAGTTGGATCTTGCCGTCCTTGGCGGCTTTCACCTCGGTACCGGTCAGTACGATGCCGGCTTCGAAGCGGTCCATGAGGAAGTAGTTGTGGCGGGCCTGCCGGTTGTCGCTGAGAATCTTGAGGGGTTCGTCTTTTTCGGCCAATGTTTTGCCCTCAACGCTGGGAAGCCCTGCCTCGTCAAGGAGTTTAGATGGTCCAAAGCCCGCGCGCGCGCAATTTATCTTAGCACGGGGGCTTTGGGGCGCCTTGAGAAACGGGAACATGTCATTTTTCAAACGTTTAACCGCGGTCGTGGCGGCCGCCGCGCTGCTCGGGCCGATGCTGCCGCTGGAGGCCCGCACCAAAAAGGGCGACAGGTTCTTAGCCGAAGGCCGCATCCACGAGGCCAAAAAGGAATGGGATGCCGCCCTGGAGTCCTACGAAAAGGCGCTCTCGGAAGACCCTGCGGATGTCAGCTACCAGATGGCCACCGAGAAGGCCCGCTTTCAAACCGCGCAGAAGCACGTCGAGAACGGGCTCCAGATCCGCTCCACGGGACAACTCGGCGAAGCGCTCCTCGAGTTTCAGAAGGCCTACGCCATCAACCCCGGCTCGATCATCGCCATCCAGGAACTGCGGGTGACCCAGAACATGATCGAGCGCGAACGCAAGCGGGCCGAAGAAACGGGGAAGGAAGCGCCCCCGGAAGAGCGTGCCCTTACTCCCGCGGAGGCGGCCAAAAAGGAAACCGAAGACAAAATCAACCGCATTCTCCCCGTCCCCGAGCTCAAGCCTTCCAACACCAAGCCCATCGACCTGAAGATGAACAACCAGCCGGTCAAGGTTCTGTTCGACACCCTGGGCAAGTACGCCGGCATCAACGTGCTGTGGGATTCCGACTATCAGAACCCGCCGCCGGAGAAGAACAAGCTGTCGATCGAGATCGAAGACTCCACCATCGAACAGGCCCTGGACTACCTGGCGGTGCAGACCAAGAGCTTCTGGAAGCCGCTGTCGCCCAACACCATCTTCGTCACCAACGACAACCTGAACAAGCGGCGCGACTATGAAGACCAGGTGCTGCGGATTTTCTATCCCTCCAACGTCACCACCCCACAGGAAATCAACGACATGATCACCACTGTGCGCACCACCGCGGACTGCACCAAGATGTACCCCTACAACTCGCAGTTCGCCATCGTGGCCAAGTGCTCGGCCGACCAGATGACGCTGGCCGAGAAGATTATTCACGATCTCGACAAGCCTAAGCCCGAAGTGGTGGTGGATATTCTGGTGCTGGAGGCCAGCAGCGTGTTCAGCCGGCAGATTACCGCCGCGTTGGCATCCACCGGGCTCAATGTGCCGGCGAATTTCAGCCCGCGCGCCAGTATCCAGGTGCAAAACCCCAGCAGCAGCAGCAGCAGCAGTTCGAGCACCAGCAGCAGTACCACCACCACGACCAGCACGACCACCGGCACCACCGGCACCACCACTCCAGCCAGCAGCACCCCGGCCACGTCCATTCCGCTGGCCGCCCTGGGCCACCTGTCCAGCGCCGACTACGCCATCACGCTTCCCAGCGCTTTGCTGCAGGCGACGTTGAGCGACACCGGAACCAAGGTTCTGCAAGCCCCGCAGCTCCGCTCGGTGGACAACGTGAAAGCCACGCTCAAGATCGGCGACCGCGAACCGACCGCCAGCGGCAGCTTCCAGCCGGGCATCGGCGGCGTGGGCATCAATCCGCTGGTCAACACGCAGTTCCAATACATCGACGTGGGCGTCAACGTGGAGCTCACGCCGCGCGTGCACGACAACGGCGACATCTCGATGGAAATCAGCCTCGATATCTCCAGCGTCAACGGCACCGTCAACCTCGGCGGCCTGGACCAGCCCATCATCGGCCAGCGCAAAGTGACGCACTCCATCCGCCTCCGCGAGGGGCAGGTGAGCCTGCTGGCGGGCCTGGTGCAATCGCAGGAGACCAAATCGTTGACGGGGATTCCCGGGCTTTCGAGCATTCCGCTGCTGGGGCGCCTGTTCACCGGCAACAGCGTCAACCGCAACCGCGACGAGCTCATGATCGCGCTGATTCCGCACATCGTGCGGGCCCCCGTGATCACGGAAGAGAATCTGCGCGCGGTATCGGTGGGCAACCAGCAGACCACCGAACTCCACTTCGCGCCCAAGCGGCGGCCCGCGCCGGAGCCCGAGAAGGAAGCTCCCGCGGCGCCGGAAGCGAAGGCCGAAGCCGCTGCCAAGCCGCCCGCCAACACTTCCGGGGCCGCGCAGAGGCCCGCAGCGCCGCCCACCATTGCGCCGCCGGCTGTTGCACCTCCGGCCACTGCGCCGCCGGCCACTGCGCCGCCGGCCACTGCGCCGTCAGCTACCGCGCCTCCGGCCACGGCACCTCCAGCCACTGCGCCACCGGCTACTGCGCCGCCCGCCACCGCGCCTCCGGCCACGGCACCTCCAGCCACTGCGCCACCGGCTACTGCGCCACCCGCCACTGCGCCTCCGGCCACGGCACCTCCAGCCACCACACCTCCGGCCACAGCACCTACGGCCCCCGGCCAGCCGCCGAAGCCCGCGGCGCGCGCCAGCATCCTGGTGGCGCCTCCACAGGTCAGTACCAACCTGTCGGGCGTCTTTACCCTCCAGGTCATGCTGGACGGCGGTTCCGACATTGTTTCCGCGCCCATGCAGGTCCAGTTCGACCCCCGGTCCGTCAAGCTGAACAACGTCACCCTGGGCAACCTGTTCACCAAGAACGGCCAGCAGCCGCTGTTCACGCGCAACATTCTGAACGATGCCGGCACGGCTGCCATCCAGCTCAGCCTGATGCCCGGAACGCCGGGTGCGGCCGGGCCCGGCGCGCTGGTGAGCCTGGTGTTCCAGGCCGTGGGTCGGGGCAGTTCCGTGGTCACCTTCTCGGGGTTGAGCGTCACCAACTCCCAGAGCGAGGTGGTGGCCTCCGGCAGCCCGCAGGTGATCGTGGACGTAAAATAGGGCGGAGCCGCTATGCGACGCAAGAGCCAAGCCGGGCTGACCTTGATCGAGCTGATCGTGTCCTTTACGATCATGCTAATCCTCACCTGCATGGCCGTCCCGCTCTCCCGCGCCAAGGTGCGCGTGGAGAAGGAACGCGACCTGCGGGCCGCTTTGCGCGAGATGCGCAACGCCATCGACAAGTACAAGGACTATAACGACCAGGGCTACCTGGGGCCGATCAAAGCCGGAACCAACGGTTGGCCCGAATCCCTCGACATCCTGGTGGAAGGCGTGAAGCTGCAAACCGCCGACGGCAAGAAGATCAAGTTTCTGCGCCGCATCCCGCGCGACCCCTTCACCAACAGCACCGAGTGGGGCATGCGCAGCGACCAGGACGATCCCACTTCCAGCAGTTGGGGCGGCCAGTGCGTTTTTGACGTGTACACCAAGACCAAGGACAAGGCTCCCGATGGATCTGCATATTCCGATTGGTAGAAGGCGCGCGGGGAAAAGCGCCGGCTTCACCTTTGTCGAGCTCATGGTGGTGGTCTCCATCATCGTGATCCTGGTGACCATGGCCATCCCCATTTACAACCGGACCATCATCCGCTCCAAGGAGAGTGTGCTCAAGAACAACCTGTTCACGCTGCGCACGGTGATCGACAACTACACCTACGACAAGAAGAAGGCGCCGCAGACCTTGCAGGACCTGGTAAGCGAGGGATACCTGCGCGAGGTTCCCGTCGACCCCATGACCGGCTCCAGCGACTCCTGGCGCACGATCATGGAAGACGCCAGCTCCAGCGTGGACCAGTCCGAGCCGGGCATCTGGGACGTGAAGAGCGGTTCCTCGCGGACCGGCCTCGATGGCACGCCGTATTCGGACTGGTAAGCGGACCGCCGCCGCACGTTACACTAGTCCTTTCATGCGCCGTTTTCTCCCCGCGCTGGCCGCGGCAGCCCTGATCACCGCGGGCTGCGGGTATATCGGCGGCCCGCAACCGCCCCTGGCCAACATCCCCTCCGACATCACCGACCTGGCCGCGGTGCAACACGGCGCCCGCATCGTGGCGCAGTTTAGCGTGCCGCTCAGCACCACTGAAGGCTTTCCCATCAAGCCACCGCTGGAGCTGGACCTGCGCATTGGCGTGGCCTCCGATCCGTTCGACCTGAACCAGTGGGCCGGCGAGGCCACGCGAATTCCCCCGGGACCGGTCTCCGAGGGAATCGCGCGCTACGAGATCCTTTCGGCCGCCTGGACCGGCAAGCGAGCCGCCATCGCGGTCCGCGCCGTAGGCTCCAACGGCCGGGAATCGCACTGGTCGAAGGCCGTCTTCGTGGCGGTAGTTCCACCGCCGGAGACACCCGCCGACCTGCACGCGGAAGCTACCGCCCAGGGCGTGCGCCTCACCTGGCGGGCACGCGGCGCACTATTCCGCATCCTGCGCCGCTCCGGTTCCACACCATACGCGGAAGTTGCCGAGGCGCGGCAGCCGGAATGGACCGACCTCACCGCCGAGTACGGAACGAAGTACACCTACCGCGTCCAGACACTGGTCGATTTGGGGGACAGGCAAAAAGCCGAGAGCGATCTTTCCGACGAGGTCCCCATCACGCCCGAAGATACATTTCCGCCGGGGGCTCCCACGGGACTCCGGGCCGTCGCCGCGCCCCGGTCGATCGAGCTTTCGTGGGACCGCAACCCCGAGCCGGACCTCGCCGGCTACCGCATCTACCGTGCCGCAGGCAGCGGCGAGCTGATCAAGATCGCCGACACCGGCGAAATCCCCAGCTACTCCGACCCTAATGTGGAGCCCGGCAAGACCTACCGCTACACCGTCACGGCCTTCGACAGAGCCAATAATGAGAGCGCCCATTCGAGCTTGGCCGAGGCTACAATCCAGCCCTAAACACCGCATATAAGTGGTGTGAGCAAGTGTACGGATCAACAGGGTTTAGGTTGCATCCAGTAGATGGTCTGGTGTATAGTGGGTGCAGAAAAACCACAGTTGGCGGCAGATGAACGCAGATGAACGCAGATTAGAACAAATTCTTAATCTGCGTTCATCTGCGTTCATCTGCGGCTAGTGGTTTTCTTGTTGGGAGGGAACCAGGGAATGATCATCTCGATGCGGCCTCGCGCCACCAAAGAAGAGATCGACCACGTGTGCGAACGCATTCAGGAATTCGGCTACAGGGTCCATTCCATCCAGGGGGAGGAGCGGGTGGTCATCGGTGTGGTGGGGGTGGGGGACGTCACCGCCTGCCTGGAATCGCTGGAAGCCACGCCGGGAGTGGAAAGCGCGGTGCGCATCTCGGCGCCTTACAAATTTGTCAGCCGCGAATTCAAGAAGGAGCGCTCGGCCGTCCCCGTGAACGCGCTGGCCATGGGCGGCGAGGAGTTTGTGATCATCGCCGGACCGTGTTCGGTGGAGAGCGAACAGCAGATCATGGAGACCGCCGAGGGCGTGGCCGCGGCCGGCGCCCACATGCTGCGCGGGGGCGCCTTCAAGCCGCGCACGTCGCCGTACGATTTTCAGGGGCTGGAGCGCGAGGGCTTGAAGCTGCTGCGCAAGGCCAAGGAGGCTACGGGGCTCGACATCGTCACCGAGATCATGAGCGACCGCGACGTCGACCTGGTGGCCGAGTACGCCGATCTCATGCAGGTGGGCGCGCGCAACATGCAGAACTTCGCGCTGCTGAAGTCGCTGGGCGGCTGCGGCCGGCCGGTGCTGCTGAAGCGCGGCATGAGCTCGACCATCAAGGAGCTGCTGATGTCGGCCGAATACATCGTGGCCCACGGCAACCCCAACGTGATCCTGTGCGAGCGCGGCATCCGCACTTTCGAGACGGCCACGCGCAATACCTGCGACATTTCTGCCATCCCAGTGCTGAACGAGCTGACGCACCTGCCGGTGGTTCTGGACCCCAGTCACGCCGCAGGCAAGCGCAGCCTGGTGCCGGCGCTGGCGCGCGCCGCCGTGGCCGTGGGGGCGGACGGGTTGATCGTGGAGGTGCATCCTTGTCCGGAGAAGGCGGTCAGCGACGGGGCGCAGTCGCTGACGCTGGCGGGATTCCGCGAGATGATGCGCGAGCTGGCGCCGTACCTGCGGCTGTGGAAGGAAGCGCGCGCGCCGGTCGCTGTGTGATACTGCTGACGTGAGGCTGAAAGTTCGCTCGTGGCTGCTGCTGCTGGTGGTGGCGGCGGTGGTTGCCGCTTCCATCGCCGGAGGCCTGTGGTACCAGTCGCGTTCCCTGACTCCCGTTGCCTTGATGAAGCGCCTGCCCACCGGCGACGCGCTGGTTCTCTTTGCCGACTTCGGCGCCTTGCGCAGCAGCGGCGTTCTGGAGCTGCTCCAGGGATCAAAAGCCGGCGAGGACCCCGAGTATCAGAGCTTCGCGCGCCGGATCGGACTGGATTACGCCAGGGACCTGGACACGGTGCTGGCGGCGTTTGCGCCCACCGGGAAATACTTCCTGGTGAAAGGGCGCTTCGACTGGAAGAGTCTCGACGGCTATGTCCAGTCGCAAGGCGGGCGCTGCGAGGGCTCGCTGTGCCGCATGACGGGCAGCGCTCCGGAGCGGCGCATCTCGTTTTTTCCCTTGCGGCGGAACCTGATGGCGCTGGCGGTGAGCCAGGATGACTCGGCGGCCTTGCGGCTGAATACTTCCATATCGGAGCCCGAGTCGGAAACTCCCGACGCGCCGGTGTGGCTTTCGATTCCCACCTCGGCGCTGAAAGCGCGCGAGAGCCTGCCGGAAGGCACCCTGATGTTCGCCAGCAATGTGGCGCGAGCCGAGAGCCTGACGCTGGGCTTTGTCCGCGACGGCAACCGGTACGCCATCCGGATCAACGTCCGTTGCCGCAACGAGCAGGATGCGACGCAGGTGGCCGCGGACCTCACCGGCACCACCGACCGGCTGCGCAAGATGATCGAGCGCGAAAATCAGAAGCCCAATCCGGCCGACCTCAGCGGCGTGCTGGTGGCCGGAGTATTTCGCGCCGAGGGCCGGAGGGTCCTCGGTTCCTGGCCCATCGAACGGGTGCTGTTGCAGACGGTGCTGGGCGGCGGGCGGTGAGCCAACAGCCCCTTCCGTGACGCCATCGCCGGGTGTAAGATCTATGGACAAGCAGAGGGTACCCATAGCCAGGAGGTGAAATCCATGGAAACGACGCGCAGGAGTTTTCTGGGAGCTGTCGGCGCCGCAACCGCCACGGCTGCCATGGCGAGCCCGGCAAAGACCGTCTCGGCGTCCGGGCCGCGATTCTACGTGGCTGCTGTGACGCCCTGCGACAGCAAGGGGCGGTTCGACGACGGTGTCTACAAGGATATGATGACCTTCTTCAAGGATCGCGGCGCCGATGGGGTCCTGGTGCTGGGCACCACCGGCGAGTTCCCGTCCTTTTCCGTGGCCGAGCGCAAGAAGGTCGCCGAGGTGGCGCTCAAGCACAAGGGCGGGATGCAGATGCTGGTGCAGGTAGGCACGCCGAATCTGCCGGAGACGCTCGATCTGCTGGCTCATGCCACCGCCAACGGAGCCGACGGAGTGCTGTGCATTCCGCCGTTCTATTTCAAGAATCCCAGCGTGGAAGGGCTCACGCACTACTACTCCCAGGTGCTGGAGGCCGCCAAGATCCCCGTAAACCTGTATCACTACCCGGGCATGAGCGTCGTTCCCATCACGCCGCAGTTGCTGCACAACCTGGAGAAGTATCCCATGCTGGCGGGCATCAAGGATTCCACCGGCAACGCGGAAAGTTACGCCGCCTACTGCAAGGAGTTTCCCAAGCTGAACATGATGACCGGCACGGAAAACAACCTCATGGCGTCAATCGAGGCGGGCCGCGGTTCGATTCTGGTGAGCGCCAACCTGTTCACCAAGCAGGTGGCGGCCATTTATGCGGCGCACCGGCAGGGCAAGGACGTGGCTGAGGCGAACGCCAAGCTGCGGGAGGCGAGCCAGATCATGCGCGTGCCCGGAGCGGGCGGCGGAGCGGCGGCCATCAAGTTCGGATTCACGGCTTACGGAATGCGCGAGAGCTACGTCCGGCCGCCGCAGGTGGACCTGACGGACGAGCAAAAGGCCCTGTTGAAGCCGCGGCTGGCGCAACTGGCGCAGGTGGGGTAGGACCCCTACTTCACCATCTCTTTTAAGGCGGCGATCTCGCGCTTTAGTTTTCGCTGGCGGGCCGCCAGGAGCAGCACGTATCCGACCAGCACAACCCAGGCCGCAATCAGGGCCCAGATCAAGAACTCGAAGTCTCCCGACATGGCAACTCCCTCACATGGCGCGCGCCGTGCGGCGCACGTAATCGATCTCCCGCCGCGCCTCTTCCTGGCGCAGACGTAGTCCGGTCAGGAGCGCGCCCAGCAGCGTCATCGCCGCCACGTTTCCCAGCATGATCGCAGTCCATCCGGACGGCATGGAAGCGAAGTTCCACAGAGCCGGGTGCGGATGCGGAGCGCGCCACCAGCGGATGGCTACGTACACGATGGGCACGTCTACGAAGGCCAGGATGGATACCACCGCGGCGAAGGTGGCGCGCCGGGTGGGCTCGTCGACCACGTGGCGCAGCATCAGGTACGCGGCATAGAGCAGCCAGCAGACCAACGCCGTGGTCAGCCCGGCATCCCAGGACCACCAGGTTCCCCACACGGTGCGGCCCCAGATGGCGCCGGTCGCCAGGTGGACGGCCAGGAAAGCCAGTCCGACTTCGGTCGCGGCCACCGCCAGGTCGTCGTACTTGAAATCCCGCGTGCGAAGAAACAGCAGGCTCGCCGCCACCGCCACGCCGGCCGCGCTCATGGCGGTGACGGCCGCCGGCAGATGGAAGAACACGATGCTGAAGACCGCGCCCGGCTGCGCGATACCGTGGATGTCCCAGGCCAGCAGCACGACCGCGGCGACGCCGATTATGTACGAAATCATCTCCTGGCTGTTGTAGCACGATGAGCGGCAGGGTGGTGTAAGATCTACTGTGACTGAGGAGGGCTTCCATGCGGCTGACGGCTCTGTTCTTGACCGCAACCCTGCTTTTGGCGCAGGTCGCGACGCGCGTGAGCGGCGGTTACAATGCCATCCAGACTTCGTGGCTCAAGGCCGATCTGACGTTTCTCGCTTCGGACCCGCTGGAAGGGCGGCGCTCGCTGGAGCGCGGGTCGGAAGTGGCCATCCAGTGGATTGCCAGCCAGTTCGCCAAAGAGGGTTTGAAACCCGTCGAGGGCGACTCGTACCTGCAGCCGGTGCCCATCATCGAGTACACGGCCGACCGAACCGGGACTGCCCTGGTGGTGGAGCGCGGCGGCAAGACGGAGACGTTTCAAGCGCCCGACGCCGCCTGCAATTTCGTCAACGAGGTGACGGTCTCCGGGCCGGTGTTGTTTACGGGATTCGGCATCACCGCGCCGGAGCTGAACTACGACGACTACGCCGGCATGGACGCCAGGGGAAAGATCGTCCTGATCTTCAATCACGAGCCGCAGGAGACGGACGCCGGCTCGGTCTTCAACGGCAAAGGCAATACGCGCTACACCAACAACACCTACAAGGTGTTGAACGCGCAGCAGCACGGTGCGGTGGCGGTGCTCACCATGGCCGACCCCAACCATCCGGCGGGACCGGGGCGCGGCGGGCAGGGAGCCGCGGGACCAGGGCGTGGCGGCCGCGGGCAGCAGCAGGTACCCACCCGCCCGCGCATCCCCAGCGAGGCGCTGGCTGAGGGCGGCCCGGGCATTCCCGTGTTCAACATCTCGGCCAGAGTCGCCGCGGGACTGTTCGATGCCGCGTCTAAGACGCCCGCGGACGTGCAGACTGCCATCGACAGCAAGCTCGCTCCCGCTTCGTTCGACGTGCCGGGCGCGCGCGTGGAGCTGCGCACGGTGGTGGCGGAACGGCGGCGCGCGAACTCCTACAACGTCGCCGGCCTGCTGGAAGGCAGCGACCCTGCGCTGCGCAACGAGACCGTCGTTTACAGCGGCCACTTCGACCACGACGGCGTGGGGCCGCTGGGGATCTACCACGGCGCCGACGACAACGGCTCGGGCACGGTCGGCGTGGTGGAGCTGGCGCATGCGTTCGCCGCCAACCCCACGCGGCCGCGGCGCTCCATCCTGTTCATCGTCTTCGCGGCCGAGGAGCGCGGCCTGCTGGGGTCGTACTACTACGTGTCGCACCCGCTGCGGCCGCTCGAGACCACGCGCGCCGAGATCAATTTCGACATGATCGGGCGCAACGAGGCGGCGCGCACACCGGACGAAGCGGGAATTTCGCCCGACACCTCTAACGAGCTGGGGCTGATCGGCACGCATTACAGTCCGGACTACCGCAAAGCGGTGGAGCGCGCCAACGAATACGTGGGGTTGAAGCTGAACTACAAGTGGGACCTGGATTCCACGCAGCAGGTGCTGTTCCGCAGCGACCAGTACCCGTTCCTGATGCACGACATTCCGGCGGTGTGGTGGTTCACGGGCTTTCATCCGGACTATCACCAGGTGACCGACACGGTGGAGAAGATCAACTTCGAGAAGATGACGAAGATATTGCGGCTGGCTTATTTGACGGGGTTTGAGTTCGCGGACGGGGCGGCGCCGAAGCTGGAGCCGAGGGCCAGGAGCCAGGGGGAGTGAGCTTCACGGCCTCGGCCGCCAAAACCCGGGGAGACGGAACTGTCCACACGGCCCAAAAACGGGGCCTTGGGACAGTTTCGTCAGTCCCCGGGTTTTGGCTACTGTTTGTAGACTACGCCGGCCTTCATGACGAATTGAACGCGCTCGAGTTCGGTGATGTCGGTGGTGGGGTCGCCTGAGACCGCGATCAGGTCGGCGAATTTGCCGGGCTCGATCGCGCCGAAACGGTCCTGCTGGTCGAGCGCCGTCGCGCCGGCGATGGTCGCGGACTGGATCGCCTGCATCGGCGTCATGCCCCAGTTCACCATCAGGCTGAACTCTTTGGTCTCGGTTTCCGTCCAGGGGTAGCCGCCGATGTCGGTGCCAAAGATGATCTTAACGCCCTTTTCCACGGCGCGGTGGAAGTTCCTGGCGCGCACCGCGAACGCTTCCGATTGCGCGGCGCGTGGATTGCGCTGGTAGATGTAGAGTGTGGGGCACCAGTACGCGCCGTTGTGGATCATCATGTCCATCAGCGGTTCGTCGAGGCCGTTGCCGTGCTCGATGGTGTCCACGCCCGCGCGCAAGGCCGATTCGATCGCCTCCCGTCCGCCGGCGTGCGCCGCTACCTTATGGCCCAGCCGGTGGGATTCCTCCACCAGGGCCTTGGATTCCTCGTCGGTGAAGTTGGGGCGCGAGTGCAGGGCGCCGTCGCGGAACTGCGTGCCGCCGTCGGCGTAGTACTTGATCCAGTCGGCGCCGTACTTGATCTGCTCGCGAATGGCTTTGCGGATCTCGTCGGGACCATCCACAAACTGCGTTCCGGTGGGCATGTTAGGGAGTTCCCAGGAGAAGCGCGTGGGGTTGTACATGCCGGTGGGGGCCAGCGACCGTGTGGCCACCCACATGCGCGGCCCCGGAATCACGCCGCGATTGATGGCGGTCTTGACATCGACATCGGCGTACATGGCGCCTTCGGTCTCCAGATCGCGGATGGCGGTGAAGCCGTTGCGTAAGGCGATCTGCGCCGACACGGTAGCGCGAATGGCGCGGTAGGCAATGGATTCCTTGATCAACTGTTCGTCGTAATCGGCCGGCGTGGGATGAGCCTGCAGGAGCACGTGGGTGTGGTTGTCGATGAGGCCGGGCAGCACGGTCGAACGGCTGAGGTCGATGGTGCGCGCGCCCGCCGGAGCGGCCACGTTGGGGCCGACCTCGGCGATGCGGTCGCCTTCCACCAGAATGTTCTGGTTGGTGAGGACGCGGCCGGCGCGGACGTCCACCAGGCGGCCGGCCTTGATGAGGATCTTCTCCTGAGACACGGGCGCCTGCCTCTGCTGAGCGGGCAGGGCGAGACTGGCAACGGCGGCGCACACCAGCGCGGCGGGGCGAAGGGGAGACATAGCTCCTCATTTTATTCGAAGTGAAGTGGCGGCCGGGG
>Ga0335081_10016077_pt1 | contig 12106 bp, 10 predicted proteins | sample Lox_Sample_35_FD_206713 | JGI IMG/M metagenome (GOLD analysis project Ga0335081, IMG submission 206713) | Soil microbial communities from Loxahatchee National Wildlife Refuge, Florida, United States - Lox_Sample_3.5 | ecosystem: Environmental > Terrestrial > Soil > Wetlands | place: USA... | reverse complement strand
AAGGTGACCGGTTTCAACGCGAGAGACGCCGTCACACCAAGGAAGAACGATAGGAGTGAATTGAAGATTTGGTTCGTCAGCGCCGACGTTCCAAATAACTTTACAAAGACACCAAATAGCAGCGGATAGATGGGCGGATATTGAGAATAAGGCTGGTACTCGAAAGTGGGATTTCCAAATGTAAACCGCGAAACGAATCCGAGCCCTTCTGAAAAATTAATTCCAGCGTCCTTGAAGTAATAGATATCCGTTCCTCCAAAGCCTGGAGGCAGCACAAATGCGTCTATGGCAAACCACGTCACGCCGCACAGGACGCTTAAAAGCAAAATTGTGTTTATCTTAAAACTGCTTGAACTCGCTTCAAGGGAATAAACCACTGCCTGCCGCGACCCCAAAATTTAGACGCGCGTTAGCGATGCCTGACGAGCCGGACCCGTCAAGCGCGCGAAGCCAAAACATGTAGGAATTTAATCCTGATGTAATCCATAACACCATCACCAGAGCTTAGCAAGACGCGCTGCATAAGCAAAGATGAATGATGTTAGACGCAATTCATATGATAGGATCTACGACGGCCCATGAAAATGAGGGCTTTTCTCAACAATCGATTGCAGTTGTTGAGTGATCGCTTTTAAAATCGCTTGTTCGCCTGGAAAAGCCAACTCTGGCAAATCGCTCGCACTGGCCGGCAGGCTCAACTGCCAGCCGCAGTTTCTTTCTTTGCGATGGCACGCTTGATCGCAAGCGCCCCTTTCGACAGATCCGCGTCCTTTGCTTTGGCCAAAAATGCATCGAGGCCGCCGCGATGTTCCACCGAGCGCAGCGCGTGGGGCGTGACACGTAAGCGGACCTTCCGCTGCAAGGCATCAGAGATGAGCGTCACGCTGCAGAGGTTCGGCAAAAACCGCGTCCGCGTCTTGTGATTAGAATGGCTGACCAAATTGCCGGTCTGCACGGCCTTGCCGGTCAATTCGCAACGGCGGGACATGATTTTACCTCAGCTGTGATCCAGTCGCTCAACGGCTCTGCCTGGCAGGCCTAAAAGCCTCCGCCCAAGTCATGCCTCTGGTGTTTGGGAGCGGTTCTCTTATGCCACGGCTTGGGGTGCGTCAAGGCCGGCCAAATCCGGCCTCGAGAATAGCTCGTGATCGTTGCCGATATCAAAGAACAAGTGGTTGATTTTCATGGTGACTCATCTCTGTCCGCCCAGTTTGGGAGCGCTCAGGGAAGGCCGGGTTAAAACCCCGTTAACCGCACCTTGTTAATTTGTGGCAAAAGCGTTGGGCCGCACATCAAAACCCGCGGTTTCGCATGATCTTCGTCAGAGACCGGGTTCCGCTTAGGCGGATCGCATTCCACTCGCCAGCGCGGCCAGCTGAAGGACGAAACAAATATGGCGGCGGCGGGACGGCGGCGGCAAGATCGAATGCGGACAACACCACATTTTTCCACCCTCGGTCACATTCCAGAGTCCCTGCGCGCTTTCGCCTTGCGGCGCGGCGCCGAACTTGCGGGCCTCGCCCTCATCGGCTTAGCAGGCGCGATGGCTTTGGCACTTTCCTCCTGGTCGGTCGAAGATCCAAGCTTCAACCACGCCGCTCCGGGGCCCGTGCATAATCTTCTCGGCGCGCCAGGCGCTATTGCCGCAGACCTCGCCGTGCAAATGCTCGGCATTTCGGTCATAGCATTTCTTGCGCCCGTGAGCCTTTGGGGATGGCGGCTCATCATCGCGCGCCGCCTCGAAAGAGTGAGGGCCCGACTGCTGCTGTGGCTCATCGGCGGATTTCTGTCAGCCGGGCTTGCCTCCCTCTTGCCAGTCACCAGCCGCTGGCCCTTGCCGAGTGGCCTTGGCGGCGTCGTCGGCGACGCGATTCTTGCAATGCCGAAGTGGCTCCTCGCCGGGCACGGAGCTGGGATGCTCGTCTTTGCCGCTATCTTGGCGGGCGGTGCGATTCTCTGCCTTTCGGCCTGCGTTGGTCTTCGCGACTACATAGCCGATGATTCGGACGACGCGACGCATCCGACGCCGGAACAGCTCGGCGCGCTTATGCCGGAGGAGCGGGACGCAGCTGGCGAGCCCGGCGCCGCGCTCATTCTTCTCGGCGCCGTCATTCATGCGGGACTTAGCCTCAAAGCGGCCGTGGCACGCCAGATCGCCCGCCGCCGTCAAGCAAAAGCGGCGTTGAGACCTGTAGCGCGTGAGCATGAACCTTTGTTCGAGCGGCCGCTTGATCTGGCTTCGGAGCCCCTCCAATGGCCGCAACCGGAGCCTCTGGAGTCCCCGTTCGACCCCAGCGCCTATGCACCGCCTGCCACGCGCGAGGCAAATGGGACCCCGCCAGCGCGAAAGCAGGATCTGAACATGTATGCACCACGCCGCGTCATCGCGTCCGCGGCAGCCGCGTTGAAACCTGGATCAAGGGCGCTCAAGGAAACGCAGCCGTCGATGTTCGACCGGCTCGCGTGGCATGATTATCTCTTTCCCCCGCTGCATATTCTCGCCGAGCCAAGGAATTCGGCCGCGAACAAGGTTTCCGAGGACTCCCTCAGCCAGAATGCCAGATTGCTCGAAGGTGTCCTCGAAGACTTTGGAGTCAAGGGGGAGATCGTCCACGTGCGGCCAGGTCCAGTGGTGACGCTCTACGAGCTCGAGCCCGCGCCCGGCATCAAATCCTCGCGCGTCATTGGTCTTGCCGACGACATTGCGCGCTCCATGTCGGCGCTCTCCGCCCGCGTCGCCGTCGTTCAGGGACGCAACGCGATTGGCATCGAACTGCCGAACCAGCGCCGTGAGACCGTTTTCCTTCGCGAATTGCTGGGGTCCCAGGATTTCGAGAAAACCAAGCATCGGCTCGCAATCGCGCTGGGCAAGACAATCGGCGGCGAGCCGATCATCGTCGATCTCGCAAGGATGCCGCATCTCCTCGTCGCCGGCACGACGGGCTCGGGCAAGTCGGTCGCCATCAACACCATGATTCTTTCGCTGCTCTACCGGCTGAAGCCGCAGGAATGCCGTCTCATCATGGTCGATCCGAAAATGCTCGAACTCTCGGTCTATGATGGCATCCCCCACCTTTTGACACCGGTCGTGACCGACCCGAAGAAAGCCGTGGTCGCGCTCAAGTGGGCGGTCCGTGAAATGGAGGACCGCTACAAGAAAATGTCGAAGCTCGGCGTCCGCAACATCGACGGTTTCAACGCCCGCGTCACCGAGGCCGCCGCCAAGGGCGAGACACTTAAGCGGACCGTACAGACCGGCTATGACCGCGAGACTGGCGAGGCGATCTACGAACAGGAGGCGATGGAGCTTTCGGTTCTGCCCTTCATCGTCGTAATCGTCGACGAGATGGCGGACCTCATGATGGTCGCAGGCAAGGACATCGAGGGCGCGATCCAGCGGCTTGCCCAGATGGCGCGCGCTGCAGGCATCCATCTCATCATGGCGACGCAAAGACCGTCCGTCGATGTCATCACCGGCACGATCAAGGCGAATTTTCCGACCCGCATCTCATTCCAAGTGACCTCGAAGATCGACAGCCGCACGATTTTGGGCGAGCAAGGCGCCGAGCAGCTGCTCGGCCAGGGCGACATGCTTTACATGGCGGGCGGCGGGCGTATCTCGCGTGTGCATGGGCCTTTCGTCGCCGATGGGGAAGTCGAGAAAATCGTCGCACATCTCAAGACGCAAGGTCAGCCGGAATATCTCGATGCGATCACCAACGAGGACGATACCGGGCAAGCGGAGGATGCCGGCGGGCCAGCGCCCGGCAGTATGGACGCCGAGGAAGCGGGCGATCTCTACGACCGCGCCGTGAACATCGTTCTGCGCGATAGGAAATGCTCGACGAGCTATATCCAGCGCCGCCTTTCCGTCGGGTATAACAAGGCCGCCTCTCTTGTTGAGCGGATGGAAAAGGAAGGCGTCGTCGGCGCCCCCAATCATTCCGGTAAAAGAGCTATTCTTGTCGGCGGCGGGATCGACCGCGGCGCTTTCGACGTGGCGGCCGAGGGGTGATCGAATCGCCGAAAGCGGCATCCCCGCTCCTGTAAAGCACTCCGCGAAAATCAGCGTGCAGGCATTCGCCCCGGGCCTTCGAAAAAGAACCGCAGCATTTCCCGCGATGCATCGGGACCGCGCCGGTCCGTGTATGAACCTTCCGGGTTGCCGCCAGACCAAGCATGCCCCAATCCCTCGACCGACCAATATTCTACATGGGGAACGCCATGCGCATCGGCGATCACTGTGCGTCGGTAAGCGCGGCCTCCTGCCCAACCCTCGTGTTGCGTCTCACGAACGAGACCCGTGAGACCAGCGCGAGCGTCGGTCAGGATCCTCTCGGCGTTGGACGGATAAACGGTTCGATCGGACGCCCCATGGAAAACAATGGTGCGAACACCGCTCTTCGCGCTCTTGCGGTGGCGCTTACCTTGGGCTGCGGGAGGCGCGGCGCCGCGCATGGCAGCAAAGGCGGAAGCCATGTCGGAGGCAGAGCCATAGGCAAGGCCGGAATGGATCGCCGCCGCGGCGTAGAGTTCCGGATAGGTGGTGCTCATGATCGCGGCCATGGCGCCCCCGGCGGAAAGGCCCGCCACGTAGACTTGATTGGGATCGATTTCAAACTCCGTCATCAGGGTGCGCGTAATGCCAGCGATGACGCTCGGCTCCCCTAGATCGCGCAGCTGGTCGGAGCGCTTGAACCAGTTCCAACATGCCGAGGGATTGGCGCCTAGTGACTGGTCAGGATAGGCGACGAAGAGGTTAAATTCCTCCGCAAGCCTGTTCATACCTGTCCCGAGCGCGAAATCGTCGGAGTTTTGCGAGCAGCCGTGGAGCATCAGGATCAAAGGCCGCTCGCGGCGTGTCCCGCGGCTCGGCACATAAACCTTATAGTCCCGCGAACCAGCTGCGCAGGCGAAGCTGCGCGCCAGATAAGCTGCCCCCTTCGGCACCGGCGGCGCTTTCCGAGTTTTTTTGAATGGTGCGGGGTCAGGTGCGACACGCGGCAGTTCGGCTTGACGCAACAGCTCCAACACCTCCCCCAGCGGCTTTTTCACCTGGGCGGCGGCGTGTCCGTCGGCGGCGCTTCGCAAGCTTGCAGCATTCATCCGGGTATCTTGGTCCCGCTCTGCAGCCCCTCCTGGGAACCGGGTACTTGAGGCCAGCAGCTCGATAGGCGGAGAGCTTGCCGACGCTCGCTCATCGGATGGGCGAGTATGCCGTCCAACTCTAAGGGCGCGCTGAATCGCCCGCGTCGCCCCAAGAACATTTTGCGAGCGCACGAGCCGCGTAGCTTCACGCAGAGCACTCGTAAAGACGCTTTTCATGCTTCACTCCTCGTTGAAAAAACGGGGCCGACGGGAGGATCACCCGATGCGATCAGAGAGCGCCACCTTGACCAATTTACTGGCCTGAAGCGCGCCAAGAACGGTAATCGATTCTATGGTTGCAAGCGCAAGCTCGGGTGTGACATCATTGGCTATTGTTGCAAGCCCGACGACCTGGATGCGCAGCTTGCCGCCCGTGGCCTTCACCGCCTCAAGATCTTCGCGGCTATAGTGCCGCAAGCCAAGTTCGAGGGCATGCCGCACGATCGATTGCTTGGCGGCATCGGCATGCGTTCCGAGCTGATTGCGGATCGCCGTTCTAATGAAATCGGTGCGATTGGAATAGAATCCCTCATGCACCAATAGATCAATATGACCGAGGTCGACGTATCCGAGATTGATTGTGATTTTCTCGGTCTCGGCCGCCCGATCCCGGAGACGATGGATCTCCGCCATTGTCACTCCCTTTTCACCATCCAGTTGGATGGTATGTGGATGGCAAGATCGGCAACTTCAAGGGAAATAAATGCAGAAAAACCACGCGAAAGCGTGATCCGGACGACGACGCCTGCAACTCAGAGTTTGCTTTTGAAGCTGAGCGGTGCCAGCCGCCCGAGAGCGAAAACCGCACCCTAACTGGCGTAATCCAAGCATTGGCTCCCTGAGCAGGACTCGAACCTGCGACCGATCGATTAACAGTCGATTGCTCTACCAACTGAGCTATCAGGGAATCGCGCGTTTTCGCGACGCGCATATAACAAGCCTCCGCCACCTTTGCAAAGGCAAATCGTCCCCTCCGCTTGCTGCCGCGTCCAGAAGCATGTCTTGCGATAAAATCCTATCCTTAGTATAGGCGGGGGCCGTTCGGCTTCTCTGCCGGGGCCTCGTGGCGGAATGGTTACGCAGAGGACTGCAAATCCTTCTATCCCGGTTCGATTCCGGGCGAGGCCTCCAAATGAATCAATCGCTTAGTTCAGATCGCACACCAAGCGCGGCCATGTCGCGCTTGTCGCGCTAACCGAGGAGCGACCGTTCGGCGCTCGCCAGTTCTGCGGCCTCGCCTCCTCGGGAAACAGGTGTCCACAAACATCGAGCGCCGAGCGTCGGCACGGCTAGCGCCCCGAGCGCTATGGAGGCTCAGCCTATGGCATCAATTGGACCTTTTTCTGTGCTCTACTTACGTAGGCTCAAAATATAGGCGACAACCTGTTTGACTTGAGAATTAGCCAAGGAAAAATCGGGCATGCCCTTTGGGTTATCCAAACCTCTATGGGTTGTGGTCAGAAAATTTTTCAATGAATCGGCATCTATGACCTTTCGTTGAGCTATTTGTGCAAACGACGGCGCGGGAGGGTTCAAATCTGGAGTGCGCCGCTGGTCGGGCGCTGCGAGATGGCAATTTGCGCATAATGTGACCGCCAACTGGTGGCCCAGGCGGAGGTCTTCCGCCTTGTCACTCTCTTGACCCCAGGCTGAACAAACAGTCATCCAAAAAGCAACAAAACATGTTGATGCAGTTCGCATAGCAGAATCCTTGGGGTTCTTTTGCTGATGGTTGGCCAGCCGAAGGGCCAGTTTGGGGTCCGGAAGCAGAAATTCAAACTAAGGCTTTCCCCGACTGAGGGACCCTTTCATGCCGCCGCTCTCCGCTGAGGACGCGCGTCTTGGACGATGCGCAGGCGTCTGTTTCGATCTTGATCAAGGGTATCGTTTTTTTGCGGTCGCGGCGCGAGCTGAATCATCCGAAACCTGCCCCGGGGCCCTCGCGGTTTGCTGGTAGCAATATCCGCTCAGATCTACTGCTGCGGTCCAAAACGCCTATAGGCCATGATGATCGAGAAAATAGAAAATGGCTGCCAGGACAACGGCTACGATGAAGATTTTTGCGACATCAATGCGGCGTGTCATCGTTCGACCCCAATCTTCTCGCTGAGGCTATTGTAAATTGAGGGTGCAGTAAATGGCGAAGCTTCGCACCGGTCAAGTGGCGGCGTGAACGACGGGATCAGGTCAGCGGCTGCTTCCGCCGCTCCGCGCTGATTCAGTCGCTATCCGTGTTGACCCACCACGAGACGATAAGCGCGGCACCCGTAACTGCCGACAGAGCGACGGCGGCCGGATAAAATCCAAGCGTCGCAGAAATCTCAAGCCAATGGCTCCACATGCGAATGACGCTTGCGAGCAGCAAAAGCGTGCAAAACATAAAGAGCCAACGAGCCAAATCGGTTTGGCTCTTGATGGTCTTAGCTTTCACGGTCGAGCCCCTGTTCCTTAAGGTCATCCGTGACCTCCCGCTGCTCTATATCTACCTCTTCGCTCGGAACGTTGCCACCCGACCTTGGTTCCGGGTAACCACTCGATTCCGGTGAACAAGCGAGACCAGGGCGGGACGTAACCTCAAACTTAACTGTTAAAGAGCGGGAAGGCGCGGCTCGCTGCGCAAACCTTACTCAAGCACGGCCGCGCGCAGCCGGAGGGCATTGCCGACCACGCTGACAGAGGAGAGCGACATCGCAGCAGCTGCAACGACCGGTGATAGAAGAATGCCAAACGCGGGATAAAGAACGCCGGCGGCGATCGGCACGCCAGCCGCATTGTAGATGAATGCAAAGAACAGATTTTGCCGGATGTTGCGCATCGTTGCGGCGGACAAGCGGCGCGCCCGCAAAATTCCTCGCAAATCGCCCTTGAGAAGCGTCACGCCAGCGCTTTCCATGGCGATATCGGTTCCTGTCCCCATGGCTATGCCGACATCCGCGGCGGCGAGCGCTGGAGCATCGTTAACGCCATCGCCAGCCATCGCGACAATGCGGCCTTGCCGACGCAGGTCTTCGACCGCCTCGCTCTTGTTTGCGGGTAGAATGCCCGCCTTAAACTCCTCGATGCCCAGCGCCCGCGCAACGGCAATTGCGGTGGTCTCATTGTCGCCAGTTAGCATCACAACGTTCACACCTTCCGCTCCCAACGCCCTGATGGCATCCGGCGCCGCTTCCTTGACCGGATCGGCAATAGCGATGAGTCCGGCGGCCATGGCGTCGATCGCGATGAAAACGACCGTAGCGGCATCCCGGCGCAGTTCGTTCGCTTCCCTCAGAAGCTCCACGGTGCTGATCCCCATCTCTTTGAGGAAGCCGGCATTTCCGATCACGAGCTGGCGGCCCTCAACCTCACCGACAATGCCCTTCCCCGAGGAAGCCTCAAAACCCGCAGGCTCCGAAAGCGTGAGCTCGCGCTTGCTTGCCGCATCAACGATGGCAGCACCAAGCGGATGTTCGCTCGCCCGCTCCAAGCTTGCCGCGAGCCGCAGCAATTCATCCTCGCCAACCACCGCAGAAGCCCGCACCGCTGTGACTTTGGGCTTGCCTTCCGTCAAGGTTCCAGTCTTATCGACAACAAGGGTATTGATTTTTTCCATGCGCTCCAAGGCTTCCGCATTTTTGATGAGGACGCCCGATTGCGCACCGCGCCCGACGCCGACCATGATCGACATAGGTGTCGCAAGCCCGAGCGCGCAGGGACAAGCGATGATCAGCACCGACACGGCGGCGACGGTCGCAAAGGCAAAGCGCGGCTCGGGACCAAAGATTGCCCAGGCGGCAAATGCGGCAAGCGCCGCCACGATTACCAGAGGCACGAACCAGGCGGCGACCTGATCAGCAAGCCGCTGGATGGGCGCCCGGCTCCTCTGTGCCTTCGCCACCAGCTGCACGATCTGGGCGAGCATTGTCTCGCTTCCGACCTTTTCGGCGCGCATGATGAAGGAGCCGGTCTGATTGAGCGTGCCGGCGATGACCTTGGCGCCCGCATCCTTGCCAATCGGCATGGACTCTCCTGTGACGAGCGACTCGTCGATTGTCGCGCGGCCCTCCAAGATCACGCCGTCGACCGGCACTTTTTCGCCCGGCCGCACCCGCAGCCGGTCACGAGGGGCGATGGTATCGAGGTTCACTTCCTCGTCACCACCATCATCGCGGAGACGGCGTGCGGTCTTTGGCGCAAGGCCAAGGAGCGCTTTGATCGCGTTGGACGTCTGCTCGCGCGCCCGCAACTCCAAAACCTGTCCGAGTAGCACAAGAACCGTGATCACGGCTGCCGCCTCGAAATAGATCGCGACCGAGCCATCCGCGCTCCGGAAGGTTTGCGGGAAAACTCCCGGTGCCAGCGTCGCGACGACGCTATAGAGCCACGCAACTCCGGTTCCGAGCCCAATCAGCGTGAACATGTTGAGATTGCGGGTGACAAGCGATTTTGCGCCGCGCTCGAAGAACGGAAAGCCCGCCCACAGCACCACCGGAGTTGCAAAGATGAGCTGCACCCAATTCGATGTTGCCTGTCCGATCAGCATGTGCAGATTGAAGAGGTGCCCGCCCATCTCCAGAATAACCACTGGAATGCTGAGAACGAGCGCGATCCAAAAGCGCTTCGTCATGTCAGCAAGTTCCGGATTTGGGCCTAATTCTTCGCGCGCGGTCTCGGGTTCAAGCGCCATGCCGCAGATTGGACAATTTCCGGGGCGATTCTCGCGAATCTGCGGATGCATCGGGCAGGTATAGATGATGCCTTCTGTCGCAGGCACCGGAGCTTTGGGCCTCTCGGCGATGAAGGTGCCAGGGTTTGCGACAAATTTTGTTCTGCACCCGTTGGAGCAAAAATAATAGGTGGACCCATCGACTTCCGCGCGATGTCTGCCGTCGCGCGGATCGACGCTCATGCCGCAAACTGGATCCCTTACGAGACCGTCGGTTTCATTGGCGCCGCTTGAAGGGGCTTGCGCGTGGCCATAATGGTGATCATGCATCGGCATTGGCTGCTCCGGGACATTCTTCGCAAATCGTCGATCCGGGCGGGAAACCGGCGAAAGAACAGCTTGCCGGATTTCCGAAACATAGGACTGGCAGAAGCCTTTCCAAGGGGTCGCATTTTAAGGGGACTTCCCATCGCGCCGGATAAGGCTGCCCGAGCCCGGTGTCAGCTCGCGCTGCCGCGGGGTAAGACCGCGAGCGCCTCCCGTCCGCCCACGCGAATCTCCTTTGGCCAGCTCCAAAAATCGCCATGATGCGACACCGCCTGCGCCAGCTGACGCCGATAGGCCTTTTTCGGCACTTCGATCGCACCCAGGGAAGCAAGATGCGGCGTCACGAATTGCGCATCAAGCAGCCGGAAGCCGCCTTTTGCCAGACGCGCAACGAGATGCACGAGGGCGACTTTCGAGGCATCGGCCTTGCGGTGGAACATGCTTTCCCCGAAAAACGCGGCACCGAGGTGAACGCCATAAAGCCCGCCGACGAGCACGCCCTCGGCCCAGCATTCAACCGTATGCACATGGCCGACGTCAAAAAGCTGCCGATAAAGGCTTCTGATCCGTCCGTTGATCCAAGTGGTTTCGCGGTCTTCACCGGAGGCGGCACAAGCATCGATCACTGCATCAAAATCGCAATCGACACGAACTTCGAAACGATCGGAGCGGACCGTCTTGGCGAGGCTTTTCGAAATAATCAAACCATCGAGCGGGAAAATGCCCCGCGCGTCGGGGTCAACCCAGAAAAGACTTTCGTCCGTGGCGCTCTCCGCCATCGGAAAGAGACCGATGGAATAGGCGCGCAGCAAAATGTCAGGGGTGATTTCGAATTGATCACGGGGACGGCTCATCGCGCAAGACTGAGCGCGCCCGCCGCCGCCGTCAAGCGGCAACAAGGACGTGGCGGAGTGAAGGCCGCCGACGCTTGACAAAAGCTTGATCCGTGCTCTTCTCGTTTGGCCTCATAACCTGCCCTTGAGTCTTTTCCATGATGGTCTCCACGACAAATGACATCATTGGTTTTAAACCTGTTCGACATCTCGGAATCGTACGCGGCATTACGGTTCGCTCGCGCAGCGTCGTCGGCAATTTTGTTGGTGGTATTCAATCTATATTCGGCGGTCAGATCAGCGCTTACGTCGAGCTTGCGGAATCCGCGCGGCAGGAAGCGTTCGATCATATGTGCGCCCATGCCGCCGAGGCGGGCGCCAACGCGGTCATTGGAATGCGCTACGACGCCAACGACATTATGGATGGAATTACCGAAGTCTTGGCTTATGGCACCGCCGTTTGGGTGGAGCCTTTTCCCGCCTGACCGGCAAATACCAGAACCAATGCCGGACCCCTAAAGAAATCCCGCGATGTTATCCATCATAGTCTTTTGTGAGGATCGGCCCGCCAGTCCTGCGAGCCGCCCCGTAGCCGAGCTTTTGGCACGCACGCTAACATCTCTCGTGCCTGCCAAAATCGAAGGCCTTCCAGGCGAGGTCAGGATCGCGGGACCGGCGGGAAAAGACCTGTCCGTCCTTGCCAGTCATGCGGGCTGCGGCTTGATCGAGGCGGATCAAGAAGCCGCCTGGCTCCATCTTGCCTTGCAGACGGCGCGCGGGCGCGATGTCTTCCTGCTTCGTTGCGGGTTTGCTCCGGAGTCGGGCTTGGTTGGGGAAGCGAGCGATTACTTGATAAGCCATAGCGAGGATCAAGCGTCCGCGGCGTGCTTACGTGCCGTGCCCGAAGGCTTCCTTGAACAAATATTTCCGGCTCTTGCGCCGATCGCCGGCCTCATCGCATCCCGTGATCTGATGTTGCGCGCGCCGCGCGGCAGTTTTTCACGGCTCACAGGCTTTGTTGCTCCTGTAACGACCTTCCACACGCGCGCGCGCCGGATCCGCTGACCGAGGTCCAGGCCTTTAATGGTTCGAAAATTTATGTCCGAAACCTCAGGCCGATCGGACAAAAATGTTTCACGTGAAACATTTTTGT
>Ga0335081_10016076_pt1 | contig 12106 bp, 10 predicted proteins | sample Lox_Sample_35_FD_206713 | JGI IMG/M metagenome (GOLD analysis project Ga0335081, IMG submission 206713) | Soil microbial communities from Loxahatchee National Wildlife Refuge, Florida, United States - Lox_Sample_3.5 | ecosystem: Environmental > Terrestrial > Soil > Wetlands | place: USA... | reverse complement strand
GCGCCCAGATCACCCCGACTCGTTTTGGATCGCTGCCCGCGGGGGTGGTTTGCCGAGCGCATCCCGGAAGCTCACCAGCCGGCCCCGCTCGAGGTCGTAAAGGCTGAGGCGGAGCGCCCTGATCCCATCGAGCAACGACACCGTCGGAACGCTCCGGAGGAAATCGAGCTCGTCGTTGGCGCGCGACAGCTTGTAGTTGGGAACGCGCGGATTCAGATGATGCACGTGATGGAGGCCGATGTTGAGGCTGAAGAACTGAAGGACGCGGGGCAGCTTGAAATGGGAGCTGCCGGTCAGCGCCGCTGACTCCCAGTCCCAATCGGGCGATCGCTGCCAGACGGCGCCCTCGAAGCGATGCTGGACCCAGATCAGCCAGACGCCGAAGACCGAGGCCAGCCAGTACGTCGGCAGTGCTCCGAGGAGCACTGTGCGCCAGCCCGCAAGCCGGCACACGGCGACGAGCATGACCGCCACCGCGACGTTCGTCGTGATCTTGACCCACCGAAGGCGCGGCGGGTCGGCTGCGAACAGCAACCGCGGCTTGATGCCGTTGGCCCAGAACCCGCCGATCCCGAGCACGACGACCGGGTCGTGGCGCAGACGGTAAATGGCACGCTGCCGCCGCGACAGGGCACGGAAGGCGTCAACGGTGAGGATGTCGACGTCGCCGGTGCCGTCTGCGGCGAGGTCACCTCCCGACGCGTGATGGCGGATGTGGTCGTAGCGCCAGCATCGAAACGGCTGCAGCACGATCACGCCGATCGCCACGCCCAACCAGTCGTTGGCGCGGCGCGAGTGTAGGAACGAACCGTGTGCGCAGTCGTGCATGACGAGGAACGTGCGGGTCATGAATCCGGCCGCCGGCACGGTGAGGATCACCACCGCCGGATATGCGGTGTCGACGAGCATCAGCATGGTTGCGATCAGCGCCAGGAACGGCACGAGCGATGTGGCGAGGTCGACGACAGCGCGCCGGGTGTCAGCGCGGGCATACGGGAGCACGGCGCTCCGCCACCGCCTGCGCTCAGGATTCGACACTGACATCCTCAGATACGGGGACGCGTGTCAACGCGTCGGAGGCGCCGTCGCGCAGGCGCCATGCGGAGACGGCGCTGGCCGCCGGCAGCACGATCGTCGAGACCATCATCACGATCAGCGCCGGCTCAAGCGGAAGCACGCCCCACACCCCGAGCAGCCCGATCACGGGCCCGCCGGCGATGATCGGCATCAGCAGCGGTCGCTGGCGCGGGTAGCGGAAGTTGCCGACGACCAACGCCGCGAGGACGAGGACGAGCAGGCAGGTCACGAGCGGCGTCGCCCGCAGAGCGACAAGGCCTAGGCCGACGCCCGCGGCGGGTGCCGAGGGAAGACCCTGGAACCCGCCCATGATCGTCTCCCCCGCCGTCAGCTCCGAGCGCGCCAGGCGGAGGATCATCGCCGTCAGGAAGACGGCGCCGGCGGCGACGAGAGCCCAGCCCCCGAGGTCGTTCGCAGGCGCGCCCGAGGCCGCGATCACGATGGCCGGCACGACCCCGAACGTGACCGTGTCGCACATGCCGTCGAGGACGGTGCCGAGGCCACTGGAACCGAGCCGTCGCGCGACCGGCCCGTCGAGGACGTCGAGCACGGCACCCAGCGACACCAGGCCGCCCGCAAGCCGGAGGTCGCCGAGGCTCACGCCGGCGTGCGAGCCGGGGCCCAGCCAGCGGCGGGCGAGGAGCGCGATCGTGAGATACCCGCACAACGCGTGCGCGATCGTCATCACATCCGCAGCCGACAGGTGGATCGATGGACCGGGACGCAGATCCGCCGAAGCAGGATCCGGGTCGCGCGACGGCCCGGCCGGGTCGCTCGAGCACGGCGCAGCGTCCATCGACGGTGTTGCCCCGATCCGCGGGCTGCGAGAACCCGGCATGGCGGGGTGACGCTACCAGGTAGGGTCGCCCCGAATGTGAACTTCGCCGCCCGGACAGTTCCCCTACCGCTTGCCCACCGGCGCGCCGTGCTGCCTCGCACCGTGCTGCTCGTGGCGACGGTCGGCGTGTTCATGGCCTTCCTGGACAACACGATCGTGACGATCGCGTTCCCGAACATGCTGCGGTCGTTCCCGGACTCGACGATCGGCTCGCTGTCGTGGGTGTTCAACGCCTACAACATCGCGCTCGCCGCGCTGTTGGTGCCGGCCGGCCGGCTCGCGGACCGGCTCGGTCGCCGTCGTCTGTTCGCGGCCGGGGTCCTCGTGTTCACGATCGCCTCGGCGCTGTGCGCCGCGGCTCCGTCGGTGCCGGTGCTGGTCGCGGCCCGAGCGCTCCAGGGCACCGGGGCGGCGATCATCGTGCCGAGCTCGCTGGGGCTCGTCCTTCACGCGTACCGAGCGGAGCAGCGCGTCCAGGCGGTCGCGTTGTGGACGGCGGCCGGCGCGCTCGCTGCCGGCCTCGGCCCGTCGATCGGCGGCCTGCTCGTCGTCCTCGCCGACTGGCGGTTGGTGTTCGTGATCAACCTTCCGCTCGGCGTGCTCGCCTGGTGGCTTGCCCGCCACTGTCTGGTCGAGAGTCGCGCCCCAGGCCCGCGGGCCGTCCCGGACCTGACGGGCGCGGCGGCACTGGCGCTGACGGTGGCGCTTCTCGCCGTGGCGATCGTCAAGACCGCGGATTGGGGCTGGGTCGATGTACGGACCCTGACCGTCATCGCCTGCGCGCTCGCGGCCGCCGCGTGGCTGGTGCGGCAGACGCGCACGCACCCGGACCCGATCATCGACCGCGAACTGGTCGCGGCGCCCGGGTTCGCGGTCACGAGCGTCATCACGGTGGTCGGCGCCGCGGGCTTCTATGGACTGGCACTGGTGAACGTCCTGTACCTCATCGACGTGTGGCGGTACTCGACATTGGTTGCCGGCCTGGCCCAGACCCCGGCGCCGTTCCTGGCAGTCGCGATCGCGGCGGCGACCGGTCGCCTCGTCGGGGACCGCGACCCGAGACCGTTCGTCGTGATCGGCGCCGCGGTGTGGGCGACCGGGCCGCTGCTGCTGATTGCGCGCTTCTCGATCACGCCCCACTACCTCACGAACTACCTGCCGGCGGCGTTGGTGCTCGCGGTGGGGATCGGCGTGGCGTTTCCACTGGTCAGCGCGATCGCCGTCTCGCTGGCGCCCACCGAGAGATACGCGGGCGCGACCGCCGTGAACGCGTCTTTGCGCCAGGTCGGCGCGGCGCTGGGCGTCGCGGTCGCGGTGACGCTCATCGGCCACCCCGCACCGCTCGAGGTGCAAGACGCCTTCCGCCGGGGCTGGCTGTTCGCCTCCGCCTCCTTCGCGTTCGCGGCGGCGTGCGCGCTCGCGCTGCGACGCGTGCGCCCGCCGCCGCGCGGGGAGTCGTTCGTCGGCGCGGTCAGGACGATGATCATCTCGGAGCCTCGGCCTTCGGTGACGGCGACGCGCACGAACAGGCATCGGTCGCCGTCGGCGGTGCTCCAACTCGCCGTCAAGCCGGGCGTCCTCGGGCAGTCCACAGAGGAGTTCCTCGCGGTCGTGCCGCTGTTCGCCGGGCTGTCGGCCGCCGAGCGACGGCTAGTCGCGCAGCACGCCCAGACCGTCGCGCTGCCCGCCGGCGCATGGCTGTTCCACCAGGGCGACGAGGCGGACGCGATGTACGTCGTGCGGACTGGGCGCGTGGAGGTGGTCGAACAGGCACCGGGCGGAGGCCACCACGTTGTACGGGAGCTCCGCGCGGGCACGCCGCTCGGGGAGCTCGGGTTGATCCGCCAGGCGCCGCGTACCGCAGGCGCCCGCGTGCGCCGCGACGCCGAGCTGTTGAGGCTGGAAAGCGACGAGTTCAACGCCATCCTCCGCTCGAACACCTCGCTCGCACGCGCTCTGCTCTCGACGCTCGGAGACTGGCTCGCCAACGGCCGCGCGTCCCCGCCGACCCGGCCGAGACCGCCGGCGACGATCGCAGTCGTGAGCGCCGACGACGCGGCGGCGGCGAGCGGCGTGGAGCGGATGCTGGCCGAAGAGCTCGGCCGGCTCGTGTCGACGGTCAGCGTTCCGCAAACGGCCGCGACCCGGCCGGGGACCCCGACCGGGCAGTCGCTGGCGGAGGTGCTCGACCGGGCCGAGCGCAGCCACGATCATGTCCTCCTGTACGCAGGGTGCCTGGCCGCGGCCGACGAGTGGACGCGTGCCTGCCTGCGACAGGCCGATCGCGTCGTGCTGCTCGTCGACACGGCACCGGAGCTGGAGCTGCTGGAGTCGTTGCAGATCCCCGCGGGATCCGACGTCGTGCTCCTCGGCGGGGCCAGTCAGGCCCGGCTCGATCGGGCGCTCCGCCGGCTCGACCCGCGAGCCAGTCACCGCGTTCGCCCCGATGCGGAGGCCGAGGGCGTCGCCCGCGTCGCCCGGCGGCTCGCCGGACTGTCGGTCGGTCTGGCCCTGTCCGGCGGGGGCGCGCGATCGTTCAGCCAGATCGGCGTGATCGAGGAGCTCGCCGCTTCCGGGATCACCGTGGACCGCGTGTGCGGGACGAGCATGGGGGCGTTCATCGGAGCGCTCGTCGCCCAGGGCCTTTCGCCGGAGGCGATCGATGCCCGCTGCTACGAGGAATGGGTGCGCCGAAACCCGGTCGGCGACTTTCGCTTTCCCAGGACGTCGCTGATCCGCGGCGAGCGGGCCAGGGCGATACTCGAGCGCGTGTTCCCAGGAGCTATCGAGGACCTCGAGCTCGGGTATTTCTGCGTCACGGCGGATCTGATCTCAGCCCGCCCCATCTACCACCGGCGGGGACCGCTTGCGGCGGCCGTCGGCGCCAGCATGATCCTGCCGGGCGTCGCCCCGCCGCTCGTCTCCGAAGGGCGCCTCCTGCTCGACGGCGGCCTGCTGGACAACCTGCCCACCGAGGTCATGGCGTCCGAGGGAGACGGTCCGATCATCGCCGTCGACGCGACCGACCCCTCCGTCCGCCGGCTGCCCGAAGGCGTCGAGCCCGAGGTGCCGACGCTCGTGGAGACGCTGTTCAAGGTGATGCTGCTGAGCGAATCCGACAGCGACCGCCGCCGATCATTCGCCGACCTCCTGATTCGCCCGGACTGCACCGACATCGGCACGGTCGAGTTCCACATGCTCGACGTCGCCCGCGACCGGGGCCGCCGCGCTGCCGCGGCCGCGCTCGAGACGGCGGCGGGCTCGCTGTTCGGCTGAGCCGCGTAGCCGCCTGCGACCGTCGGTCATCCGGACATGCGAACCGTTTTCGCGAACGGGCCGTATCCGCATAAGACATCGACGGCCGCACCCGCTGGCGCGGTGGGAGATAGGAGAGTTGAGATGAAACGGATTGCGAGCAGAGGGATCGCCCTGACCGTGTTGGCGATTCTCGCGATCAGCGGGCAGGCGGCGGCGTTCACCCCTGTGCCGATCCCGGCGCCGCGCACCGGCCATCCCGCCGCGGCGGAAGCCGCGCACGATCAAGCTCACGCGATCACCCGGCTCGAACGGTGACTGGTCTGGGCGAACCGACGAACGGGGTCCGCGCCGAACCGGATGCCACCATGACCATGCTGAGCAGACTGCTCGACGGGTCACTGTGCGGGCTTGCGACCTACCACCTGCTGAGGGCGGACCTGCTCATGATTCGCGGGCTCCCCGAAACGACGAGTCGCCCGATCGGCGACCGGCGCTGACACGATGCGAGCGCGCGCCGGTCACGGTGCCGCACCGCTACGGACGAGGGCGAGCTCGGGGTTCTGCGACAGCATCTGCGCAATCGAGGACCGGACGCCTCATCGCTCGGCGCCAAACGGCCGGCCCCGATGTGCGCCGCATGACCGCGACGATCCCTGTGTCGCCGCGCGCATCCGAGATTGACGGGGTCATCCGATATGGGTGATGCGGGCCGTCGACGCGACCATTTCATTGTGCTCGGCGGAGCCCCGGCGTCGAACGACGCCGGTCGACACAGAGCACAGGATGGAGCGTCGTTAGTGATGTCAGACGGCGATTCACGTCATCGGGTCGTGATCGTTGGTGGAGGGTTCGGTGGCCTGCCGGCCGCCAGGTGGTTGGGGCGCAAGCCGGTCGATGTCACGCTCATCGACCGGCGTAATCATCACCTGTTCCAGCCCCTGCTGTATCAGGTGGCAACGGGCCTGCTTCCTGCCGGTCAGATCGCGCCGCCGATCCGGCACGTGCTGCGCAAGCACAAGAACGTGCGGGTCAAGCTTGCGGAGGTCACGGGGTTCGATCTGGACCGGCGCGTCGTCCACGCAAGCGTGTTCGGACTCGCAAAGCTCGAGCTTCCATACGACAGCCTGATCGTCGCCGCCGGTGTCAACCAGTCGTACTTCGGGCACCCCGAGTTCGCGTTGTACGCGCCCGGCATGAAGACGATCGACGATGCGCTGGAGTTGCGGCGCCGGATCTTCGGTGCCTTCGAGATAGCGGAGATGACCCGCGACCCGGCCGAGCGTGAGCGGTGGCTGACCGTCGCGATCGTAGGGGCGGGGCCGACCGGGGTGGAGCTCGCCGGCCAGGTTCGGGAGCTGGCAACGCGCAGCCTTCGGGGCGAGTTCCGCTCCTTCGACCCATCCTCGGTTCGGGTGATCCTGCTCGACGGTGGCAAGGAGCCGCTGGCCAACTTCGGTGAACAGCTGGCGGGCAAGGCAACCAAGGCGCTCGAGCATCTCGGCGTTGAGCTGCGGATGGGGGCCCGGGTGGTGAGCGTCGACGCTTCCGGCGTCGACATCAGCGACGGCGAAGGCAATCCGAGTCGACTGCCCACCTACACGACGGTATGGGCCGCCGGAGTGGAGGCGTCGCCGCTGGCCAAGGAGTTGGCGACGGCAGCCGGTGCGGGCCTGGACCGGGCCGGCCGCATCCTGGTCGAGCCCGACCTCACCCTCCCCGGATATCCCGAAGTGTTCGTGGTTGGCGACATGATGGCCCTTGACAAGCTCCCGGGCGTAGCCGAGGTCGCCATGCAGGGCGGCCTTCACGCCGCCAACACCATCGCCCGGCGTTTGAAGGACAAGCCTGCGGTCCAGTTCAAGTACCGCGACCTCGGCAGCGCAGCCACGATCGGGCGATTCCGATCCGTGGTCGACTTCAAGGGGCTGCGACTCAGCGGCTTCCCTGGCTGGGTGATCTGGGCCTTCGTGCATCTCGCCTTCCTGACCGGCTTCGGCAACCGCCTGAACACCGTGCTCAAGTGGACGCGGTCCTTCGTCGGCCGCGGGCGTTCCGAGCGCGAGTTCAGCGTCATGCACACCGGCGGCGATCTGAGCCTCCCGGCCGAGGTCCGAGCGGCCGTTCAGCCCAAACCGCTTCCGCTGTTTGAGCAGTTCTCGGCGACGAAGGCGGCCACGCCGCCGACCGAGGTCGAATGAGCCCCCGGTCGACGGATCCCACGTGACCGAGGCGGCCGGGTCTACGGACCGGCAACGATCACCCGGCGCCCGCCAGCACTTCTGGGCTCGACGCGCTGGGGGACGCGAGTTCGCGCATCGCCATGACGGCAGCGCGGGCGATCGCGTCGGCGTCGGTGGGGAACGAGAAGGGGACGAGGGCAAGCTCGTCGACGGTCATCCCGGGAGCGATCACGATGGCCGCGACCTGAGCCAGCTCGACCGCCCGCCCCGCCGACCATGTGGCCTCGGCACGGCATCGAACCGCTGCGTGGCGACGATCACGTCGTTGGTCTGGCGAGGCGCTGCCGCCGTGAGTCCTACGGACGCCTAGCAAGGCTCGAAGCGCGCGATCGCTCCCCCATCTTCCACGACGTCGACCCCGGAAGCATGGAGCGCCGCGGCGACGGTTGCCGAGACGTCGCGGTCGTCGCTCATCAGGATGTGCGGCGCCGCCTCGAGCAGCGTGACGCTTGATCCGAACGCGCGGCCACCGCGCCGGCCGGCCCCGCGCCGACCACCGCGACGTCCACCTTCCCCGCGCTCGACGGAGGCATCGTGTCGATGATCGCGATCGCGGCCGCGTGTGTCGTCCTCCATTTCGGGTGAGGCGGCGCCGAGCGCGGTGTGGGAGGCTCGCGCCATGCGCGCAGTCACGGCGGTGCCAGGCCGGAGCGGGACCGTAGGCGTGGAGGAGGTTCCCGAACCGGTCGAGCAGGATGGTGCGGTGCTGGTCCGCGGCCGCTTGATCGGCGTGTGCGGCACCGACCGAGAGATCGCCGACGGCGTGTACGGCGAGCCACCTGCAGGAGAGCCCAAGCTGATCATCGGCCACGAAGGGCTGGGCGAGGTGATCGAGGCGCCTGCCGGGTCCGGATTCGCGGCCGGCGATCTGGTCGTGGGAATCGTCCGTCGTCCGGACCCGGTTCCCTGTCCGGCGTGTGCCGAGGACCAGTGGGACATGTGCCGCAACAACCGGTTCGCCGAGCGTGGCATCGTGCGGCGTCACGGATACGCGAGTGAGCACTGGCGGGTCGAGCCGGAGTTCGCGCTGCCGATCCCGCCCAGGCTCGGTGAGCTCGGCGTGCTCCTGGAGCCCACCTCGGTACTGGCCAAGGCGTGGGACCAGGTCGACCGGATCTCGCAGCGGGCGTTCTTTCTGGGCGGCCGGGCGATGGTCACCGGCGCCGGCCCGATCGGGTTGCTCGCGTGCCTGCTCGGCGTACAGCGCGGCTACGAGGTGCACGTCGTCGACCTGGTGACCGGCGGTCCGAAGCGCGACCTCGTCGAGGCGCTCGGCGCGCACTATCACGCCGGCGATGCCGCGGATGTCGAAGCGGAGGTCGAGGTTGTGCTCGAGTGCACCGGCCTGGGCGCGGTCGGGCGCTCGGCGGCCAGCAGGCTCGTCAACGGCGGGATCATGTCCCTGACCGGGATCATGAACCTCGACCCGCAGCTCGACACCGATGCGACCACGATGAATCGCAACGCGGTGTTGCGCAACCTGGTGCTGTTTGGCACCGTCAACGCCGGCCGGCGCCACTGGTGGCAGGCCGTCGAGGCGCTGGAGGCGGCCGACCCGGAGTGGTTGCGGGCGATGATCACCCGCCGGGTGCCGCTGACCACGTTCGCCGACGCACTCGGCCGCCAGCCCGGGGATATCAAGGTGATCGTGGACCTCATCGCATGAACGGGCCGACGGTCGTGCCCTGGTCGGCCAAGCCGGGCGTCCTCAGCGAGGGCCCGCGGTGGCACGAGGAGCGCGGTGAGCTGCTGTGGGTCGACATCCTCGGCCGGCAGCTGCATCGCGGCACGCTCGCAGGCGACGGCACCCTCGACCGGGTCGTCACGATCACGATCGACCGGCACGTCGGCGCGGTTGCGCCGGTGCTGGGCGGCGGATACGTGCTCGCGGCCGGCCCGGGGTTCCTGTTCGTCGATGAGGACGGCACGGTGCGAGAGCTCGCCCAGCCCGAGGCGGGACGGACCGACGTGCGGATGAACGACGGGGCGTGCGACGCGCAGGGAAGGTTCTGGGCCGGGACGATGGCCTACGACGAGTCACCCGGTCGGGGAGCGCTGTACCGCCTCGAGCTCGACGCCAGTTGTACAGCCGTGCTCACCGGGCTGACCATCTCCAACGGCATCGGGTGGAGCCCGGACGGGGAGACCATGTACCTAAACGACAGCGGCCCCGGAACGGTCGAGTCGTTCCGATTCAATGGCCGGGACGGCTCTATCACCGATCGCCGGACGATCGTGAGCAGCGACGATCCAGCCGTCGTGCCCGATGGGCTCACCGTTGACGTGGAGGGTGGCATCTGGGTGGCGCTCTGGGGCGGAGGGACCGTCAACCGCTACGCCCCCGACGGGTCGCTGCTGGCCAGCGTCAAGCTTCCCGTCGAGCGGCCGACATCGTGTGCGTTCGGCGGCCCCGACCGGGAGACCCTGTTCGTCACCACCGCGCAGGAGGGGCTCGACGACGCCGCCCTCGCGCGACAGCCTGACGCCGGGCGCGTGTTCTCGGTCACCGGCCTGGGCGTCCGCGGGCTCCCCTGCGAGCCCTACCGAGGGACACTCGCCTGAGCATGGATAGCGCCCGGCCTGCCCAGGTCATCGTCGGGCTGGACGCGGGCACCACCGGTGTCAAGGCGGTTGCCTTTGGGCTCGGGTCGTCGTGGCGGCGCGTCGCGCTCCGCGAGTACCCGCTGCTGCAGCCGGCGCCCGATGAGGCCGTCCAGGATCCCGCCGCCATCCTGACCGCGGTGACGGCCGCACTGGCCGAGTGCGTCGCAGCGACCGGGGGTGCAGAGGTGGTGGCGGTCTCGGTCAGCGCGGCGATGCATGGGCTGATCGGGCTCGACCGCGAGTTGCGGCCGCTCACACCGCTGATCACATGGGCCGATGCGCGGGCTTGGGAGGAGGCGCGGTCGCTGCAGCAATCCGGCGTGGACCTCCAGGCGCTCACCGGCGTGCCCGTGCATCCGATGACGCCGCTCGCGAAGCTCCTGTGGTTCGCCCGCCACGAGCCCGAGACGCTCGCCGCCGCCCGCTGGTGGGTCGGGCTCAAGGAGTACCTGCTGTCGTGGCTGACGGGGCGGCTCCAGACCGAGCTCTCTTCGGCGTCGGGCACCGGTCTGCTCGACATGAAGGCGCGCACGTGGAGCGCGACCGCGATCGAGCTCGCCGGCGTCTCCGCCGAGCAGCTCCCGGAAATCCTACCCACGACTTCCCAGCTGCCACTCGACCTTGCGGCGGCTCGGCAGGTCGGCCTACGAGCGGGCACGGCGGTGGTCGCGGGCGCGGCGGACGGGCCGCTCGGCAATCTCGGAACCGGAGCGATGGCACCAGGACTCATCGGCCTGTCGCTGGGAACCAGCGGGGCGGCCCGGATGGCCGTGCCCGAGCCGAGCGTCGACAGCGGCCGAAGGCTGTTCTGCTACGCGCTCACGGACGCGGTCTGGGTCACCGGCGGCGCGATCAGCAACGGCGGGAACGTTGCCAGATGGGCCGAGCAGTCGCTCACGCCCGATGTTCACCCCGCCGGCGACGGCGGAGCCGATCAGTCGATGCTCGAGCTGGCGGCGAGCGTTCCCGCCGGGAGCAGCGGGGTCGTGATGCTCCCTTACCTGCTGGCCGAGCGCGCGCCGCTGTGGGACCCCGGCCTGCTCGGGGCGTTCCTGGGCCTGCGCCGTGAGCACACGCGCGCGCACCTCGTTCGCGCCGCGGTCGAGGGCGTGTGCATCCAGATGCGGCTGATCGTCGACCGCCTCAGTGAGATCGCGCCGGTGCACTCCATACGGGCGACCGGCGGAGTGTTTCGCTCTCCGCTGTGGCGGGAGGTCATGGCCGGAATGCTCGCTCGCCCCCTCCAGGTCGTCGGCGAGGAGGAAGGAACGGCGCTGGGAGCCGCGGCGCTCGGCCTGTTCGCCCTCGGCCGGGCGCAAGGGCTCCGGGACGCGGTGTCGCTGCTGGCAGACCCGGACGCGCCGGCGCCGCCGCGGGTCGAGGCCGATCCACAGCTGGTCGAGACCTACAACCGCGTACGGGCCGAGGTCCCGCGGCACATCCGAGAGCTCGATCGCGTTGCCGACCTGTTTGCAGCAGCGGATTCGTCGGCCTGACACGAACTGCCGTGGGGCGGCGAGGCCGTTCGCCGGACATGAACAAGCTCAAGGCCGCAACGCAATCATGATGTGGCGACTCCTGGTGAGAAGTGCGCGGCGAGCGCGGCAGTCATGCCGGAGCGGCGCCGGCGTTGATTGAGAACATCCGGACCGTGGAGGCAGCGTCGGCGCAGCTGAAGGTTGTCTGCCAGTGTCGCGAACCCCGCGACGGTGTCCAGCATGCCTGGGGGGAAGGTCCAGGTACGGGTGAAGCCCGTTCGTTCGACCGCGGCGGTCACGGCGAGAGGCACCACCGTCGTGCCGAGGGGGACGGCAACCAGGCGGAGCCGCTCGCCGAGCGAGATTGCCGCGTCGACCGTATCTCGGCTCCACGTCGGCGGAGCCAGGGCGCTGACGAGAGCCGTCGCGAGGATTTCGGCACGCTGAGTGAGGTAGGAGATCGGCAGGTCGGGGTTGGCGAGTTGGGCGCGCTCCTCGGGACTGAGCATGTCGAGGGCCCAGGGCGGGATGTCGCCGATGTTGAGGTCGAATCCGCACGGGACGCGGTCCGAAAGCAGTCATAAGCCCGCGTCCCGCCGAGTTCCGACACC
>Ga0335081_10016074_pt1 | contig 12107 bp, 12 predicted proteins | sample Lox_Sample_35_FD_206713 | JGI IMG/M metagenome (GOLD analysis project Ga0335081, IMG submission 206713) | Soil microbial communities from Loxahatchee National Wildlife Refuge, Florida, United States - Lox_Sample_3.5 | ecosystem: Environmental > Terrestrial > Soil > Wetlands | place: USA... | reverse complement strand
CGGCCGGGCTGGAACGCGTCGGACAGGAGGTGCGGCGCGCCGGTCTCGAGGAAGGGCAGGAAGCCATAGAGCCGCAGCGCCTCGGCGCACGGCCCGCCGAGCGCGTCGCGCAGGTCGAGCTCGCCGGCCTGCAGGCGCAGGGCGCCGTCGAGGCCGATGCTGCGCGCGAGCCAGCCGCCCACCGCGGCGAACCACGCGCCGCCCGGCAGCGCGTCCTCGGCGTCGCCGCCGGGCCAGAGCTGCTCCGGCCACGCCTCGCTGCCGATGAACGCCGCCAGCGCCTCGTGCAGGTTGGCCGGCGCGGGCGGCTCGGCGGCGAGGAAATGCGACAGCTCGTGTACCAGCGGGCCCACGTAGCGTCGCTCGACGAACACCGCCGGATCGCGCTCGCCCGCCAGGTCGCCGGGGTACGCGTAGAGCATCGGCATCGATCTGCCGAAGTGGCAGCCGGAGTAGACCTCGCCGAGCGTGCGGCCGTCGGCGAGCGCGGCGGGCGTGGGCGCGCCGAGCACTTTCGCGCACGACAGGCCGCAATCGGCGGCCAGCGCGAACAGCCGCTCGAGGCCGGAGCGCAGCCGCGGCAGCCGCGAAAGCTGCAGGCGAAAGCCGAACAGCCGCTCCTCCGGCGTGCCGCGCGACGACAGCTGGTGCCGCAGCATCTGCGGCATGATCACGCAGTAGTGCTGCTGCAGCGGCGCCCGCGACTGCGGCCGCGCCAGCCCGGCCGCGACCAGCGCGTCGAGCATGCCGGCAGGGATCTCGATGTCGAGCTCCGGCGCAGTCGCGCGCGCCGCCGCCTGCAGCTCCGCGCGGCGCGCGACGACCGCGAGCGCCGTCTCGAAGATCACGGGTGCGCGGTCTTCAAAGGCGGCGGCGGCAGGGTCTGCTTGAACACCGTCCACGTGCGCAGCGTATCGAGCGCCACCTTGAGCTGCGCGTCGTCGGTCGGGTCGTCCGGAGTCTTCGGCTGCGGCGGCGGCGGCTTCACCGAGCCGGTCGCAGCCACCGCCAGGGCCGCGTCCTCGCCCTTGAAGTGCCCCGGCAGCGACTGCTCGCGCGGCGGATCCTCGTCGCTGGCGCTCTGCTTCACCCATACGTCGGGCGTGATGCCGCGCTCCTGGATGCTGCGGCCCGAAGGCGTGTAGTAACGCGCGATGGTCAGCTTCAGGCCCGAGCCGTCCTCCAGCTCGATGACCGTCTGCACGCTGCCCTTGCCGAACGTTTGCGTGCCGACGACCACCGCGCGGCCGGAATCCTGTAACGCGCCGGCGACGATCTCGGAGGCCGACGCCGTGCCGCCGTCCACCAGCACCACCACCGGGTAGCGCGGCTCGGTGTCCTTGCTGTGCGCGCGCTCGACCTCGACGTGCTTCCCGCCGCGGCCCTTGGTGGTGACGATGACGCCGCCGTCCATGAAGCGGTCGGCCACCTTCACCGCCTGGTCGAGCAGCCCGCCCGGGTTGTGCCGCAGGTCGAGCACCACGCCGCCCAGCGACCCGCCCGCCTCCGCGCGCATGGCGTCGAGCGACTTGCGCAGGTACGCGTCTGTGCGGTCCTGGAAGTTCTTGATCTTCACGTAGCCGAGCTTCTTGTCGACCAGCTTGCTCTCGACCGAGACGACGTGGATGACGTCGCGGATCAGCGTGAAGGTCTTCGGCTCGGTCCACGACGCGCGCGTCGCCTTCACCGTCACCTTGGTTCCGGGCGCGCCCATCAGCGAGCGCACCGCGTCGGCCTCGTGCCAGCCGCGCACCGCCACGCCATCGATCTCGATCAGCTTGTCGCCCGGCCTGAAGCCCGCGCGCGAGGCGGGCGAATCGTCGAGCGGCGCGATGACGACCACGTCGTCGCCCCGCGCGGTCAATTCCAGCCCGACGCCGCCGTATTCGCCCTCGGTCTCCTCCTTCAGCGCCGAGTACGCGCGCGGGTCCATGAAGTTCGAGTGCGGATCGAGCGTGCGCACCATGCCGTCGATGGCGCCGTAGAGCAGCTTCGTCTCGTCGATGGGCTCGACGTAGTTGTTCTCGATGAGCGAGAGCACGTGGCTGAAGACGTCCAGCTTCCGGTACGGGCCGGCGGGGTCGCGCGCCGCCACCGCGACGCTGCAGATTCCCGCCGCGGCCGCGAGGCCGCAGAGCAACGCGTTCTTCATTTCGCCGCCCCTCCCTTTGCGCCGGCGAGCAGCGCCGGCCCCTTGCGCACGCGCGACAGCCAGCGCCCGGGGTCGAGCGGCTTCTGTCCGTCGCGAAGCTCGAAGTACAGGTACGCGCCCTTGAGCGACCCGGTGTCGCCGACGGTGCCGACCTCGTCCCCCTGGTGCACTTCGTCGCCCACCGCTTTCTCGAGCGAGTCGAGGTGCGCCATCAGCGAGAAGATGCGGTCGCCGTGATCGATGATCAAAAGATTTCCGAAGCCCTTGAACCAGCCCGCGTGCGCGACCTTGCCGTCCCACACCGCGTGCACCGGCGTGCCCTGCGGCGCGCGCACGTCGATGCCCTGCTGCAGCGTGACGGTATTGAACCGCTTGTCCACCGCGCGCCCGAAACGCACCTCGACCTTGCCCAGCGCGACCGGGAACGGCAGCCGCCCCCGCGCCTTGCGGATGCTCGCCTTCAGCGTGATCTCCGGCGCCACCATGGCCGGCGCCTTCGCCGCCAGCTCACCGACTTTTTGCGTCAGCTCGCGCTCGGCCTCCTCCAGCTCGCGCACCGCCTGCTCGTGCACCGCCCGCTCCTGCTGCACCGAGGCGAGCAGCCGCTTCTGCTGCGCGGCGCGATCGTCGAGCGCCTTGCGCTTCTCCGATTCGGCCGCGACGGCCGCGGTGAGCTCGTCTTGCGCCGACGCCAGCTCGTCGCGCGCGGCCTTCGCGCCCTGGGCCTCGAAGCGCAGCATGGCGAGCGCGTCGAGGTCGGCCTCGAGCAGCGCGTCGTACAGCCGCCGGCGCTTGAGCAGGTCGGAGACGGACTTCGCGCCGAGCAGGAAGCGCACGTACCCTTCGCGGCCCAGCTTGTAGCGCGCCACCAGCCGCGGGCCGACGATGTCGGTGGCCTCGTCCACCTGCGCCTGCGTCTCCTTCGCGCGCGACTCGACCTTCTCGAATCGCGCCGTGGCCGCGCGGAGCCGCGCCTGCGCCGCCCGGTACGCGCGCCCTTCCACCTCCACCTGACGCTCGATGTCGGCCAACCTGCCCAGGAGCGACGACTCGCGGTCGGCCAGCCGCTGCGCCGCCGCCCGCTCGTCGGCCAGCTTCTGCTGAACCTCGGGCAGCGACTGCGCCACTGCGGCGGCGGCCAGGAGCGCGATCATGTGCGCAGGAACCTCGCCACCGCGAGCCAGCTGCCGAAAAGCCCCACCAGCGTGCCGATGCCGAGCAGCGCCGCGCCGTGGACCAGGAGCAGGTGCGGGGCCGGCATGCCCGACGCGAACGCGAACGCCGACTGCGCGCGCGGCAACAGCCAGTGCTGCACGGCGACGATGGCGCCCGCGGCCATGCCGGCGCCGATGAGCCCCTGCAGCGCGCCCTCGAGCAGGAACGGCGCGCGCACGTAGCCGTCGGTGGCGCCGACCAGCTTCATGATCTCGATCTCGTCGCGCCGCGCGTACACCGCGAGGCGGATGGTGTTGGCGACCACGAGCAGCGCCGCGCCCAGCACGATGAGCAGCGCGCCGGCACCGAACGCCCGCATGCCGCGGCCGAGCGCCTCGAGCTTGTCGAGCCATTCGCGGCCGTATTCCACCTCGGACACGCCGGGCAATTGCCCGAGCTGCGCCGCCAGCACGCGCACGCCCGCCGGCTGCAGCGCCGTGCGCGGCGTGATCTCCAGCGACGGCGGCAGCGGGTTCTGCGAGAGGCCCTCGAGCGCGCCCGAGAGATCGCCCATGTCGGACCGCAGGCGCTGCAGCGCCATGCCGCGATCGACGTACGTGACCTGCGCGTCGCCGGCCTGCTCCTCCGCCTGCCGCTTGATCAGCTGCGCCTGCGCGTCGCTGGTGGCCTTGTCGAGGTACAGCGTGATGCTCGCCTGCGCGCCCCACGAGGTGAGCAGCTGCTTCGCCGTCTGCAGCCCGAGCACGAACGAGGCGCCGATGAACAGCGACAGCGCGATGGTGAGCACCGACACCAGCGAGGGCAGCGGCGCGCGCCAGAGGTTGACGGCGGCGCGCCGCGACAATCGCCATGCGACATGGGCGATCATGCGTCGAACACCAGCCTGCCCTTCTCGAGGCCGATGGTGCGCTTGTGATAGCGGGTGAGCAGCGTGCGGTCGTGCGTGGCCACCACCACGGTCGTGCCGCGCGCGTTGGCGTCGAAGAGCAATTGCAAAATGCTGTCGGTGAGCGACGGATCGAGGTTCCCCGTCGGCTCGTCGGCGAGCAGGATGGTGGGCTCGTTCACCAGCGCGCGCGCGATGGCCACCCGCTGCTGCTCGCCGCCCGACAGCCGCCGCGGCAGGCTCGTCGCCTTGTGCTCGAGGCCCACCTGCTCGAGCCGCTTCATGCTGCGCTCGCGGATCTCCGCGTCCGAGAAGCCGAGCACCTCCAGCGCGTAGCCGACGTTCTCCACTACCGTGCGGTTGTCGAGCAGCTTGAAGTCCTGGAACACGACGCCGATGTTGCGTCTCAAGAAGGGAATGCCACCCTGCGCGAGGCGGCCGATGTTGCGGCCGCCGACGAGGATCTGGCCGCTCGAGGGCTGCTCGGCGCAGAAGAGCAAACGCAGCAAGGTGCTCTTCCCCGCGCCCGAAGGCCCCGTCAGCCAGCAGAACTCGCCTTTCTCGACGCGCAGCGTGATGTCGTCGAGGACGGGCGCGTCGCCGGGATATGCCTTCTTCACGTGGAACAGCTGGATCAAGGACAGCTCCCGTTGCAGATCACGATCGAGCAGGAGCCGCAGCTGATGCTGCCAGGTATCGAGGGCGAGCCACAGAGAGGGAACCCTCCGCAGGCGCCTTGGAACTGGTCGTTCGTTCCCTGCGCGGTGCCGGTGCAGGAGATGCCGGTGCTCAGCGTGATGCTCACCGCGCAGTTGGCGCCCACGCTGACGCTGGCGGTGCCAGAGAGCGCGCTCGAACTCTCGCAGCCGTCGATGATCGGCTCGCTGACGGCCAACGGGGTGCAGGTCGAGCCCGCGTCGGTCGGGCCGGCGTCGGTGGGGCCCGCGTCGGTCGGGCCCGAGTCAGGGTTTCCGCCGCTCCCGCCGCCCACCGGAGGGCCGCCGGCGTCACTGAGGAGGACCTCGCCGTTGGTGTATCCGGCGCAAGCGCAGAGCAAAGCGAGCGCAGCAACGAGAATTGGGCGCATCGGGTGCCTACTTTGGCGGCTCGAGGTCCGCGGAAAGGAATGCGAGGATGACCTCGTCGAGGCTCTTCTCGCTGATCAGCTCCTCGGCGAAGAGCGTCGGCAGGTCTTCGTGCGGCATCTCCACCGGCGCGTCGGAGAAGAGGGCGGGCGCGGGCGCGACCGGCTTGACGGACGGCGGCGTCGTCCGCGGGGGCGGCGCGGGCGGGTTCACCGGCGCCATCTTCGGCGGGGAGGTCGGCCGGGTCGGCTGGGCCGGCCCGCGGGTGACCGGCGGCAGCGGCGAGCCGGGCGCGCGCGGCGCCGCGGGCGAAGCCGCCGGCGGCGCGGCCTGCCACACCGGCTGCGCGGGCTTCGGCTCGGGCTTGAGCTGCGGCGGCGGCCGGCGCACCGGCGTCGCCAGGGGCGCGGCGGGGGTCACCGGCCGCGCGGGCGTCGGCGCAGGCTTTGCCAGCGGAGCGGCGGCCGCAGGCCTGGCCATGGCTGCGGCCGCTCCCGGCGCGGTCGGGCTGGTGTTGACGTACGCCTTCTGGTTCGAGCCGTCGGCGAGCACTCCCGGATCGTAGTGCGGGGCCGACAGGCGCTCGGCCAGTTCGTTGAACTCGCCCGCCACCAGCCGCTTGAGCATGGCCTTGTGCTGGCCTTCCATCAGCGCGCGCACCACGCCGGCCAGGTTCGGATCGGACGCCTTGTCGGAGTAGCTGGTCTTGGTGCTGGCGACGATGTTCCCGCCGACGAAGAGGTGGGTGATGTAGTGCGCGTGCGGCAGGCCGGAGTCCTCGGTCTGCACGTGATAGACGCGCGCCCCGTACTTCACGTTGTGATTGAACCCCACCACCGGGGCGCCGGGCTTTGCGGTAGCCATGTTTCTCTTGAACAGTTAGCAGAACCCCTGTTCCGCCGCCACCTTCGTTGAACGCGCCGCGGCGCGCGAAAAGTCCGGCACTTACGGCGATAAATCGACCAGCTCCACGTTCTCTACCGGACGCCCGAGGAAGCGTTCCGCCACGGCGCGGAAGCGATCGGGCAGGTCGGTGCAGAGCGTGCGGTGCCGGGCGGGGCCGGCCGCCGCGCGCCGGAGGTCGTGCTTGTCGAGCAGGTCGCGGACGGCGTCGGCGGTGGCCTCGGCGCTGTCGACGATGGCCACGTCGCGGCCGAGCGCCTCGGCGATGGGCCTGTACAGCAGCGGATAGTGCGTGCAGCCGAGGACCGCGGTATCGACCCCCATGCGACGGAGGTCGCCGAGATAGCGTTCGGCCACGAGGCGCGGCACGTCGCCTTCGGTCCAGCCCTCCTCGGCGAGCGGCACGAAGAGCGGGCAGGCGCGTGCCACCACGGTGGCCATGGGAGCGAGCCGGCGCAGGGCGGCCTGGTACGCGCCGGAGGCGACGGTGCCGGGCGTGGCGAGGACGGCGATCGAGCCCCCGCGGTTCCTGGCAGCCGCGGCCTGCGCGCCGGGCTCGATGACGCCCACCACCGGGATCGGCAGCGCCTTCTGCAGCGCCGGCAGGCTGTGCGCCGACACCGTGTTGCACGCCACCACCAGCATCTTGATGCCGTGGCCGGTGAGGTGGCGGGCGGAGATCAGCGCGTAGCGGGTGACGACTTCCGCCGAGCGCGTGCCGTAGGGGACCCGCGCGGTGTCGCCGAGGTAGACGGTGTGCTCGTCGGGCAGCCGCTGCAACAGCGTGCGCAGCACGGTGAGCCCGCCGACGCCGCTGTCGAAGACGCCGATGGGAGCATCGCTGCGCACGCCCGATTACTACTTTCTTTTTGGTTCCCGCGTCGCGCTTTCGCGCGCCGCTCCCCACCCCCACACCCCCCGCAGCTGCCACACCAGCGAAAGTACCCACCCCCCCCGGGGGGGCGAGGGGAGACAGGTTGAAGGAAGCGATTCGGCGCTCACCGCGACGTCGCTGATGAATCCGATCGCGAAGTACGACGACGCCGGTTGATGCGTGCGGAAGAGCAGGTGCCCGCCGGCGCTGCCGAGGATGGCGAAGCTGTGCGTGCCGGTCGGCATCGGCGACAGCGAAATGCCGTCGACGGTTCCGTTGTGGCACGCAAACGTGCCCTGGTCGGTGCCGCCGTTTCCGTTCGCATCCGGGTCCAGGAAGATCTGCACGGTGGTCACCCCCGCCTGCGTGCAGCTCATCGGCGCGCTGCCGCTGGCGGAGAACGTCCAGGTCAGGTCGGCCTCGGCCGTGGTCGGCGAGGCGGGCATCAGGTCCGGCGACCCCGGCGTGTTCTGGCCCGCCACGACCGTCAACTGGAAGCCGTTCAACGCGTAGCGGGCGGTGCCACCGGAATCGAGCCCGACCAGGTCGAAGCTGTGCTCGCCCGCCGGGAACGGCCCGATGGTCGCGCCGTCGACGCTGTTCGAGGCCGTGCACGGCAGGTCGGGGCTGTCGTCGGTGCCGAGGATCACCTGGTTGTCCGCGCTCACGTGCACGGTGGTGATGCCCGCCTGCGCGCAGGTCTGGCCGTTGAAGGTCCAGCTCAGCGTCACGTCGCCGGTGGTCTGCGCCACCTGCGGCACGTCGATGTCGAAGGAGTTGGTGCCGCCGCGCCTGACCTGCAGCGTCTCCGTCACCTGGTACTCGAGGTTGTTGCCGGAGTCGTAGCCGCTGATGGTGATCTGGTAGTCACCGGTGAGATACGCACCGAGGTCGACGCCCTGGCTGGCGTTTCCCGGCCCGGTGCAGGTGAACGAGTCCGGCGTCAGCACCTCGCCCGCGATGTCGACCGTGATGGTGGCCACACCCGCGGCGTCGCACGCCTTGCCGCCGAAGGTCCAGTTGACCACCACCTCTTCGCGGATCGGCTCACAGGCGGCGGCGAGGATGAGCATCAAGAGGGGGATCCGGCGCATGCTGCCTCCTTGTCCATCTGACGTCTTCGCGGTTCCTGCATTCAGACCCGGGGAAGACCCCGCAGGTCACACACGCGTTGACACACAAGGCCATGCGAGGGACAAACGCGCCCGCCATGCAAGGAAGTCTCAATTATCTGGACATGGTCACTCACGGCGGGCCCATCGTGGAGGGCACGCTCTTGATCCTGTTGCTTGCCTCGCTGGCGAGCTGGACCATCATCTTCCGCAAGGTCCTCCACCTGCGCCGCGCGCAGGCCGAGAGCGTGCAGTTCCTCGAGACCTTCTGGCGCAGCAAGCGCCTCGACACCATCTACACCGCCACCGAGCAGATGCCGGTGAGCCCGGTCGCGCAGGTGTTTCGCGCCGGATACGTGGAGCTGTCGAAGGTGACGCAGGCACAGCCGGCCGCGGACAGCGACGCGGCGATGCACGATCAGCTGGGCGGCTTCGAGAACGTCGAGCGGGCGCTCGCCCGCGCGGCCAACGCCGAGCTCACCGCGCTGGAGATGCAGGTGCCGTTCCTCGGCACCACCGCCGCCGCCGCGCCGTTCGTCGGGCTGTTCGGCACCGTCTGGGGAATCATGGGCGCGTTCCGCGACATCTACGCCGCGGGCAATGCCAACCTCGCGACCGTGGCGCGGCCCATTTCGGAGGCGCTGATCGCCACCGCCGTCGGCCTCTTCGCCGCCATCCCGGCGCTGGTGGCGTACAACGCGTTCAACTCCCGCATCCGCGTGCTCGACAACGAGATGCGCAATTTCAGCGCCGACTTCCTGAACATCATCAAGCGCCACATCTTCAAGAAGGCCGCATAGTGGCGTTCGGCGGCGGGTCAGACAGCGGCGGGCGCCGCGCGATGACCGACATCAACGTCACGCCGCTCGTCGACGTGATGCTGGTGCTCTTGATCATCTTCATGGTGACCGCGCCCCTGATCCAGAGCGGCGTCAAGGTCGACCTGCCGCACGCCTCCGCGCAGCAGATGGAGCACGCCGAGGAGAAGCTGGTGCTCACCATCACCCGCGACCGGCGCGTGTTCCTCGGCGACGTGGAGATTCCGCCCGCCGACCTCGAGGCGAAGCTGTCGACCAACGCGCGCATCCAGAAGGACAAGGAGCTGTACCTGCACGCCGACCGCACGCTGCCGTACGGGCAGGTGGTCGAGATCATGGCCATCGCGCGGCGGGCCGGGGTCGAGTCGCTGGGGATGATCACCGAGCCCGACAAGGAGCTGCGGCCCAAGTGAGCGAGAGCATCCACAAGAGCGTGCTGTCGCTGAAGAGCCGCACGCCGCTTTCGAGAGCTGCCGCGCTCGCGGTCGGCCTGCACGTGGTCGCGTTCTTTGCGGCGTTCTTCCTGCCGCGGCTGTTCGACAAGCCGCCCCCGCTGCGCAAGCCGATCATCGCGCACATGGTGGCGCTCGGGCGGCCGCGCGATCCGCGGCTCCTGCCGCGGCGCGACTCGCCGCCGCCGGCCGCGGCCACGCCGTCGGTAATGAGCAAGCCGTCGGTGAACGCGAGCCCTTCAGCGCCGGCGGCGCCGAAGAAGCGCGAGCCGACGCGGCAGGAGCTGATGCAGCGCGCGCTCGCCCGCGCCGCCGGCAAGGCCGTGACCGAGACGAAGGAGGAGCCCGATCCCGAGCGCGCCGGCTCGCCGCAGGGCTCGGCCGAAGGCACGGCGCAGACCGCCGAAGAGGGCGACGCGTACTTCACCGCGGTGCACGACGCGATCCTCGAGAACTACGTGGTGCCGTCGGTCATCTCGGAGCGCGAGCGGCTCTACCTGAGCGCGTCGGTGCTGGCGTACATCGGCGCGCAAGGGCAGATCCTCAAGCACGAGTTCCAGAAGAAATCCGGCAACAAGTTCTTCGACGACGCGCTCGAGCTGGCCATCCAGCGCAGCAAGCTGCCTCCCCCTCCGGCCGATCTCGCCAAGTCGCTGCGCGACAGCGGCGTGGTATTGAACTTTCGCCCATGATTTTTCTACTTAGTCTACTTCTGGCGGCAGACCGGCCGGTCATCGATCTCTCCGGCGGGCGCGTGCAGGCGTACCCGCTGGCCATGGCGCGGCCGCTCGGCGCGCAGGACGCCGCGGTGGCGGTGCAGTCGGTGCTCGGCCAGGACTTCGAGCGCAGCGGGCTGTTCAAGCTGCTCGATCCGGCCTCGTTCCTCGCCTCGCCCAACGAGCCGCTCGACAAGCCGGAGTACCCGAGGTGGCAGGCGGTGGGCGCGCAGGCGCTGGTGAAGGTGAGCTGCGAGGGCGGTGCCGAGATCCGGTGCGACATGCGCCTGTACGACGTGGCGCGCGGGCAGGAGCTGATGCACGGCACCTACTCCGCGCCGAAGCAGGTGCAGCGGCAGATCGCGCACCGCTTCGGCGACGACGTGGTGCGCTTCTTCACCCAGGAGCCCGGCGTCTTCCAGACGCGCATCGCGTACGTGCGCGAGACGGAGGCGGGCAAGCAGATCGTGGTCGCCGACTGGGACGGCGCGAACGCGACCGCGCTGACGGGCGCGTCGATCAACCTCTTGCCGGCGTGGACGCCCGACGGCAGGACCATCGCGTTCACCAGCTTCCGCGACGGCAGCGGCGCGCACATTTTCACAGTCGACGTGGCGACGAAGCAGGTGAAGCCGCTGGTGCTGATGGGCGACTTCGCCACCGGCGCCTGCTACGCGCCGGACGGGCTCAAGTTCCTCTTCTCCAGCTCGCTCGACGACAACACCGACATCTACGTCTCGCAGGCCGACGGCAGCGCCGGCCGCCGGCTCACCGACGCGCGCGGCATCGACATCTCCGCGTCGTACAGCCCCGACGGCAAGCGGTTCGCGTTCGTCTCCGAGCGGGCCGGGTCGCCGCAGATCTACTCCATGGCCGCCGACGGCACCGACGTGCGCCGCCTCACCTTCCAGGGCAACTACAACCAGGAGCCGGCGTGGTCGCCGAAGGGTGACCTGATCGCGTTCAGCGGCCGCGACGAGCACCGCGTGTTCGACCTGTACACGGTGGCGGTCGACACCGGAAAGGTCACGCGCCTGACGCAGAACCAGGGCACCAACGAGAAGCCTTCGTGGGCGCCCAACGGCCGGTACATCCTGTTTTCCTCGACGCGCGGCGGTCGCCGCCAGCTGTACGTGATGCAGCCCGACGGCTCGAACCAGCGCGCCGTCACGTCGGAACACCAGGGCGCCTCGGACCCGGCCTGGGGCCCATTGCCCAACGGCAAGTAAAGGCTTCCGGCGCACCGCGGATGCAATCTTCAGATCGGGTCGATCGAGAAGTACGGCCCGAACTGCGGCTCGCCCAGGAGCGCGTCGGGCGCGAGGTTGACGCCGATGTCGATGGCCATGCGGCCGATCGGCGTCAGCCAGCGCAGGCCCGCGCCGACCGCGTGGCGCAGGGTGATGTGCTGCAGGAACTGGTACGGCGGCTGGAGCCACAGGTTGCCCGCGTCCCAGAATGCCGCCGCCTCGAACGACTGCGTGACCGGAACGCGCAGCTCCGCGCTGAAGGAGACGAACTGATCGCCGCCGTCGCTGGTGGCGCCCGCCGCGAGCAGCTGCGCCTGCTGCGTGCAGGCCACGCCCGAGAGCGTCTGCTCGCAGGCGCGCACCTGGTCGTGCAGCGAGTTGATCAGATCCTGTGGCTGGAGCGCCTCCTCGTGAAAGCCCCGCAACGTGCTCGCGCCGCCGAGGTAGAAGCGCCGATCGCCGGGGGTATGCGAGTCGCTGTCCAGCTGCCAGACGCGCCCGCCGCGCGCCGAGAGGACGATGCTGGAGAGGAAGGGCAGCGGCACGTACGCCGCGAGGAGCCCCTGGAACCGGAACAGGTTCACGTGCACCACGGCGGTGCCGTTCTGCGTGTGCGTCTCGTCGCCGGTGAACGAGCGCAGGAAGTCGCCGGAGAACTGCGCCAGGAAGCCCGAGCGCGGCCA
>Ga0335081_10016072_pt1 | contig 12107 bp, 9 predicted proteins | sample Lox_Sample_35_FD_206713 | JGI IMG/M metagenome (GOLD analysis project Ga0335081, IMG submission 206713) | Soil microbial communities from Loxahatchee National Wildlife Refuge, Florida, United States - Lox_Sample_3.5 | ecosystem: Environmental > Terrestrial > Soil > Wetlands | place: USA: Florida... | reverse complement strand
GCATGAGTCCGGTGGACGAGAGGTAGGTGTACCTTCCATGCAGAAAATCTCCGGGGTTGAGCGCGTTCAGGCTCAATGCGGGCAGGATCGGAAGCACTAGAAGAAGAGTGCCCAGCAGCATGGCGCAGTGGACGCCAGCCGCATCGCGAGGCTGAAGATCGCGGCGCGCCTTTCTCCAGGCCCACGCGAGCGACCCGCCCAGGGTCGCAGCGGCGGCGCACACGGCGACCGCGGGCAGAAGCACTCCGCGCGGAGAGAACGCGTCTGCCTGGCTGGAATCGGCGAACGCGCGCAGCCGGACCGGCCAGAGTAGCACCTTCACGTAGAACCAGAGCGTGGCTGGCCATGAAAGAAGGAGTGTTTTCAAGGGCAAATGTTGGGTGAGGGCGCCCATGCGTCCGCCCAGAGCGTGCAGGCGCAAGAGCAAGTAGGCAAGGGTCACACACAAGAACGGGACGATCTGGAGGAGTGCATCCAGCAATCGAGGTTGAAGACCTCGATCTTCGTCTCGGGCGGAAGCGGCCGCACCCGATTCAGGGGACGGCGGCAGCAGTGCCAGGGCAAAGATTATGGCGGGTAACACGATCGCCGTTTCCTTCGCCAGCAGTGCAACCAGGCAGAGCAGGGCGGAGCCGATCAGCCAGGTCGCCGAAGATCGGGCGACCGAGTTAGCTCGGATCGAGTTGTCTTGTCTCAGCTTGCGGGACTTTGTGCCAGATTTTCCTGCAGGCGGCTGGCTGTCGGGGAGAAAATACCCCGCATATCTCAGGTAGAGCAACACGGCCCCCAGGACTGCAGCGGACATCAGCGGATCGGGCACTGTAACCCAAGCCACGGATTCCGTCTGGGCCGGATGCAATGCGAACAGCATGCCGGCAATCAGCACGGCAACCCGGTCGCGCAATAGTTTCCAAACCAGCAGTCCCAGCAAGACGGCCGCCGCGAGATGTTTGACAATGCTAAATAGATGCCATCCCCAGGGCGACATTTCGCTGAGCATGAAGTTCACTCTCAGCCACAAGACGAAGAGGGGGCGGTAAAAGGTTGAGGCTCCACCCGGGAATTGCGCCCAGACATAGTTGCTGAAGTATTCCCAAACGTGGCCCGATGACTGTAACCGCGGATCATTCACGAACCGGTGATCATCAAGGATGAATTGATAATCCAGGGAGGGGCTGTAAACGGCAAAGAGCCCGGCCGCGAGGACAACGGCCAGGATGGAAAAGGTCAGAGGCGAAAGCAATTCCGGGCCTCCCGCCGGTGGCGGCGAGACAGGAAATTTCGGCTGCCGAGTCGGTGCGGAGGGCTTCATTCTTGCGACGGTAGGAGCGGGAGAATTGTCTCACAACTCAAAGCCGGGCCGAACCCGCAGACCGGGTCTGAGGCCTGCCAGCGCCGTCATTCCTGCTGCAAGTTTCATAGCCGGTTGGCGCCAGATCATGGTTCTCGACCGATCAGGGTTTCGTTGACTTGGCCGGTGGCGGGCACGTAAGATTCTCGGCCTATGATTGGCGAGACTATCTCGCACTACCGGATTGTGGAAAAGCTCGGTGGGGGCGGGATGGGAGTGGTCTACAAGGCCCAGGACATCAAGCTGGATCGCTTTGTCGCGCTGAAGTTCCTGCCCGACGATGTCGCCAAGGACTCGCAAGCCCTGAGCCGCTTTCAGCGCGAGGCGAAGGCGGCTTCCGCGTTAAATCATCCCAATATCTGCACCATTTACGAGATCGACGACCAGCAGCGGCAGGCGTTCATCGCCATGGAGTTTCTGGATGGCGTGACCCTGAAGCACATGATCACCGGGCGTCCGCTTGAGCTGGAGCCCCTGCTTTCGCTCGCCATCGAGATTGCGGACGCGTTGGATGCGGCGCACAGCGAAGGCATTGTCCACCGCGACATCAAGCCGGCGAATATTTTTGTGACCAAGCGCGGGCACGCGAAGATTCTGGACTTCGGGCTGGCCAAAGTTGCGGCGGCAAAAAGCTCGGCGAGCCAGGTCGCGGCGCTGAATACGAACTCGGGAACCATGGCCGAGCAGAATCTGACCAGTCCGGGCTCGGCGATTGGAACCGTGGCGTACATGTCGCCGGAGCAGGCGCGGGCCAAAGAATTGGACGCGCGGACCGACCTGTTTTCGTTCGGCGCAGTGTTGTATGAGATGTCCACCGGGATGGTGCCCTTCAGGGGGGACAGTACGGCGATTATTTTTGAGGCGATCCTGAACCGCGCGCCAGTAGCCCCGGTAAGGCTGAATCCCGATCTGCCGCTGGAACTCGAACGCATCATTAATAAGGCGCTCGAGAAGGACCGTGAGCTGCGCTATCAGCACGCATCGGACGTACGGGCAGACCTAAAACGGCTGAAGCGCGAGACGGATTCCGGGAGAAGTCCTGCGGCAGGCGATTCGACGCCGGTGGCGGTGGCATCAGCACCTGCTTCGAGAGCTTCGGGAAGTTCGCAGGCAGTGGCGGCAGCAAGCGTTTCTGCGCCTGCTGCTCCTGCGGCTACGAGCAGCGGTGCCGTGCCCGTTGCGAGCACTCCCGTGCGAAGCCGGAAAGCCTGGTATGCGCTGGTAGCTGCGGTCGTGGTGGTCGCCACAATTTCTGGTTTCTTCTACACACGGAAGGCGCGCGCCATCACCGAAAAGGATTCGATCCTGGTCACTGATTTTGTGAACACGACCGGCGATCCCGTATTTGACGGGACGCTGAAGCAGGCGCTCGCGGTGCAACTGGAGCAGTCACCGTATCTGAACCTGATGCCAGAGCCGAAGGTGGAGGAAGCTCTTCGGTTTATGGGTCGCAAGCCCGACGATCGCATCACGAGCGACGTCGGACGCGAAATCTGTTTGCGTCAAGGCGTGAAGGCGATGCTGACGGAATCGATCGGGAGCCTGGGCAATCAGTACGTGATCACGCTCGCAGCAGTGAATGCGCAGACCGGTGAGTCGCTGGCGCGCGAACAGGCGGAGGCGAACAGCAAAGAACAGGTGCTGAAGTCGCTGGACTCGGCCGCATCGAATCTGCGACAGAAGATGGGCGAGTCGCTGACGTCGGTGCAGCAGTTTGCGACACCGCTGGAGCAGGCGACGACTTCTTCGCTCGAGGCATTGCAAGCATTCAGCATGGGACAAGCCGAGCATCAGAAGACGAATGACACCAAGGCCATCCCACATCTGAAGCGGGCGGTGGAACTGGACCCCAATTTTGCCATGGCATACGCGACGCTTGGCGTGGTGCAGTTGAATGTGGGTGCCGGTCGGGAGGGCATAGAGTCGCTCAAAAAGGCTTACGATCTGCGGGACCGGGCCAGCGAGCGGGAGAAGTTTTATATCCAGGCTCACTACTATGACGAGGTCACGATCGATATGGACAAGGCCGTGACCGCCTATGGGGAGTGGAGCCAGGTGTATCCGCGGGATACGACTCCGCTCGACAACCTCGCACTGGCGTACAACCAGATCGGCCAGTTCGAGAAGGCAGTGGACACCGCCAGTCAGGCCATGCGCATCGATCAGAACGAAGGCTATGCTTACCAGAATCTAGCAGCCGCATATCTCGCACTGAAGCGCTTTGACGAGGCGAAGGCGGTGGCGGATCAGGCTGTGGCCAAGAAAGTGGACAGTTTCGGTTTGCATCTCTCGCTCATAGACTTGGCGTACATCCGCCATGATCAGGCGGCATACGATCATGAGTTTGCTCGGGTCGTCGGCACTCCAGACGAAGCGTTCTCACTATTCTGGAGGGCGATGGGCGAGGATGGCTTAGGAAGAGTGAAGTCCGCTCGAGAGTCGTGGAACAAGGCCCGGTCGGAGCTGATCCAGCAGGGATTGAAGGATTTTGCAGCTGGCCTACTGGTGGCCGAGTCAGTGCGGGACTGCCGGCACGGATACATGACGGAGGCACGGCAGAAGGTAACAGAAGCGCTGGCTCAACCGACGACCTTTGATGTGAGAGGGTACGCCGCGGAAGCATTTGCCTGCACGGGAGATGTGGCGAAGTCTAAGAGCATTATGGACGGAGTGCGCAAGGAGGTTCCGGAAAACCAGTTCGTGCAGGTGATCAATGCATCGTTAGTGCAGGCCCTGCAGGATCTGCAACGAAATCAGCCGGGTGAGGCGATCGCGGCCTTGGAGCCGCTGCGTCCCTACGAACTGGGAAACGGGCCGCATGGCCTGGGGTTCGATGCCAACTACATCCGAGGGCAGGCATATCTGCAGCAACACGATGGTGCGAAAGCGGCAGCAGAGTTCCACAGGATTCTGGATCATCAAGGCGCTTTAGCGACCAGCGAGGAATATTTTCTATCTCAGTTGAACCTGGCGCGAGCTTATATCGCGCAGGGAGATACGGCGAAGGCGAAAACAGCGTACCAGGATTTCTTCGCCGCATGGAAGGATGCCGATCCGGACGTGCCTGTGCTGAAAGACGCGAAGGCGGAGTACGCGAAATTGCATTAGACGGCCTGGAGTTTGGCGAACCTGGCGGCTCGCGCAAAGAACGACAAGCCGACGCCGGCACATGCCCTCGGAGTAGCAATATCCCCGCACGTTCACCCTGAACCTTCCGGAAGTGAGAGGCGTCACAGTCAGCCGCAAATCCAACGGCTAGACTCGATCGCTTGGATGCCGGAATGTCGGGACGTCTCATTCACGCAGTCGTGCGCGCACTGGACTGGCTGGCGGAGCGCTGTCTGGCGCCGGAAAAGTCACCCGCGCACCAGCAAGTTGGGCGGCGGGGCGAGGAGGATGCGTACTTCCACCTGCGGAAGCTGGGGTACGTGATGGTGGCGCGAAACTTCCGCTCGCCCCACCGGCGGGGGGAAATCGACCTTATCGGGTGGGACGGAGATGTGCTTTGCTTTATTGAAGTTAAGACGCGGACCACGCGCGACGTGAAGCCTGCCGGGGCCGCCGTGGATGAGGAAAAACAACGGGAGTTGGCCGCCATGGCGCTGGAGTACAGGCGCATGCTCGACGCGCCCTGCCAGTGGCGTGTGGATGTGGTCAGCGTGTATTATGACGGACGCGCCTCCCAGCCGCTGGTTGAGCTGTTCAGGAACTCCTGCCCTGCGTCGTAACTTGGAGGCTCCCTTAGTGAAAGGATTCATTAAACGTGCCCGAACTACGTAAAGATCCCATTGTTGGCCGATGGGTCATTATCTCCACAGATCGCGCCAAGCGGCCCACGGATTTCGTTCGCGAGGGAGTCAAGATTAAAGGAGGGTTTTGTCCCTTCTGCTATGGAAATGAGAGCAAGACTCCGCCGGAGATACAGGCGTACCGGCCGAACCCGAATGGCGGGCCGCCGCCGATGCGAGATTCCCCGGGCTGGATGGTGCGCGTGGTGCCCAACAAGTTCCCGGCACTGGGGATCGAAGGCAACCTGAATCGCCAGGCCGAAGGCATGTTCGACAAGATGAACGGGATCGGCGCCCACGAGGTCATCATTGAGACGCCCGATCACAACGCCACCCTGGCGACGCTGGCGCCCAAGCGGATCGAGGATGTGCTGTGGACCTTCCGCGACCGGATTCTCGATCTGAAAAAGGACCGGCGCTTCAAATACATCCTGATTTTCAAGAACCATGGCGAGGCCGCCGGAGCGTCTCTGGAGCATGCCCACTCGCAGCTAATCGCGCTGCCCATTCTGCCCATCTACGTAGTGGAGGAGCTGGAAGGCGCAAAGCAGTACTACATCTATAAAGAGCGCTGCGTATTCTGCGACGTGATCCGGCAGGAGATTGATACCGGCACGCGGGTCGTGGCCGAGAACGAAGACTTTCTCACGCTGGCGCCCTATGCGCCGCGCTTTCCCTTCGAGACCTGGATTCTTCCCAAGCAACACGAGTCGGCTTTCGAGAACTCCTCGTCGCACCTGTTTGAGAATCTGGCGAAGGCTCTCAGAACTTTGTTGAGGAAGGCAGACCGGGTGCTGGACAATCCGCCCTACAACCTTGTGATTCACACCTCGCCGGTGCAGGATCCGACGAACGACCATTATCACTGGCACATCGAGTTCATGCCCAAGCTGACCAAGACGGCAGGATTCGAGTGGGGCACAGGTTTCTATATCAACCCAACTCCTCCGGAAGAAGCGGCGAGGTTCCTGCGCGAAGCGAGCGTGGAAGATCCAGTACCGGCAACGGTGGGATAGGCAGGCCGCAGGGCGAGGTGGGCGCGAAGTCAGGCGGGAGCAAGCGAAAACCAGATTCGCGCAATAATCCGCGATCTGGAAAATAAAAAGAGGGCCCGGAATAAACCCCGGGCCCTTTGCAGTTGAGAGAGAAGGTTCACTTTGAAGCCGTGTCAGTAAGAATGTATTGTTCCCCCTGAGATGCGAAAACTGATTTCCCCCGAGTTATAGAGCCCAATAAGCTAGCGCGGACGTGCCGCTTACCATAGTCAGGATGAGATCCAACAGGGTGGGCGAAGCTATAAACGGCGATAAGAGGTAGCGGACATTGCTCCTCCGCTTCGCGGTAAACTCACTGCCTGACTGAAAATAGATTAGGAGAGACGGGAGGGAAAGTTGTCAGAAAAATGTCAAAAGTTGTACCGGAAAAACGCACAACATGCCGTGCCGCGAGCGCGATCGGCGGCTCACACGCCTGAAGTGCGTGATGATACGGAGCCCATTTTCCGGATGCAAGAATCTAGTCGACATTCGGTCAGCCCTGGGTACGATCGAGAAACTCTTCGTGCCAGGCCATCTGTATGGCTTCGAGTTTTCCTTCGTTGGACCGTTGAGGGTCGTCTTTGAAGTCGGGAAGCTCGGTGACATAGCGATGCAAATCGGTGAAACGCACGGCCAGGGGATCGAGTTCGGGATGAGTCTCGGAAAGAAGGATACCGATGTCTTCCGCGTCGTCCCAGGTGAGGGGTTTGGACATGTGGCACGGACTCCTTGCAGATCAAGATTTCACGAATCCAGGTTTCAGGAAAACAGGTTTCAAAGTTTCAAACGGTCTCAAGGATTCACGGGTCTGCCCCCAGGGGTTCAATCCTTCAGTTTGAAGCGCTCCAATATTTGAAACCTTGCGACTTTGAAACCTGTTCCTAGTGCTCTTCCGAAACGTAATTGCGATTCCAGGCCGGGATTTCAACCACTACCTTGCCGGGCTTGGTGATAACCGCCTGACAACCGAGGCGAGAGTTTAACTGAAGATCGGCGGCCATGTCGAGACGGTCCGCTTCGTCGTCGTCCATGTCGGAGAGATTTTCCGCGCCCTCCTTCACCCACACGTGACAAGTGGTGCAGGCGCAGTTGCCACCGCAGGCGTGATCGAGGCGGATGCCGTTGTTCAGCGCCACGTCGAGGAGAGACTCCTCTTTGCCGTGGTCTTTGTAGGGCAGCTTGCCGTGCTCGAACTGCACAGTCTTCCCTTCTGGCAGGAAGGTCACCTGGACCGTGTTCTCGCCGGGCGCGTCGAGCGTAGCAGCGTTGGATTGTGATTTTTCGTCAGGCATGTGAGTCACCAGGTTTCAAATTCAAAGTTTCAAGGTTGCAAAGTTTCAAGGTTTCAACCCGGAGACCTTGAACCTTCTTCATTCAAAATCTGCCTTCGCCACCGGGTGGCCGGCTTCCGGGCCTTCGCCCATGTCCGCCTGGTCCATGGTCTTGCCCTTCAGGGCAGTGGCGACAGCGGTGTCCATCATTAACTCCGCAAGGCGCATCGTGCCTTGATTCAGGGCGTCGATGGCTTTGCGAATGGCCTGATAGTCGTCAGCCGCTTTGACAGCGTTAAGAGCCTTTTCCAGTTTGTCGATCTGCTTGCGCTCGGCCGAACTGAGCTGCCCCCATGCTGGGTTGTTTCGGCCTTTTTCCAGCGCAGCCTGAATGGTGCCGGCTTCGTTGCGAGCCTCGATAACCTGGCGCTGGCGAAAATCTTCCTCCGCATAGTCGAAGGAGTCGAGAATCATGCTCTCGACCTGGTCGTCGGTGAGGCCGTAGCTCGGCTGTACTTCAATTTCGGCCGCCTTGCCGCTGCGTTGCTCGCGCGCCGAGACGTGCAGGATGCCGTTCGCGTCGATGAGGAACTTGACTTCGATTCGGGGCATACCCGCAGGCATCGGCGGGACTCCTTTCAGATCAAAGCGCGCAAGAGAGCGGCAATCTTTGGCGAGTTCGCGCTCACCCTGCAAAACGTGAATGGCGACGTTAGTCTGTCCTTCGACCTGAGTTGTGTAGAACTGGGTGGCCGAAGCGGGGATCGTGGAGTTACGCAGAATGATCTTGTCGGTTACGCCGCCCGCGACCTCGATCCCGAGCGAAAGCGGCGTGACGTCGAGCAACAACATATCGTGCGTGGCCTCGGAGCCTCCGCCGAGAATGTTGGCCTGCACGGCGGCGCCGAGGGCAACGACTTCATCGGGGTTCAGATCGGTGTGCGGCACTCGCTGGAAGAGGTTTTGCACGAGTTCGCGAACCTTGGGAATTCGTGTAGAACCTCCGACCAGAACAACTTCGTCGATCTGCTCAGGCTTGAGGTTCGCATCCTTCAGCGCCTGTTTGCAGGGGCCGCCGGTACGGTCGAGGATCGGCTGGACAAGCTGTTCGAACTGTTCGCGCGTGATTGTGCGCTGGTAGCGCTTGCCGTTGCGAAGCTCGATGTCAAGCCTCGTGGATGCCTGCGAGGACAGTGCAATCTTGGCTTCGATCACGGCTTTGCGAATGGTCTGCACAGCTTCGCCGCTGCGCCGCAAGTCAAGACCCATATCGCCGCGAATGTCGTCAAGCGCGATGGTGATAAGGAGGTTGTCGATGTCGTCGCCGCCGAGATGCGTATCGCCATTGGTCGAGATGACTTCAAAGATGCCGTCGTGGAGTTTGAGGATCGAAATATCGAACGTGCCGCCACCGAGATCGTATACCGCCACGATGCCGTTTTTCTTTTTGTCGAGACCGTAGGCGAGAGAGGCAGCGGTGGGTTCATTGACCAGGCGCAGAACTTCAAGACCGGCGATGCGGCCGGCATCTTTCGTGGCCTGGCGCTGCGCGTCGTTGAAATAGGCCGGCACGGTGATGACGGCTTTGGAGACCGGCCCACCGAAAAAGCGCTCAGCGTTGCGCTTGAGCTGGCGCAGGATGAAAGCAGAGATTTCAGGCGGCGTGTAGGTTTTGTCGCCGAGTCTGATGCGGAGAACCTCGCCCGATTGCAAATCTTCCGCAAGACGGAACGGGAAGAGCTTGAGCTCTTCCTGAATGTCTTCCGAACCCCGTCCCATAAGACGCTTGATGGAATAAACCGCACGCTCGGGCGTCTCAATCAGATATTTGCGGGCGGCATTGCCGACGATGATCTGATCGTTTTCGTCGAGGGCCACCACCGAGGGCACGAGGTTCAGACCATCTTCCCCAGGAATGACGACGGGCACGGCGTCCCCGACGCCACCGTTCGTCTGCTGCGACGCCATGTAGGCGACCAGCGAGTTGGTGGTGCCAAGATCGATACCGACGATGCGATCAGAGGGCATTTTTAGCTCTTAGCCACTAGCTCTTAGCTCTCAGCCTTCAGCTCTCAGCCGTCAGCTTTCAGCTAAGACAGTTCCAACACTTCATTCACATCTCGTACCAGGTTCCTGATGTAGTTGCGGCGGTTCAGAAGGTCGACCATGCGGTCGCGAATCTTGCGGCGCTCCTCCTCCGTGCCACTGTCGACCGCACGATCCCACGTATCCCAATCGGATTTCAATTCGCGAGAGAGCGCTTCCATCTTTTCTTCCAGCTCGAGCTTGTGACGGCCCAGTTCTTCTATGAGGGCAGGGTCGTCTTCGCCCATTTTCTTTTGCATGCGCAGCTCCTGGAGCTGCATGTTGAGATCGAAGACTTCTTCCAGCAGATCGGGCGGGACCACCTGCTTCTTGACTTCACCGGTGGCGCGCGCCGCCTCCGTCGCCGTCTTTGACTGCTCCTCCAGTTCAACCCCTTCCAGTCGCAACAGATACTGCGTGCGCTTGATCGGATCCTTCAGCGTGCGATACGCGTCGTTGAGCAGGGAACTTTGCTCCAGGCTCCATTCGAGTTCACGCTTATCAGCACGAGCGTACAGATCGGGATGGAGCTTGCGGCTGAGCGAGTAGAACTCTTTTTCCAGGCCGGCGCCGTCGATGTTGAGCTTGCGCGGCAGAGCGAAGAAAGTGAAGAAGTCAACTGGCGCGGGAGGCTGCACCTTGCCGCACGCGCTGCAAAAGTGCGCGGCCCGCATGTCGCCGCAAGACCAACAGGCGGTGGCGGTTTCACCGGGCATGATCAAGCTCGATTTGGACTGTGCTTGTGCCATAAAAAGCTAAACCACAGAATCACGGAGCCACGGAGAACGTTCTCGCCTCGCTTCTCCGTGCCTCAATGTCCCCGTGGTGATTTCCCTTTCCTAGGCCGAGAAGGAGCTGCCGCAGCCGCATGATTTCGTCGAGTTGGGATTCACGAACACGAAGCCCTGCTGCATCAGGGTTTCCTGGTAATCGAGAATCATGCCGTGAAGATAGATGAACGACTTGGGATCCACGAAGACTCGGACGTCGTCGAACTGGAAGATGCGATCGCGCTCGCGGGGCTGCGTGTCGAAACGGATGTTGTAGCTGAGACCAGAGCAACCGCCGCCCTGTACGCCGAGACGCAGACCACCCTGTTCAGGCGAAATGCCTTCCTTGGCCATCGCCGAACGAATCTTGGCGATCGCCTTGTCGGTCACCTGCACGCCCTTGGCAGGCGGCCTCGCGGATTGTTCGGTCATGGTGGTCATAAGGTAATTACTGTCGATCGTTTCGTGAGTGCGGCAGGTCACAGGAGCTAAAGCCCCTTCGCACTTTACTGGGTGCTTCGGCACGACTGAAATCGTACCCTCCCGTTTCGTGCCCTGATCTGCAACGACGAGAGCCCCCTGAGCTCCTAGTGGCTCTGCGCCCCGGCCGAAACGGGAGCCGGCTCGGTCGAGCCGTTCTTCTTCTTCCAGTCGTGAATCGCGGCCCGGATGGCGTCTTCTGCCAGCACCGAGCAGTGAATCTTCACCGGCGGCAGGGACAGCTCTTTCACGATCTCGGTGTTCTTGATCGCCAGAGCCTCGTCGACGGTCTTGCCCTTCACCCATTCGGTGGCAAGCGAGGAAGAAGCGATGGCGGAGCCGCAGCCGAAGGTTTTGAACTTCGCGTCTTCGATGATGTTGGTCTGCGGATTGACCTTGATCTGCAACTTCATCACGTCGCCGCACTCGGGTGCGCCCACCAGACCGGTGCCCACATCCTGGCTGCTCTTGTCGAGCGAGCCGACGTTGCGGGGGTTGGAATAATGATCAAGAACTTTGTCGCTGTATGCCATAACGCGTGCACTCTCCTGATTTGATTGCGTACTAGCTATCAGCTGTCAGCTTTCAGCCGTCAGCGGTTGTCCGAGGTTTCAAGGTTTCAAGGTTTCGCAGCGGCAATCCCATTTTCCTTGAAACCTTGAAAACATTGTGACTTTGAAACCTTGTCACTCTGCAGCCCACTTCACCGATTTCAAATCCACGCCTTCTTTCGCCATTTCATATAGAGGCGAAAGCTCGCGCAGGCGTTGCACAGTTTCCACCACACGATCCGCCACGTAATCGATTTCGGCCTCCGTATTGAAGCGGCCGATGCCAAAGCGAATCGAGCTGTGGGCCAGATCGTCGCCGGTGCCGAGAGCCTTCAATACATAAGATGGCTCAAGCGTCGCCGAGGTGCAGGCCGATCCGCTCGAAACGGCGACATCATTGATCCCCATCAACAACGATTCACCTTCGACGTACGCAAAGCTGATGTTGAGGTTGCCGGGCAAATGATGCTCCATCGTGCCGTTGACGTAGACTTCATCCAGCCGGCTCATGATGCTATCTTTCAGCCGGTCGCGCAGGCCCGCGAGGCGAACCGACTCCTGCGGCAACTCCTCCAGCGCAATCGCGCAAGCCTTACCGAGGCCAACGATCCCGGGCACATTCAGCGTGCCGGAGCGCATGCCCCGCTCGTGGCCTCCGCCGTCAATAATGGCGGAAATCTGCACACGCGGATTCTTGCGTCGCACGTAAAGTGCGCCGACGCCCTTGGGCCCGTAGATCTTGTGGGCCGTGATCGACATAAGATCGATGTTGTC
>Ga0335081_10016071_pt1 | contig 12107 bp, 10 predicted proteins | sample Lox_Sample_35_FD_206713 | JGI IMG/M metagenome (GOLD analysis project Ga0335081, IMG submission 206713) | Soil microbial communities from Loxahatchee National Wildlife Refuge, Florida, United States - Lox_Sample_3.5 | ecosystem: Environmental > Terrestrial > Soil > Wetlands | place: USA... | reverse complement strand
AATCCCGCGCCCCATCAGGTAGTCGTGACCCACGCCGCCTTCGCTGTAATGAGGATCGGCCGCCGCGCCGCCGGTCGTAATAATGACCGGCGCAATACCCTGCCGGAACAGTTCTAAGGCGTGATCCAGGCGGGCGCGGAACACCGGGGACGGGCGTCCTGAATATTCTGCCGCTCCGAAGACGACAAGGGCGTCGACGTGGTGAATCTCCTGCTCATTTGCGGCTTGTTCAATCTCAGCGCAGACGGCAGCAAGGTAGGCGAGGACGGCGATGACTGCCAGTGCTACCGTCCATTTTTTCCAGCTTATGCGAGGTGCCGAATTCGTCAGCGCTTCGCTCATCCTTGTGCGAAGAACTCGGAAATCTCCTGGGAAGTGATGGCTCCTTCCCGCATGATACGCCAGCGCGCTTCCTCGTCGGTGAGATCGACGATGGTAGAAGCAATCTCGCGCGGCGAGGTGCCGCCGTCCACGATGATGGAGATACGGTCTTGCAGTTGATCGCGCACCGCGACGGCGGAAGTGCATTCCGATTCGCCGCTCAGGTTTGCCGAAGTTGCAGTAATCGGGATGCCCGCGGCCTGAACGACCGATAAGGGAATCTTCGCATTGGGTACGCGCAGCGCGACATTGCCAGTGTTCGCGGTGACCTTCAAGGGAAGGCGGAACGAGGCTTTCACGATGATGGTCAGCGGCCCCGGCCAGAAACGGCGCGCCAGCTTGTAGAATTCCTGGGGCAGCGGCCGGGCGAGCTCTTCAGCCTGGTCGACGCTCTCGATCAGAAGCGACAGCGGCTTGTGGCGGGAGCGCGACTTGATCTCGTACACGCGGTCAACCGCGCGCAGATTAAACGGGTCGGCGGCCAAGCCGTAAAACGTGTCGGTTGGCATGCCGAGAACTTCGCCGGCACGAATCTGGTCGGCAGCGTAGCGGACCAGCGATTCTTCAGGCTTCTCGCTGTTTATCTTGACGATCTCCGGATGCACACGGTTCCTTCAAGTGAATTTTTGGAATACCTAACATACCACGACGGAGCGGCCCAAGGGTGTGAGGTGGGGGTTTCTGCGCCTGGAGGCCCGAACGCCTTACAGACAGACGGGGCTACAATTAATGCGTGAAGACTGTGGTCCATGACGATTCGGGGCGCTTGCGGCGGATTGAAGGCCGCCACAACGCATTGGTGAAGGAACTGCGAAAGGCCTTTGCCTCGGGCGAACTGACGGCGGACGGCTCTTGCGCCATCGAGGGCGTGCGGATTATCGAGGAGGCAATCCGGAGTGGGCTGAAATTTCGGGCGGTCTTCTTCAGCCAGTCAGCGGAAACGCAGGCGAATCGGCTGCTGCCGCAGATTGGCGCCCACGCGGAGACCGTTCTGCTGCCGGACAAGCTCTTCTCCGGAGCGGTTCCCAGCGAGACGCCGCAAGGGGTCGCGGCTCTCGTCCGCTGCAAGACATTCAGCCTTGAGGACGTGCTGGCCAAGGCGCAAGCGGGGCCTCTTCTGGCAGTTGTCGGAGTGCAGGATCCCGGCAATCTAGGAACGATCCTGCGTTCGGCCGAGGCATTCGGAGCGGGAGGTGTGCTGCTCGGTGAGGGCACGGTCAGTGCGGCGAATTCGAAGGTGATACGCGCGTCGGCGGGATCGGTTTTCCGGCTTCCCACGGTGCGAACGAAGTCAGCAGACGTGTTGCCGCAGTTGCGCGCGAACGTCCTGCGCCTGGTGGCAACGTCATCGCATAAGGGGACAGCACTGCCAGAGGCAAACCTCGCCGGGCCGCTAGCTATCTTCATTGGGAGCGAGGGGGCGGGATTGTCGCGGGATCTGTTGGGACAGATGGATGAAATCGTCGCGATCCCGCATTCACCGAACGTCGAATCACTGAACGCCGGGGTAGCGACGAGTATCGTGCTGTACGAAGCTGCAAAGCAAAGAACGTGAGTCTGTTTCAGCCCATCCCGAGCAGCGAGAATCTCGGCGACAAAGGGCGGCCGCTGGCCGACCGTATGCGTCCGCGCTCGCTCGATGAATTCGTCGGGCAGGAACACCTGGTGGGAGCGGGCAAACCTCTGCGCACGCAGCTCGAGCGCGACGATCTGGGCTCGCTGATCTTCTGGGGACCGCCGGGAACGGGCAAGACCACGCTGGCGAAGATCATCGCAGGCATGACCAAGGCGGACTTCATCGAGTTCTCCGCCGTGCTTTCCGGGATCAAGGAAATCAAACTGGTGATGGCCGATGCCGAACGAGCCCGGCAGTACGGCACGCGAACGATCGTCTTCATCGATGAAATTCATCGCTTCAACAAAGCCCAGCAGGACGCATTTCTGCCACATGTTGAGAAAGGCAATATCCGGCTGATCGGGGCAACGACGGAGAATCCATCGTTTGAAATTATTTCGGCATTGCTATCGCGCAGCCGGGTTTACGTGCTCAAGCCTCTCACCGAAGAACAAATCGTCCTCCTGCTGAGTCGCGCTTTGCAGGATGAAAAGCGCGGCCTGGGTGCGATGAAGCTCAGCACGGCAGACGAAATATTGTCGAAGATTGCGAGCTACTCCAGCGGCGACGCGCGCAGCGCCTACAACGTGCTGGAAGTTGCGGCATCGCTCGCAGGGAATGGACAAACAATCACCGATGACATCGTTCAGGATGCGCTGCAGAAGCGGGTTCTGCTCTACGACAAGACTGGGGAAGAGCATTACAACCTGATTTCGGCGCTGCACAAGTCGGTCCGCAATAGCGATCCCGATGCGTCCCTTTATTGGCTGGGCCGGATGCTCGAGGCTGGCGAGGATCCGCTCTACATCGCCCGGCGCGTGGTTCGCATGGCGGTGGAGGACATTGGACTGGCCGATCCCAATGCGCTTTCGCTGTGCATGGCGGCTCGCGATGCGGTGGATTTCATCGGCATGCCGGAGGGCAATCTCGCGTTGGCGCAGGCGGTGGTTTATCTTGCGGTCGCCCCCAAATCGAATGCGCTCTACACGGCTTACAGCGACGTCCAGCAAGATGTGGAGCAGACTGCGGCCGAGCCGGTGCCTTTGCATTTGCGCAACGCGCCAACCGGCTTAATGAAGAATTTGGGCTACGGCAAGGACTATCAATACGCGCACGACCTGGAGAGCAAAGTCGCCGACATGCAATGCCTGCCCGACAATTTGCGGGATCGGGTCTACTATCAGCCTACGAATCAGGGCATCGAGAAGCGAATTCGCGAGCGAATTGAGGAGATAAAGCGCCTGCGATCAGGGGCTAGTCAGCAGCATTCAAAGGGCTCAAAAACTGAATCGTAAAGCTGTCGCTGAGCATCTTATCAAACAGTTCTAAGTGATTTATTTCCTGTAAGTTACTTCGCATTTCGGGGAGGCTGACGCAAATGGCTACCAGCGTTCCAATCACCGATTTTCCGGTCCGCCCGCTACCGTTTGGCCAAGTCGACGATCTGCTGCGCCTGCAGAAGGCGGCGCAGAAAATCAATTCGATTCTCGACCTCGACCAGTTGATCGACAAGGTGGTCAACGACGTGGCGCGTTCCTTCGGGTGCCTTGATGCGGACATTTATCTGCACAATGAGGCGCGCGGCGAATTGGTGCTGGCTTGCGCCCATGGTTGCAAGGGATGCGAACTGCATGGCCACGGCCATAGTTTGAAGATTGGCAAAGAAGGCATGGTCGGCTACGTGGCCGCGACCGGTCAGATGCGCTACGCGCCGGATGTTCGCAAAGATCCTTATTACGTAGGCTGCGAGGAAACCACATTGTCCGAGGTAGCGATTCCGCTGCATGTTGGAGGGCAGTTGGTGGGCGTGTTTACTGCTTCGCACCACGAATTGGACGCGTTTCCTCCCGAGCAACTTCGGCTGCTGCAAGCACTGTGCGGCGACGTGGCGGTTGCGGTACACAATGCGCGACGCTTCCGCGAGGAGCAGAAAAAGCGGGAACAAATGAGCCGCGAGGTGCACGAGGCGCGCTCGATTCAGCAAGCGTTGTTGCCCAAAAGCTCGCCGTATGTGCCGGGATTTGCCATCTCTGGATTCTCCATGCCGGCCGGCGCAGTGGGCGGCGACTGGTACGATTTCATTCCACTGGATCGCGGACGATGGGGCCTGGTGCTGGCCGACGTTTCGGGGAAGGGAACGGCGGCCGGTCTGTTGATGTCGGCGACGCGTGGCATGTTGCGGTCGCTGGCGGAGTCGCATTGCCGACCCGCCGAAGTGCTAACCAAGCTGAACGGGCTTATGCTGGACGATTTTCCCGCGGGCAGATTCGTGACGATGATTTACGCCGTGCTCGATCCGGCAGAGCGCACCCTAACGTTTTCCAGCGCGGGACATCTGAAGCCTCTGCTGGTTGACAGTGAAGGCGCGAGGTTTCTGGATAGCGAACGCGGATTGCCACTTGGCATTGTCTCCGGGTACTTCTCGGAGAAGACAGTGCAACTGTCGCCGGGCAGCCGCCTGGTGTTTTACAGCGACGGCATTACCGAAGCCGAGAACGACAAGCAGGAAGAATACGGCGCGGCGCGCCTGCAGGAGCAGGTGATGCGTCCGGATTGCTGCACAGAAAGCATTCTGGAAGATGTGCGGGCCTTTGCCAATGGCCAAGGGTTGCACGACGATGCCACGGTGATATTTGTGAAGAGCTAGGGAGGTGCGGTTGCCTTTCACCGCAATCTTGCCCGGTGCTCCTTCAGGATGCAGCGGTCCATAACCACGAAAATGCCAGCCTTCCGAGCTTTCTCAGCGGCAGCTTCATTCACCACGTCTTCCTGCATCCAGATAGCCGGAACCTTCAGCATGATTGCCTGATCGACGATTTCGTCGACGAACTCCGAGCGGCGAAAGATGTTCACGATGTCGATCTTTTCGGGAACATTCAGCAATGACGGATAGGACTTCTCGCCTAGCGCCTCGTTGATATGCGGATTGACCGGAATAATGCGATATCCCTGGTCCTGCATGTAGGCCGAGACGCCGTGACTGGGCCGTATCGGGCTGTCAGAGAGGCCGACAACGGCGATGGTTCTTGAGCTTAGGAGCAGGTCTTTAATCGGATCAGCCGAGGGCGGAGAAGGCATGAAAATATTCTAAATGGGCATGCGCGAGCGGGTCGCTCGCGCCCACACTAGCTTTTCTTGGTGACGTCCAGTTTCTGGCGGAACATCTTCAAAGCCAGCTTGCGGACCGTGTCGGAGACTTCCTTGTTGCCGGAAAGATGCCGCAGATCCTGGGTGAGCAGGTTCTTGATGAGCCCGAGAGCGACGTCGATCGGCGTGCGCGGATTGAAGCAGAGATTACGCACCACCGGGTATAGCTTCATGAACCGGCGCTTCATCGGAATGGCACGCAGCACCGCTTCCAGCACATTTTTTTGGCCGGCAAATTTTTCAACCTCACCATCGGTCAGCTTGGGAGAATCCAGAACCGCCAACGCGACAATCTTGGTGCCGTCGCGGACGAGCAGCGAACGCTCTTCTTTGTTGCCCTTCATCGCCAGCTGAATGCGTCCCTTGATGTCGAGTTTGGCAATTTTCTGTAGTGCCGTACCTCTCTGCTCGTCGGAACTCAGAATCCATTTTTTTGCAGCGGCGCGGCGTGGCGCGGCGGCGGCACCGTCATGGATCGTAGCTTGCGCGGTAGCTACCGGCTCAGCTTGATCGCTTTCTGTGACGCTTTCCGACTCTTCATACACACCGCCGATGGGTTGGAACGCCTTGCCGGCTTCAGCGACGATTTCAGCGGCATGTTCCGAAAGATAAGCTTTCAAGGCCTCCTCATCCCCATCTTCGATCGATTCCTCGGAGTGAGGGAGAACTTCGGCTTGCTCTTCCGTCGCAGTTTCTTGCTGTGGCGGTTCAGGTGGCGGCGCTTCTTCCTGGGCGGCTTCTAGCTTTTCTGTAGTGGCTTCCGGAGCGGGCTCTGCAGCTTTGGGCTCAGGCTTGGCGAGGCGCTCGCGGATCATGTGGGTTTCTGGCCCGCTGGTTCTTGCATTTTCCAGCAGGGCCTGCAGGATCACGGTCGAGCGATTGACGCGCTCACTCTTGAGCAGGAGTTCGATCTGCTCGCGGATCGCCCGGCGAGCCATCGTCGCAATCGAGCTTTCCTTGACCGATGGGTTTTCCAGCAACGCCGGGAGTAGCGCCGGCCTCAAGTTCGCAGGATCGATGAAATACTCGAGAACCTCGCTGGGAGTTTTCGGATCGGCTGCGGCCTGTAGGGCAGATACCTCATCCCAGCCAGCCAGAGTCATGCGCGCCTGCTCGCCAAAAACCCGGTTGTGCAGCGCCAGATAAACGAGGATTTCGATCATCTCCGTTGGGGGCACCAACAACGCGCCCTTAGCGGCGAATTGCATCACGTTGGAGGGCAGCGCCGACTGGCGGATGACCTCGATCATGCGCGGCATAAAGGAGTCTGCTCCTGAGAATTCCGGAAATTACAGGATTGCCTACGCCGGACCTTTTCGCCAGAGTTTTTGGGCTGGGTAACGTTACGTAAGTTAGTAGTCAGGGGTCAGAGTTAGGAGTCAGCAAAGCCTTCGACTTGTGATCGCTGACTACTGACTCCTGCTTCTGACTACTGTCTCCAGTTCCTGCACGACGCGCTCGAACTCGTTCACCGGCCGGTTGGGCTTGGTGCGGCGAAACTCATCGAGCAGCGCACCGTAATACCAGAGCGTGCCATCGCGCTTTCCCTGAAAGCGGTCCCAAATGGCCTCGCCGGATTCGCGGTAATCCGTCAGGATCGTCCGAGCATTGTGCAGTTTGTCGGCCGCGGAGACCAGGCGCGTGTCTTCGTCGGCGGTCCTCAGATGCTTGAGGTAATTTTCTTTGCGTTCGCGCCACGGAGGCTTGGGATAAACGTCGGTATCGGTACAGCCTTCGACAACCTGAGCGACGCGTTTGCCGAAGCGTCGTCGGACTTCCTTCAGCATGGGCGCGCCGCCACAGTCTTCGACGACGTCGTGCAGCAGCGCTGCGATCGCGAGATCTTCATCGCCGCCGGCTTCGAGCACTAAACCGGCGACGCTAAGCAAATGGGAAATATAAGGTACAAGCGTGCCTTTGCGAGATTGCCCGGCATGCTTGCGGGTGGCGAATAGCAGCGCCTGCTCAAAGCGGCGAGTGAGAAAGGATTTTCTCTTTTCGAGCTTTTGGGAGGACGAGAGGGCAGGCTTGGTTTTGCGCATTGGATTTAAGAAAGTACGGCGGTGTTCCAACTCGGGGTCAATCCGAGCGAAGTCTTTCCTCCACGTAGTGAAGGAGCGACACAGTCGAGGAGCCTGCCCTGAGCGAAGTCGAAGCGAGCCCGCCGTCTTCTGGGTGGCAGAAGCAGGTTTCTCGACTTCGCAGAATCGCTCGCAAGCGTGCGACCCCGCTACGCTCGAAATGACAAATTCTTTGATGTTCCCGCTTCTTAAAAACCTTAAGACTGTTTCTCCCCCCTTCTCATCTGCAGATAGGCGCGGATGAACGGTTGAAGATCGCCATCGAGCACGCGGTCCACGTCGCCGATCTCCTCCTTGGTGCGATGGTCTTTGATCAACCGGTAGGGCTGCAGGACGTAGGAGCGGATCTGCGAGCCGAAGTCGATATCGAGCTTGGAGTCTTCAATCTTCCGGGTGGCTTCGCGCTTCTTCTCCATCTCATGCTCGTAAAGTTTCGAGCGCAGCATGCTCATGGCGCGGTCTTTGTTCTTGTGCTGCGAGCGCTCGTTCTGGCAGGCAGCGACAATGCCAGTCGGAATGTGTGTGATGCGGACCGCGGAATCCGTGGTGTTCACGTGCTGGCCGCCTTTGCCGCTGGAGCGGTAAGTGTCGATGCGCAAATCTTCCGGGCGGATGACGACTTCGATGCTGTCGTCGATTTCCGGGGAGACGAATACGCTGGCGAAAGAAGTATGGCGGCGTTTGGCCTGATCGAAAGGCGAAATGCGTACCAGGCGATGAACGCCGATCTCGCTGGTGAGCAGGCCAAAAGCATATTCTCCATTCACTGCAAACGTCGCGGATTTAAGACCGGCTTCTTCGCCCGGCTGATAGTCATACAGAATGGTTTGGAAGCCCTGCCGCTCCGCCCAGCGCAGATACATGCGCAGCAGCATGTCGGCCCAGTCCTGCGACTCGGTGCCACCTGCGCCGGGGTGAATGGTCACGATCGCGTTGCGAGCGTCGTTGTCCCCCGCAAGCAGGGTTTCAGTTTCGAGGTGATCGACTCTTTCGCGAAGGCCATCGATTTCCCGGCGCAGGTCGTTGTCCACCGATTCGCCTTCGCGGGCCAGTTCAAAGTAGGCGGCAATATCGTCCCCACGGCGGACCAGGTCGGCCTCGGTCGCTAGCATATCTTCCAGGCGCTTCTTTTCGCGCATGACCTGCTGGGAATTTTGCGGATTCGACCAGAAGTTCGGATCGGAGGCTTGCTTTTCAACCTCGCTTAATTGTTGACGCAGTTTGTCCGCGTCAAAGGTACTCCCGGAGTTCGCGGACTTTTTCTTTGAGGGCGGTGTATTCTTGTTCTAATTCTTCGACCATTGAGGGATCCTGATTTACCTCGGTGTTCTCAGTGCCCTCTGTGGTTAAAAAGCAAAACCACAGAGTACACAGAGGTTCACGGAGATTGCTTCTTTGCGCGCCAATCAATCATTCGAAAAAACAGCGCGCCTAAACAAATTATCGCACACAGATATGCGAACCAGTCGCCGTGGCGGGTATAGAACGTGGTTACATTGGACAGCGCGTAAGGCGCGACTAATGCAGTGCGGGTCTTGCGCGGAACGCTGGCCACGATACGGCCATAGGGATCGATTGAGGCAGTAACGCCGGTGTTGGTGTCGCGCAGCAGCCAGCGAGCATTTTCGACCGCGCGCATGCGGGCCTGCTTCAAATGTTGCGCATACGCTCCACTGTCTCCGTACCAACCGTCATTCGAAATGTTAACCAGCACCTGAGCACCGTTGGCTGCGAACTGACGAACTTCGTCTGGGAAAATCGATTCATAGCAGATGAAGACGCCGAGCTTGGTGCCACCTGCGTCCAGCGGAGCTCGAGAGGTCCCCGCAGAGAAGTCGCCGACTTCTTTCGTCAGGCCACCCGCAAAGGCAAAAACGTGCTTGAAGGGAACGTACTCGCCAAAGGGCACCAGGTGAACCTTATCGTAGCGAGTCACCCATTGCCCGCTGTTGCTGACCAGCGCGGCCGAGTTGTAGATCTCCGAGGGCTGGCCTCCGTTCATGCTGGCGCTGTTTACCCCAATGTTCCCGACGAGAACCCAGGCATTAGTTCTGAGACCAACCGCATTGATCGCGCCGCGAAAGATCGGATCGCTCTCGTAGAAGGGCGCGGGAGATTCCGGCCAGACCACGAGTTGTGCTGGATTCTTATCTTCAGAGCCAAGGTTCAAGCTGAGCTGCGTCAGATCGTGAAGAGTGGCGCGGAAATAGTCGCTAGTCCAGTCGGCCCCTTCGAGAATTGGGATGTTGGCCTGTACGAGTACGGCTGTCTTGTCGGCTGGCAGAGCAGGGGCAGGTATCAGACGGCCGGATTGCAAAATGAGTGCAGCTACGACGCCAGCCAGCAGCAGCGGCTTGCGGGCCTCCTTGCGCACCAGAAATGCTGCGGCTAACGCCGCGTTCACGACCATGATCTCGAAGGAAATACCGTAAACTCCGGTGACTGTAGCGATCCGCGAGAGAGGAATGTTGTCGACCTGGCTGACTCCCAGAAGATCCCAAGGGAATCCTGTGATCCGCGTTCGCGCCAGTTCGATGGCCACCCACGCCACCGGAGCCAGCAAGAGTGCCCGGCGGCTGAACGGACTGTCTCCCGCGAGGAAGCTAATCAGCAGGCCAAAGAGGCCGTGGTAGAGCCCGAGATAAAGGCAGAACAGAACAAGGATTCCAATGGCGGCAGGTGCGCTTACGCCGCCGTATTGCCGCATAGTGGCGTAGATCCAATAGCACGTCCCACCGTACCAGAGAATTCCGCAGAGGTAGGCCAACGCGAAACCCTGTAACGGGGTAGCAGGCAGGAGCTTGATCGGCGCCTGCAACTGCAATGTCTCTGGCTGCCGCGCACGCAGCAGCGCCAGAAGCAGCGGCGTGAGCGCTATCCAGCCGAGCAGGTACAGATTCGGCAGAGGACATACCAGAATCTGCAAGGCTGCCGATAAGATGGCGAGCAACCAGGCACTTTTGTGAATCCGCAGCACCTGGCCAGAATAACAGTAGTCGGGAGTCAGGAGTCGGTAGTCAGCGTATTGGTTTTCAGTCGGGCATTCTCCTAGAATGCTCGGCATGAAACGAAAAGTGTTTTTCCTCGCGTGGGTGATTCTTTGTCTTGCATTCTCGGCATTCGCAGCTCCGGCGACGATGCGGCTCGACTACTACCATACCGGCAACTCCAACACCGAAATCTTCAGTCTGGACCGAATCGTGATCGAGCCAGTGCCGTGGCCGGGCGATCCTGCGAAGGCGATCGACGACAGCAACCTTGGCAACTATTTCTTCGAGGTCCACGACCAGGCCAGCAATGCCGTGCTTTATTCCCGCGGTTTCAGTTCGGTGTATGGCGAGTGGGTGACCACGGAGGAAGCCAAGAACGCCAGCCGGACTTTTTCCGAATCGTTGCGCTTTCCTGCGCCTACGGCACCGGTAAAGATCATTCTCAAAGAAAGAAAGCAAGGTGAATTTAAAGATGTGTGGACCGCTACCGTCGATCCCAAAGACAAATTCATCGACACCTCGAAGCCGCCATCGCCAGGAGCGCTGTTGACCATTCAGAAGAATGGCGAACCAGCAACCAAAGTCGATTTGCTGATCATGGGCGACGGCTACACTGCGGCTGAGCGCGGCAAATTCGAGAAAGACGCCAAGCGCTTTGCCGAGATTCTGTTCAGCCGCTCGCCATTTCGCGAGCATCGCAAGGACTTCAACGTTTGGGGACTTTGCCCTGCTGCGGACGAATCAGGAGTGCCGCGGCCGTCGGCCGGCATCCATCATCGTTCGCCACTGGGTGCAACCTACGACACCTTTGATACGGAACGTTACATTCTGACGACGGAAAATCGGGCGTTGCGAGACTATGCATCTTACGCGCCATATGAGTTCATCGAAATTCTGGTGAACGGCCAGACCTATGGAGGAGGCGGGATCTTCAATCAGTTCTCAACCGTCGCGGCGGACAGTGAGTGGGCGCCTTATGTTTTCGTTCATGAGTTCGGACATCACTTCGCCGGACTGGCCGACGAATATTACACCTCCGACGTCGCGTATCTGCCTTCCGAAAAGAAGATCGAGCCCTGGGAACCGAATGCGACGGCACTGCTCGATCCCACGAACATTAAGTGGAAAGATCTGGTTACGGCGGGCACGCCGCTGCCAACGCCGTGGCATAAAGGCGAATTCGAAGCCATGGAGCATGACATTCAGGCGCAACGCCGCAAGCTTAGGGCCGAGCAGCGCCCGGAGGCAGAGATGAATAAGTTGTTTGACGAAGAACGCAAGAAGGAAGATGCGATGCTCGCCGATGACAAGTACTCGAAGAGTGTCGGGGCTTTTGAGGGCGCCAACTACTCGGCGCATGGTTACTATCGTCCGCAGGAAAACTGCATTATGTTCACCCGCTACGACGCGTTCTGCGCGGTGTGCAGCCGAGCCATTGAGCGCGTCATTGCGATGTACGCGAGCCGATAGGCGTCATGCGTTCACGAACGAATTGAACCAGTTCAGAGGGCACGTAATTTGGTGGTTGAATGTAGAAGATAGGGCGGCTGGCAATTGGCTTTAGAGAAACATTACTCCAGGCCGGGTCATTGCGATGGCTATGCAGGACTACAGCGTCGGCCTGATCCAGGAATTGCTGCGCGGAGCGCTTGAAGTCGGCGGTCGCCGGATCCAAAACGGTGATGTAAAGATCGGGACGCACGAACTTCAGAACGCTGTTCGACTCGAGAATCGCGTTGGCCGAGCGCTTGAGTCTCTCGCGAATTTCGGGCATCGCTTCCGCCAATCGGCCTTGCTCGGTTCGCACCCACCACGCCTGAGCAGCACCGGATTGCAAAAAGCGGGAAGTGTCTGAATTTCCCGAGCGGTCTTTTTCTTCAGAAATCGCCCAGG
>Ga0335081_10016069_pt1 | contig 12109 bp, 9 predicted proteins | sample Lox_Sample_35_FD_206713 | JGI IMG/M metagenome (GOLD analysis project Ga0335081, IMG submission 206713) | Soil microbial communities from Loxahatchee National Wildlife Refuge, Florida, United States - Lox_Sample_3.5 | ecosystem: Environmental > Terrestrial > Soil > Wetlands | place: USA: Florida... | reverse complement strand
AGACCCGAGTAGCCGAAGAGACGCAGGCATTTATCTCCCCGAGGGCGCGCGCTCTCTCGGCGGCCGGCGACTAAGCCAGGCAGTCGAACATCGCTCAGCAAGAAAGGCGAGCGACGAGCAAAGAACGGCTCCAGAGGCGAGAACACGTGAAAATTGTGTCGGTAGTCGGAGCGCGGCCCCAGTTTGTCAAGGCCGCTGCGGTAAGCCGAGCCCTGCGGCAACAGCACCGCGAATTCCTGGTTCATACGGGTCAGCACTATGACTACGAGATGTCCGGGATCTTTTTCGACGGTCTTGATCTGCCGCGTCCGGACGCGAACCTTGAAGTGGGATCGGGCGGCCACGGCGCTCAAACCGGGGCAATGATGAGCCGCATCGAGCAAATCCTGCTGGAAGATACTCCCGATTACGTTCTGGTCTACGGTGACACGAACTCGACTCTGGCCGGCGCCTTAGCGGCATCCAAGCTGTCGATACCAATTGCACATGTGGAAGCTGGGCTGCGAAGTTTCAACCGCCGCATGCCGGAAGAGATTAACCGCGTTTTGACCGATCATGTATCGGACCTGCTGCTATGTCCGAGCGAGCAGGCGGTCATCAATCTCGAAGCGGAAGGAATCAAGCGGAACGTACATGTGGTAGGGGACGTGATGTTGGACGTCCTGAACTGGGCGACGAAGCGAAATGCGGAGAACCCCCGATCGATTCTGCCGAACTTAGGCCTCAGCCGCGGACAATACCTGTTAGTAACTGTCCATCGCAGCGAGAACACCGACGAGAGCGGGGGGCTCCCCCGTATTCTCGCGGCTCTCGATTCGCTGCGGGAGCAGGTGATATTTCCCGTACATCCACGCACGCGCAAAATCATCAGCGACATCGGGTACCGACCCAGCCCGCACGTTCATTTGATCGAGCCGGTCGGATATCTCGATATGCTCGAATTGGCCAGCAGCGCGCGGATGATTTTGACGGATTCCGGAGGGCTGCAAAAGGAGGCCTATTGGCTGAACGTGCCCTGCGTGACCCTGCGGGAGCAGACGGAGTGGGTAGAAACGGTCGAGACGGGATGGAATCAGTTGGTGGGCACGGATCCCAGCAAGATCGCGGCGGCGGTGCGGTCCTTCGCACCCTGCGGCGAGCACCCGAAACTATACGGCGACGGTCTGGCAGCAGGCCACTGTGTGGAACTGCTGAGCCAGAATGCGAAGCCGCAGCCTGTTGAGAAGAGCAATTCTAAGGATACGAATCTATGCCAGATGCAGCGATGAAGCAATCGGGGACCAAGGTCGCAGTAGTGGGAGTGGGATATTGGGGCAAGAACCTGGTCCGTAACTTCCACGAACTGGGCGCATTGAGCACGCTTTGCGACGCCGATGAATCAATTGAGCCTCGATACCAGCGTGAATATCCGGGTATCCAGTTTCGCACCAAGTATAGCGAGGTGCTGAGTGACCCGTCGATTCAAGCCGTAGCGTTGGCGACGCCGGCGGTGAGCCATTACGAAATGACCCGCGCGGCGTTGGAAGCGGGGAAGGACGTGCTTGTCGAGAAGCCACTGGCGATCGATGTGAGGCACGGTGAGGAGTTGGTGCGACTGGCCGAAACGACGGGCCGAATTCTGATGGTCGGGCACATCTTGCGCTACCATCCAGCCATCTTGCGCCTTCAAGAGCTGATTCGAGAAGGCGTGCTCGGAAAAATCAACTATCTCTATTCCAACCGTCTGAACATCGGTAAGATCCGGACGGAAGAAAACATTCTTTGGAGTTTCGCGCCGCACGATATTTCGGTGATGTTGTCCCTACTCAATGAAATGCCGACGCGTGTGTCCTGCCAAGGCGGCGCGTACTTGAACCGGGACGTGAGCGACGTGACGCTGAGCGCGTTCGATTTCCCGAGCGGCGTTCAGGCGCACATTTTCGTAAGCTGGCTTCATCCGGTGAAAGAACAGCGGCTGGTGGTGGTGGGGTCGCAGAAAATGGCGGTTTTCGACGATACTGCCGAACACAAGCTGGTCTTGTATCCACACCGAGTCGAATGGAAGAACCGGATTCCAACCGCTGTGAAAGCGGAAGCCGAAATCGTGAAGCTCGAACCGGGCGAGCCCCTGAGGGCAGAGTGCCAGCACTTCCTGGACAGCATCTCGACGAGGACTTCGCCCGTCAGCGATGGCGCGGAAGGTCTGCGCGTCTTACGCGTACTGGACGCCTGTCAGCGCGCAGTAGGGAACGGGCCGATTCCGCTGGAAGTTGACGGCGCGGCGAAGCCGAAAAAGGCATTACCGTATTTCGTTCATGAGTCGGCCTATGTGGATGACGGAGCTCAAATCGGAGCGGGAACGAAAGTCTGGCATTTCTCCCATGTCATGAAGGGTGCAAAAGTTGGGGAGAAGTGCGTGATTGGCCAGAACGTGAATGTGGACGGTGGGACCGTCATCGGAAACAACGTCAAAATTCAGAACAACGTGTCTGTGTATACGGGTGCGACAATCGAGGATGATGTTTTTCTCGGACCGTCCTGTGTGCTGACCAATGTTACGAACCCCCGATCCCAGGTCAACAGGCACTCTTTGTATGAGAAGACGACTTTCAGGCGCGGGTGCACCATTGGCGCGAATGCGACCATTGTTTGCGGAGTGACAATCGGCCGGTATGCATTCGTGGGCGCCGGCGCCGTGGTGACCAAGGATGTGCCTGATTTCGCGCTGGTGCTGGGCAATCCCGGGCACCAAGTGGGGTGGATGAGCCGTCATGGCCATCGGCTGGAGGCGCCCGATTCGGAGGGAATCATGCGGTGTCCCGAGAGCGGCTACCGGTATCAGGAAGTCGAGCCGGGGGTCGTTCGGTGTCTCGATCTGGACGAAGAGTCGCCGTTACCTTCGGGCTTGAGTTTGGGCACCAAGACTTATAGACAATTAAAAGAGGAGACCCGATATGAATGTTCCGTTGCTGGATCTTAAGGCGCAATACAAGACCATCAAAGCGGAAGTAGACGCCGCGATTGGAGAAGTGCTCGAGAGCCAGCACTTCGTTTTGGGACCGAAGGTCGAGCAGTGTGAGAAAGCGATTGCGGCATATTCAAAGTCGGGATACGGAATCGGCGTGTCCTCGGGAAGCGATGCGCTGCTGGCGTGCCTGATGGCCGAAAACATCGGCCCCGGCGACGAAGTCATCACAACTCCCTACACGTTCTTCGCAACAGCGGGCGCGATTGCCCGCCTCGGCGCGACGCCGGTGTTCGTCGATATCGACCCGAACACGTACAATCTGGATGCGGCGCAGATTCAGTCGAAAGTCACCGCGAAGACCCGAGCGATCATCCCCGTCCATCTGTACGGACAGATGGCCGACATGGACGCCGTGATGAGCGTCGCCGAGAAGCACGGGCTGGTGGTCATTGAGGACGCGGCGCAAGCCATCGGTGCGGAGTACAAGGGCCGGCGAGCCGGTTCGATCGGCCAGTACGGATGTTTCTCGTTCTTCCCCTCAAAGAATCTCGGGTGTGCCGGCGACGGAGGAATGATCGTAACCAACGATGCGCAGAGAGCAGAAAGGCTGCGAATTCTTCGCGGTCACGGATCCAAGCCCAAGTACTATCACAAGATTGTGGGCGGGAACTTCCGGCTCGACGCGATTCAGGCGGCGATCGTGTCCGCGAAACTCCCGCATCTAGACAGCTGGACGGCCGCGCGCCAGCTCAATGCGAAAAGATATGACCGGCTGTTCGGCGAAGCCGGTCTGACGATTGGGCTTCCGGCGGTAGTTGCGAACCGGCACATCTTCAATCAATATGTTATCCGGGTTCCGCAGCGGGATCAGCTCCAAGCCCATCTCCAAAAGAACGGGATTGGAACGGAAGTCTACTATCCTGTGCCGATGCATCTGCAGGAGTGCTTCGCTTATCTCGGGCATAAAGCCGGCGACTTTCCTGAAAGCGAGCGAGCTGCAAAGGAAACGCTCGCGCTGCCGGTGCACCCGGAGCTTACGGACGAGCAGGCGCGTTTTGTAGTCCAAACGATCGCTGAATTTGGCGGGCGGGCGTGGTTGCCGTTGGCCGGTGACGTCGGTCGGACGGACGCCGGGACGGAAGTCCGACAGTAGCGGAGCCGCCGTTTGATTGGAGTCCTCGCCAGGCCGGAGCAGCTAACCGTCGTCGAAGAGTTTTTCCAGCTCTTTAAGACACCGTGGGAACTATTCCGGCCCGGAGTCGCATATGAAGTAGTCATCGCGACGGTTGCCGAGCTCCCTGAAGTCACGGCGAAATTGCTCGTAGTTTCCGGCTCACAACCCAGACCTATCGATGAGCAGCTCGGTATTAAAACACAAGGATGCCGCACTGCACGGACGGTCCGGAACGGCGATTCGGTCGTCCCGATTTATACCGGCCTGCTGACCTTTAGTGGGACAGGTGATGCATCCGCCTGTGTGACGACCGATTCCGAGGTCGCTGGGATCAAGGTTCGGCGGCCTGGTTGCGCGGTGATACGGCTAGGATACGACCTGTTTGACGAAATCCGAGCTCTTTTGACAGAAGGCCAGCCGGTTGAATTTGCGGAGATCCCTGCCTTAGATCTGCATATTCTGTGGCTGAGAAATTGGATCGTACGTTGCGGCATTCGACTGGTTGAGATTCCGCCGATTCCGGCCGGATTCAAGTTTGCGGCCTGTCTCACGCACGACATCGATTTCGTCGGCATCAAGCGACACGGACTTGACCACTCAACGTGGGGTTTCCTGTTGCGAGCCACAGTGGGGGCGCTGGGCCGGTTCTTGAAGGGCAGGCTCTCCATCAACAATCTGGCTCGTTGCTGGCGAGCAGCACTGTCCTTGCCATTCGTTTGGGCCGGCTATGCACGGGATTTCTGGGAACCATTTGCGTGGTACTTGCAAGTCGAACGGGGATTGGGCGGCACTTATTTTGTAATCCCGTTCAAAGGCCATGCCGGGGACAACGTTCCCGGGAACAACGCGGCTCGCCGTGCGACCGCATACGACGTCAGCGACATACAGGAATCGGCGGCGGTACTGCTGAGAAACGGCTGCGAAATCGGAGTGCACGGAATCGACGCCTGGCAGAGCACGGATAAAGGACGCGAGGAATTGGCGCGGGTGACAGGCATCACAGGGAATGGCAGCGCCGGAATCCGAATGCACTGGCTTCTGGCCGACGAGAACACAGTCGCGCACCTGGAGCGGGCGGGCTACGAATACGACTCCACATCCGGATACAACGAAACGATCGGATATCGTGCCGGCACGGGCCAAGTGTTCCGGCCGTTGGGCGCACGCAAGCTGGTTGAACTGCCGATGCACATTCAGGATGGAGCGTTGTTCTATCCGACCAGGTTAGACCTGCCAGAGCCGGAAGCGGCGGAACGATGTCAGGCGCTGTTCAATCACGCTACGCGCACGGGCGGCGTTGTTACGCTTTTGTGGCACGACCGGAGCCACGGTCCGGAACGTTTTTGGGGCGACTTTTACGTTCAACTGATTGACAAACTCAGATCTCTGCGCTGTTGGTTTGCAACGGCGACGGAGGTAGTGAACTGGTTTCAAAAGCGGCGCTCAGTGACATTTGAACGATCAGAAGGGCCGGGAGGTTTGCGTCTTAAATACAGTGGCGATCCGATTGAGCCGCCGCTGGTTGTGAGGGTGTACGCTCCAATCGGGGATCACGGCGCCGCACCGGGCGACGAATCCAAGGCGCCCGAATTTGTTGAAACCGTGTGGGCGGGTCAGTCCGTCCAACTGCTGGAACTGCAATCCCAATAACACATCGCCACCGCGCCTTACACTGGTAAGCATTGAAATGAAATCCGTTTGCATGATCGTTCAGATGGTTTACGATCTCGACGTACGGGTGCGCCGAAAGGCGGAAGCCCTGGTGGCGGCCGGCTATTCAGTCGATGTGTTATCGTTGCGCGATCGCGGGGGGAAGAAGAGCTATTCACTAAACGGAGTAAACGTCCGGACAATTTCTTTGGGTAAGCGACGAGGGTCGCTGGCCCGGTACCTGTTCGAGTACCTCGCATTTTTGATTTGGGCTACGGCTCAGCTCAGCTTTCGGATGCCGGGCCGACGGTATGCGATCGTTGACGTCAACACCCTGCCGGACTTCCTGATTTTTGCTGGAGTTCTGGCAAAACGAATGGGCGCCATCATGGTGCTGGACATGCACGAGATCACTCCCGAGTTCTACATGTCTAAATACGGCATAAGCGAGGACTCGCGCCTGATCAGGTTATTGAAGCTGATCGAGAAGATTTCTTTTCGCTACGCCGACCAAGTCATCACGATCACGAGACCAATCGAAGACCTTCTTGTCGATCGCGGACTAGACCGCTCGAAGTCCACAATTGTCATGAATGCAGCGGACCCGCGCCGGTTTGCGGAAGCAATTACAACTGGCACCGATCGCAACGTAGCGAGGCGGGACAAATTCGTGATGATGTATCATGGCACGCTTACGCCGATCTACGGATTGGATCTGGCGGTTGAAGCCTTTGCGCTGGTGCATGCGGAGATGCCAGGGGCAGAATTCTGGATCCTAGGGTCTGGAACCGAAGAGGCGAATCTAAAGGGCCTGATCGCCGCCCGAGGCTTAACTGACAAAGTGAAGCTGATCGGAACGGTTCCGGGATCAGAAATCCCCAACTGGCTGAGCCAATCCGACGTGGGCGTGCTTCCGATCCGCCGCGACGTGTTTCTCGAGTTTGCATTCCCAAACAAACTTCCGGAATTGATCCTGATGGGCAGGAGCGTCATTATCTCGAGGCTCAAAACAATTCGCCACTATTTCTCGGACGACGCTTTGGCGTATTTTGAGCCGAATGACCCCGCTGACTTGTCCCGCCAAATGCTGCGGCTGTACCGAAATCCTGAATTGCGAAGGCAACTGGCCGAGCGAGCGCGCGAGGAGAACGCGCCGATCTGCTGGGAAGTGATGAAGGGTCGCTATATCGGCTTAATGAACCGGCTGACCGGCGGAACAAACGACCAAGGTGCTGACGCCGAGGCGGCGACTCCAGCAACGGCTCTGGATCGATAGAGCCTTCTCGAGTAAAGACGTGCCAATATGATCGACGAGAAGACATTCCTTTCGGAAGCCGCAAGCGTTGGCCGGAAATTGCTGGCCTATTGTCGGGGAAACAACTGGGCGGGCTACGATCCGTACGACGCGCTCAACAGCACCACCTTTTCGCAATTCCCTGCTCTCCAATCCCGAATTCCGCGTTTGGTTCTCACGCAGCTGCTCAAGCGAAGCGTGGTGGATCTTCGTCCTTTGCTGAGCGTTCCTAAAACGGAGAATCCCAAAGGAACGGCTCTTTTCCTGTCTGCCATTTTGAAGGACCCAGGCCTCGGTACGCCGGACTCGCTTCAGCTTTCGCGTTTCTTCGTCGACCGGCTGGCGGCTTTACGATCGACCGATAACGCACACTGGTGCTGGGGGTACAGCTTCCCCTGGCAAACGCGCACTATCGTCGTTCCCCGCGGAACACCGAACCTGGTGTGCACCACGTTCGTCGCAAACGCTCTGCTGGATTTCTACGATCGACATCAAGACAGCCGCTGCCTCATGATGGCGCAAAGTGCGGCGGAATATATTTTGGACGAGCTTTTTTGGACGTCCGGTGATGACGTTGCGAGCTTCAGTTATCCGCTGCCTTCCAGCCACAGCCCGATTCATAACGCGAACTTTCTCGCGGCGGCCCTCCTGTGCCGGATCTACAAACACACGGGCCAGGAGAAGTTTGTGGAGCCGGCATTGCGAGTGGCGCGCTATTCCGTCGCCAAACAAGCCGCGGATGGCTCATGGCTATATGGCGACGCACCGACGAACGGATGGATCGATAATTTTCATACCGGCTACAATCTGAGCGGGCTGCGTTCGATTTCTGAGTATCTCGGGACGACGGAGTTCGACGAGCCTATCCGCCGGGGATTTGCCTTCTACCGTGCGCATTTCTTCCGTGAGGATGGAGTGGCCCGATATTTTCATGACCGGACCTACCCCATCGATATCCACTGCACGGCACAAAGTATCATCACCCTGCTCGAATTCAATTATCTCGATAGAAGCAACACGCAACTCGCTCACTCCGTGCTCCGGTGGGCTATCGATCACATGTGGGATGACCGTGGGTTCTTCTTCTATCGGATGTTGAGAACTTGTACAATCCGAACACCTTACATCCGCTGGTCCGAAGCTTGGATGCTTTTGGCCATCGCCACACTGCTAAACTCAGGTCTTTCCACAAATCCGACCGCATGCGAAGGCGCCCAAGCGGCGGCCCAATAGCGCGCGGAGTTATCAGGGAAATACCGGAGCCAAGCGTCGTAGCCGCTACAGATTTTCCAAGAATGCGGGAGTAAGTTCAAAAATCTGTTAACCCATTCCGGAGACTGCAGGCGGACATGACCCCAAGTCTCTATGAAACACGCACTGGGCGCTCCCGGGAGGAATGGTAGCAGAACTGCCTCAACAGGGACTTACAACGCCCGCGCGGTTATCAATGATCCGCAAATGAGCAATTGAAACATTCGCTGTCTATGAGAACAGAACGACTCGACACTTTGATCCTTGGGGCGGGGCCGTCCGGACTGGCGGCCGCGTACATCCTTGCAAAGGCCGGAAAGAAGCCCACCATCCTGGAAAAGGAGAAGGTGTCCGGCGGCCTGATGCGTTCCATTCCGCACGGTGAATTTATCGTGGATGTGGGACGAAAGGAGCTCTATAACCGGCTCGCGAAAGTAGACGAATTCTGGAGTGCGCTGCTCGGAAACGACTACCGGACATACGAGCATCGGGGCGGAATTCTCTACGACGGCTGTATCGTCGACATGTCTCGCAAGTACCTTGGCGTGCGGCGAGGAATGCCTTGGGGAATGTTTTTGGGGGCTGGGTTAGACCTGCTGTGGTGGCGTCTGAGACCGGGCCTCAAATCGCCGAACAATCTGGAAGAATACTGGTACAAGCAGCGTGGACGGCGACTTACTCAGATTGCCAATCAGGGGTTTCAAGAGAAGCTGGTTGGCAGAAAATGGGTAGATGTGCCCCTTCCTGAAAAGGTAAAGTCGAGTGGCGGCGAGAGTTTGCTGAACACCGTTAAGCAAGCCGTCGCTCGCGGGCTTTGGACGAGAGAAACGAACACTTACAAAAACGTCTGGCGGCACCCCGCTAAGGGCTCCGGGCAAATTTGTGAAGCCATGGAATGCGGAATTTTGAAATCCGGTGGCCGTGTCCAGCATGGTGCAAACATTGTGAGTATGGCCGCGTCAATCACGTCCGTCACGGCGGAGGTAGGCGGCGAAACCATCACCTATGAACCGACGACCGTGATATCGAGCGCGCCGGCCGAATTCTTACAGCGTTTCCTTTTGCCTGGCTACGGCGAAAAGCGGGGCGGGCAAAGGCCTTCGGGTCCGCGAAAACGAGTTGTGGTGCTCGCTTACCTGTTTCTCGATGAACCGCCGCGATTCCCGCACTTTTGGCTTCAGGTCACGTGTCGTAAAATGCGCGTTGGACGAATTGCAAACTACGCCGCGCTGAATTCGGACATGGTGCCGAAGGGCAAAACGGCGATCTGCTGCGAATACTACTGCTTTGGCGAGGATCCGCTGCTCGAGCTGGATGAGCGCAAGATGGGCGAGTTCGCGTTGGATGAATGTAGCCGGGCTGGGCTGGTCACCCGAGAGGCGTGCTTCGATACGCTCGTTTTGAAATTCCCTGGCGCAGACGCGTCGCAGAACCGGCACAATTGGTTTAGCCCAGAACGACAGCAACTTTTCCAGGCTCTGCGGCAGTTCCAAAATCTCTACTCAGTGAACCGCACGGACCTGGATATCGCAACACTGGCGGGCATCGAATCCGCGGAAGCAATACTATCAGGCGACCGCCAGGAATTTGACACGCACTTTTCCCCGGATGTGTTGGGGATTCGCAGTGAGGGAAAACCTTTTGAGTTCCGAAATCCCGTTGGTGTTGAAGTCTAGCTCGGTCCCCGGCGTCGATCCGAGGCTCACCGAGGCAATGTCCACGCTTCCCAGGTATGTCCTCATCACTCCGGCGCGAAATGAGGCCGAGTTTATCGAGCTGACACTGAAGTCTGTGGTTTCACAGACCCTGCAGCCGCTCCGATGGATAATCGTGAGCGATGGTTCGACAGATGGAACGGACGCGATTGTTGAGAAATATGCCGCGGAACACGAATGGATCGAGTTGGTTCAGATGCCACCCCGCAAAGAGCGGAACTTTGCCGGGAAGGTCCATGCGTTCGACGCCGGTTATGCTCGGGTGAAAGACCTGAATTTTGAGGTCATCGGAAACCTCGATGGCGATGTATCTTTTGGTGAGGATTATTTCGAATTCCTCATGGCCAAGTTTGCCGAAAACGAGCGGTTGGGTGTAGGTGGGACACCGTTTCGGGAGGGGTCTTCGACTTCTTCTCAATACGATTACCGCTTTACCAGCTCCGAGCATGTTTCCGGGCAATGCCAAATCTTCCGGCGCGAATGCTTCCAGGATATTGGTGGCTACATACCGAGAGAAATCGGTGGAATTGATCTCGTTGCCGTGACCACGGCGCGCATGAAGGGTTGGGAAACCCGCGCCTTTCTCGAAAAGACCTATTTCCACCACCGCCGAATGAGCAGCGAAGGCCGGAGTGCGTGGAAAGTGCCGCTGTATATGGGGCGGAAGGACTATGTGCTCGGAAGCAGCCCGCTCTGGGCGTTCTTCCAGTGTCTGTATCAAGGACTCCGCCGCACAACCCCGTTAAACGGAGCGCTCCGTCTAATGGGATTCATCTGGGGAATGACTAGTGAGCAGATCCAAGTTTCCCCTGAGTTCGTCCGATACAGAAGGAAAGAGCAGATGGGAAGATTGCGGAAGCTCATTGCGGGCAAACGAAAGTAAAATCGGCAGTAACCGCAAGCCGGGCCGGCCTTGGGCTGCCCCGATTGTGGGAAGCAAGATACAACTAAACGACGAAAGTAGACACATGCATCTGGCACAACGCTCGTTCACGATCATGCGAGGGATTCTGAAACGATACGGTCCTTCGAAAACAAAGAAGCGTCTTTGGGACGAGGAGTTCTCAGGCGGTCACTGGAACTTCATTGACGATACAGCGAATGACTGCGTCTACCCGTATCTCTCCAAGTACGCCCGACAGGGGGCTATATTAGATCTGGGATGCGGGCCGGGAAATACAGCGAACGAGCTCGACGCGGCTGTCTACGCGAAATATATTGGCGTGGATATCTCGGAGGCGGCTCTAGTGAAAGGGCGCCGGCGAACTGAGGAAAACGGTCGGACTGCAAAAAACTCTTTCTTTCAGGGCGATTTCATCAACTTCGAGCCAGCGCAGAAATTCGACCTGATTCTTTTCCGCGAATCCATGTATCATGTGCCGCTCAGCAAAGTGAAGCCCATGCTCGCGCGGTATTCCCGCTTCCTGAATCCCAACGGAGTGTTCGTCGTCCGCATGGTTACGGCGAATGACAGCGGAAAAGACAAAACCCGGCTTACCTCAATGATCGACGTCATCGAAGCAGAATATCGCGTGCTGGAACACAATCAGCATGGGAAATCGGCTGCGACTGTCATCGTGTTTCAACCGGCTGATAACCTGCGGAAATGACTTCGATTGGAGTGCTACTGTAGAATACGTGTTGTGATGTCGTATTGCGGAGAGGTCGCCGTTGGCTAAGGCAGCGGTCAGCTTGCTGGCCGCGGTGGGTAACACCACCCGGAGGTTCAAATCCTTCCCCTCTCCGCCAAAGTAAAATCAATGGCCAAAGGACCACAAAGCAAAATGCAATTGTGTGGTAAAGAAATTAGAATTACAGGAAGATTGCTGCGCATTGCGCGCCTTGACGCCGATAAGTATCACTTCGTCGAGGACCCGCATAGTTTGCTCGCAGCCCTAACAAGATCTGGTGTTCGCGCAGACCTTTTCACCTTCATCCAGCGCTTGCCTGAAACGAAGCCCAAATATGAGTTTCCTATGGAATGGGACAACTTTGCTGCTTTACCTATTTCCACCTTCGAAAACTGGTGGACAAAGCAAATCGGCTTCAAAGCGCGAAACAAAGCCAAACAGGCGGAG
>Ga0335081_10016068_pt1 | contig 12109 bp, 11 predicted proteins | sample Lox_Sample_35_FD_206713 | JGI IMG/M metagenome (GOLD analysis project Ga0335081, IMG submission 206713) | Soil microbial communities from Loxahatchee National Wildlife Refuge, Florida, United States - Lox_Sample_3.5 | ecosystem: Environmental > Terrestrial > Soil > Wetlands | place: USA... | reverse complement strand
CACGGTCATGGCACGCGTCACCCGCTTGACCCTCAGCGTCTCCTCCACCACTTGCTGGAAACCCAGCTTCTCCAACATGGTGGCCACCGTTGGGGCTCATGATGCTGTAGCTGCTCCCATACACGCTGCACGGGTTGTTTATGGATGTTGGTGCGTACCGGCTGCCGTACACCCCGTAGGGATTCGAGACCGACTCCGGATCATACTGGTTGGCGGAGAGTCTCCCCAGGTAGGTCCCGTCCGTCGCGTAGAGCCGCGGACCACTGACCGTGTAGGGATTGGTCGCGCTCAAAGGGCTGTAAGGGCTGCCGTAGGGGCTGTAGCGATTGTTGATGCTGTCTGGTGAGTACGGACTACCGTAACGCCCGTACCGGTTGGTCGTGGAGTCAGGCGAATAGGGGTTCGCGCTGAGCCGTCCAAGGTAGAGCTGCTGCTGCCCGACCGCTGGCAGCGCGAACGCGAGAAATACGAATGAGCCGAATAGCTGTCTCATGGTGTCTTCTCCTTTGTTGGTTTCGTGAGGCCGGATAATTCTTCTTCCCGCCTCCAATCAATTACGCGACGTTCGAGGGGAACCGGGGTCACTCCACCCGCAGAGCAACCGGACAGATTGGGCTAGCCTGTCAAGCGGGCGGTGGAGTATAAATGTTGCAGTCGGAAACGGAGGCGAGGGGTGTCTTCTCCTGGCGATGTAACCCGGCTGCTTCAACAGATACAGGCGGGAAATCAGGGTGCCGAATCGGAATTGATCCCGCTTGTTTACGATGAGCTGCGCCGTCTGGCGGCTCACTTCATGCGGCAGGAGCGCCCGGACCATACATTGCAAGCGACTGCACTGGTGCATGAAGCCTACCTGCGCTTGGTGAACCAGCGGGAAGTGAATTGGCAAAACAAGGCACAGTTTTTCGCGCTCGCCGGTAAACTGATGCGGCGCGTGCTCGTGGACTACGCGCGTGCGCGCGGCCGTAGCAAGCGCGGAGGGTCAGACCAGAAGGTTTGCTTAGACGAACTCCCCGACCTACCGGCAGAGGGACTTGGGGAGGTAAATGTAACAAACCTTGTGGAGCTTATAGAGGTTGATAGAGCCCTCAGCCGGCTCGCCAAGGAACGCCCAAGGCAAAGCCAGGTAGTGGAGCTGCGGTTCTTTGGAGGCCTTCCGGTCGAGGAGATCGCTGAAGTCTTGAACATTTCGCCGAAGACGGTCAAGCGCGACTGGAATGTGGCCCGCGCCTGGCTCCATCGCGAGATTCGAAAAGAGAAAGACAAATGACGCCGGAAGAGACCGAACGCGTGTCCGAGCTGTTTGAGGCAGCGCTGGAGCGGGACCCAACCGAGCGTGAAGCTTTCTTGGAGGAGGCTTGCGACGATGAAGAGGTTCGGGCCGAGGTTGAATCGCTGCTGGAAGAGCACGAGCGGGCAGGAAACTTCGTGCGAGGCCCCGCGCTCGGCGATCTCTGGCCTTCAGCGTCCCGCGAATCCCTAGCGTCTGCGATAGGCGACGTTGCTCTTCGCAAAATCAGCGAACGATACGATATTCTCGCCGAAATCAGTCGCGGGGGGATGGGCGTTGTTTGCCGAGCCCGCGACCGGGAAACCGGGGAATTGGTAGCTCTAAAGATCCTCAAGTCGGAAATCGCCGGCGAGTCGGAGGTGATGGAACGATTCAAGCGAGAGCTCTTGCTGGCCCGTAAGATTACGCACAAAAATGTCTGCCGCGTGCATGACTGGCACCGCTTTGATAGCACAGTCGTGATCGCAATGGAACATATTGATGGCGAGAGCTTGCGAGCCATCCTCGATCACACAAGTGGGGTGCAGTTAAGGCGAGCGCTAGAGTGGGGAAGGCAGATTTGCGAGGCGCTGGAGGAAGCCCACGCTCAGGGTGTCATCCATCGGGACCTGAAGCCCGGGAACGTCCTTATCGACCGGGACGGTCAAGTCAGAGTGATCGATTTCGGCATAGCCCGCTCGATGCAGGCTGACCGCACCGGAACAGCCGCGCGGATAGGGACCCCGGCCTATATGAGCCCCGAGCAAGCACAGGGCAAGCCGGCGGACGCCCGGAGCGACATTTACGCACTCGGGCTCGTGATGTATGAGATGTTCACCGGCAGGCGAGCTTTCCAAGGCGACGATCCGATCGTGCTTTTGTCCAAGCAGGTCAACGAAGTCCCCCCATCGCCTCGTGACTGTCGAGCCTTACCTCCCTGATTTTGTTTGTCGCGCTATAACGGGTTGTCTGGCAAAGGAGCCCGACCAGCGCTTCCGGTCGGCACGTGAAGTGCGTGCGGCCCTGTCGAACGGTGCTGTTCAGCATCCACGCAGGAGGAAGTGGCTACCCTCTTTCCTGAGCATCGCTCTGCCTTTCACCGCCGCAGCCGCGGCGCTGTTCTTCTTGGGCAGATGGGTTGCGACACCGGCGTTGCCTTCATACCATCGGGTCACGTTTCGCCGTGGCATGATAACATCGGCGAGGTTTCACCCGGACGGGACAATCGTCTACAGCGCGACCTGGGAAGGCGCGACTCCCCGGTTGTTCCAGACACGTCCGGAGAACCCGGGGACTGGCGCGGTCGACGTTGGGCCGGTCCGGGAGCCCCGTGTGATGTCGATCTCTGCCACAGGAAACATGCTGCTAATCGACAAGAACTCTACGCTCGTGGAGAAGCCCTTTATTGAGGGTGGGCCCCACGAGGTCCGTCGCGATGTTGAATGGGCCGAATGGGCGCCGGACGGAACCGGCTGTGCGTTGGTTTACGACGATAACGGAAGCGACCGGTTAGACCTGTTTCCTGTTTGCGCCGACGCGGGAGGCGGACCAGGAAAGCGACTCTACGAGACAATAGGTCAAATAGGTGACGTTCGCTTTTCCCCAAAAGGCGATCGCATTGCTTTCTTGGAACACCCAATCCAAGGTGATGATCGCGGGTGGGTGGCGGTCGTGGACCGGAACGCGAATAAGCGGACGTGGTCCAGAGAGTATCTGAACGTCCACGGCCTCGCGTGGTCGCCGCGAAGCGACGAGGTTTACTTCACCGGCGCCCCGATGGGACACGCTCGGGCTCTTTATGGCGTAACGGCCCCGGGCAAGGAACGGTTAGTATTGAAGGTGCCCGGCACGTTTTGGCTATATGACGTCTCGGCCGGGAGCCGCTTTCTCCTGGAGGTGGCCAGCGAGCGGGGGCTAATTGAGGCGGTGCTTCCAGGCGACGCGAGAGAGCGGGATCTATCCTGGCTGGATTACTCAAGCGCTGCCGACCTCTCGCAAGATGGAAAGGTCCTGCTTTTCGATGAGGAGGGAGAAGGAGGGCTTGCTAAACACGCTGTCTATCTCCGTAGGGGGGTAAGTGCTCCGCCCGAGCGCCTAGGTGATGGGGTGGCGGCTGCACTCTCACCTGATGGGGAGTGGGCACTCTCGATCATTGATATCCCTCCGAGGAAACTGGTGCTCCTATCCACATCTGGCCGAGGGTCGAAAGACCTCCCGACCGGGCCGATTGAGACGTTTTATTCGGCTCAGTTTTTCCCGGATGGGAAGCGAATCCTCGTAAGCGGCAGTGAGCCGGAGCATGGTCTCCGTTGTTATGTCCAGGACTTGCCAGGCGGGCTTCCTCTGGCGAAGACCACAGAAGGCACGTACACTTGTCTCATCTCGCCCGACGCCAAGTTGATCCTCGCTGAGCGCAACAAGCAGAAGGCGTCATTTTACCAGGTAGCTGACGGTAAGCCCGTTGCTATCCCTGGCGTCCAACGTGATGATCAGGTCATTCGATTTGACGAGGAGGGCAACCATCTTTACGTGTACGACGAAAGCGAGTCGGACACGAAGGTCTACCGCGTCGACCTCGCGACAGGTGCGAGAGAACTGTGGAAGCAGATAAAGCTGCCTGATCCCATCACGGACAGCCTTACACCCGCCGGCGTGCTGCTGACACCCGACGGCACTTCGTATGTGTGCAGCTATCAGCGCGTCATTTCAGACTTATATCTGGTAGACGGCCTTCGGTGAGGCGGGGCGCGCCCGATTTAGCGCAAGAACCGCGGGTCAGGTTGTGGTCCCCGCGGCTTCCCGGTGCCTTCTCCGAACCGAGGCCGCAGCGCCTTTCCGCTCCGTCGCGGCGAGCAGATGCGTTAGCCCCACCGTTCTATTGGGAAGCACAGCGTGCAGCTCAAGCCTCCCGCCGAGAGCCTCAATGTAGTTGGCGATGCTTTCGAGCAGAAGGTTCGGCCGGGCGTTCGAGCCGGGAGATGGCGGCCTGGGTCACTTTCAGTTTTTTCGCCTTCTCTTCCTGGCTCACCTGAAGCGTCTCGCGCAACTCGGCAAGTTCCATTTCCGCCAAGTCGCGCATCGCCAGCCGACGCGCTTGCTCCTGCTGGTCCTTGGTCATCGTCTCGTTCTTTATCTGTGCCCACGTTTTGCGCACCAGCCCAACTCTCCTTCTTAAGAGGCCCTCGGGTTCGTCTGCCGCGACTGCTACGCTAGGCCGATGAGTCGGTTGTATTCCGCGTGCGGCCCGACCCAAAACCACACGATTTCGTTTTCGCGCTGCACCGCGAGAGCCCGGTAGTGCAGACCCACTCGCACGGACCAGAAGCGGCCAGTCCTCTTGAAATGCAGGGAAGGATGGCGCGGATTTTGGCGTAACAATTGATAAGACTCGTCAGCTAGTCGCTGGACCTCTTGCGGAAGTTGCCGGTAGCAGCGCCAGAATCTCGGGTTAGCCCGGTGCCTCATCGATCGGTGCAGCGGCCTTCGTGCAGATCATTCAGCGCCTCATCAGCTAACGCATCGAGCCGACCCGCAGCAATGTCTCCTTCAATCTGACGGTCCCAGGCCGCAGCCTCCAGTTCGTCGAACCACGCCCGAAATGCAGCCAGCTCTTCCGAAGAGAGGTGGCGAACAGCATCTTCGATTTCTTCCAGCGTGCCCATGATCCCGAGCTTACTCCATCTGACAGGCCAGCGCAAGCCGAGGCAACGGCTGGAACGGCTGGTATGGGTGTTACAGCGCCGTGTTCTTGTTTCCGGTCGTCAGTCAGGCAGTAGAAAATAGTAGTTGACAGATGGATTATCCAGCACTAAAATAACACCGTCGCGTCCCAGCGGATTACGCTGCAAGGTCTTGTGATTGCGGAAGGACGCATCGGACCAGAAGAAGAAGCAAGTCGGAGGCTATGTCTTGGTCGAAGCCATCGAGCCCGCTGAAAATCGCCGCCAATCCGCGCAATGCGCTGAAGACGACCGGACGAAAAACGGCGGCGGAGAAGCGCCGGGTGGCGCTCCGCCATTGACGAGCGCTGATTGCCGCTTAACGATAGCTGGGAAGAGGGGCTGGGGACCAGGGACCAGCCTATGGGCTTCGGACTCGGAACTAGCTGAAGAAACGAGGAATGATGAACGATGAACTAAAAGAATCTGACATCGAATTTCGAGCTCCGAATTTCGGACTTTTCGAGTTGGGGGAAAAAAATGGCCCAAACCCAGCCAAACCCAAAGGACCTAAGACATTTTATATCAATCGGTTGGTTGAAAAATGGCAGAAACAAACCCAAAAGGTCTATTGCCCATGCAATCAACTACTTACGGTCACTGTAGCGCCTTTTTCGAGAAATTTGGAAGGAATGCAACCCGCCCCATCACAAGAACGAATGAGGCAGCGGCGAAGTGGCGAGCACCGAACGAACAAGTTTCAGGGGAACGTCTGAGGGCTGAGAACTAAAGGCTCAGCGCTTTTGAAAAACGAAGCCACGGATTTATATGAAAACAAAGGATCGGCTCTTGCGAGAATCAGGAACGAAGCCACGGTGGGGGAAGTCATCAGTTTTCAGCTATCAGTTTTCAGAGGCCCGGTTCGCTCAAGCTCGACGCTCGGCATTTCGAGTCTCTTGACGGTTGCCCCGTCCCAAGGGCAAAAAAAAGGGGTGATGCATAGTCAAAATGAAGGTACAACCCACGATGTTGATGAAAACAAAGGACACAAAAAATGGAATGTTGGTACAACCCGCGATGTTGATGATAATAAATCACTTATTTTTACTATCCCACGATGTATATGAAAAATAAGGTTGTTAGCTGGCTATGATAAACTGTAACAGAGTGCTCCGGTGGCCGACAGGCTCCAGCCACCGCCTCCCGATCCCTTCATCCTCCGCACTGAGGGCTGAGAACTGGAAGCTGAGAGCTTTTTGAAAAACGAAGCCACGGATTTGTATGAAAACAAAGGATCGGCTCTTGCGAAAATCGGGAACGAAGCCACGGGTTCAGTAGCCAGTCCTCAGATATCACTTGCCCGCACTGGCATTCCGCTCCCGATCACCGTGGTGGCCCCCGATTTTCTTGCCGGTCGTGGCGCACGACTGAGGGCGATCCTGGTGTATCCTGATGGCCCTACGGCAATCGAGCCGGAGATTACGACGCCACGATTCGGGGGGAGACCAGTATGAAGCTGCAACGCAAGGCCAGGCTTGGTACCATCGTTTTCGTTGCTGCCGCGTTGTCGCTCGGTCTACCCCTCACAGGTGCCGAGGCGCAGACGCCTCCCCAATCGCTCGACGGGCAATGGCTCTCGAACGGCGATGGTCACTTCTTCGAGTTCCAAGGAGAGAGTGCGCGGGACTACGAGATCACGACCCTGAGTTGCATAGCCGTGGGCACCGTTACCCGCAAGACAGCCCCCGGCCCGGCCAACGAAACAGTGTACGCCGGAGACGAGGACATGTTCCGAATCCTTCCGGCCACGTCGGCGGACACGCGGTGGTTGTGTCTTCTGTGATTGGTCTACAACAGCCGAGCAGGAATACCACGAAGAGAGTACACTCCACCGTCAGACTGTGGAGCCTTGCGAATATATCGGGTTTCATTGGATGGGATTCTTAGAGACTTCTTCTAGTAGTAGTGGCTGTGGATCGAAGCCGACCAACTCCGACTCAACTCACCGACACCCTAAACAGTCGCATACGACCGACCGCACTGTCAAGGTCCAGTAAGGGCTAAATCTGTATCGCTGAATTGAGCTTTCTCAACGGGATTTCTCCATCTCGACTCGTTCAAATACTTGTGAAGTCCCGATTAGCGTTCTCTTCGTGCGATTCGGCCAATTGCGCCGACTCGAAAAAATCCGCAGCGCCGTTTGAAGCGCCGCTGACACTCACCTGAACTGGTGAGGAAACGCCCGTAAGATTTGGCGCTGGACGGCTGAATCCGAGGCTATGAGGACGCGTGTGTGGTGTTGGCAACTGCGAAGGCGCGGGGCCTCGGAGGCGCAGAGGGCGCGGCTACGCAAATACCTGCCATCGCTCGTGCTCGGGAGACGTTCGGCAGGAGCTGCGGGTGACCTAAGTCACAGACATCCTAACGAGTGATTGGCCATGATACACATCGGTGCTCACAACAGGGAGTACCTGTGCGACCATGAGGTTATGGAAGGACTCCTGATTTTCGTTCTCTTTTTGGTGGCCTGGTTCGGGGTGCTGCCGCGCATCCCCGGAGTGTCTCGCTTCACCTGAGCGCCACGTCCTGCTTCCCCGGAGGGGAAGCCCGAGCAAGGAAGCTGCGACATTAAGCCCAAGGAGTAAATCGATCTCTTATGCCCCTATTTGAGTACGCCTGTCCCAATTGCGGGCACGTTTTTGAGAAACTCGTGTTGAGGCGGACTCGGAACCGCCCGAGTGCCCTAGGTGCGGATGGAATCAGGTCGAGCAGATTTACTCGGCATTCGCCACGGCCAGCGGCAGCCGGAAGTCAGCGGGCGCAGTGTGTGCGCCTTCCGGCGTCGGCTGACGGCTGTGATTCCATGGAGCAGGCTGCTCCCTCATTCAAGAAGGCTCTCATCTTCAGCGTCTCGCCCTCGCTCGAACACCCGTGAAAGCGGGTGGCGCAGCGGGCACACCAGCGCCAATTGACGAAGCCGGGCAAACTGCTCCGACGGCTCGCTGCCCTTCTTGAAATCTCTCGGTTTCACCCGTCGCGCTTTCCTCGCTCTTTGCCATCCTTCCACGTTGCCATGACCAACTTGTCGATCCGATCCTGCCGCGACTTCACCCACTGGTTGTAGTACTTGTCCGTGATCCCCACGTTCGAGTGGCCGAGCAGCCTGCTGACCTCTTCGAGCGGCACGTCGGCCTTCAGCCTCTCGACCGCCGCCGTATCCCGCAACTGATGCGGATGGCCTTCCGGCATGCCAGCCTCGTGGAAGAGTTCCCGCAGGTCGTGCTGCCAATTGGTCACTGCTGACTCAGGCTTCCCGGTGCCGGTGTTCCAGAAGATGTAGTTCGGGTTGCCGTCCGCAACTTCCTTCAACTCCTGGGCTAGGTCGGGCTGGATGGGCACAGCGACGTGAGCGCCGGTCTTCTGGCGGTGGGTTACTACCCTGGTGATTTTCTTCGCCGCGTCATAGACGATTTTGTCCCTGGTCAGCACGACAGTGTCACGGATGGCGAGGCCCGTGTACCTCATGCATCGTACGAACGCACGTACCTTCGCTGCTTTGATCGGGTCGGGGAAGACCTCGGGAATCTTGGCCAGCAGGGCCTCGTATTGCTCGGGCTCCAGCGGCAGCGTGGGCGGCTCTTCGCCCTTGATCGGCTTGATTGCCACGGTCGGGTTCTTCGCTATCCAGCCGAGGTCGCAGGCGCAGCGGAAGAGAGCCTTCAATCGTGCCCGCACCTGCCTACGGGTCATAATTGACGGATAGTCTTCCTCCTAGCCGGAAGCAAAATCGACAAGGTCTTCCGGCTTGACCTGCACCAGCAGGACGCAGCCGCGCACCTCGCACAAGCGCAGGAATTCTTCTAGTTCCCGCTGGTATTTCTTCATCGCCGCCGAACCGACGCCTTCCGTCTTTTTGCTCTTGATGGAGGTATCGACGGCGCTTCCCACCGACATCGCTTCGCTTAGTTCAGGCCTGCCCGCTCTCTCGAACGAATCCTCCATCTCCCGCTGCGCCCGCTCAGCGCCCGCCCAAGTTTTCTGGTGCGTTGCCTTGAAGTGCTGCTTCACGTCGTGCGTCCATCGAAGGTGTTTCCAGCAGGAACACTTCTTGCTGAACGGCTCGTCGGCTTGGGGGCAACCTTCGCTGTGCCGCACGAAGATCGTAATCACCGGTACTCGATTCATCTTTCGCTCCAGACCCATGCGGCCACACCCCAGCGAGAGTGTCAAGGCAAAATTAAGACATTTTTTAGGGTTACATGCTAACGTGTTGATTTAATTGAGAACAAAGATGGAGGCGCGGGTGAGAATCGAACTCACGCATAAAGGTTTTGCAGACCTCTCCCTTACCACTTGGGTACCGCGCCGCAAAGGATGGGTATGAAAACTGGAGCGGGAAACGGGATTCGAACCCGCGACTTCGACCTTGGCAAGGTCGCACTCTACCACTGAGTTATTCCCGCTCGCACCGAGGACGGCTCCCCCGCCCTCACTAACACTCCAGATTATAGGAAGCGTTCAACGGCTTTGTCAAGATGCTCAGAGCGTCTTCACAAGTGGCGAGCGATTAGGGGCAGGTGGCTGGCAAGCGAGCCCTGCCTTCTCCTCCTAGTCGCTCGTCATGGGTCACCAGCCACTGGGCTTCAAGGTTTGGCTCCCGCGATCAAAGCCAGCTCAAGCCACTTCCAGTAGCAGTCTACATCGACGAACCCAACGTCAGCCAACCAGCGGATCTGCGTCTGGACGTCCACCAACCGGATTCGAGGGCCGGAGGCGATCGGCTGCGTGCCGGTCTTCTGCAGGTAAAGCTCGTGCAGCACGAACGAAGGCGATGCGACGTGGCAGAGGTTGGCGAAAATTCCCCCCGGCGTGAGCCGCTCGTACACCTCTTGATCGAGTTCCTGCTGCCGTTCGCGTTCGAGCCCATGAAGTGCGAGGCCGCAGACCACGGCGTCAAACCGCCCGAGGTCGGGCAGGTCGCAATCCAGGTCATGAGACACGATGGTAACCGAGGGAATCTCCAAAAGGTTCTTCCGCAGTTGATCGACGACCGGCGGCGGGAAGCCGATGGCAACGAACTCAGCCCGAGGCCGGTCGATCTGAAGCAGCCGTACGAGGCGTCCGTCACCACCACTCAGGTCGAGCACGCGATGCACGCTGGTTGGCACCAACTCCAACAGCACGCCCTCGCCGTCGGCCCGGCGCGGATGAGAGTCAGCCTGCCGCAACGAGTCCAGGGCGCCCTGGGTGCTCGACCAGAAGTTGGTTTTGACACTGCTTCCCATGTTGACTTAATTCAGCCATCAGGCGATCAGCTATCAGCAAGTCAGCCGAACTTTTCTGCTGATAGCTGATCGCTGAGGGCTGACAGCTTAGACCGGGAACTAAGAACCGAACTACAGCGCTCGTGCCACCTGCACCAGATTGCAGTGAAACGTCGACCCACCCCCCAGGTCGGTAAGGCGATTCGATACCAGCCGATTGACTCCGTGTCCTCCCGGCATGTGTTTGGGCCACCAGGTGGACTCGGCCACCACCACGCCCTCGCGGGCATCGTCGGTGACTTCGGCGTGGAGTTGACACTCCCCACGGTCGTTGAACACGCGCACGAGATCGCCGGCGGAAATACCGCGACGGCGCGCGTCCGCCGGATTGATCTTTATAGCGGGTTTGCCCGCGCTACGCCGCTGCTCCTCCACCGGGCCGAAAGTGCTGTTAAGAAAATGGACCGAAGGCGGCACCAGCAACTGTAAGGGGAACTTCTCGTGCAGCGCGTGATTCTCCGGGCTCTCGGAGCAGGGAAGGTAACCGGGCAGCGGGTCGAAGCCTAGCCTGGCCATCCGTTCGGAATAAAACTCCAGCTTGCCCGAGGGAGTATAAAAGCCGTTGGCGAAGGGGTCGGAATCCACGGCGACATTGACACGTTGGGTCTCGCCCGCGCGGAGCTTCTCCACATCGATCGGGGCCATGAATGGGGAAGGCGTGTCGAGCGCCTGGCGCATGAGCTCCGCTTCCGTGTCGTCGAAGCACGGGTCGGTGAATCCGCAACGGCGCGCCAGCAGGCGGAACACTTCAAGATTGGGTTTGGCTTCGCCCAGCGGTGCGATCACGGGCCTCCCCACTTGCAGGTAGTAATGGCCGTAGCTCTTATAGAGGTCTTCGTATTCGAGAAACGTGGGCGCGGGTAGGACGATGTCCGCGAAGTCGACCGTATCCGTGTGCACCTGCTCGTGGACCACCGTGAACAGGTCCTCGCGGCGCAGGCCTGCATGCACGCGCACCTGATCGGGAGCGACCACCGCGGGGTTGCAGTTGTAAACGTAGAGCGCCTTGACGGGCGGTTTCTTTTCCTCCAGCAGCACCTCACCCAGCTTTACCATGTTGATCTCGCGCGTGGCGGGCTGGAACCGATCGGCGCCGGTGACCCGATTGTAGTTGAACGCGAAAGCCTCCGCCGTTTCGTGATGGGCCCCGCCGCCGGGCTTGCGGAAAGCGCCCACCAGACCCGGCAGGCAGGCGATGGTGCGCATCGCCATGCCGCCGTTATCGTGTCGCGTCAAGGCGAAACCAACCCGCAGGAAAGGCGCACGCGCCTGGCCGTAGCCGCGGGCCAGGTTGACGATCTGCTCCGCGGGCACGCCCGTGATTTGGCTGACTCGATCAACGGGATAGTCGTGGAGCACGCGCTCGCGCAGGGCCTCGAAACCCAGCGTGAATTTCCCGAGGTAATCGTGGTCGACCAGGTCCTCAGCCATGAGCACGTGCATCAAGCCCAGCGCCAAGGCGGTATCCGTACCCGGCCGCAGCATGATCTGCTCGTCGGCCAAGTGCGAGCTGCGATTGCGGTAGGGGTCCACTTGCACCACGCGAGCGCCGCGCTTCTTCGCCGCCTTTACCAGGGGAACGAAGTGAACGTTGGTGGCGGCAATATTCATGCCCCAAATCAGAAGGAAGTCGGAGTGCGCCGCCTGGGTGAGGTCGGTGGATATGGCCTTGCCAATGGTCATGTCCCAGCCGGCCATCGCCGCCGGATCGCAGATGGTGCGCAGGAGGCGGCTGGCGCCGAGGCGGTAGAAGAATCGGTGGCCGCTCAGCCGCTGCACGATGCCCAGCGAGCCGCCGTAGGAGTAAGGCAGGATGGCCTCGCCGCCATACTCGGCGCGAATCGCCAGAAAGCGCT
>Ga0335081_10016067_pt1 | contig 12109 bp, 5 predicted proteins | sample Lox_Sample_35_FD_206713 | JGI IMG/M metagenome (GOLD analysis project Ga0335081, IMG submission 206713) | Soil microbial communities from Loxahatchee National Wildlife Refuge, Florida, United States - Lox_Sample_3.5 | ecosystem: Environmental > Terrestrial > Soil > Wetlands | place: USA: Florida... | reverse complement strand
GCCATGGAATTCCTCGATGGCCTGACGCTGAAGCACCTCATCGCCGGCCGCTCCCTCGAGACTGATCAGGTTCTTTCTTTAGGCATCCAGATTGCTGACGCGCTCGATGCCGCCCACGCTGAAGGCATCATTCACCGCGACATCAAACCCGCGAACATCTTTGTCACCCGCCGAAGCCGTGTCAAGATTCTCGACTTCGGTCTCGCCAAAGTGACCGGAAGAACCGCAGAAAACGCCGAAACTCTGGTCGCCGATTCCAGCGCCCAGCACCTCACCAGCCCCGGAGCCATGCTGGGCACGGTGGCTTACATGTCGCCCGAGCAGGTCCGCGGTAAGCAACTCGACAGCCGCACCGATCTGTTTTCGTTCGGCGCCGTACTCTATGAAATGGCGACCGGCAAATCACCGTTCGAAGGAGCCACCTCGGGGGAAATTTGCGGCGCTATTCTGCACCAGGCGGTTCGTCCTGTGTCGCAGGTCAATCCCGAAGTCCCCTCGCAGCTGGAAGCGATCATCCACAAGGCGCTGGAGAAAGACCGTCAACTCCGCTACCAGCATGCCTCCGAGATGCGTGCCGACCTGTCGCGCCTGTCGCGCGATTCCAGCTCCGACCGCGGGCTCGACGATTCGGGCAGACTCAGGAGGGAGGCGCCTCCCGCCGCCAGCTCAACGAAGACCTGGGTGGTGGCAGGCTGCGCCATAGTCGCACTGTTGGTCGCCGGACTTGTTCTGTGGCGCGTGCTGCGGCGGCCTGTGTCCTCGCCGGGTGGTCCGGCGGCACAAACCGCGGTTGCGGTATTGCCGTTCCAAAATGCCGGCTCCGACAAGGACATTGACTATCTCCGTCTGGCGTTGCCGGATGAAATCGCCACCACGCTGAGTCGCATCAAGACCTTTTCTGTTCGGCCGTTCGCCACGACCAGCAGATACAACGGCCCGAATGTGGATCTGCAGCAGGCCGGCCATGCGATGGGCGTCAGCTCCATCGTTACCGGTCACTACCTTTCCGCGGCCGGTCATCTGGAAATCACTCTCGAAGCCGTGGACGTTCCTACAAACCGGACTGTGTGGCGCGACCAGGTACAGGTGGCTTCCGCCGACGGCCTCGCCATGCGCGAGCAGGTAACGTCGGCGGTTCGCCAGGGACTCGTGCCTGCGATCGGCGGGGTTTCCATGGCCGACGAGGCGGAATCCCGCCCCAGGAACGAAGAGGCCTACGAGCTATACCTGCGTAGTGTTGCTATCTCCGACGATCCGCCCCCTAACAGGCAGGCTATCGCAATGCTGGAGCGGGTCGTTGCTCTCGATCCAACTTACGGGCAGGCGTGGAGTGCTCTGGGGCATCGCTACTACTACGATGCCCAATATGGCAGCGGCGGCGAAGCGATGTACAAGCGTTCGTATTCGGCGTACGAACGCGCGCTGACGCTCGATCCCAACCTGATTGATGCTGCCTCACAGCTGGTCACCACGCGCGCCGAGCGCGGCGAGCTCGTCGACTCCTACGGCGAAGCCTTGGCCCTGGTCAACCGCTTCCCCAACAGCTCCCAGTCGCACTTCGCCCTCAGCTATGCCTTGCGGTATGCCGGCCTGCTGGACGAGGCCAGTCGCGAGTGCGACAAGGCCCTGGCCCTGGATTCCAGCGATAGCTCGCTTCGTTCCTGCTTCTGGCCATTCGTCTGGTTAGGCCAATATCAACGGGGGATCAGGTTCCTGCAGCTCGATCAGGGCTCGGCGTGGGTGGCCAGAGTTACTCCTATAGTGCTTCTGGACGAGGGAAAACAGTCGGAGGCCCGGGAAGCTGCGAAGAACATGCCGCCAGGCCCCAGGTTTATGAGTGACCTCCTGCAAGCATGCCTGAATCCGGGACAAGGCAATTCGCCGGAAGCCATTGCCGGCACCCTGGAAGCCGAGCTCCAGGCGCAGCCGGATCCGGAACGCCGTTATATCGACGGCGCACTGTTGGCATACTGTGGCCAGAAAGACGCGGCCATGCGCGCTCTCACCAGCGCGGTGGAGGGAAATTACTGCGCCTATCAGACACTGCAGCACGATCCCCTGCTGGTGAAGCTGCGTGAGAGTCCCGGATATCCCCAATTGCTCTCTGCCGCAAAATCCTGCCAGGATGACTTTCTCTCCAAGCGCGGCCAGAGTCGGCCCTGAAAAGCTTCAGTGCGAGTGTTAGCAATACATCTGTCGGAGGATGACGCGCAAACCGGAATTCAGCGGGCCGTAGATTCAGTTTCTTATTTGCCGATGTGAAGGGTCGCAATAGTGGAAGGCCGTGCGTCGTCCGCTTCCGGCCCCGAGGTGTCGTGAGTTCCGGGGCCGCATCGAACGATACGCAGGGCCAAGGCCATAAGCTTCTCGCCGCCGGAACCGTGAAGGCAAGCGCCGATGTGCGCCATGGCCAGCGCTGTGCTTACCGTACGGCCCGCGCCTCGCCGGAACGAAAGCCGCAACATTTCAAACTGAGACACGACCCGGCAGTCGTCGGTAACCAGTTGCCCGTTGTCAGTCGGGTGGGGCGCGCGGGATGAATGGTCAACATTCTGCTCCCCGCCCATCGCCAATAAAAGCCATCACCGCGCCCCCCCCACAGCCGTCACATCCTCGCTTGACCCCGACATTTACAATGCCTGCGGCTGCCAATTTGACCCACGCCCCATCAGGCGCAGGACCGGGCGCCTGCCGGGGAGCCGGATCCCGGAGGCTGTATCCATGGCCGGAACCGCAACCAGAAACACCCCCACCGCCAACGCAAGCGCAACCGCACCTGAGCTCGAAGCCAAAAGCCTGCCCGCGAATGCCTATCAGCCGCTGAAAGAGGGCGAACTGTACGTGCCGCTGGTGCCCGCCACCATCGGCGCGCCGGAAGTCACCTGGCGTGCGGTGCTGTGGGGCACGTTGCTCTGCATCATCTTCAGCGTGGCTTCGGCCTATTCGGCCCTGAAGGTCGGGCAGGGAATGGAGGCGGCGATTCCCATCTCCATCCTCGCCATTGGGCTGGCGCGCGTCTATCGCCGTCGCTCCACCGTGCTGGAGAACGTCATCCTCACCGGCATCGGCGCAGCATCGGCCGCCGTCGTGTCGGGCGCGGTGTTCACCATACCGGCGCTCTACATCCTTCATCTCGATCCCCATCCGGTGCAGACCATCTTCATCTGCCTGGCCGGCGGCTGCCTGGGCATTCTCTTCCTCATCCCCCTGCGCCGCTACTTCGTGCGCGAGATGCATGGCAAGTTCCCCTTTCCCGAGGCCACAGCCATCACCGAGGTGCTGGTGACCGGCGAGAAGGGCGGCTCGCAGGCCAGGCTGCTGCTCCAGGCCACCTGCATCGCCGCGGTTTACGATTTCTTCGTCACCACCTTCCACGTGTGGAAGGAATATCTGAACTTCCAGTTTGTGCCGCTGATGCGCTCGCTGGCCGAGCGGCAGCGCATGGTCTTCAACTTCGACGCCATCGGCTTCATCCTTGGCCTCGGCTACATCATGGGTCTGCGCATCGCGCTCATCTTTTGCGCCGGCGGCGTGCTGGTCAACTTCGTGATGGTCCCCATGATCTGGTTCGTCGGCAGCCACATGGGCGACGTCACGGTCTATCCCGCCACCATTCCCATCTCGCACATGACGGCGGCGGAGATCTACCGCTATTACGTGCGATACATCGGCGTAGGCGCCATCGCCTCTGCCGGACTGGTTGGCATCGTCAAGTCGCTGCGCGTGGTGGCCAGCTCCTTCGGCATCGCGCTGCATGCCTTCCGCCACGGCGAAGCCCCGCACATGGAGCGCACCGACCGCGATATTCCCGTCATGGCCATACTGCTCGGCGTGGTGGTCGGCGCCCTCGCCGTGGCGCTCTTCTACGGGCAACTGCATGTGAGCTGGACGGTCGTGATTGTCGGTCTGGCGCTGACGCTGCTCTTCGCCTTCTTCTTTACCACCGTGGCCGCCAACGCCATTGCGACGACGGCGAACAATCCGGCCTCCGGCATGACCCTGCTCACCGTCATCGTCTCGGCGGTGGTGCTGCTGAAGTTCGGACTCTCCGGAGCCACCGGCATGTTCTTCGTGATGGCGCTGGCCGGCATGGTGTGCGTGGCGCTGTGCGCTTCGGGACAATTCATTACCGATCTCAAGGCCGGCTACTGGATCGGTTCCACGCCCTCGGCGCAGGAAAAGGTGAAGTTCATCGGCGTGGTGGCGGCGGCCATCACCGCCGGCCTGACGATTATTCTGCTGGCCAAGGCCTTCCAGTTTGGCGAGGCCGCGCCGGGCGACATGCGCCAGGTGCTGGTCGCGCCCCAGGCCGCGGCTCTGAAGGCCGTGGTCGAGGGATTCATGAGCGGCCAGCCGGTCGCCTACGTCCTGTTCGGCATCGGCGCCATGATCACCGTGGTGCTGGAGATGCTCGGCCTTTCGTCCATGGTCTTCGCCCTCGGAATTTATCTCCCGCTGCAGCTGACCACGCCCATCCTGGCCGGCGGCTTCCTCTCGCATCTGGTGAACCGGCACGCGCAAAAGGTCGATGGCGAGCGTGGCCGCAGCATTCGCGAGCGTGGTGTCATCGTTGCCGGCGGGCTGATGGCCGGCGGAGCGCTGGGCGGCGTCATTGGCGCGGCGCTGCGTGTGCTGCCGGCATTCCGCGAAGATCTCATTCAGACTCCGTTTTATGGCCACGAGCCGGTCTCGCAGACCATTTCCGCGATTTTCTTCATCGCGCTGTGCGTGTATGTGTGGTTCAGCTCGGTAAAACGAAAAGAGGTGGCGTAGTTCTTGCCTTGAAAGAGCACGACTTCTCAATGAAGTCTCCTGCCGGGAGGACATGAGTCAGGGCACGACTGGCTTCGCAACAATCGTCCGGGGTGTATCACGCACGACTTCACACGCCGCCGAAAAGAGTCGCTGTCTGAAACGCTTTGTATCAGGGCACGACTTCAGTCGTGCCGATCGATGGTTCTTATAGTTTTTTTAAGCCGGCTTCAGCCGGCGTCCGATGTGTCGCGGGCTGAAGCCCGCCGGAGAGGAAAGTTTATACACTGACCGGCACGACTGAAGTCGTGCCCTGATACGAAGCTGTTATTCAATTGCACTGCTTCAATGGTAAGAAGGGGCGCCGTGTCTCGCGAGATCATTCGATGTTGTCTATTGCTGGTGCTCTGCTGCACTCAGGCGCTGGCACAACAACAGTTCGATGATGCAAGGCAGTTGGAACGGAAATTGTTGACCGATACCCTGCATCTGAAGGGCGGCGAGCGCGCGGTTATTCCGGAGGGGGAACGATCCTATCCTCCGCGGATTCAGGAGCTGTTGTCCGCTGGAATTCTCCAGGCGCTGAATAGCGGCGCAACAGCGGCAGAGGTCCAGAGCAAGCTCGAGTCAGTCCTGGCGGACCCCACACTGGTCAACCAGCCCGGTACCGTCGCCGTTCTGGCATTTGGCGAGAACGGAAGCAGTCCGCTCGTCATCGCCTATGGAATCCCCTGGTGTGTGATGTGTAATCGGACGTGGCTCGGAATATACGAAAAGAACTCCGGCAGCTACTCCAATACATATTCGATCAACGAGGTGCTCGACAACCACACTATTTACTTGCACCCTCTTCCTGCCGGCGGCGGCAAGCAGCGATTCGTGCTCTACGGAACTGGCTTGGGCAGCTATGGGAACCCTTTCACGGTAAAGGCCTACGAGTTTTCTGCGGGACCTCTCAGGGAGTTTTGGACACTTGACGGCTTAAACAATGGAAGCATCGAATTTCACGGCGACGAGATAGTGCTCCGCTACTACGTCGTTTCCGGGGAAGCGGCGCTATCTCCACGAAGGGGCCGGGTTGATACGTATAGAGTCACGGCTGAGGGCATTAGGCTTGAGAGCCGGTCTGAGCACGAGGGAGACTGATCCTGGCTTCGCCGGCTGACAGGCTTTCTTACACGGCACGACTTCAGAGGCCGCTGAAAGTGCCACTGTTCGAACGCTTTGTATCAGGACACGACTTTAGTCGTGGCGCTCGATCATTCTTTAAGATTGTTTTTAGCCGGCTTCAGCCGGCGGCAGATGCGTTGCGGGCTGAAGCCCGGTAAGAAAATCTGGACGCTCATCGGCACGACCTTGATCGTGCCGAAAAGAGTCGTTGTTTGACACGCTTCGTAACAGGGCACGACTTCAGTCGTGCCGATCGATGGTTCTTAAAGTTTTTTTAAGCCGGCTTCAGCCGGCGGCACATTTGCTTCGCCTGACTTTCAAACCGGCGTAATCTTTTGATGTAGTGCTTCATTCGAAAAGGGGAGAGTCGCAATGGATACCATTGGACGTTATGTTGCTGACGCAGTCTTGGGCATTGACACCCTCTGGGGCGGAGACGTGATGTGTCCGTCGGGAACCGGGCGCTTTATCGCCGACTCGTGGTTTTCCGACGAGCCGCTGCCCGCCGCCTACACCACTCCTTCCGCCGCGCGCCTGCGCGAGACCGGCGGTGTTGGAGGAAAGACCATCGACCGCGAGGCGGTGGAGAAATATCTCCGCGACGTGAAACTTCCGGCCGCCATCGCCGGCGTTCGTCAACAGGCGGACACCCTGCCCGGCATTCGCGGCCAGTATCTTGCCGGGCTGGCGACCTGCCTGGAAGTCATGTGGGACCTCGCCATGGAAATCCTCGGCAAGGGCCCGGCGGTCCCCTATACCCGCTGCGTTGAGGCATCGACGGGCCGGCCGCCGGAGCCATCGAAACCCGAGGCGAAGCGCGAGCGCGTTGCCGAACTGCTCAGCCGCGCGGGATATCCGGCGAAGAATGGTGGTTTGCTGGGCGCCGTCGACGCCTGGCGGCGCGAACGCACCACCCCCATGGGTTCGGTGCGCGCGCTCGGCGCGGCTGTCATCGCCTACTTCGATCAGCTGAGCGCCGCGAACCTGCTGCCCCACCTGCCCAAAGAGCTCTCGCCGGTGCCGCGCGCCCACATCGAATTTCTGCCCATCAAGGACGCCTGGTTCTCCGGCTCCATGAACTACCTGGGCCGCAAGCGCAATCCTGACGGCTCGCCGCAATATGAAGCCAGCTACGAAATCAACGCCTCGCTGCAGATCAGCTTTCCGGAATTTCAGCAACTGGTGAGCCACGAGGTCGTCCCCGGACACGTGACCACCTTCGCCTACCTGCAGAATCTTTACGTGCGCGGGCTGGCCGGCTTTGAAACCACCGTGCTCACCATGAACACGCGCGCTGCAACCCTGTTCGAAGGGCTGGCCAACAATGCCATCCTGATCGCCCACGGCGTCAACGCCATCGACCAGTTGCCCGATGAAGACATGCAGATCGGTGTGCTGCTGGCGCTGTTGCAGGACGACGCCAAGAACCAGTCGTCGTGGCTCACCTGGGGAGAAGGCAAGCCGCAGCCGGAAGTTGCGAAAACACTACGGCAGGATTTCCTGGTCAGCGAAGAGCGCGCCGACAAGCTCTCCGGCGCCTGGGGACGCCATCCGCTCCTGGGCAGGATGTATCTGCCGGCCTATCGCGCCGGCACCGAGAAGGTGGCCGCGCTGCGCCGCAGCTTCCCGGCACAGCGGGTGCTTCCCGCCATCTACGGCTGCCACGGACTGGTGGACATCAGCACGGTGGATGAGGTGCTGCGGGCCAAAGCGCAGGCAGCAGAACGGGTGTGAGGGGGCGCAGCTTCAGCTGCGCCCTTCATCGATCTCACGCGCTGCTCCGCATCTGTCCCCGGGTGCCCCACTCAAGCCGGTTTTGCTTGGGGTGGGGATTTTCGCAAGGTAACCACTAACGATAGGCAATCGGCCGCCACTTCACGCGCTGCTCCGCATTTGTCCCGCCGAGTTCCCCGCCGCGGCGTACGAGTGTTCCGCCACCGTCAGCAGCAGCAGCGTGGCATCGTCGCTGAACCTGCCGCAGGCGTGCCGGCGCACGCACTCCATGATCTCGGCGTAACACTGCGCCAGCGGTTCGTCTGCCGCGCCCGCCGCCATCGCCGCCAGGCGCTCGGCGCCGAACTCCTCGCCGGCTTCATTCGCCGCCTCGCTCACCCCATCGGTGTACAGCAGCAGGCGATCGCCGGCGCCCAGCGCCAGCCGTTCCGCGCGGAAATCCGCATGCAGCATCAGTCCCAGCACCGGACGCGTCGGCGCCAGCCACTCCAGCGTGCCATTCCGCCGCCGCAGAATCGGCGGGCAGTGCCCGGCATTCACGTAATGCAGCACCCGCGTCCGCAGCTCCAGCACGCCATAGAAGATGGTGACGTAGTGCCCCTCGCCGAGCTGGTTGCGCAGTGTCGTCTCCACCTGGGCGAGGATGATCTCCGGACGGTTGCTGCCCGACGACAGCGTGCTGACCGAGGCGTACAGCATGGCCGCGATCAGCGCCCCCGGCGTGCCCTTGCCCGACACATCGGCCACGCAGAAGTGCAGCGTATCGGCCGTGGGCTCCCACACCCCGAAGTAGTCGCCGCCCACGATCCCCGCCGGGACGCTGTCGCCGAAAATCTCCACCCCCTGCGCTTCCACATGCCGCTGCGGCACGATGCGCGTATGCAGCTGGTGCGCATCGTGGCGCTCATAGTCGGAGACCCGCTGCGACGACCGCATCTCCCGCACCCGGCCGATCAGCGAGCGCGTCTTCTCCAGCAGGGCATCGTTGCGCCACGGCTTCTCGATGAAGTCCGAGGCGCCGTGCTTCATGGCGCTGACCGCCAGATCCACGTTGCCCCACGCCGTCAGCGCGATGACGGGTATGGTCCCATCCAGTTCTCGCAGCCGCCGGATCAGCTCCAGCCCTTCCAGCCCCGAGGTGCTGTCGCGCTGGTAATTCATGTCCAGAATGGCCAGATCGGGCTCACGCTCGCGCGCCGCCAGCAGCGCCTCCCCGGGCGAGACGCATTGCACTACCGTATAGCCCTGACCGCCCAGCAGCATCGCCAGCGCCTCGCGCACGTGCTCGTGATCTTCCGCAATAAGGATGGTCGGCTTGTCCGCTGCCGGATTCATGCCCGCTCCATCCCTGAATGTTGCAGACCGATTGCCAACCGCGTCGCCGCAATTGGCTGGAAACAATCGCGCCCCGCAACGCTGGCGTGCGCCGCTCGCCCACAAACGCAACTGCCCTGTCCGGAACCGGACATCGGAAGCAGTTTTGAAGGGGCACGGCTTTAGCCGTGCCGTTACGGGTCGTTTTTTTTTTGCGCGGGCTTCAGCCCCGCACCGAACCCGGGCGTCCTTACCCGCCGCTTTTGCGTCTGCTGGGTGTTCACCAGGATCGTCGGCAGACGCCGCTTTTCGCGCTATCAGGTAGTGCTGGCCTTCAGGCCAGCGTTCGCGGCGTTTCTCCTGCCTTGAAGGGGCACGGCTTTAGCCGTGCCGTTACCGATCCTTATTTCTCCGGGCGGGCTTCAGCCCGCGCCGAACCCGGCGTCCTTATCCGCCGCTTTTGCATCGGCCGGGGTCACCTACCCCGGCCAGCACCGGTTTTGTGCTGGTTTGGGGTGGTTGAGCTCGCGAACGACCCTCGCCTAAAGGCCTTCGAACGCCTTCCCAAATCGGGCCAAAATCGGCAAGTCGTGTAACTACTTGCGACATTCTAAGTGTAATGTTTACATGTCAATACGTCAATACTGAGAAACGCACGATTATTCACTTGACACAAATTAGCTGTTTGTGTAATATGAATACATGGCCGAACGTAAGTACCCCAAGCCCATCAACATCCGCGACTTGCACATAAAGTTCGCGTCGGAAGAACATTGCCTTGAGTACGTCGAGCAGATGCGTTGGCCGGATGGCGTTATCCGCTGCCCGATCTGCGGCGGCGATAAGGTCAGGAAGGTCCGCCGGGAAGCTGAGTCCAAGAACAAGCGTCCGTGGTTCTACTTGTGCTTGGAGAAAACCTGCCATCAGCAGTTCTCTCCCACGGCAGGGACCTTGTTCGCTGACTCCCATCTCCCGCTCATAACGTGGTTTCACGCAATCGGCCTTGTGTTGAACGCCAAGAAGGGCATCTCTGCCGCGCAGCTCCAGCGCGATCTCGGCTTGGGCGGATACAAAACCGCGTGGTATCTGCTTCACCGCATCCGTGAGTCGATGGGCGATGCGATACCGCAGCCGCTCGGCGGCACAGTCGAAATTGACGAAACGTATGTGGGCGGCAAACAGCGACGCAAGGGCCGTGGCGCTTCGCTGCTGAACAAGAACGTCGCCATGGGCGCGGTACAGCGCGGCGGCGAGCTTCGCTTGCAGCATGTCGCCAATGATGAAGCGCACACGTTTCGCGGCTTCATCTCAGCCACCGTAAGCCCGGATGTCGAGCGCATCCACACCGATCAGCACAAGAGCTATCCGCCTGCCCTGAAATCGCTCTCGCGCATGAATCCTGACTTTGCGCCGAAGCACGAAACCGTAAATCACATAGCGTATGAGTTCTCACGCGGCGACGTGACCACCAACCGAATCGAATCCGCATTTTCGCTGTTCAAGCGTGGCGTGATAGGCCAGTATCACAAGCTCTCTGGCAAGCATCTGCATCGCTATCTGCGGGAGTTTGAGTACAGGTTCAACCGCCGTCACGATGATGACGTGTTCATACAGACGGTGCGCCGCCTGTGCCGCGTGGAACCACTGCGGTTTAGCGATCTTACGGCTGACTTCGTCGAGGAGACGTTTTAGGCTGCTTCTTGGGAGCGGCCTTTATCTCGGATTCCTTTTTCGGCGGGGTCCGCAACATCTGAGACAACACCGTATCGAATTGGCCTTTGTCCGTCTGCATCTCGGCTGAGTCTAGCACAGCAAGTCGACTGAGTTCATTTTCCAGTGCCCTGATCGTGAATTCCTTCAGCGTAATCTCTTCGCGAGCAGCCCGAGACTTGCATCGGGTGTGCAGGTCTCGCGGAAATTTCTCCATCTGCCAGAACATCAACCGCTGATCGTTTTCCACAGTTACCAGCGTGGTTCGTCCGAAAGATTGTGATTGCGGGGCTTATGAAGCGCTATACTTTAGGAACCTAAAGTACCTAAAGCCCATTAGGTTCCTAAAGTTCTTTAGGTAAACGAGCAGCTTACGATGATTCGGCCCACGTCACAATACGGCAGCAATTGCATCTCTGCTGAGTCCCATACAAGATGTTGGGGCTTGCCTCAGAGTCGAGGGCTGAACAATACTGGAAATGGGCGTAAGCCTATCGGACACCCTCTTCCATCGCCTCGGGCCACGGAGGGTGACGCTACCGCAGAGGCGGCACGAAAAGCTTCGGAACGGCCAGTTTTCTTGACAAATTTGATGGCGGAAGGCGGGGGAATCAAACCCCACCGTGCGCAAACACGGTTGACCGTTTATAAGGCGGTTTCCACGCTCAACGGGTTGCACCTTCCGTATCAAAACGCCTGTGCTTCCGTTCGCGAACGCACAGGCGACCAACTTGGAGGCCGGGGCCAGGATTGAACTGGCGGTGGTCCCTTGCAAAGGGACTGCCTTACCACTTGGCTACCCGGCCTCTAAGTACATCAATCCTATCGTCTCTAATCCACTTGCGAGAATCAATAGTATTTCAGGTGCAGTAAGCCCCGGCCTGTGGAAAAATAGGAAGAAAATAAACAGCCCTTCGATTGGTTTGCACCATTTTCGGTGTGCTCCGTCCACTCTGCCGCTATACTAGGCCAGCGTCCATTTCAGGGGTGTCTGGCCATGCTGGTTTTCGTCGATGAAAGCTACCACGAGGAGAGCGAACTCAACGCGAAAAGCACGTTCAGTGCCGTGCTGATCGCGGAGAGCAGATATCGGGAGTTTGACAAGAAACTCTTTGAACTGAAGAAGCATTTCTGGAAGGTCCAGAACCCCTATTCAATGGAGTTAAAGGGCCGGAAACTCCTAGCGGAAAGAGCCCTAAAGCAGCCAAAGACCAGGGACTTCGTAGACCAATTCACTTACTTATGCAAAGAAGTTGGTGCGGTCACCTTTGCTGTGGTTCAGGAGGGGCTGTTTACGCTGGCAAGCGACAGCGCACGATTACCAAACATTTATCGGTCTCTGCTGCGGCGCGTGAACACCTACATGGAGGATATGCACCACGAAGAACAGGCGCTATTTTTCTTCGACGGTATCGACCACAGGACCAAT
>Ga0335081_10016065_pt1 | contig 12109 bp, 14 predicted proteins | sample Lox_Sample_35_FD_206713 | JGI IMG/M metagenome (GOLD analysis project Ga0335081, IMG submission 206713) | Soil microbial communities from Loxahatchee National Wildlife Refuge, Florida, United States - Lox_Sample_3.5 | ecosystem: Environmental > Terrestrial > Soil > Wetlands | place: USA... | reverse complement strand
GGCCAGCAAAAAAGCCGGCGCGATTCTCCACCGAAAAACAACTGAAAATGGTTTAAGCGATTTCATTGCAAGTGTGAGGCTCCAAATCGGTTTAGGTTCCAGGATTTTTTTGTCAGGCTAAACTGCGACCAACCGGGGCCGTATCAAGGGCTTAGCAGCCGGCTCACGCGATAAAATCTTGTCCCGGTTGAATCAAATGGGTCTGAAAATGATACCAGACCACCGGACGCAAGATTCGTTTCCAAGGACAGCCAGTCCACGAGGTTTGACGAACTTTGGACGACGTAAGTGAATCCGGCATCCGTTGTATAATTGAAAAAAAACAGGTTGCTGCTGACGTTTGCTCCCGTGAGCTGCGCCGGGGCTGGCGTGGAGCGTTGGTACGCAAAACCCCCGCTGCCCATGGCACCCCACAAAGTAAATTGAATGGATATGTAAATGTCATCGGAGATGAGATGCACGACCGCCGGTTGGCCGACCAGGGTGGTGGGCGATTGGCCATTGAGCCAGGCCAGCCAGTTCGTGTAGTGGAGCGAGGCGTAGTTATCGAGCGTGCCAAATGCCCATTCCGTGTTCGTCGGGCTGAGAGCTGTGGCGTTCGTTTCCGAAAAGGCGTTAAAAAGACCCTTGGAAGCGGCGCGCGTCAGCCAGACATCCGGCGTGATCCGGTCCTGATTGGAGGCCTGGGTGGGGTCGGGCGACGGCTGATTGTAAGTAATCAGCGGGCCGGTCCAGACTGTAGCCCCGCGGATCAGCGGCGCACTTGCCGACATTCCGGCGAAGATCGCACCACACAAAATCCGGCTCAAGGTTAAGCAATTAGGGAATTCCCTGTGCATCGAAGATAGGAGGCTGAAAACGGCAATAGGTTCCCGACCTTATGCCGCCGCCCCGCGCGCTGACTGTCTCGCGGGACTTTCACCACCCTCGACTACCGCTGGCCGTGAGCATTCGCGGCGTTCCAGGACAACCGCAAACCCTCCAAAGTCAGATCAGGTTCGACGGCAGCGATTTCAGGCAATCTGGTCGCGATTAATTTTGCATAACTGCCCGTCGCCACCACCGGCAGATGTTTTACTTTCAATTCGTGTTTCAACTCAGCAATCAATTCCCGAACCAGCCCGCGATAACCATGTACTGCGCCAACCAGCATCGCCTGCTCCGTGCTTCTGCCAACCGCCGTTTTGATTTCGCGGATTTTGATGCGCGGCAGCAACGCTGTCTTCTCGTGCAAATATTCCGTCATGGCCGCCAGCCCCGGCGCAATGATGCCTCCGGCGTAATTGCCGGCGCGATTGACGACGTCAAAAGTCACCGCCGTGCCGAAATCCACCACCACCACCGGCGCGCCAAAGCGCTGGCGCGCAGCCACGGCGTTCGCCAGGCGGTCTTCCCCGATTGTGTCCGGGTCAGGATAATCAATCCCGAGCCCGCAAAGCGTGTTTCGCGTGAGCTCGAAGGTATTTAAATGCCACAGCCGGCGGACGGTCCTACGGACGCGCGGCGTCGCGCGCGGCACCACGCTGCACAGCGCCACGCCTTCCAGGCGCGCGCGGCCCGCAAAGTTATTCACCAATCTTCCCGCTGTGCCCCGGAACCAGAGCGACGTAGGAATGTTAGTGCGCTTCACCACCCGCCGGTCATTGGCCAGACCGAGGTGCGTATTCGTGTTGCCGATGTCGAAAAGCAGAATCATAAATCCGCGAATTACGCTAATTCACGCGAAAACAACCTCGGTTTCAAGAACTTCGTGTCTATTCGCGAAATGAGCGGATTTCGTTCATTTCTCGAGCGTCACGTCTCCGCCAGTGATGCGTTCCAAATGGCCGTGTTCGGTCCGCAACAACAATGCACCATCATCATCCAGCGACTCGGCCCGGCCGTGAACCTGCCGCCCGCCGACCTGGATCGTCACCACGCGGCCAATCGTTGTGCAATGCGCTTCCCATTCGTCGGCCACCTCGGCAAAAAGACCGCCGCAGACGCGCGCGTAGTCATGATCCAGCTCACGCAGAATGGCCGTCGCCAGTTCCGGCCGGGAAATGGATTTGCCCGTTTCAATTTTCAGCGACGTGGCGGTTTTGCGCAGTTCCGGCGGAAACTCGCCGGTACCGAGATTCACGTCCACTCCGACGCCGACGACGACGTGCCGGACGCGATCCAGCTCGGCGCTCAACTCGGTTAAAATGCCCGCAACTTTTTTGCCGCCGACCAAAATGTCGTTTGGCCACTTGATTCCGGGGTTCAGGCCGGTTTCGGACTGGATCGCACGCTGAAGGGCAGTGGCGGAAGCGACGGTGAGTTGTGTTGTTTCCTGCGGACGCAACTCCGGCCGCAACAAAACGGAAAACCAAAGCCCGTTCCGCGCCGGCGACAGCCACGCCCGCCCCAGCCGGCCCCGGCCCTTCGTCTGCGACTCCGCAAAAACGACGACGCCCTCTTTCACGCCGTCACGCGCCAGCTTTTCAATCACGTCATTCGTGGAAGTCGTCTGCTCGAACACGCGGATGTCGCGTCCGACTATTTTCGTTCTGCCGAGGCGTGCCAGCAAATCATCCGCGTAAAGCGCGTCCGGCGCGCTCACCAGCCGATAGCCGAAGTGCGGGCCAGCCTCGATTTCAAAACCGAGTTGACGCAATTCCTCGATATGTCCCCAGATCGCCGCGCGCGTGATGCCCAGTTGCTCGGCCATTTCCGCGCCGGACACACCGTCGGCATTGGCGCGCAACGCTGTCAGGATTTTGGCGTCAGTAGTCATTCAAAGTGTTGCCGGCATCCTGCCGGCAAATCCATTTGTTCAAAAAAAGCCAGTCCTGCCGGCAGGATGCCGACAGCACGTTCTACGATTCAAAATCCAATCCGATGTCCACGGCGCGCGCGGAATGCGTGAGCGCGCCGACGGAAATGAAATCCACGCCGGTCTTCGCAATCGCCTGGACGTTGGCCAGATTCACACCGCCACTGGCCTCGGTCTTCATGCGGCCTTTGACTTTCTGCGCCGCCAGCCGCAACTGAATCGGGTTCATGTTGTCGAGCAAAATGACGTCCGCCCATGCGTCGGCGGCCTGCCCGACCTGCTCCAGCGTGTCGGTTTCGACCTCAATTTTCAGGTCCGGATATTTCTTTCGCGCGCGCTCAACGGCCGCGGCGATGGCATTCGGTTTTTCCCCGCGCAGCGCCGCCAGGTGATTGTCCTTGATGAGCACCATATCGTCCAGGCCGCGGCGATGATTGTGTCCGCCCCCGCACGTGACGGCGTATTTCTCGAAACGCCGCCAGCCGGGCGTGGTTTTGCGCGTGTCCAGAATTTGCGCGTGAGTTCCTTTGACGGCCTCGACGAATTGCGCCGTCAACGTGGCGATGCCCGAAAGCCGTTGGACAAAATTCAACGCCACGCGCTCGGCGCTCAAAAGGGCGCGGGCCGGACCCGAAATTTTCAGCAGGGTTTCATCCTCCTTGACGTGTTGGCCATCTTGAACCAGGCGCTCAATTTTGAGCGACGTGATTTCGGACCGACGGATAAACCGGGTCCCCGGTTTTCTATCATTCGAAGCCTTCGGTGGAGGGGACGAAAGTTCGGCAAACGCAGCTTCGGCAAAGGCGAGTCCGGCCACGACCAGCGGCTCGCGCGTGCGCATGACGGCTTTGGCTGTCGCGGTTTCGGGCACGATCGCCAAAGTCGTGGCGTCGCCGCTGCCGATATCTTCGGCAAGGGCCAGCTTGACGGCTTGAAGGATTTCTGCGGCGGACAATTCCACACCGCTAAAATGAAGGCGAATCGAAAAAGGGGAAAGGAAAAAGCGCCTCACTTCGCCCGTAGGAGCCGAGGTAACGAGGCTCTGCCCGTCACCGAAATGTTGTAGCCGCAAAAAGCGCAAAGAGCACAAAAGGAAAAAATATTCTGCTTCTTTTGCGCCTTTTGGCGGCAAAGAAATCAACAAATCAAAACCCGAACCGCCGCATCCTTGGTGGGGTGAGCGTCTCCGCGAGCCGGCAAATTGTAGCGTTGAGCCTGTGGCTCGAACAAATCGGGGCATGGCGCCGACGCTACATCAATAAACCAAAACCAGCACCGTCCCGGCCTGCGCCAAACACAACCCCTCACCCGTCCTTTGGACACCCTCTCCCCGCCCGGCGGGGAGAGGGACGGGGCGAGGGGCGCGTTTTAATATACAAGAACGAGCACCGTGGCTTGCTGCGTTGATTTCACCACGTCCTCAAATTTTCTGTCAGCGGTGGACGGCTCTTTCAATTTCTTCGTCACGTCCGGCACGGATTCGAGGAAGCCCAGCGGAAAACTGCTTTTGACCGCGTAAGATGTCGAACAATGCTAGAAGTCCTTCTCCTGTTGAAACATTTTGCGAACGATTGATTTCTGTTATCACATGCTGAATTTATGGCCGTCCAGCCGGAATCGGAGAGATAATTTGGCACTAAGAGCATTCCTCCTGTCGTGCATCCACCAAAAGCCGTTGCGAGGCGTCGGCTTGCGCGTCTTAATTTCGAACGCCAATTGCGGATTTTGGGAATGGGGAGCGTGACCGTCCCGGTCGCCGTCCGCAACGTCCCGCTGCGAACTCTTTGCATTCGGCGTGGACGCCGAACGCTACAGGCGGGACGCCTGTGCCACCCTTTATTTCAACGCCTCTTGCAGCGCCTTCAGACACCGCTCATTTTGCTCCGGCGTGCCGATCGTGATGCGAATCCATTCCGGCAATTGATAGCCGCCCATCGGACGCACAATCACGCCCTGCCGTTGCATCGCCTCGAAAGTTTTCTGGCCCTCACCCACGCGGACGAGAATGAAATTCGCAGCCGACGGAATGAATTCGAGCTTCAAGTCGCGGAACGCCCGCTCGAACAATTCCAGTCCCGCAAAATTGTTCTGTCGCGTTTTGCGGACGTGTTCAACGTCGTCCAACGCAGCAAGCGCGGCGGTTTGCGCCAGCAAATTGATGTTGAACGGCTGCCGGATTTTCTCCAGCGCCCCAATGAAATCGGGATTGCCAATGCCGTAACCGATGCGCAGACCAGCCAGGCCGTAAATTTTCGAGAATGTCCGCATCAAAATCAGATTGGGCCGGACGTTTTGATGGACGAGCGGTGACAAATCCACCGGGTCGCGCAAAAATTCAAGGTACGCCTCGTCCATCACCAGCAGCACGTCGGCGGGCACGTCGTTGATGAACCGGATAACTTCCCCGTGTGGCGCGCGGGTGCCGGTGGGGTTGTTCGGGTTGGCCACGAACACGATGCGCGTGCGCGGCGTGACGGCGCGGAGCATCGCCGGCAAATCGTGCCCGTAATTTTTCGCCGGCACCGTGATCAAATTCGCGCCGAACAATTTCGTGACGATGGGATAAACCGCAAAGCAATACTGCGAAACAACTACATCCGGCGCGACATCCCCCTCACCCCGCCCCTCTCTCCCAGCGGGGGAGAGGGTGTCCGCAGGACGGGTGAGGGGGCTGCCGCCAAGCAAAGCGTGTCCGACGAATTCAATGATTTCGTTCGAGCCGTTGCCGAGAATCAAATTTGCCGGTTCGACGCCGAGTTTGGCGGCGAGCTTTTGCTTGAGATAAAAGGCGTTGCCGTCGGGATACAAATTCACGCCAGCGAGCGCTTTTTGCATGGCGGCCAGCGCGAGCGGTGACGGCCCGAACGGATTTTCGTTCGACGCGAGCTTGATGATGCCGGCGGCGGGCAGGCCCAGCTCGCGCGCGACCTCCTCAATCGGACGGCCGGGCTGATAGACCGGCAAATCGTTCAGTGCGGGATTGATTTTCAATTTTTTATGCTACCTCGCCGGGCAGGCGCAGGTCGGCGCCGGGATAAAGTTTATGATAATCGGTCGCCTGCACGCCGATGATGGCGGCGACGCCGAGAATGTCGTGTGCGTTCGAGCCGCGCGTCACATCGCCCGCGGGGCGGTTCAAACCGGTCAGGATGTGGCCATAGGCATTGGCATGGCCAACCAGCCGGACGAGCTTGCTGGCGATGTTGCCGGAATTCAGTTCGGGAAAAATCAGCACGTTGGCGCGCCCGGCAATTGTGCTGTCGCGCAATTTGCGTTCGGCAATTTCCGGCACCAAGGCGGCATCCACTTGCAACTCGCCGTCGAACTCGGCGTCCAACAGCGCCTGCTCAGCCTTGAATCTGGCCATGGCCGTGGCCGCCTGCACCTTGCCAACGGACGGGTGCGTCGCACTGCCCTTGGTGGAAAACGACAGCAACGCCACGCGCGGACGCACGTTGAGCAGATGCCGCGCGAGCCGCGCGGTGGTGATCGCGATATCGGCCAGCTCCTCCACGCTGGGGTCGGGCACGACGCCGCAATCAGCCATGAACAACACGCCGTTTTCACCGATGCGCGTGTCCTCGACTTCCATGACCATGCAACTCGATACCGTGGTCACGTCCGGCGCGGCTTTGACAATCTGGGACAGCGGCCGCAGCACACTGCTGGTGATGTGTGCGGCGCCGGAAACCAGGCCGTCGGCTTGGTGCATCGCAATCATCATGGCACCAAAAAAATTCGGCTGGAGGAGCGCCTCGCGCGCTTCGGTGGCGCGGATCCCCTTGTCACGGTAAAGCGCATGAAAACGCCGGGCGAAATTGTCCAATTCCTCGCTCGCGGCGGGTTCAATGACGCGGATGTTTTCGAGTGGGATGTTCAGTCCTGCGGCGGTTGCCTTCACCTTCGCCTGGTTGCCGAGCACGATGGGCGCGCCGAGTCGCAGGGCCTGAAACTGCCGGGCCGCCTGCAGGATGCGCGGCTCCTCGCCTTCAGGGAACACGACGCGCTTCGGATGCCGCTGCAATTTTTCAATGACACTGCCGATAAAACGCATGGCGACAGGTTAGCGACTGGCGGCGGAATCGCCACATCATTTTGCCAGCGGGTTCTCCCGAAAAAGGCCCGCGGTTTTTGGGTCAAACCGTCGCCGCTCCTTGTCGAAAACCCGGGGCGGTGGAATGGTGGGTTGGCCGGGACTCGAACCCGGGACCAACCCCGAAAACTTTCGGGGCTGCTCTACGATAACCGGCTTTGCAGCATTGCCAGCGCCAGCCGGGGATTTTTCTTTCGTTTCATCTCGCGCTCCAAGGCACGCGCCTCGTCCAGCGAGCCCAATTCCACCGCCGCCACAACCGCCAAATTGTCGCCGATACGCCGTGTCGAATGCGTATGGCCGCGGCGGTGTTCACGCAGTCGGCGCTCCAGATCAGTGGTTGAGCCGATATAATGCCGTCCCGCATCACCACGCAGAATGTAAGCCCAAGCCATGCGATTACCTGAAGAAGTTGGTGGGTTGGCCGGGACTCGAACCCGGGACCAACGGCTTAAAAGGCCGCTGCTCTACCGACTGAGCTACCAACCCCAAAATTTATCCATCAACCCGTGCTCAACACCCTGACGCCGGGACCAACCCCGAAAGCCTTCGGGCCTGCTCTACCGACTGAGCTACCAACCCGCCAGAGCGCGGGAAGTTAACCTTCTTAGCCACTCCATGCAAGATGTTCCAACGGAACGAAAAGTGGTTTTCGATTTTGTTTCCGCCGACGCTACGCTACATTGCCCCCATCAAAACCGTCACCCGCGTAAAATTCTGGGGCGTGCGCGGCTCGATCCCCACACCGGGACCGGCCACGGTGCGTTATGGCGGCAACACGTCCTGCGTTGAATTGCGTTCAGGCGATGACATCATCATCCTGGACGCGGGCACGGGGCTGCGCGCGCTGGGCCGCGCCTTGCTGGCCGAATTCAGGAATCAGCCGTTGAACCTGACGCTGCTGCTGACGCACACGCATTGGGACCACATTCAAGGACTGCCGTTCTTTGCGCCTATTTATGATCCGCGCTGCCGGCTGCGGATTCTTGGCGGTGAAGGCGCACGCGTGGGCCTGGTCAACGCGCTGACCGGCCAGATGGAAAGCACGTATTTCCCCGTTCCGTTCGCCAAACTGCCCAGCAACATCGAAATTGAGGAGCTCAAGGATTTCAATCTCAACATCGGCTCGGTCTGTGTGCGGGCGCTGCGGGCGAACCATCCGGGATTGTGCGTCGGTTACCGGCTGCGGTCGCCGGAAGGATTAGTGGCGTTTTTCCCCGATGCCGAATCCCGTCAGGGCGGCGAAGACCCGGAGATGATTGAATTCCTGCGGGACGTGGATGTGCTGATTCTCGATTCGCAGTATGATTCGACGGAATATAAACAACACATCGGCTGGGGGCATGGGTGCGTGGATGATTCAGTCGCGCTCTCGCTGCGGGCGGGGGTCAAACAACTCTGCCTGTTTCACCACGACCCGGATCATGACGATAAAAGAATGGACGGCCTGGTCAGGCACGCTCGCCGACTCGTGGCCGGGCGGCAGGCAAAACTGAAAGTGGACGCCGCGCGCGAGCTGCAAACCATCGCGCTGCCGTTCAAAGCGGTTTCTCGCCGTAGTTGATGGCCATCGCGCCGCCGAGCAGATTGATGACGCGCACGTTCACGAGTTTCAGTTCCCGCATTTCCTCCGCAACGCCTGCTTGCGCCGGATAATGTTTCAGCGATTCGAGGATATAAGCGTAAGCCTGTGCGTTACCGCAAAAAATCCAGCCCACCAGCGGCACAGAGATTTTAAGGTGCGCAAAATAGACCGCGCGCCAGACGGCATTCGGCGGCTTGCCGAAATCCAGCACAACGAGCCGCCCACCCGGTTTGGCCACGCGGCGCATTTCCGCCAGGCCGGTTTCCCAACTCGCCAGGTTTCGTAAACCATAACCGACGGTGACCACGTCGAACGAACCGTCGGGAAACGGAATTTGCTGCGCGTCGCCCTGAACGAATTTCAGATTGGGGATTGGGGATTTGAGAGTTTTCTGCCGGCGTTTTTCGGCGACTTCGAGCATGGCCCCGCTGAAATCCAGGCCGACGACTGCCGCGCCCTGTCGCCCGAGCGCCAGCGCCAGGTCACCGGTCCCGCAGCATAAATCCAGCGCGTGGTCGTCGGGTTTCACGGCGGCGAGTTCGACCACACGGCGTTTCCAGCGGCGATGGAGGCCGAAACTTTGCAGGTCGTTGAGCAAATCGTAGCGCCGGGCAATGGCGGCGAAAAGGTCATTGACCTTCGCGGCCCGATGTTCGCCCGGAACATAAAAAATGTTGCTCACCCGCGCAGTTTAGCATGGGTTGCAAGACCGAAGTCAAAGGGCATAAAATGTGCTTTTCACCGCCGGGGCGGTTTGCTATTTCTTGGCTATAAGACTGTTGGGAAATGCGAACTGTGTCTCAATGACGATGTTTTTATGAGTGCTGAAGCCGCATCCGGGACTGTCAAGAAAATATTGGTAGTGGATGATAATGAGATCATCCTTAAAACAGTTTCTTTGAAACTGCAGGGGGTGGGTTATCAGGTCTTCACGGCGTTGGACGGGGCCGAAGCCGTGGCCGCCGCGCGCAAGGAAAATCCTGATCTGATCCTGCTGGACATTGGTTTTCCGCCGGCCGTGGATGGCGTGCCGTGGGACGGCTTTCGGGTCATGGAATGGTTTCAACGGCTGGATGCGTCGAAAAAAACTCCCATCATCATCATCACCGGCAGCGAAGATCCCAAATACAAGGAACGGGCTGCGAGCGGCGGGGCTGTGGCGTTCTTCCATAAACCGATCGACCACGACGATTTGCTCAAGGTGATCCGTTCGGTGCTGGGCGGTTCAACCAAGCCGGCCTGAAATCGGGCTTGCAAATTCCGCGAGCAGGCATAGCCTTCCTCGCTTTCTGGAAGCGAGCGTAGCTCAGCCTGGTAGAGCATCACGTTGCCAACGTGAGTGTCGAGGGTTCGAATCCCTTCGCTCGCTCCAATTCATTCTGCCTCGAAACCCGCTTGATTTTGGGACCCGCTGTGAGCATCTTGCGGAATGGCTTTGCCGCACGAACCCGTCACCTTGAGCGCCGAGCAGATACGTGAGTTGAACCAAAAACTCGCCGACCTGCGCCACGACGTGAATAACAGCCTGTCGCTGATGACGGCGGCGGTCGAGTTGATTCAACGCCGCCCGGAAAATGCCGGGACCATGTGGAACACCCTGATCGATCAGCCGCGCAAAATCTCCGGGGCCATTTCGCAATTTTCCCGCGACTTCGAGAAGGTGTTGCACATCATCCGGCCTTAAGTCGCGCGTCAACCGAACGGATTTTGCCTTTGGCCGGGCCCGGACTCCCGGCATAATCGCGCCATGGAACGGACTGAGGCGGACTTGATTGCCGCGGTCTTGCAAGGCGACCCCGCGAGTTTCGAGCCGCTGGTTCAAAAATATTCGCCGCGCGTCTTCGCCACTGCCCGCCGTTACGCCCGCCGCGAAAGCGAGATTGAAGATATCGCCCAGGAAGTCTGGCTCAAGGCATTTGAAAAACTCAACAGTTTCCGCGGCGAAGCGCCGTTCGAGCACTGGCTGATGCGTCTGACGGTGCGGACATGCTACGATTTTTTGCGTGGCCATCAGCGCAATCGGGAGTCGGTGTTTTCGGACTTGACCGGGCCGGAAACTGAATGGCTGGAACGTTTTGCCGCCCAACCCGAAGCTGCCGCTGAAACTGCTGATGCGGCAAAGTTGCTGGTCGCGCGCGTACTGGAAAAGCTTTCACCGCCGGCGCGGCTGGTCATCACGCTGCTGGAAATTGAGGACCGTTCGGTCAGGGAGATCGCCCGGCTCACCGGCTGGTCGGTACCGCTGGTGAAGGTGCGCGCGTTCCGGGCGCGCGCGGAGATGCGAAAAATTCTCATGAAAATGACCATGAACAAGTATCTGTAACCCCGGATCGCAACCGCCCGTCTGATAAATCAGGTCCGTATGAACATCGCCGAACTGCAAAAGAAATTGCTCGCTGCCGCCCGCGCCCACGCACCGGATAACCGCGTGCCTTACGCCTTTGAAAAACGTGTCATGGCGTTGCTGGCAGCGCGCAGCGGGGCGGACAAGTGGGCGCTGTGGACCCGCAGGTTCTGGCAGGCGGCCGTTTCCTGTGTGGCGATCGCGTTGTTGTTCGGCGCATGGGTTTTCTTTGACTCGACCACCTCATCCAATTCCGCCGACCTCTCCCTGAATTTTGAGAACACGTTGCTGGCTTCAGTGGACCAAAACGACCAAGTACAGTGAATTCCTGGAAAATCATTCTGGCCACCGTGGTGATTTTCGGCTGTGGCGTGGTGACGGGCGGGCTGCTCGTCAATTACGTTGACCGCGCCCATCCGGGAATTCGCCGCTCTATCACCGGGCCGCGCCACGACCGGCCCGATTCCCAGGAATTGCCCTTGCCGCGCTCACAAATGCTGAACCAGCAGTTCGTCGAACAACTGGATGCTGCTTTGCGCCTGACGCCGGCGCAGCGCGAAAGAATCGGGAGAATCATCGCCGAGGGCCAGGAGCGCAACCACGATCTTTGGAAACTCGTCTCGCCGCAGTTTCGCGAGGTCATGCAGGACGTGCGTCAGCGCATTCGCGCCGTGTTGACGCCCGAGCAAAAGAAACAGTTTGAAGAGTTGATGAAACAGCTCACCCCGCGCCGACCGCCGGCGCCCACAAACGCTCCCGCAACCTCGCCGCCGATCAACCCACCGCCCGAGGTCACCACCAATGTTCCGCTGCGGAGCTTCTGAGGTTTTTTATTTTTCCGCCAGCAACGCGCGGATTTTTTCCCACAACGTCTCCGTGACCGTCTCCACCGAGCGATTACCGTCCACGATGGTGAAGCCGTAGGTTTTTTGCAATTGGCGGAACACAGTCTGCATGGCGGTTTGATATTTCAGGAAGCTGTCGAACATGTCGCGCGACAGGCCGAGGTCCATGCCGCTTTCCCAGTAGTCCAGCGCCGCCTTTTTCGAAAGGTTCCGCTGCACCAGCTCTTCGGCTCCAACTTCGAGATAGAAAACGGCGTCCGGTTCCAGCGCAATACCGTAAAGGTTTTTCAACCACGCTTCGTCCATGCCGCGCACCATGTCGCGCGCCATGAGCGTGTAAATGTAACGGTCGGACAGCACAATGAGCCCGGCTTTGAGCGCCGGCAGTATGATGTTTTCCAACTGGTCAGCGAAATCCGTCGCGTAAAACAAGCTCAACGTCGTC
>Ga0335081_10016064_pt1 | contig 12109 bp, 6 predicted proteins | sample Lox_Sample_35_FD_206713 | JGI IMG/M metagenome (GOLD analysis project Ga0335081, IMG submission 206713) | Soil microbial communities from Loxahatchee National Wildlife Refuge, Florida, United States - Lox_Sample_3.5 | ecosystem: Environmental > Terrestrial > Soil > Wetlands | place: USA: Florida... | reverse complement strand
GTGCTGCTTCAATCCCCGGACCGTGTTGGCGAAGTTTGGGTTGTCAACCCGGGCGTTCTCCACCAGCCTGAGCTGATGAAATTGCGAGCGTCGAGCAATCAACGTCGTCACCAATGAAGTCCCCACGCTGCTTCCTATGTTGCGCATGAAGTTTGCGATTCCGGCCACGGAATTGTTTTTCTCCGCCGGAATCCCGATGTACGCGACCAGCGTGATCGGCACAAACAGAAAACCCAGGCCAATGACCTGCTCGACTCGCAGCCAGGTGGCGGCACTGAAACTCATTTGCAGGTCGATTCTTGTGGTGGAATAGAACATTGCCACTGCCAGGCCCAGCCAGCCAAAAGCAATTAACCTGCGGGCTTGAACCTTTGTTGTGAGCTGGCCCGTGATTGGGGTTTCTATAAGCAAGACGAGGCCCCCTGCCGAAAGAGCGAGACCAGCGAGCTCCGAGGTGTAACCCAAAAGCGTTTGCAGGAATTGCGGCATCAGAACCAGGCTGCTGAACAACAGGACGCCCAGCATAAACAGCATCAGACTCGAGCTCGCGAAATTGAAATTCTTGAACATTCGAACATCGATAATGGGCGCCTTCTCGAACCATTCCCAAATGACCAGAGAAATCAGACATACCGCCGAAACGATGACCAGGGTCGTGATGAAGCGCGATCCGAACCAATCGTCTTCCTGGCCTTTATCGAGCAGCACCTGCAATGCACCAACACCAAGAGCGAGCAGTCCAATGCCGACATAATCCAGCTTGACTCCGCCCCGCTTGAGGCGCTGTAGGTATGGTGGGTCTTCGACGAAGCGGCGCACGAGAAACAATGTCATTATGCCCACGGGAAGATTAATGAAGAAAATCCAGCGCCAGGTATAGTTGAACGTGATCCACCCGCCGAGAGTCGGCCCGATCGTGGGCGCCATAATCGCGGTGATGCCATACATCGCAAATGCAAGCCCACGCTTTTCCGGCGGAAAAGTGTCCGCCAAAATGGCTTGCGCCATGGGTTGCAACCCGCCGCCGCCCGCGCCTTGCATGACCCGGAACAGCAGAAGAAAACCGAGGCTCGGGGCGAAGCCGCAGAGCAGAGAACTGACGGTAAAAATGCCGAGGCAGCTCATGAAGAAGCGCTTGCGGCCAAAGGCGCCGGCGAGCCAGCCGGTCATTGGGAGAATGATTGCATTTGAAACCAGATAGGACGTCAGCACCCACGTGCTCTGATCGTTGCTGGCGCCGAGATCTCCCGCCATGTAGGGAAGCGCGACATTGGCAATGCTGGTATCGAGCACTTCCATGAAGGCGGCGAGCGCGACGACTACGGCAATCAGCCACGGGTTGTACCGCGGGCGCCAGATATCCTGATCGAGTGTGAGCGCGGCAGTGGTCATCGGAGATATACATCGGGCACGACGTTCATGCCGGGGCGCAATCTTCGATCGCGGTTCTCACCAGGATCGAGAACGATTTTTACGGGAATCCTCTGCACAATCTTCACGTAGTTGCCCGTGGCATTTTCCGGAGGAAGCAGGCTAAATAGAGGTCCGGTTGCGCCCGCGATGCTATCGACATGGCCGTGCAAAGTCGTGCCGTAAGAATCCACGTGAATATCCGCCCTCTGCCCAACTCGCATGCCCTTGAGTTGGGTTTCTTTGAAATTGGCGGTGACCCAGACTTGATCGAGAGGAACCACCGTAAGCAACTGTTGTCCTGGTTCAACGTTCAATCCGACGACGACCGTCTTGTTCACCTCGCCGGTGACCGGAGCGACGATTTTGGTGTATTGCAGATTCAGTTCGGCCTGCTGCAGGAGCGCTCGTTTTTCCTCGACATCTGCGATCGCGGCCTGCACCCGCGCCTTTGTAGACGACACCTGTTGCGGCCCGGTCTGTGCGTATTCGTGATTTGCTGTGGCCTGCGCTAAGCGGCTCTGGGCTTGCCTTACTGATTCCTGTGCTGCTGATTCACTGGCCTGGGCGGCTGCTACGTTTGCGGTGCTGGCTTTGGCTGCGGCCAGTGCCTGGTCATAAATCTGTGGCGAGACTTCGCGCTTATCGACGAGCAGTTTGTACCGATGCAGATCGTCTTGTGCCTTCACGTCATTTGCCTGCGCAGCTGCGACTTCCTCGTGAGCTGCGGCAAGCTGCTTTTCAGCAGCGCTGACCGCGGCGCCGGCGTCTTCAATCCCGGAAGCTGTGAACTGCAGCTGACTGCTGGTGTTCACGGAAGTAATCGGCACAGTAATATTCAGAGATCTTGCTGTGGCCTCGGCGTTGGACAGATTTGCTTGCGCCTGCGCCAGGGCAACTTCGTAATCGGTGGGATCGATCTCCACGAGCACATCCCCCTGATGCACCCACTGGTTATCGCCCACGTTGACCTTTATGACATAGCCGGAAATACGCGCGCTGACCGGATAGAGATGAACATCCGCCTGGGCGTCGTCGGTCGATTGATAGCTGCTCAAATAACGCCATAGAAAAAAACCAGCGACGATTACGACAACCGCAGAAATCAGGATGATGAGATTTCTGCGCCGCTTTTTCCGTTCGGCGGGTGAGTATTTTTTCGGTGGAGGAGGCGTTGCATATACCGACGCTCCATTTTCAACAGTTGATGGAGATGGGTTTTCTTCAGGAGTTGAAGCAGATGCGTGTTCGTCGGCCATTTTATCTTCCTGGGAAATATTCCCTCACGCCCTGCTCGCCCGCGCCCAAGGCACGAATGAGGGAAATTTTTGCGAAATTATAGTTGTACAAGCTGGAAATGTATTGCTCGTGTGCGCTGGCGACGGTCTCTTGTGATTGCACGACCTCGACGGTATCGGTAACGCCCGCCGTAAAACGATCGCGAGATTGCATCAGCGTTTGATCGGCCAAATCGATATTGCTGGTCGCAACCTTCACCTGGTCGGCTGAAGACTGCAGGTTGAGCAGCGCCGTGCGCACATCGGCCTCAATCTGCGCGCGCAAATTGTCGAGCCGCTCGCGGGCCTGATCGAGATGCGCATCGGCTTGCTGAATGTCACCGTGAACACTGTTTCCGGTAAAGATGGGAATCGAAAGCGTCCCGCGAACGTCATATACGCGCGTCGAATCCGAAGGATGGGCTCCGCCGGTTCCGTAATCCGCGTCGAATGAAAGCGAGGGGAAATAGCCGGCGACTGCTGCTTTGCGCGAGAGTTCGGCGGCGCGCACATCTGCCATGGCCGCCCGGTAGTCAGAGCGCGAGGCGTAGGCGCGTTGCAGGGCCTCATCAATCGTGAGATTTTCGAGTGGCTGATATGTCGATTTATCGGTGAGATCGAATTCCTGGCCGGGAGCCAAACCGATCACGCGAGCCACTGTGATCTTCTGAATAGCAAAATCGTTCTTTGCCTGGATCAGCTCCTGCTGTCGAGTTTGCAATTCGACTTTGCTGCGCAAGGCGTCAATATCTGCGGCCGTGCCTGCGGTCACCTGGTCGGTCGCTTGATCAAACACCGCCTGCGCCGCCTGAACTTGCGCTTCGTCGGTCGCAATGCGAGCTTCATCAGCGATGGCCTGAAAATAGACGTTTCCCACCGTCAGGATGACGAGGTCATTAGCGTCGAGGAGCGTGTAGTCAGCCGATTTGACGTTCTGGCTGGCCGAGCGGGCATTGTTGATGGACTTCCAATCGAATAGAGTTTGGGTTACTCCCGCGCGAGCGTCGAAGTAGGAAAACGGACCAACCGCCGGTGAGATGTGAAATAGCGTGGCAACACCCGCGAAGCCAACTTCGTCAATGTTCACCTTGGAGGCTGCTATGTAAGGGTCAGCGGTTACGTGAGGGAGTAAGGCGCTTAATTCGTCCCAACGTTGTCCGCGGGCGGCGCGAGTATCAGCGTGCGAGAGCAGCAGTCCGAGGTTATGCTTCAGCCCAAGATTGATGGCGTCTTGCAAAGACAGCGGCATGCGCCCGGCAACAAGCTTCGTGGGCACGCTGCCGGAGAAAGAATTCGTTTGGGCGGGCGTGCCTGAAGGCGCACTTGGATAATTTTGCGCATGAGAAATTACCGCTCCACAAATCAAGGCTGTTGCGCAGAACAAACGCAGTGAGGTTCCTGCAGGGCCCACAAAACCTCCTTGATTTTCAGACTTGCCTGTTACAAGTACAGAGGATAGTACGCCACTTTGGACGACTCGTGTCTGGAATTGGATTCATTAAGAGCACTCGCCCGAGTGTTCGCGAAAAGGAATGCGGAGGCGATGGTCAGTTTTTTATTTCCCGATGATCCGCTTGTGAATGGCGAGAAATCGTATTTTTAATGGTTAAGTCGATCGCTGGTTTTTTGCGTTTGCAGTTCCAACGGGTGTTCATTCCACGGAAAAAGCCGGCCCGGGCACAGTTCGGCTATGAGATATTAGCTTCCATGAATAGGCGGGAGTTCATCGCATTCACTGCAGCTGCCGGCATTTCCTTCCAAACGAAACGCGAACTTTTTGGAGAATCGCGAGATTCAACGAGTGAACATGGGACTGCAGTTAGAGACCCGCTGAAGCATCGTTTCGGGGCGAATTACACCCCTTCACACAATTGGTGGTTCTGCTGGAACGACTGGGATGCGGACCCAATTCGAAAAGATCTCGATGCGATCGCTGCCCTCGGCGCTGACCATCTGCGAATTCTTCTGATCTGGCCGTACTTTCAGCCGAACCCAAAGTGGGTGAGCCCGTTACATCTCGAGCGGCTCGGTCAGTTGCTGTCGCTGATGGGCGAACGAGGGTTGGATGCGCTTGTGACCGTCTTCACCGGGCAGTTGAGTGGCTGGTTCTTTTTGCCGCCGTTCAATCAGGCCGCAGATGCGTTTTATACCAACGAAAATATGTGGGCGGCGCAAGAGCTGTTCATTCGCGACTTGGCCGGTGTTGTGAAGCAGCATGCGAACACAATCGGCTTCGACTTGGGGAACGAGCTCAACACCTGCTGGAGCGCCTCGCCCAGCAACGGCGACCGCTGGATGAAGAAAATGTTTGCGCTGATTGACTCAGTGTTGCCCGATCACCTGAGTGTCAACGGGGTTGACGAGGATCCGTGGTTTGAGAACACCACATTTTCTCCGGAGGCGCTCATCGCGGACCAGCGCATGCCAGTCATGCACTGCTATCCATATTGGTCGGGCGCGCTGAAATATGGTGGTCCGATGGATCCTCCAAGTACGAAAATAATGGCGGCCATGGCCGCACTCATTCGCTCGTACGCGGGCACGCAGAGTAAGCCTGTCTGGGCGGGAGAATTCAACACCTGCATTGAGTCACTACCCGAACCAAAGCAAGCCGAGTGGCTGGAAAAGGCAGTGCTAGCCGCAATTGATGAGGGAGTGAGCTGGTTCAGCTATTGGGATACGAATGATGTTGACCGGAGGTTTGAGTTCAACTCGCTGGAATATAGTCTGGGCTTGTTGACCAATGACGGCAAAGTGAAGGACCAAGGCCGCGTATTTAGCGAACTGGCCCGCGCATATCGAGGAAAGCCGGTTAAATTCCCCCAAACAAGTCTCCCGCCTCCGCCAACCGAGCGAACCCACGACGCCACGTGGAACTGGATGTTGGACTGGATGGGATGGAAACCTAGAACAGCCGCGTAAATAATTCTCCAGAGTTCTCCTTTCCTGAACCGCGTGCGGCGAACTAAAATGCTCGGTCGGAGGGTGAGACCCAATGTTCACGGCCACGGCTGATCTTGTTCTACCCAGCACTACAACCGGTTCTTTTCCGCGTCCACGCTGGTTCGATGTCTGCATGTGGGGACGGCCGCTTGATACCTGCATGCTCGACATCCGCTTCCGAGAAAAATTTCAGGATGCGATGGCTGTGCTCATCAGCGATCAGGAGCGCGCCGGACTCGACATTCTGACCCATGGCGATTTGCACGTGGATGAAGACATGGCAGGCCGGGCCTGGCACCATTACCCGCTGCAACGCTGGGCAGGATTCGAGGGCGATCACTTGCAGCCGGAGGCGACAACTGCGCCGTGGCTTCATTACCCTCCGGGCACGCTGCTGAACGAAATTTATACCGGCTGGCGCTGGCCGCACGTGGTGGACAAGATTGAGCATCGGCCGCTCGACTATCCCAAGTTGTGGCGCATCGCGCAGTCGAAGACCCGCAAACCGATCAAGTTTGGAACCTGCTGCTCGCAGGTGATGGCGCTTTTTCTCGACATCCACACGCCGAAATACAAGGACAAGCGCGAGGTGATCTGGGACATGGCCGAGGCCATGAATAAGGAGCTGCTGGCGCTGCGCGATGCCGGCTGTCGCTGCATTCAGATTGAGGAGCCGACTTTCCACTTCATGGCGAACACCTATGGCAAAGACCACGCTGAAGTGAAATTTATGATCGACGCCTTCAACCGGGAAGTCCAGGGGCTAGATGACGTGGAGCTGTGGATCCACACCTGCTGGGGAAATCCGAACATGCAGCGCGTGATGGAAGACACGAGTTATGCGAATTCGATTGAGATTTACCTGGAGCGTTGCCGCGGTGACGTGTGGACGCTCGAGATGAAAGATCGGAATCAGAAAGATCTCGAACTGTTTGCGCCGTTCAAGCATGATCTGAAAAAGAAAATCTGCGTTGGGGTGGTGAGCCATCGCTCGCTTCAGGCGGACCGGCCCGAGGATGTGGCCAGTGAAATCCGCAAGGCGCTCAAGTTCATTCCACCGGAAAAGCTGATCGTCTCAAGCGATTGCGGTTTTGGCCGGCAGGGAGCAAATCGCGAGATCGCCTTCTACAAGGCGAGCGCGATTGCACAGGGTGCGAACATCGTCAGGAAGGAGCTTGGCCTGCCGACGACCAACGTGCCCGCTGCGGATGCGAAACTGCAGATCGACGTCGTGCCCGGCCGCGACGTGACCGCGGCAAGAGTGGCGTGATTATTGATGTGCGCCAGTTCCATGTCCCTGGAGTTCACTCAGCCCGTAGCGCTTCGATGGGTTCGAGACGAGATGCTTTGAGCGCCGGCCAGAAACCGCTGACGACACCGACCAGGGCAAGAATGATGAAGGACGTGACCATTACGTTTAAAGATGCGCGCAGGAAGATATCGCCGGCGTGATTCGTCGTCTTATAGAACTCGCTGTATAGCGGGAGTGGCGGAATAATCATGGTAAGAACCCAGGAGCCGATCATGCCGAAAAGTCCGCCAATAAACGTGAGCACGAGTGCTTCTAAGAGGAACTGACCCAAGATACTCCGCCGGGGCGCGCCCAGAGCCTTGAGCAAGCCAATTTCACGTGTGCGCTCAGTGACACTCACGAGCATGATATTCATGACGCCGACGCCGCCCACGCCCAGGGTAAGCGCGCCGATGATTCCCATCATGATTTCGAGTCCGATGGAAAAATACTGAATCATTTTGTTGGTTTCGACGGTGTCCCAATCAGGAGTGGCTTTCTCGTCGCGCGGATCAAAATGGTGGCGCAAGGCGATGGCCCCGCGTGCGCCGAGAAGCGCTTCGCTGTGAAGCTCAGCCGAAAGGGGCTGAATGATGATCATGTCAGGATCGCGCTGGTTTTTGAGCAAGTTGTACAGCTCGAATGGAATAAAGGCTTGTTCGTTGTCCGGCCCCATGTACATGGCGTTCTGAACCTTGTTCGCGAGCACGCCGATTACTTCGAGGCTCTGGCCCTGTACCAGCACACTCTGCCCGACAGCGGGTGCACCCTGGAAGGCGCGCTTGGCGGCGTTGTAACCGAGGATCACGACGCGGCGGTGGTTCGTAAAATCGCCCTCTTCAAAGTAGCGGCCGTCTTCAAGATCCATCAGTTTGCGCATTGTGCCATAAGGAAGTTCCACGCCGCGGGTGGTGAGAGAGATCACGCGGGTGCCGATCTTGTAGCCGAAGTCGCCGCAGGATTCGGCACTGACGGCACGGACAATCGGCACATCGGAGCGGATGGCTTCTACGTCGGCGTACTCCAAATGCACGGAGCGGCCGGCGCGTTGGCCTCCCGCCTGCATACTGGTCTGACCGGGCCAAATGACAATGACGTTATTGCCCATGTTGCCCATAGCGGCTGCCACCCCGCCGCCGAGGCCGCGTCCGAAAGCGAGAAGCAGCACGACTGAGATGACTCCCCAGGTGATGCCGAGCATGGTCAGCGCCGAGCGCAAGCGGTTGCGGCTTAGCGCCGCCCAACTTTGCTGGATCAATTCTTTGAGACGCATCGCGCACCTGCTCATTCGTAATGCAAACACTGCACTGGATCCATTTCGGCGGCGCGCCGTGCGGGGTACATTCCTGCACTCACCGTGATAAGTGACAGTGTGAGCAACGACCCGATTACCGCCGCGAGAGACATGATCGGTGCCGGAACGAAATCGGGCAGCGGGAGATAGGCCATCAGCAGACAGACGCCAACGCCGAAACCGTAACCGATTAGACCGCTTAGAGCAGTGATGACGGCGGCCTCGGCGAAGAATTGGTTGAGTATGTCGGTCTTGGTAGCGCCGATTGCCCGCAGAACGCCGATTTCGCGGGTGCGCTCGGTGACCGAAACCAGCATGATGTTCATGACCCCGATGCCGCCGAGCGCCAGGGTAGTAACCGCCACACAGGTGAAGAAAATGGTGATCACGCTGAAAATACGCGCCACAATTTTCGAACCCTCCATCGTGTCCCAGATAAACAGCGCATCTTTATCGGTGGGCTCGAAATGGTGCAAGCGACCGAGCGCACGCCGCACCTGCATAATGGCCTTCTCATGCGTCTCCGGATCCGCTACTTCCATGACGATGTCCGAAAGGTAGCCCTTGGTGACCGTTTCCCCTTTGACGGGTGGGGGTGGAAAGTCCCGCGCCATGGCGGAATAAGGCACGTAGAGCATGTCGTTATCGGGGCCGCTGTAGTTGGAGTTCTGCTTCTTCTCAGCCAAAACGCCGATGACCGTGTAGGGATAGCGCGCGATGATCAGGGTTGAATCAATCGCGGGCTGCCCAGGATAAAGCTGCCGGGCGGTATTCCACCCGAGAACGACGACACGGTTTGCGTCGTTCTCATCATCGTCATTTATCAGGCGGCCTTCGGAAAGAATAAGCGAGCGGAAATCCTGAAACGCCGGCCAGACCCCGGAGATCTGACGCGCCGCGGAATTGTACGGGCTAACTTCAGGTACGCTACGCTGCAATTCGGGACTGACCGCTTTCACCAGATAGCACTCGTTCTTGATGAGACGCGCGTCGTCGATGAGCAAGGTAATTTTGCGGCCGGCAGCCAAGCCTCCAGCTTGAGCGCTGGTTCGGCCGCCCCAGATGATGACCAGGTCTTTGCCGAGAGTTTCCATATGTTTCTTCTGGTCTTTACTGAAGCCGAGACCTAGGCCTACGAGGATAATGACCGACGAGATTCCCCAGGCAATGCCGAACATGGTGAGGAAAGAGCGCATTTTGTGGGCCCGCAGTGCGGCTAGGGTTTGCTTCGCGATTTCGCGCAGGTTCATAACCGCCCGGTTTAAGACTTAGACGAAGGTCTCAATAGAAGGTACGTCGCAATCAGAACAGGCGTTCCAGCGAATCTCTTATCTGCAAGTGTGATCCTGATCACGATGTTCGGAGAACACCATTAAGCTTGAGCTTCAACTCAAGCTTAATGTGAGGTTCGGAGCAGGGCAGCGCTTGCACTCACGTAGCAACGTGATGCTGGACACGGGTCTTATGCGGCCTGATCCACAAGAATGACGTGTGAATTCGGCTCACCGCGAATAGGCGAGCTTCAGGGTTTGCCCATGTATTCAGTTCTGCTGCAGCCAGTCCTAGAACGTGACCTTGGCCGCCAGTTGTACCTGGCGCGGTCCGATCGGCGACATGTAGGGGACGATCCCGAAGCTCGGGTCTCCGACATTCAGTGTGCTGTCGCCATACGGGCCGGGCGTGCCTAAACTGAACGTGGGGTGGTTAAATGCGTTTTGCGCCTCCAGCCTTAACTCCAGGTTTACGCCTTCATGTGCGCTCGATAACTTGAATTGCTTGGCCACTGAGAGATCACTGCTGAAGATGAGCGGCGACCTAACTTCTGCGGTGGTTCGCGGCATGTTACCGAGGGTATACGGCGCCGGAATATTCAGGACATCCCCAAGATTGCCGTTTTCGGGTGCTGTGTTCGGATCGGCAAAGAACTGGTCCTGCCAATCGGGACCGTAGTTGCGTTTGAGCGTGCCTGAGATGTTGGGTCGCTGAGCGACATAACCACCGTAGCCGGGTATAGGAGTTCCGCCGTTCGAAACGGTGATCGCGAGCGGCCTGCCGTCGGAGATCATCCAGATGCCGTTCGTGGTCCAGCCACCGATGACGGCCTCGAGCGCTCGCGGCATATTGCCAAGCATAGCCCGGCCGCGGCCTATAGGCAGATCGTAGCTGTAGCTGAACTTCAGGACCGATGGAATATCGAACGTCGAAAGACTCCGCTCCAGCCACGGTTTGTTGGGATCCTGAATGCTGGTTAAGCTTCCCAGCCAGGTCACGTTGTCGTCGCCAACCGAGGAATCGTCGATCGACTTCGACCAGGTGTAATTGACCAGGAACTCCAGACCATTGCTGAATGCCTTTCTGGCGTTGAGTTGCAGACCGTGATAGATGGAATTGGCAATCATCTGCACGTCGGTGGTGACTCCGGTGAATTCGGGGTAAGGAAGCAGCAATTGATAGTAGGAAATTTGCGGACTACTCAATGTGCTGTTGGGATCGCTGATCGGGCCGCCATTTGCTGACGAAAAGGGATTAGTTACCAGGCTGTTCAGGCACGACATATTGCGCGTCGCGCATGGATTGTTCGGGTCAGGACTCGAGAGCGGAATGCCTTCCACCCAGGGTCCCAGGATATCGAGCGAGTTCGTTCCACTGAACGGAAGATGGGTTCCTTTCTTTCCCAGATACTCAACATCGAATACGACATTCCACGGCATCTGGCGCTCAATGCCGAGGCTCCAGCTCTGCTCGTATGGAGTTTGGTTCGCGCCTGCAATGCGCAGCGGGCCGTTGGCGTTGTAGCCGACATCATTCAAAATTCCGAGCGAATTTCCGGCCGGCTGGTTCAACCCGTTTGGAAAGGGATTGCTCAGATGCAGCCAGGGCGAGGCGCCGGCGTTCTGATAAGTCGAAATCACGTTGGTATATTCGTTGAAACCCGCGTTGCCATAAGGGACGACTCCGCTCGCGCCCGAGCGAGACTGGCCGTAGTAAATCCCATAGCCTCCGCGCACCACCATATTCTGAGCGAACTGATAGGCGAAGCCGAAGCGAGGCTGAAAATCGTGCCAATCGGTCACGTAATTGGTTCGCTGGTTTGAGTTGGCAAACACTTCGCCGCCCAGCAACGGAACGGTAACCAGATTCCCGCTAACCGGATCGGTGTAGCTGATACTGCCGCCGTTCAAGGGATTGGTCACGTTCGGGTCGAACCAATCCTGGCGATTGAAGCGGTCGGTGCGCGGCAGAGAGACGTCATAGCGCAGGCCGAGATTCAACGTCAGCTTCGGGGTCACCTTGTAGTTGTCTTGTGCGAACCAGGCGTATTGGTAATTCTCGGTTGCAGGCTGGGACTGGATCTCGTAAGAGCTGGCTCCATTACCCGCGAGCTGACCCATCATGAAACTGGCCATGGAATCGCCGCCGCAATCAGTGAAGTCGTCCACGAACGGGCAAAGTGAGCTGCCCGTATTGTTGAACTGGAAATACCCCAGCGGGGCGTTGGTCTGAATGTAATTCTGCTGGTGGAGACGGCCTTCGAATCCGAACTTCAATTCGTGCGGGCCATGCACCTTGCTCAAAACGAACGAGAGCTGCCCGGTGGTTTGGCCCTGCTTGTAATTGCCGTAGGGGTCATTCCCGGCGTTGGGAAAGCCGGCATTGGCATAATCGTTGATAAACATTGCCGGAACACCGTTGAAGCCATTCGATTTCAAATACTCCGGAAAGCCCAGGGTCCCGAGAGGATCGGAGCCATGGCTGGAGTTATAGGCGAAAATCCGCATCGCGCCACGCGTGATTCCGAAAGTTGTAGTCAGCAGCGTGGTCGGGTTAAACGTGTAGGTATCGTTGACGGCAAATGCGTGCGCCGTGCTCTCATTCGATCCGCTGCCACAGGGA
>Ga0335081_10016063_pt1 | contig 12110 bp, 11 predicted proteins | sample Lox_Sample_35_FD_206713 | JGI IMG/M metagenome (GOLD analysis project Ga0335081, IMG submission 206713) | Soil microbial communities from Loxahatchee National Wildlife Refuge, Florida, United States - Lox_Sample_3.5 | ecosystem: Environmental > Terrestrial > Soil > Wetlands | place: USA... | reverse complement strand
TCACAACAGAAGTGGATGCAAGGGTTTGCCTCGGAGTAGGCCATGTCACCTTTTTTAATTCAATTTTTGCCTCTTTTAAAAAGTTAACTATTTTTTCAGCAATTATTTTTATCTTATTCATCAGAGCAATCCCTTTACATATAAGCTCAGATCTTCCGTCACTTTTCCATCGTACAGGGTCAGCGACCGCGCCTTTTTCTCATTGCCTCCCAATGAAACGAAACAAGTCTCTTTGAAGCAAAATGGCAGGCCAGGAGGGACTTGAACCCCCAGCATCCGGATTTGGAGTCCGGCGCTCTATCCATTGGAGCTACTGGCCTGTTCATTGTGCTGCATATTGCTTAAGCAAAGAGAATTTATTTAGTTTCCCTGTGAAGCTTATGAGATCGACAAAATTTACAATATTTCATCAACTCAAGGCGATTCTGCATGGTCCGCTTATTTTTAGTGGTAGTATAATTTCTCTGCTTACAAACTGTACAGGCCAAAGTTATAATATTTCTCATAATTTCCCTACTTTTGCTGTAATGGAGCCCACGACCAGGATTGAACTGGTGACCTCATCCTTACCAAGGATGTGCTCTACCAACTGAGCTACGTGGGCTTATGAGTTCACCAAGAGGACTCCAAATTTCCATGAAGCCCGTATAATCAGCGCGTCGAACCATATCTTCAAAAAAGAGTCATAAAATGGAGCGGGAAACGGGATTCGAACCCGCGACCCTCAGCTTGGAAGGCTGACGCTCTAGCCCCTGAGCTATTCCCGCCCTCAAAATATATCGAAGTCTATCCCTGAAGGTTCCTGCTCATTTCATTTTCCTGATGGAGGGGGGAGGATTCGAACCTCCGTAGGCTTCGCCGGCAGATTTACAGTCTGCTCCCTTTGGCCACTCGGGTACCCCTCCAGTTGCATCACCAAATGCTGGAGCTGGCGATGGGACTCGAACCCGCAACCTGCTGATTACAAATCAGCTGCTCTACCTGTTGAGCTACGCCAGCCGACTTACTAACCAGAACGGAAACTTCTTTCACATCGTATCAAAAGAGCGGTTAAAATCTCCCGAAAAGAGAAGCCTCTAATAATAATTTCGTTATTAAAATTTGTCAATAATTATTTTTTATTTTTTTGTGCTGAAAGGTTTGTGTATCGGCTCAGCATATATAAGAAAACACTCTAGAGTAAAGATTTGAGTCTTAATGAATCCATCGCATAGACTGCATTTTCCAAAGGTAATAATTACCCCGTCTTCAAACTCCGCTACATGATATGGTAGACCTATTTTTCACGTGTCGGCGCCTCTTTCGCCTCCATGCACAATGTACAGCATCAAACTTCATCTTGAGCTTGGAGATGCATCATAGCTATATTTACATGCCGGATTAGCCAGGAAGCATTGTCAGCATAACCTGACTGCCCTACCTTTCAGGTGTCTCTTGTTGTTTGAATTTGCACCGGCCGGCTGCTATCTAGACCATAGACTGATGCTCGCCAATAACCTCAGCAGAAAATATGTAGACATTGGCATCTTTTTCTTTCCATGCATCACGTAGAAGGCCTGCTTTGTGACATGTTTCCTGAAGAAATACCAACCTGTCCCATCCATACTCCGTGGCAACCTGTGGTAGCAAAAGGCCGGAGTAGAAGCCCTTGGTTATGTAAAGACCGTGGATACCCACCTCTATTTCATTTATGTCCCTAATCCTTTTGAGGGGGCTCAGTATGGATATCTCGATAGCTACATTCTTGAATTCGTCCGGCTTCAAGGGAGGAAAGCGTGGGTCATCAAAGGCGGCTGCCAAAGCCATTTCTTCCACAGTTTGGTAAAGTGGTTTTCTTGCCTCTATATACCCGATACAACCTCTGAGACTATCATGTTTTTTAAGGGTTACAAACGCGCCTTTCTTCTCTTTTAGGACTTCCGAACCCAATCGGAACTCTGGGTTAGGCTTGCCCGTTAGCCTGGCCTCTATTGTTTTTCTTGCGATAGCAAGAAGCGCCTTTTTTTCCATCTCTAACAGGGCCATAATATTCCTTTCCCGATATCGTCATAACTATATGGCTGATATGGCTTTCAATAAAATAGATATTTGTAACGAAGCAACAATTTTGGATCGATGATCGCTATTTACGCGATGCATAACTTGCTCTATTCGGTACAGCCCCGGATATTATGAGGAATTGGGGGCACGACAAACCCCGCCTGCGCAAAACCTAATCTTTTTTGAGATTCAGGAATCCAGGCCATTATAAAAAACGGCCGAGGCATACCCGACAACGCTTGTTCTGTCTCCCGTCACATCTCCCGAGTTGGCATATTTCAGCAGCCTGGCCCTATCTGCACCCAATTTTTTTGAAGCCATCATAGTCACAGCAGCCGGCCCACCGCCGCAAGCTTCAGACAAATTTTTTTCCAAATCTTCCAAGAGTCCCCTGCCGTCCATCTTCTCTACACGTTTTAGCACTACCGAATCAAGCTTCACCGCCTTTTCATAAGAATGGAAATGTGAAAGATCGGAACTTCCCACAATCAGGATATTCCTGCCATTTGTTGCATTGACTATGCTCCGAGCAAGGGTTTCGCAGGTCTCACGGTCTTGCTCTCCCATAACGATAGGAACAAAGCGAAACTTTCCGAGTACGACCTGAAGAAAAGGGAGTTGAATCTCGATCGAATGCTCCTGAGAATGAGCGGCCGGTATGTAGGATATTATTTCACTTTGCGCCATGATAGCGTGCGCCAAGGGCACATCTACGGGAACAACGCCTAATGGCGTTTCGTATCCGCCCCTGTCATATATGGAAACGCCGCGGAAAAAGGCCCTGTGACTCGGACCCAGAACAAAGACAGCATCAAAGGCTTTTCTCTTTATGATTTTATAAGCTATTGCGGCAATCTGGCCTGAATAGGCATATCCTGCATGGGGGACAATTAGGCCTCTGATACTGCCGTCTATCTTCACATCAGGCGCACGAAGCAAGAATTCCTCTATATCCGCCCGTAAAACTTTGGGCCTGTCCGGATACCAGGATCCCGCAATAACTGACTTTCTGATATCTTCGTCCATCACTTCTCTCCTGTTTAACCATGTCAGCTATCACATACAAGCAATGTATGACCTATAGTGTATGCACTGTCTTTTCTTTACGCAACCCCAATAATTATTTCAACCTCCACATCACTCCGCGGGCGGTGTCTGAAATCTCTATTCCCATCCCAAGAAGCTCCTTCCTGATCTCATCAGAAGCCTTCCAATCACCTCTCATCCTCGCCACTTCTCTTTCTTCAAGAAGTCGAAGAGCCTCTTTGCCCAATCTCTCCTCCTCGAAATTCATGATCCCCAGCACTTCATCAATTCTTGTGAGAACGTCCAGCACAGTGTCTCTTTCCCTTTCAGTCAATTGCCCGAGGGAGAGCGGAACACTCAACTTCCCTACGAATTCAAAGAGAGAGGCCATTGTATCAGATATATTGAAATCATCATCCATGGCATCGGTGAAGCTCTGTTTGATGTCATATACAAGTTGATCAGTATCCTGGTATCCGCTGCCGGGTGCATAACGAATCAAGCGCTGAACAAAGCGGTCCAGCTTCTTGACCGTATTTTTTGCCGTCTCCAGGGCACCAAAAGAGAAATTAAGGGGCTTGCGGTAGTGAGTGCCGAGCAGAAAAAACCTGATTTGTCTGCCGCCATATCCCATGGTTTCCAGATCTTCTATAGTCTTAACATTATTTAAGGAGCGGGACATTTTTTTGCCATCCACCATCACCAATTCCGTATTAATCCAATAATTGGCCGGACGTTTGCCAGTTACGCCTTTCCCTATGGCCATGACATTTTCACAGTGAGGAAAGATAACATCGGCTCCGCTCGCATGAATATCAAAATTGTCTGCTAAAAACTTAAGGGAAATAGCTGCACACTCAAGGTGCCAGCTTGGCCTTACGTTTCCCCAGCGGGTTTTGAAATAAATCCCCCTCTTCAATTCATTTAGAGAAGACCTTTTCAGGAGAGCAAAATCCACAGGGCTGTCTTTTTCATAGTCATCCAATTCAATTGTCTTACCGGGTTTAACTTTTTTAAGGTCAATGTTAGACAGGCGACCATAATCGTCTATTTTTGATATATCAAAGTAAACAGACCTCAATTTTTCGTAGGCGTGACCTCTTTCTACAAGTCTCTCAACAAGGTGCACCATGGCTTCGACATTTTCACTGGCCCGAGGATAGACTTCCTCTTGTTTGATATTCAACTTTTTAATATCGTCCAAAAATTTTCTTGTATATCTCTCTGTATATGTATTCAAGTCCATATTTGCCCGTTCGGCTTCCTTAATGGATCTGTCGTTCAAATCAATTATGTTCGTAATGTGCCTGACCTTAAATCCTTTAAACTCAAGGTAGCGCTGAATCAGGTCTGAAACAACAAAACGTCGATAGTTGCCTACGTGGGGAACTTCATGAACCGTAGGTCCACAAGAATGCATCATAACTTCTTCGGAATTGATTGGTTTGAAAAATTCCTTCTCTCTTGACGACGTGTTGTACAAACGTAAGGTAGACTGTTCCTTGTCGGCAAAGAGTTCCGTGCTTAGGTACCGCTCTCCCCCGTCAGGAAATATCACAACGATGAGCCCGTTTTCCATTTCTCTGGCCTTCCGCATAGCCACATACATGGCAGCACCCGAACTCATCCCGACAAAGAGACCTTCTTCCCCGGCCAGTCTCCTTGCGGTTTCGAACGCCTCCTCGTCAAGAATATTTATCTTTTCATCTAATCGGTTCTTATCATAGATGCCCGGTCGGTAAGATTCCTTCATATTTTTTAAACCCTGGATTTTATGCTTCAGATAGGGTTCAACGCCTACTATTCTAATGTCCGGATTATATTCCTTGAGGCGTTTCGAAACTCCCATAGCAGTGCCGGTCGTCCCTAGGGTTGCCACCACCATCGTCACAGCCCCGTCCGTCTGCTTCCAGATTTCTTCACCCGTGCCGTGATAATGAGCTAGCGTATTGTCGGCATTATTAAACTGGTCAGTACCAAAATACTTTCCAGGGTTCTCGAGCATCATATTATATGCCACCTCGATAGCCCCATCTGTGCCAAGGTTTGCCGGAGTTAAGTATAGCTCAGCTCCCATGGCCTTAAGGATTCTCTTTCTTTCCTCACTTGCAGATTCAGACATGGCCAAGCATAATCTATATCCCTTGGCCGCAGCAACAAGTGCAAGACCGATTCCGGTATTACCGCTCGTAGCCTCGAGTATGATCTTATCGCTCGACAGCTCCCCCCTCTTTTCCGCTTCGTTTATCATATGAAGGGCTATCCTATCTTTTACAGAACCTCCAGGATTAAAATACTCAAGTTTCGCATAAATCTTAACCTTCTTGCTGGGATTAAGTTTGCGAATTTCCACGAGGGGGGTATTTCCGATACTGTCTAAAATGCTCTTATATGTCTTTTTCATGATGATATTATTGATAAAATGTGGATAGTCTTGGCAGAATTAAGAATGTAAGCGACAATGGCCGTTACAGTCTAAGAGATTGATTTGGCTTCGGCCTATGTCACTGTTGCGAATACTCACATTATCTGTACAGATTCCTCTCGGAATTTGCTCTCCATGCCTCAGAATATTTGATTAAACTGAAAGGTAATTAAACAGTTTGCAGTTTTTGCCAAGATCGTCAAGAGGATTTTGAACCTTCAACTGTCAAACTTAGGCACAGGAATCTTGACGAATTGTACTCCTTCCTCTTTTAAGATCTCTTCTTCGTTCTCGGTAGTAATCCCTCTGATATTTCGTCCTTCTTCCTCGCCATGATGGATTCTCAGGGCCACTTCAGTAAACTTCTTACCGACATCATCGAAATTCTTGTCTAGGTATTCATGAAACAATTTTAGAGCCTTCGGCAGCGATAATTCCTCAAGACCACTCTTGTTAGATGCCTTAACGTCCTTTCCCATGATAGAAATTGTAGAGAGCATAATCCCAACTTCAGAACTTCCACAAGTAGGACAAATTACCAGCTTCTGGTTCTGCTGCTTTTCAAATGCACTCCTGTCATTGAACCATCCTTCGAATTCGTGACCCTTTTCACATCTCAAGTCGTATATGATCATGGACTATTTTCCCTGAATTAAACTAAATTCGCAAAAAAATAATATAGACATTTAGAGTTTAATTATATATCTTCTGAAAAAATATCACTGAATCATGTCGGGATGTGGCCCAGTCCGGTAGGGCACTGCGTTCGGGACGCAGGAGTCGCGCGTTCAAATCGCGCCATCCCGACCATTCTCTTCCCCCAGTCGGAAATAACCCATGTATATAAACCCTTGAAAGCCTGTCTGGAGCGTCACTATTCCTAACCACCGCCAATTACAGAAGCCATCTTGAAGATCGGGAGGTACATGCAAATAATCATTCCTCCGACAACCCCCCCAAGAAAAACCATCAGGACAGGTTCGAGCAATGATGTCATGGCTGCCACAGCTGCATCTACTTCATCGTCGTAAAAATCGGCAATCTTGGAGAGCATCAGATCAAGGGCCCCTGTAGCCTCACCGACTGCAATCATCTGAACGACCATCGGAGGGAATATGCCAGTTTCCGAAAGTGGTTCCGCTATGGTCTTCCCCTCGCTGATACTATGTCTGGTTTTTATTATAGCATTCTCAACTATCTTGTTTCCAGCGGTTTTACTGACGATACTTAGACCCTCCAGAATCGGAACACCACTGCTCAACATGGTTGCCATGGTTCTCGTAAATTTCGCCACCGCAACCTTGTTCAATAGCGGGCCGAATACAGGCGCCTTCAAGGTCAGGGCATCAATCCTAAGCCTTCCTTTTTCCGTACGGTAATATCTTTTAAAAGCATATATGACCAGAACAACTCCAACAACCATAAAAAGAAAATAACTTTGCACGAACTGGCTGGTGCTGATGAGAAATTGTGTAGGTGCCGGCAATTGACCGCCCATACCTTCAAACAGCTTCTGAAATACGGGAATGACTTTAAGCAACAGTAGGGCAAGAACAGCTACAGAGATGACAAGTACACTGGCAGGATAAGTCATAGCACCCTTGACCTTGCTTTTCAATTTCATCGCCTTTTCCATGTAAGTAGAAAGGCGGTTAAGAATAATGTCAAGGGTACCACCGCTCTCTCCGGCAGCCACGAGATTGACAAAAAGATCATCGTAGACTTTGGGGTACTTTTTCAAAGCTTCATGCAATGTCGCTCCACCTTCAATCTCCTCCTTTACAGACGTGATGATATTAGCAAAGGCCTTGTTCTTCTCCTGCTGGGCGAGCAGATCGAGACACTGGATGAGGGGCAGGCCTGCGTTTATCATAGTAGAAAATATTCGAGAAAAGACTACTATTTCCTTCTCTTTCACCTTCTTGCCAAAGCGCAGATATTCGGCAAGATCTTTTGGTTTTCTCTTTACGGTGATTGATTTAAGGCCCTGGCGACGAAGGAGGCCCCTGACCATGCTTTCATTAGTGGCTGCCATCTCTCCTTTTTTTAACTCGCCTCGTATTGTCGCGGCCTCCCATAAGAATTCTGCCATAATTGAAACCTCCTTCAAACCCTCAGACCTTTCCGGACGTTCTCAATATCTCATAAAAAATAATTCCTGCCGCTACCGAAACATTCAGTGAGTCTATCTTGCCAATCGTCGGAATAGAGAAAAGAAAATCACATTTTCTTCTGATGAGCGGTCTCATGCCCTTACCCTCGCTACCCATTACGAGGCCGATATGTCCATGATAGTCAAAAGAAGCTAAATTTGTGCCTGATGCAGGATCAGTACCATATATCCAAAATCCTTCGTTCTTCAAATAGTCGATAGTATTGGCCAGATTAACCACCGTGGCAATGGACGTATAGTTAGCGGCACCAGCTGACGCTTTTATGGCGGTTCCTGTCACAGATGCGGAACGATCATCTGGTATAATAACTCCATTAGCGCCGAAACAATGAGCCGTCCTTATAAGTGTGCCCAGATTTTGAGGATCTGTAATGCAATCGAGGATGAGAATCAAATTATATTTGAGATCAGGATGACGGTTTGCAATGATATCATCCACACTTACATAGGTGAAGGGCTCACAGAAACCGACTATACCCTGATGACGTCCCCCACCCGCCTTCGTGTCCAAGTAACTTTTCTCCCTGAACTCTATATCAACACCCTTTTGTTTCGCCAGTTTCAGGACCGTCTGGAGGATTTTCCCTCCCCTGCCGCGGGCAACAATGATTTTATTTACCCTCCCAGTCTGGCTCTTGAGATCCTCTAAGAGGGGATTAATGCCAAAGATTACCGGCATACCACATTACTCCACCAATTTCGCTGACATGATCAAAGTGGAATTTAAGTTTGATAATAAGGCAGTGGATGATAAATGCAATAAATTTATACTGCTTTTTGTCGTATTATAAGACCTTCTGTGATTTCAGACACAATCTCTTCGACTTTTTGAACCGGATCTGCTGCCTGTATGATGGGCCTGCCAACAACAATATAGTCGGCTCCACGCGCTATGGCATCTCTGACTGTGGATATTCTCTTCTGATCATCAATCGCCGACGTTGCCTCTCTGATACCAGGGGTTACAATAATAAAATCATTTCCACAGACTCTCCGAATATCGGCAATATCACGGGCAGAAGCTATTACGCCGGAAATGCCGGAATCCATCGCGAGCCTTGCCAGACGCAACGTGACCTCGCGCGCGGAACCGTTGAATCCCATTTGCTCGAGATCGCCATCATTAAGACTTGTCAGTACGGTAACAGCAAGGATTATGGGGCGGGGCAGGGCCGTTTCTTGCGCGGCCCTATTGACAGCGGCAACGGTTTTTTCCATCATTTCTCTTCCGCCGAGGGCATGGACGTTGAACATATAAACGCCTTGTTGAACAGCCCCGACAGCGGCTCCGGCGACTGTATTGGGAATATCATGAAACTTCAGATCTAAAAATACTTTCTTGCCGCCTTCTATGATTTTCTGAACTATGTATGGACCATATCTTGTATAAGATTCTTTCCCGACCTTGAAAATTTCCAATTGATCCCGAAGACGTTTGATCCATGCCATTGCTTCTTCGATGCCCTTGCTGCCATCAAGGGCAAAGATCAGCATCTCCCGTGGATTTTTACTCAGTGTACTCCTCATCATCAACAAATTCCGTATCATCCAACATGGGTTTGTAGTCCACCTTGATGCCCTGCAAATAGTCGGGATTCGCATATGTTACTTGCCCGGCGGCTATTTCTCTCAAGGAAGCTACGATTTCTCTGTTATTCTTGATATCCGTCAGAGGCTTAGCACCCTTCAGCAATTGCCTTGTCCTCTTTGCGGTCAATATAACCAGGGCAAACCGATTTTTTGCTGCCTTCAGCGAGTCCTCTACAGTTATTCTTGCCATATTTCCACTGACCTCCTCATAAGACAAAAAGATTCTTTACCTTGTATGTTAATCTCTCTCTTCTACTCTTCTCCGCCACATATATCGATCTCAGAGTGTCGATGGCGGTTTCAAGATGATCATTAAAAATTATATAATCATACCATACTATTTCCTTGATTTCATCTAAAGCCTTTGACAACCGTTTATCTACATCCTGTTTGCTTTCACCCCCCCTGCCGCGCAATCTTTTTTCCAATTCGACTTTTGACGGGGGAAGAATAAAAACAAATACACCGCCAGGATAATTTTCCCCCAGCGTCATTGCACCGCGCGTGTCAAGATCTAGTATTAGATCACATCCTTTCTGTAAGAACTCTTTCATCATTTTCAACGATGTGCCATAGAGGTAGCCATAATTTTCCTCCCATTCAGCAAATTCTCCCCGGGCTACTTTATCTCTGAACACCTCCTCAGAAATAAAGTAATAGTCTTTTCCGTCCTTCTCTCCGAGACGACACGGCCTTGTGGTATAGGAAACTGAAAACAGCAAATTTGGACACATCTTCACAACTTCTCGCAGAATGGAGGTCTTGCCGGTCCCTGAAGGTGCTGAAACTACGATATACAATTCTCCCATATCCTGCGAATCTCTCTTACTCAATATTCTGTACCTGTTCTCTTATTCTGGAAAGCTCGCTCTTGATGTCGACTACCTTTCGCGAGATCTCTGCGTCACTGCTTTTTGAGCCTATAGTATTCGCCTCTCTAATCATCTCCTGGATCAGGAAATCCATGCTCCTCCCGATGGCATCACCAAACTGCAAAAGATCACGAGACTGCACGATGTGGCTGTTAAGACGGACGATCTCCTCGCTAATGTCGCTTTTTTCGGCCATAATAGCTACTTCTTGTTGCAGTCGCAGTTCATCAAGTGCAAGCCCTCCAGCAAGCTCCTTCACTCGCTCTCCAAGTCTTATCTGATACTCTGAGACAACCTTAGGCGCCCGTAACGAGATCGATTCAAGAGACCTTACAATCAGGTCCAGCCTCAGGAGCAAGTCATCGCCTACGTTTTTCCCTTCTTTCTGTCTCATCTCTATTAAAGCAGCCATTGCCATATCAAGTACTGTTCCTAACTCTCCCCAGACGGCACCCATATCCAGGCTGGGCTCCTTCTGTACAAAGATATCTCTGAATCCGGTCATCATGCTCAACGTAATCTCTCCTTCAAGCTTAAACTCTTGTCGTAATTGCGCAAGTAACTCATAATAATTGCGAATGAGCGGAAGATTCAATTCATACCTGCTTTCGACAACGGGAGTGTTGTCGGAATCCATTCTGATGATTGCCTCTATCCTGCCGCGAGTAAGTTTACTGCTAATTCTTTTCTTGATGTCCAGTTCCAAAGGAGAAATGCTGGTAGGCACCCGCAGGGAAATCTCCAGGTAACGATGGTTGAGAGACTTCATTTCCACTGTATATTTCCTGCCGTTTTGGACAGACTCGATTCTGCCGTAGCCGGTCATGCTTTGAATCATCACGTACTCCTAATCAATACCAAATAATAACCTGGGTTTTCTTCATTCAGCTGCCATATATAGGGATATCGCGACTCCATTTTAATGTTATCAACTTTTTAGGACGTAAACCTAATGTTTCAACTGCACGAGATATTTTGATCTCATTCTCTTAAACATTTCAATGACCGCCTTTTCTCCATAATCAGGGTAGGTCCAGGGCAGGGATTGAAAGGACTTGTCCATATAGATTAGGGTCAGATCGGCATAAATGCCATCTCTCAAGTAGGGGCGATGAGCATAGCCTTTGCCGGTCGCCAAAATTAAATGAGATTGAGACATATACCCGGGGTCAATATTAACCCTTCTCTTTCCACCCTCTGAAGTTTTGCTCTCTATTTCATTTGTCCATAGCTTCACATCTGGCAGTGATTCGGGTCTAATCAACGTATCAAAAAAAATAAATCGTCTTTCCAGAGGCGATCCCATTTCTTCTGTATAGTAGTTAGTGTAATGGAACGACATCGGCGCACCAACAAAATCAATGTCTCCATAGCATTCAGATAATGTCTCCAGAATGCCTTTCAGCAAATTGCCGTCTGCATATATGTGGCTCATGAGCAATTTTACCGCCTCCGCAGGCCGTGGTTTGCTCATAAAGCCTCTTTAAGCTCATCAAGAGAAATAGTTGCCGTTCCGACCTTTCCTACAACGATACCGGCAGCTATATTGGCTAGAGCTGCCGCTTCCTTAAAAGTCGCCCCAGACGCCACACAGAGGGCTAGCACGCCGATGACCGTATCCCCAGCGCCGGTGACATCGAATACCTCTCTCGCCTGAGCTGGAAAAGCGGTATGTGTCGTCTTATCATTGCTTTCAAAAAGATTCATTCCTTCTTCACCGCAAGTGACAAGAAGCGACTTGAAATTAAATTTGCGCAGAAGCGTCTTTCCTATTTTGACAATGTCATAGGCATCCATAACATCCACGCCCGCAGCACGGCCGGCCTCAAGGTGATTGGGCGTAATGATGTCGAAGCCCTTATACAGAGAAAAATCGCTCTGCTTCGGATCAATGCACACGGGGATGCCGTTCTCGGATGTTATTTGGCGAATACCATCAAGAAGATGCCTCGTTACAACCCCCTTATTGTAATCCGAAATGACT
>Ga0335081_10016062_pt1 | contig 12110 bp, 11 predicted proteins | sample Lox_Sample_35_FD_206713 | JGI IMG/M metagenome (GOLD analysis project Ga0335081, IMG submission 206713) | Soil microbial communities from Loxahatchee National Wildlife Refuge, Florida, United States - Lox_Sample_3.5 | ecosystem: Environmental > Terrestrial > Soil > Wetlands | place: USA... | reverse complement strand
CGCGACGACCCCAATCGTTTCGTGATCCAAGGCGTCCACATGCTCCTCGAAGGCGATCGTCAGAGGCCTTGGAAGCTCAACGAAGCGCGGACGAGCCGACTCGTCTTCATCGGGCGCAACCTTCCAGAGGAGGTGCTGCGTGCTGGCTTCGAGCGCAGTTTCGCCGAGGAGGAGCGGCCTGCATGAGCTTGCTCAATCCATTCAACCCAATCCGTGGCGCAGATCTCAAGGATGCCGCTGACCGCATCAAAATATGGGCTCGCGCGGCGTTGTCGCTTTCTGATGATGATGCCGTTACCGTCTCCGAGATCAATTGCCGCGATCCGAGCTGCCCTGGCGTAGAAACGGCGATCCTCGTGATGAGAGCCAACGCGCCGACTCGAATGATTCGGATCGCCCGCCCCTTGGCCGAGGTTCGCCGCGCCGATTTGGAGACCGCCCTCGATTGAAGCTCCGTCTTCCAACTAAGTTCATCACCGGGAGAAGCCGACCCGCAGGGTATGATGCTTGATCACTTTTATTCCGCTCCTCGCCGGCCATCCGCAAAAATTTGGCCGGCTGTGTCCAAACAGCAACAACGTTACGATGGTCTGGACGAGCCATTGTTCACGCGCCGGTAATTTACCCGCAATCGCCTTGCCAAGGACCGAGTCGATGAGCCACTCAACCCAAACCGGAGTGTCGATAAGTCGCATCAGAAGCGATCTGTTCGGTCACGATAGCCTTCGGGAGTCGCGCCCCGAGCCACGCCGACAAGGTCCTCTGGCTTGGGCACGGGAACGAGTAACATGCCTTCGCCTTTCGGGACAAACAAGGCGAATTCTTGTCCGACTTTCCAATGCCGTGCCATCCGCACAGCCTTTGGGTATGGAAATCTGGAATTTAGCCGAAAGCTTCGCTGTAGCTTTAGCAACAATTACGAATCTCCGATCGATGGGGCAACCGTAAGACAATACCGCGGATCAAACTTGTCAGAAAGCACATGCCGTTCCCTCGCTGCAGAGGCCAAATAGCATGTAACCACCGGCAGAGGGTCAACCAATCGTGGCGGAAAGTCGATCTGGTGATCACGCCTCGCCACAGCCTCTCTAGCCGTCAAGCATCATCTTAACAACGGATTAAGGTATAAGCGACGGCCGCCTCATTGTCCTCGTCAAGCGGCGCTTGGGTCTCTTGCCCCAACAAAGCTTTTGATACACAAAGATTCTCAACATTCATGGTCGGCCGCATCATCGATCGCGAGGAACAGCCTTGTTACGCCAATCCCCGCGATCGGCGGCGAGCGATGAAGAAGTCCCGGACTTTCCGCTGTAGCTTCGCGGCCGCCGCGCATGATCGCGATGTGACCGCGATCGAGCCGCCGGATGGCGTCCGTCGGCGCCGGCGCACCGCTTGGCGATATCGTCGTGAGATGGGGCGAGATCCACTCGGTTCCCGGTCCCCGATACGTCGTCACCAGCCGAAAACGCACATTGTCGGTAGGGAAACGCCGGCATGCGTCATCTTCGACCGCCTCGAGCCTGATCTGGAGCCGCAGCGCCTTCGTCAGCTCCTGAAACAGACGCGCCAGAAAGATCACGTCCTCGGACAGCCATTCCGCAAGCCATCCCGGGCCGAATTCGGCCTCTTCGAGTCCGCGATCAAGGACCCGCCGAACAGAATCGACGTCCCCGACCACACGCAAGCGCGGCAAACGATCGGCCGCGACCGCATCGAGCGTCGTCAGCACAGCGGGTTCCAGCACCCGCGCCATGACGCTGAGCGGTCCCGATCGGAGCGCGTCCCGCGAGAGGCGCTGCGCCGTCGGACAGGGCGACGCCATCAAATGGGCGCGCGGGGTTCCTGCCTCAGTTCGCTGGTCAGGCCGCATCCACGCGGTCCCAGGCGGGAAAGGGATCAGGCAGCAAACGAAAGAGATCGGGATCAAAACGCTTTGGCGTCGTCGGCCCCACAAGGCACGTATCCAGCGCAGCCCGGATCGCGGCCTCGTCCATGCCGACCCCGATGAAAACGAGCTCCTGGCGCCGATCACCCCAGACCTTGTCCCAGTTGCGATCGAACATGCGTTTCCATTCCGGATGGTCGGGCCAGTGCTTCTTCGGGATCGCCGCCCACCAATGGCCCTTGGCGCTCACCCGGGCGATGGCGCCGGCCAAGGAAAACTCGCCGACCCAATTCGGGCGAGTGGCGAACCAGAAATGGCCCTTGGCCCGGATCAGGCGGGGCCAGGTCTGATTGATGAAGGCGTTGAATTTTTCGGGATGGAAAGGCCGGCGCGCACGATAAACGAAGCTCTGGACGCCATATTCCTCGGTCTCGGGGACATGCTCGCCGAAGCTATAAAGCTCTTTGTACCAGAGCGGATGGCGCTGCGCCTTTTCCTCATTGAAGAGGCCCGTGTCGAGCATGTCCTGAAGAGGCGCCCGGCCAAAATCCGTTTCGAGGATGCGCGCGTCGGCGTTCAACGCCATCACCACCTTGCGCACGAGCGCCAATTGCTCCGGCGAGACCTCCGAAGCCTTGTTGATGACCACAACGTCGGCGAATTCGATCTGGTCGACCAGGAGATCGACGAGCGTGCGCTCATCGCCCTCCCCCGCCGTCTCCCCACGATCGCGCAGGAAGTCGTTGGAGCCGTAATCCTTGAGCAGGCTGGCGGCGTCGACGACGGTCACCATGGTGTCGAGCCGCGCGACATCGGACAGGCTCTCGCCGGCTTCGTCACGGAAGGAAAATGTGCTCGCCACCGGCAGCGGCTCGGCGATGCCTGTGCTCTCGATCAGCAGGTAGTCGAATCGGCCTTCAGCGCTCAGCCGCCGCACCTCGGCGAGCAGATCATCCCGCAAAGTGCAGCAGATGCAGCCGTTTGTCATTTCGACGAGCTTCTCGTCGGTTCGCGACAGGTTGGCGCCGCCGTCGCGCAGGAGATCGGCGTCAATGTTCACCTCGCTCATGTCATTGACGATCAGCGCGACGCGGCGGCCTTCCCGGTTGTTCAGGACCTGATGGAGGAGCGTCGTCTTGCCCGCGCCGAGGAATCCCGAAAGGACGGTGACCGGCAGGCGGCTGTCGCGAGAGCTTTGCAGCATCAATAGCCCATGTGCGATGTTATAACGTATCGCTCAAATCTACCGAAGCTGCCCTCTCTCGTCAACGTGGCTCACGCAATCGCACAGGCTTGACAAAGCGTCCACACTATTCCATTGAATAATGGAATAGTGGAATAACCAGAGGCGCATGATTGCCGGCCCTGATCATCGCCAGCTCGAATTGGCCGCCGAAATGCTCAAGGCGCTTGCCGATCCCTATCGGCTGCGGGTGCTGATGCGGTTGGCGGGAGGGGAGCTGAGTGTCGGTCAGCTCGCCGAACTCGAGAAGGAGAAGATCACCACCGTCTCGGCCCGGCTGAAGGTCTTGCTGACGGCGCGCCTCCTGAAGCGGCGACGAGAGGGCCAGACGATCTTCTATTCGATCGCTGACGCCCACGTCCTCAACCTCGTTGACAATGCCATCGAGCACGCCTGCGAGACCCACTGATCGAAGATCACAATCGAAAGAAAGGAAGACCCATGACAAACCATAGCCACGCCGTTCACGCGGACCACCCCCATCGGCACGGTCCCGCCTGCGGGCACGTCGCGATCAAGCACGACGATCACGTCGATTACCTCCACGACGGCCACCTGCATTATCAGAAGGGCGACGTCGTCGAAGAGCATGTGATCGAGGTCAGCGCCAAGAACCCGAACCGCTGCACGCCGGAATTTGGGCGCAAGGGCCACGAGGCGAAGCACGCGCATGGGCTAGGCTGTGGGCATGAAGCAATTCCGCACGGCGATCACGTTGATTATCTGGTCGAGGGCAGGCTTCACCATCCCCATGGCGATCACTGCGACGACCATGGGCTGATCGAGTTCGCGGCTTAGGAACGCGTGAACTTCGGCAAACAAGTCTAAGCCAGAGACCTCGCGTGGAGAGCGCGATACTTGCTCCCTCTCGCTCTTCCGGTTAATAGGACAGCATTGCTCTTCCGTTGGCCCTGGCCCGCGACGCGCGAACCGCTCGCTGCTCGAGTCGCATGACGGCATCGAGCGTATGTCTCATGAGTTCGTAGAGAGCGCCCAGCTGCGCGATCGTCCGGGCGAGGAGGTGTGATGGCGTGGGTCCCTCCTGTTCGCCCTCCTGCAGCGTGACCAGCTCGACGCGACGCGAAAGGATCCCGATCATCATCTGCTGCTGGCCCTGCAGCGAGTGCCCATTGACGAGCAGCGCGTCCCGGACGCGATCCATTGTTTCGAGTTTGTGGGAAATCCTGGCGAAGGCGTCGGCGATGGCGGGGAGAACCTGGGCCCTCGCTTGCATCTGTTCTCCATGTCCGCGGACGGAGATGTCCATTGGACCGTAGGGCCTAAATGGCACCAGCATTATATCATAACATCCGGTATTATAGTGGATCGGCCGAAGTGTCACTCTGATCATCACGGAGATGATCGAAATTTCAGGGGCCGGCAAAAGAGACCCGGGAAATAACTAGGGTAATTTTGCTCTGGGTCGTTTCGGCGTTGGCCGTCAGGCCAAAACCGCCATTGCTCGGGACGGCCACGGCCATAGTCCCAACAATAAGAGGCAATATCGCGCGGACGTCGTGACGCCGGCGCCAATTAAAGGGCGGTGAAATTCGGATAACGAAAGGTCAATTTAAACTCGTAATGCTTTGCATCAAAACAAAACGTCGCTCGAGGAACGCAGCTATCGTCGCATGAACCGCCTAAGATTCCCGAGCGTTTCGTTTCGTTGAGTCAAATAGTTTGCGCCACCGCCCTCTGCCCTAAACCGATTGTTCGCGGCTTCCTTGTTGGAGGCGCTCCGAAGTGACCGGCCACCAATTCGACAAGCTGAAAAAATAGACAAAGCCAGATAAGGCTGTGATCCAGAAACTCGTTGGCCAATCCGTGTAATAGGCAAGCATCAGACCACCCCAAGCCTGTATCAGCGCAAGTGCTGCAGCGAGAGCGACACCTACTTCAACGTGCCGGGTAAATCGTTGCGCTGCCGCCGACGGTCCGACCATCAAAGTAAAAACGAGAAGCACGCCAACAATCTGCGCGCATTCGGCGACGGCGATAGCGACAATCATCAGGAACGCCGTCGCGACCATACGAACAGGCACTCCTTTGGCCTCGGCAAGCTCCGGCTGAAGGCTCGCGAATATAAGCGGCCGGGCGATGGCGCCGAGTGCCACGAGACTCACCACGGCAAGTCCTGCGAGCGTCGCCAACGCCTCGTCGCTAACGCCAAGAACATTGCCGAAGAGCAACGCCGTCGCTTGGCTAGCATAGGCCGTATAGAAATGCAGGAATAGAAGGCCGAGGCCGAGCGCGAGCGAAAGCATCATGCCGATGGCGACATCGCGACCGCTCAGTTTCTCGCCAAGCATGCCCATCGCAAAGCCGCTCAGCACAGTAAAGCCGATGAGACCCCATAACGGCGAGACGCCGACAAGCACCGCACCGGTCGCGCCCGTGAACCCAACATGTGAGAGGGCGTGCCCGGCGAACGTCTGGCCGCGCATGACAAGAAAGAAGCCGACGACGCCCGACAGTACCGCGACGACACCAGATGCGGCGAAAGCCGTTCGCATGAAATCATATTCAAACATGGCGGTTCCGGCTGTCTTGAGGCAATGTGTCACCGTGACCGGCGTGATTGTGGTGACGGTGATCGTCCCGCTCGATGTCGAATTCACCGGCCATAACGAAAATGCGGCCACCGACGCGTAACACCTCGATGTCGGACCCATAGAGGCGCGACAAGACGGCGCTCGTAATGACCTCGTCGACGGCGCCAAGTACAGCATTGCCGCCACCAAGATAGAGTACGCGGTCAATTGAGTTGAGCAGTGGATTCAATTCATGCGCACTGAACAGCACAGAGATCCCGAGTTCCTTCTGAAGTTTGCCAACAATCTCGACGACACCCCTTTGATGTGTCGGATCTAAGTTCAGCAAGGGCTCATCGAGGAACAATAGCCTGGGGCGTCCGAGCAGCGCCTGAGATAGGAACAGGCGCTGGCGCTCGCCGCCCGACAATTCGGCAATCGATCGGCGTGCGAGATCGGTCGCCCCAACCATATGGAGAGCCCGTTCGACGTCGTGCCGCTCTGCCGCACTGAGACGGGGCAGTCCCCACCGTTGTCCGCCGGCGGCGCACGCCACAAAATCCCATCCTGTGAAGCGAAGACCGGCGAGATTGGTGCGGGCCTGCGGCATGTAGCCGATTTTACGATTACCGCGAGTCGCAGCCCCCTCCAAAACTCGGATTGTTCCGGCTTCGACCGGGATCAAGCCCAATGCAGCACGCATCAGTGTCGTCTTACCGGACCCATTCGGGCCGAGCAAGGCAACGAACTCTCCTTCCTTAATCAAGAACGATACGGCGGAAAGAATGTTTCGGCCGGTGAGATTGATCGTAACTTGATCGAATTTAAGTGCGCTCACATCTCCCCGCCGGAAAGAGCTTTGTCCAGCGCGTCGAGCTGAGACGTCATCCATTGTTGATAAGTTACGCCCGGAGGCTCCGTCTCCGAGACGCCGACGACGGGGATTTTCTCGTCCTTGGCCATTTGCACCAGGCGCTGCACGGCAGGCTCGCTCGCTTGAGCGTTATAAAGCATCACCTTGACTTTGTGGCCCTTGAGGTCGTTCTGAAAGGCGGCCACCTCTGATACACTTGGCTCTGTATTGTTCATCACGGCGAGGGCGAATTTTTCGTTGTGGACTTTGAGCCCCAGAAGCTCGGCCATGTAGCCGAAGACGGGCTCGGAGGCTGTGACGGCGCTGCCGGCATATTTCTTACGCATCTCTGCGATCTTGGCGTCTAACGGCTTAAGCGAGTCCACGAAGGAAGCTGCGCCTTTCTCATAGTCAGCTTTATGCGCCGGGTCGATGCTTGCGAGCTCTACACTTAGCTTCTTGGCCACAGCCTTTACCGTTGCCGGACTGTACCAGAGGTGTGGATTGTCGCCTGCCTTCTTGCCGGCAAGCGTAGCGGCCAGAATCTCCTTGCGGCCTGGTGTCTTGTTAGCCTTCAGCAGCTTTTCCATCCAGGGATCATAGTCAGCGCCATTGACAATGACGACCTTTGCGCCGGCCAGCGCCTTTGCCGTCGAGGGACTTGCCTCGAACAGATGGGGGTCCTGGTCGGGGCTCGAAAGGATGCTCGTCACGGCAACGTTGTCTCCGCCAGTCTGTTGAGCGATGTCGCCATAGAAATTCTCCGCAGCCACGACATTGATTGGCTCCGCGGAAGCCGGCTGCGCCAGCATTATCGCAGCCAAGGCCGCACCAGCTAGGAGTGATTTCGTCATTGGAAGCTCCGTTTGACAATAATCTCGTTGTTAGGCTTTCTCTGGCGAGAGCAATGTTGTTATGTTATATCAAATAGGCGGGCGGGCCAATGGGGTGCTTAGCTGGACGCCGAGCCGCCATATGCTATAGGCTTCAAACGGGGATAGGACCTGATGGTCATGAAGCCGATCGGAAAGGCAAAACCGGATTGGGCAGCGCAGGTAGAGAGCGCTTGCGCGGGTTCAGGGCTTCAACTGACCAAGCTGAGGCGCCAGGTCCTGGACATTATCGCGAAAGCGCCTGCGCCCCTTGGGGCCTATGCGATCATCGACGCAATGTCGCGCGTGCAAGACAAACGGGTGGCTCCGCCGACCGTCTATCGAACCCTCGGGTTGTTTCTTGAACAAGGTTTTATCCACAAGATTGAAAGCCGCAACGCCTATGCTCCGTGCGAACATCTGGGCCACCGCCACCAAGGCATCCTGCTGATTTGCGAAAACTGCGGACGAGCCGATGAGGTGGAAAGCGCCAGTCTCGGCAAGCTGCTAAGGGACGCCGCTGCGCGGAGCGGCTTCTCAGCCCAACGTCAGATTGTCGAAGTCGAAGGACTTTGTCAGACTTGCCGAGGTGCTGCGGCACCGAAGGATAAAACTGCGTTGGACGAGCCCATAGGCGCTCGATGACTGGTCCGTTTGCTCAAGCGTGGGTTGGCGAAACTCCGAACGCACACCCGCGGTCAACGCGAAAATGAAACCGCTTTTTCAGCTCATCGCCGAATTTCGGGCTCCTCGAACATCGTTAGCCATCGACGATTGATTGTCAGCGCTACTGGAAGGGTCCACGAACCTCGAGTTCTTAAGCGGAATCGACGGTCAATGTTCTGGTCAACGGGCATGAACAGTTCCGTCAGATGCGTTGGTCACCACGCGGTGCGCAGCGAGCGCTTCAAGCGAGAGCGGTTGTGATCTATGGTCGGCTGAATTCCGGAGCGATCAACCTCGTGGCATGACACCAGGGCTTTTGCTACTCCTTCCAAAGACTCGGAACGGGTAGGCGCCGCGCAAGCAGGCCACGAGCATTTAGCTGCCAAAGCTTGTAGGCGCGCGCGAATGGAACGCCCGACGCAATATGAATCCCAGATGAATCCCAGCCACAAGTGCGAGGGTGTCGATCCATCAAAATTTCTGCGACAGCCCGGCAAAAAAGCCTCGCCTTGGCCCGTATTGCGGCGCGAACACGCCGATGCCCGTTCCGCTCCTGATCTGGTAGAGCGTGTCGAAGACGTTCACCACGTCGAAGCGCAGCGTAAGAGGCTTCATGTTCCAGCCCGTGAACTCATGCGTCATTCCAACATTGAACTGCGCATAAGGCTGTTCTTGGCTGATGTTGGCGTCGCCGCTGCGCAAGCCGCTGCCAAAGAACATGTCAGCGCTGAACCTCGTGCCGTTCCAGAGATAGGTCATGCCCGCGGAACCGGTCAAAAATTGGCAGTGGTCCGTGTAGATGAAGTGACTTTGGATGTACTGGAACTCTGTCAGGCCTCCGAGATCGGCGAGTGGCGTGGTATTATCGAACAAATATTGGTTGGACACCACGTCGGTGGCTCTCTGCTGGGCCGCCGCGAAGTTGACGTAGGCCTGGAAATTTCCGCTCGTGAATTTCCCTTTGAGTTCGACACCTTCATTGTAGCCCTTCGCATAATTGAACGCGCTCAAGACCAGCGCTTGGCCAAAATTTCCATTGTCGATCAGGTCGTTCGCGATCTTGTAATAGGCGTCGATCCCAACCTCGAGAGTGCCGCAGTCGCGCTGCTCCACGGGAGGTTGGGTGAGCATCAATGGTGCCAGGGAGCTGCATCCCATCGGAATCTTCTGGGTGACGCCGGCATCGAAATAATGTGACCGCTCGGGCTGCACTGGATCCTCGAGATACTGGGATGGCTGGCCTGTCGTGTTCCGGAACAATTCGATGTTGGCCGGCGCAGCCTCCACGAGCACCGGCGGAGTGAAGTTGCGCGCGTAACCAGCATGCCAGGTCGTGTCTTCGGACGGCTTGTAGGTAAAACTGAGCCGCGGGCTCAACTGGTCGGCGGTGACATATTGGACCATCTGGTCAAAGCGCAGGCCGGCATTCATCGTGACTTGGTTGGTGATTTTCCACTCGTCCTGAGCATAGACCCCCATGAGCAAGCCGAGCTTGGTGGTTGAATCGAGTATTCCCTCAGGCGCTCCATTATCGGAGCCGTCGCAGACGGTGCATGGCTCGACGGTAGAGAAATTGGTTACCGCTGCTTTTTCGAGGCTGACCGTGAAGCCGGCGCGAACCGTATTGACCGGGTTGACCTGGAATGAGCCGTCGCCCTGGATGCCATTGGTGTAGGAGGTGCGGCTTATCTTCGATGCAATGCCGTTTAACAGCAGGTCGCCGGTGACATCTGGAGTAAATAGCAAGTTGTTGTAGCGCGTGAAATAGGCGAGCTGCCCGTCGAAGCCGTTGATCGATTTCTGCAGCGCCAGCACCCCGTAATGGGTGACTTCGTTCTGGGTCTCGTTGAGCAGTGACGAATTGAAATTGGAGATTCCGAATGCGGTGGTGACCGGGGGATTTCCCATCTGTCCGACCGGCTGGCCGGGTACGTCTGGAATCTGGAAATTGTTGATCGCGGTTCCCATGATCAGGCTCAGGCGGGTGCTGTTGTCGATGAACCCCGACATGTAGCCGAAGCCTTTTTCCTGCTGAGAGAAATCATGTATGGGGTTCACGCTGGGCGTCGCGCTTTCGATCCCTTCCAAGGTCTGCACATAGCGCCCAGTGAAGTAATATTGGACGCCCGGAAAGCAGTTCGCGCTCGACGTCCCGGGAGCGGGTGCGGCGGATCCGCAATTGCTTCCGGACGTGCCGCCATATTCTAAGAGCGGCGCGAAGGTTCCGCGGCTCCCGCCGTAAGGGCTGATGCTGCCGCCGTCGTTGAAGACGTTCTGCCGGGTTGTGATGTCGACGAGGCCGACCGTGCGGAGCCCGAACTCGGCTGGCAGCGCGCCAGTGACGAGGGAGATACTGCCGATCAGGTTGGTTTCCAAAATACTTCCAAAGCCGGTGACACCGTCGGGCAGCATGACGCCATTGATTCGGTATTGCACGTTGGCGTGATCATTGCGGACATGGAGCAAGCCGCTCGCCGCGGAATCCTGAGAGACCCCGGGCGCCTCCAGCAGCACTTTCTCGACCGGCTGGTTGACGCCTTGGGGCAGCGACTGGATGTCGTCGTGGCTGAGCTCGTAGGAAGTGGTGCCGATGGTCGTGAATAAATTGCTGCGCAAGGCATCGAACGTCTTGGCTTTTTCCGTCAGCTGACGTGCCGCGGCGGCTTCCGGCGTCTCGCTCGGCGGTTGGACAGTCGGCGGACCCGGCTGCGCCGCCGCCTGGTTCTCCGGCGGCTTTTTCTTGGTGGCGACCACATTCACGGTCGGCAACTCAATAGCGGTTTGCGCGGTCGCTAAACCGCCGAGGCCAAAGAGCGATGCGAAAGCGGAACTGCTCAGAAGGGCCACACGACCAATACGGCTGGACATATTAATCCCCATCTCGCACGGCTTGCGGTGACGGCTCACGGAAAGATCGCGGAAGCCACAATCGACACCAGCTCAACTGGTACGTTATATCGTTTCAGTCAGGAGCGCGGCTGTCAAGAATGGCCCGTCACGATTGCAATCTGCGGTTCTAATTTTCGTTACGCTGTGACCACAAAGTCACAGGGGGTCTCGTTCACAATCGGCCGTTTCTGCAAACGGAGCGTGGCCAGCGGAGCTGGACATTCATCCAGAAGCGAGTATTCTATTATTCCATGGAATGATGGGGCGTGGATGGGCAAACAACCAGGTGTCGGCAATTTCCATCATCATGCGCCCCGTTCGTGGCCGAAGCTGCCGGACGCGTCCGAGTTGGAAAAGGCTTCGGCGATGTTCCGGGCACTTGGCGATCCAGCTCGGCTTAGGCTGCTGGCAAGACTCGCCTGGCAGCGAAGTCTGCGTAACGGAGTTGGCGGGCTTGGAGGACGAATCTTCGATTTCGGGTCATGGTCTAGCTTATCCTAACGGACGACGGCCCGTGGTCTGGTTCCTAATCCCAGATCAGGGACCCATGCGGCTCTATGGGGCCTCTCTTGCATGCACCCCAAAGGGAGAACACTCCCATCCCTAAAGGCCGTTCCTGGCGCGAGGCTATGCTGGAACATAAACAACGCGGCACCCATCGCCCCAAATAATTGTTACAGGCAAACCACATCTGTTCAGTTTGCGTTCGTCGGGAAGAGCAGAGGAGGCCCGGTTCAGGCCAGTTTCTGTTTGCTAGACGGGCTGCTTTTGTTTCCGAATCGGTTTGAATCGGTCCCAATTTACACAAAAGGCAATGCCCTTAGCACCACGGCTTCTGAAGCGACCCAGCCGCTTACAGCGCGGCATCATCCATCTCACTGGTGCGAATCCGCATCGCGTGATTGATGCTTGTGACAAAAATCTTGCCATCACCGATCTCGCCTGTCCAAGCCGACTTCGTGACGGTATCAATGATCTTTTCGACAAGACTATCGGGAACGGCGACTTCGATCTTGGTCTTTGGGACAAACCTCACTGCAGGTTCGACGTCGCGATAAATGGTACAAGGCCTTTTCTGACGGCCAAATCCCATGACCTCAGTGATCGTGATCCCGGAAATTCCAGCCTTTATCAGCGCACTTTCTACTTCTTCCAGTTTGGAAGGCTGGAT
>Ga0335081_10016061_pt1 | contig 12110 bp, 10 predicted proteins | sample Lox_Sample_35_FD_206713 | JGI IMG/M metagenome (GOLD analysis project Ga0335081, IMG submission 206713) | Soil microbial communities from Loxahatchee National Wildlife Refuge, Florida, United States - Lox_Sample_3.5 | ecosystem: Environmental > Terrestrial > Soil > Wetlands | place: USA... | reverse complement strand
AGCGCAGGCGACGCCCAAAGGTGCGAAGCGCGGCAGCGCGAAGCGAGTCTCGCATTCCAAACATGGGTCACGCCAGACGACGAAAAAGACGGGGCAGACTTAAGAACCGACGTGGCTAGTTGCCGGTGGTCAGTGGCAAGCCCCAAGGAGCCGAACGCTCGCCATGAGCCACTCGTCACTGGCCACTCGTCAGCAGCCACTTCTTACAAAGAACCCGTGTGGTGTTCGGCAGGGGGGAAAATGAAGTTGCTTATTCTGTTTGCGTTCGCATTCGCATGGGCCGCGGTCGCGGCAAGCGGCAAGCGGCCGATCACCTTTGACGACATGATGAAGATCCAGCGGATTTCCGATCCGCAGGTTTCGCCCGACGGCCGCTGGATCTCCTACGTCAACACCATCGTTGATGTGCAAGCCAACAAGAAGACTGGGCACATCTGGATCGTACCCGTGTCGGGCGGCACGCCCCGTCAGCTTACCCACGGTGACGGATCGGACAGCCGGCCGCGCTGGTCGCCCGACGGCAAGGAGTTGGCGTTCATCTCCTCGCGCGGCGGCAAATCACAAGTCTGGATTCTACCCACCGACGGCGGCGAAGCTCGCCAACTCACCAGGATTTCCACTGAGGCCGACGGCGTCACCTGGGCCCGCAAAGGCGACACCCTGCTTTTCACCTCGCAGGTGTATCCCGATTGCGCCGATGACGAGTGCAATCAGAAGCGGATGGAAGAAGCGGAGAAGAACAAGGTGAAGGCTCAGTTGATCGAGGCCCTGCTGTTCCGTCACTGGAACGAATGGCGCAACGGCAAGTACACGCACCTTTTTGCCGTTTCCGCCAAGGGGGGCACCCCGCGCGACCTCACGCCCGGCGTCTTCGACTCGCCCACCTTTTTCCTGGGCGCGCCGGATGGCTATGACATTTCGCCCGACGGCACCGAGGTCTGCTTTACCTCGAACCGCGCCATGCCCGAGAGCGCCCGCGCCTGGACCACCAACAACGATCTCTATCTCGTGCCTGCCGGGGGTGGCGAGCCCAGGAACATTACGGCGGATAATCCCGGCTCCGACGCCGCGCCGCAATACTCGCCGGACGGCCGCTACATAGCCTACACCTCGCAGGCGCGTAACGGCTACGAGTCCGATCTTTTCCGTCTGCGCGTTTACGACCGCCAGACGGGCAAGATCAGCGAGCTCTCCACCGGCTTCGACCAGTGGGTCGGCGGCTTCGCCTGGGCGCCGGACAGCAACACGATTTACTTCACGGCGCCCGAACACGGGCAACAGCCCATCTTCAAGACGTCGGTCACCAACCCCAAAGTGGAAAAGGTGCTGGACGGGATGTTAGACGAACTTTCGGTCACTCCTGACGGAAAAACTCTCGTCTTCAGCCGTCAGACCATTGCCCAGACGCCGGAGGTATACCGAGCCTCGGTTGCGGGAGGCGATCTCACCGCCGTCACCCACACCAACGACGCGCTCCTGGCCGAGCTCGATCTCGCGCCGGCGCAGTTCGTTAACACACCGGGCGCGCTGGGCGCGGAAATCCAGAGCCTCATGGTGATGCCGCCGGGCTTTGATCCCAACAGGAAATATCCGGCACTTTTCCTCGTCCATGGCGGGCCGCAGAGCGCCTGGGACGACGCGTGGAGCTACCGCTGGAATGCGCAGATGTTCGCCTCGCACGGCTACGTGGTGATGATGACCAACTTTCACGGCTCGACGGGCTACGGGCAGAAGTTCGTGGAGGAGATTTCCGGCGATTGGGGCGGTGCTCCCTACGACGACCTGATGAAGGCGGCGGACCATCTCGAGTCGCTGCCTTACGTCGATAAGGACCGCATCGGGGCGGCGGGCGCCAGCTTCGGCGGCTATATGATCAACTGGATCGCGGGCCACACCGGTCGCTTCAAGGTGCTGGTGTCGCACGACGGCGTTTACGACGGCCCCAGCATGTACGGCGAAACCGAAGAAGTGTGGTTCGACGAGTGGGAACACGGCGGGCCGCCTTGGGAAAAGCGCGCGGCCTACGAGAAGTGGTCGGCCTCGAACTTCGTCCAGAACATCCGCACGCCGATGCTGCTGGTGGAGGGCGCGCTCGATTTCCGGGTCCCCGAGGGGCAGGCGTTCCAGTTGTTCACTGCGCTGCAGCGGCGCGCAGTCCCGTCGAAGCTGCTTTATTTTCCCGATGAATGTCACTGGGTCCTCAAGCCGCAGAACAGCCAGTTGTGGTACAAGACCGTGCTGGGGTGGCTGGATGGCTACTTGAGGCCGTAAACGTCCGGAGCCCGTGGTCACTGCCTGTTCGAAGTGCCACTGACCAGCAACAACCGTCGTTCTACTTTCCGAAGAGGAAGTGGAACACGCCGCGAGAGTGAGTCGGGGGATCAACGCCGGGAGGCCGAGGGCGCCGGAGCCAACGGAAGCCGATGGTAATCATGTTGGCGTTGAACCCGTGGTTTGGCAGTTGTAAGTCCGCGTTGGACATGTGCATGTAGCGATACTGGATCACCACGGCCCGTTGCGGGTTGAAAAAGAACTGGAGACCGGGTCCCCCTTGGGGCATGAATTGGGTGTGCCCGGTCAGTTCGGGCACGCGGTTATCCAGCGTGGTGTTCATCGCGCCGGCGCCGAAATCGAAGAAGGGGACGACTGAACCATGAGGTTTGCCCTCCAGGCGGAACAACAGCGCAGTTCCGGTGATCCGCCCGCCGGGGTGGACCGCATTGCCGAGAATCCCTTCCTGCACGATCTCAAAACGGCTCAGGGGCAGGCGCGACCGTGGCGACTCCCAGGCAATAAAGCCGACCGCCGGCTGAAAGATCAACAGGTTGACGTGGGAGATGTTGCGCGGGATCGCGTCCTCTACAGCGTAGCCGATCTGCATTCCGAACGTGAAGCGGCCGCGATTGGTCCAGAAGGAGGGAGTTGGTTCGTGACCCGTAAGTTGCTCCGTGGCCACAGAGGAGGCCTGGCCGGTGGCTGGAGGCGATCCTGGGATCGGACCCGTGCTCGAACTTGGGCCCGTGACTGGGCTTGCCAGTTGCTTCGCGACCGGCGCTGCCGCGCCCGGGGCTGCCGTGCCGGCTGTCGGGTCCTGGGCGGGCGCAATCGCAGCAAGGCCCAGCGCCAACATGGGCAGCAGCAGGGCTCGTGGAATAACTATTCTAGAGGGACAAAGCATAATATCGGCAATTGTCAATACCACACCACCGCTCCGCCACGCAAGGCAAACATCTGCTTTAGCCTGATGGCGTGGAAAGAACCAGGGAAGAAGTCAAGATTGAGTATGAGCCCCCCTAAGATCCTTTGTCGTCGCAGGTATAGTTTGAGCCATTTGGCGCCGGGGTGCAAGCTTTACTCGCGAGTTCTGCGTCCGGCGAGGCTCAAATAGAGAGTAAACAGAACTCCGCCGGTTTCAACCTTTCACCGGCGAGGGCTTTCCTGCTACCATAGAAGTGATTTCGTATCGCACGCTGGGCACCAGTAGAAAGAAACTGAGCCATGAGACCTAATACACTTTTGTTGGCTAGGCCGCGAGGCTTCTGTGCCGGCGTGGATCGCGCCGTCGACGTGGTGAACATGGCGCTCGAGATTTACGGCGCGCCGATTTACGTCCGCAAGGAGATCGTCCACAACAAGCACGTCATCGAGGAGTTCGTGGCCAAAGGCGCGGTGTTTGTGGACGAGATCGACCAGGTGCCAGAGGGCGCGGTAGCCATCTTCAGCGCCCACGGAATCGCGCCGGAAGTACGGGTGAAGGCGGCCGAGCGCCGGCTGAAAGCAATCGATGCCACGTGTCCCCTGGTGACCAAGGTGCACCTCGAGGCACTGCGTTTCGCAAAGGAGGGCCGCACCATCATCCTGATCGGACACGAGGGTCACGATGAAGTGATCGGCACCATGGGCGAGGTGCCCGGTCATATCCGGCTGGTGGGAACCTCGGAGGAGGCCGAAACGGTGGAAGTGGCGGACCCCGAACGAGTGGCGGTAACCACCCAGACCACGCTCGGAGTGGACGATACGCGCGATATCATCGAGGTGTTGAAACGCCGCTTTCCCAGCCTGGCGACGCCCTCCAGCGACGACATCTGCTACGCCACCCAGAATCGCCAGACGGCGGTGAGGGCACTGGCGCGGGAGGCTCAGGTGATCCTGGTACTGGGCTCGAAGAACAGCTCCAACTCACAGCGGTTGCGGGAAGTGGGGGAGAGCGCGGGGGCGCGCGCTTACCTGATTGAAGACGCTGCCCACATCCAGCCGGCCTGGCTGGAAGGCGTGCAGACGGTGGGCGTCACCGCCGGGGCCTCCGCTCCCGAGCACCTTGTGCAGGAAGTCGTAGAGTATTTCAACCGGCTGGGGGTGCGCGAGATTCGGGAAGTGAACGCCGTCGAGGAAAGGGTTACCTTCGCTCCCCCGCCGGAATTAATAGCCGACAGGGCAGGTCGGACCCATAACGAATTGTGAATCATAAATGCCCCAGTTGCCAGACGAAGGTCGGAGTGCCATTCACCATTTACTATTCAACCGTTTTGTCGGGCGAGTCACACAGGGACTCGAGCGGGCACTTGGCGCAGAGGGGCTTGCGCGCTATGCAGACTTGGCGCCCGAACCAGATGAGCTGGTGGCCGAAGCGGATCCAGCGGTCTTGCGGAACCAGTTTCATCAGGTCTTGCTCCACCTGCTCGGGCGTTTTGCCTTGAGAGAGCTTGAGACGACGGGTGGCGATGCGGAAGACGTGAGTGTCCACCGTGATGCCAGTGGGAATGCCGTAGGCCGTGCCCAGCACCACGTTGCCCGTCTTGCGAGCGACGCCAGGGAGCGTCAGGATCTCCTCCATGGTGCGCGGCACTTGCCCACCGAAGTCGGCTACAATCTTGCGCGCTGCGCCCACGATGCTCTTGGCTTTGTTGCGAAAGAAGCCAGTGGAATAGATTTGGGGCTCCAGCACTTCCGGCTTGAGCGCTGCGAAATCTGCGGGCGTGGGATACTTGCGGAAAAGTTCGGGTGTGACCTTGTTGACCCGCTCGTCGGTGCATTGGGCGGAGAGAATAGTCGCTACCAGAAGTTGGAAGGCATTGCGGTGATGAAGTGCACAGGTAGCATCCGGGAAAAGCTGATCGAGCGCGGCAAAGATTCTCTCGAGCCGGGCCGCAGACGTGTAGTTCTTCGCTCCCTTACCACCCGTTTTGGCGTCGGGCTTCCGTGAGGCCCTGGGGTCAGGCTTGGTCTTTTTGGACGTTTTCATAGACACCATGAAGTTGGAAACTGGGAGTTCGAAACCGGGAACTCAAAAGCTGCTTCCCAAATCGTCGCGCGAACACGAACCGCTAGCTACCCTTCACTGACGCCTGACCGTTAGAACCGGCGATTGGCTAGCCGCTACCCTTCGTCAGCCCCGCTTGCTCGGCAACAAGCCGCGCCAGCGCGCACCAGTCAAGGTCGTGGCGTCCTTGCGCTACCAGGGTCAGCAGGCGATCGTGAACCAGGTTGGCGATCGGCATGGGTACCGCGGCGGCGTCGGCAGCCGCCAGCACCAGGCGGGCGTCTTTCAGGCCGAGAGCGGCCTTGAATCCGGCGGGCTCGTAATTCTCTTGAGCGATCAGCCGTCCGTAGGTCTTGAAGACGGGCGCAGCAAAGAGCGTGCCGGTCAGGACCTCGAGGTACGTGCCGGCATCGATGCCGGACTTGCGGGCGAGCGCGACCGACTCACCCAGAATCTCCAGAATGGAGGCAATCATGAAGTTGCCGCAGAGCTTGATTACATTGGCGGCAGGAGGGTCCTCGCCCACCACGAACGTCTTCTGGCCGATCACGTCAAACAGGGGCTGGCAGCGCTCGACCAGCGCCCTGGGCCCGGCGGCGACCACGAAGAGTTTTTGCGCCGCGGCTGCCTCCGGCCGCCCGAACACCGGGGCCGCGATATACCCCTGTTCGTGCTGAGCGTGCAGCTTGGCCATCTGCCTGGACATGGCGACGCTAACGGTGGACATGGAGACGTGGACCGTCGATGCTCCGAGCCCTTCAACCAAGTTGCCCAGGATGTCGTGCAAGGCATGGTCGTCCGCGAGCATCGTCACCACCGCGTCGCCGAGGCAAGCTTCGCTGGGATTGTCGGCGACGCGAGCGCCCTCTGACTCCAGTAGCTGGGCACGCGAGCGCGTCCGGTTGTAAACTGTAAGATTGTGGCCGGCCTTGAGCAGATTGCGGGCCATCGGTAGTCCCATGTTGCCCAGGCCGATGAATCCGATGTTCATGTTGAGCCCTCCCAAAAGAGAGTGGCAAGTCTACGGTCGAAAGTCGAGAGTAGGGAAAAGCAGGAAATCGAAAGCCACGGAGCTCTTAACTTCCGACTCTCGACTCTGAACTTTCGACTCTGACTTCGACTTGGTCGAGCAGTTTCCGAAACGCCTGGCCTCGATGCGAGACCGCTAACTTCGAGTCCGGACTCAGCTCGGCGAAAGTCTTTCCCAAAGGTGGAAACAGAAAGAACGGATCGTATCCAAACCCTCCCGCGCCGCGCGGTGCCGCGAGGATGAGGCCGTCCGCACGCCCTTCGGCGACGGCAATGATTTCTCCCGCTTCGGCCAGCGCGATCACGCAAACGTAATGCGCTGCGCGCTGCCCTTCCCCGAATGGGACCAGGATCTCCACCAGCTTCGCGTTGTTGGCGTCGTCGCTCGCCGCGGGACCGGCGAAGCGCGCCGAGTGAACACCGGGCCCGCCACCCAGAGCGTCGGCGCAAATTCCGGAATCGTCGGCAAACACGAGGCCGGGCACGAGCGTACTATAATAGCGCGCCTTCTTGCAGGCGTTCTCCTCAAAACTCGACCCATCCTCCACGCACGGCGTCATGGCGTCGATCCCCGGCAGCACTTCGACGGTGATTCCGCGCCGGCTTGCCGCTTCGCGGAACTCGCGAAGCTTACCCGGATTTGTGGAAGCCAGGTAAAGCACCGAGTTCTGGATCACATGCATCGCCCGGCTGGCCCCTGGTTTGCGGTCGGCCGTCAGCACGAAAGTCCAGCGTTGCTGATGGCTGAAACCTGATGCTTTTGCACTAGGGTAATCATCAATCGGCAATCGTCGATTCTTCTCAACGGCTGGTGGGGAACTCCAGCTTCAAAATCGATCGCTGCAATGTCAGCAACTTCTCGATCCCGGGCCGCGCTGCTTCAATCAGGTCCTTGAGGTTTTCGAGGGTGAACGGCCGGCCCTCGGCCGTGGCCTGCACCTCGACCAGCCGACCGCCCCCCGTCATGACCACGTTCATATCGACGTCGGCGGTGGAATCCTCGGCGTAGTTGAGATCCAGAAATGTCTCGCCCCCCACGATGCCCACGCTGATGGCAGCCACGTAGTCGCGAAGCGGCAGGCTCTTGAGCACCTTCAACTTCATGAGTTCGTGGAAGGCGAGCCCCAGCGCCACCAACGACGCCGTGATCGACGCGGTGCGCGTACCGCCGTCGGCGCGAATTACGTCGCAATCGATCCACACGGTGCGTTCGCCCAGCTTCTCCAGGTCGATCACCGCGCGCAACGAACGTCCGATCAGCCGCTGGATCTCCATGGTGCGGCCACCTTGGCGTCCTCGTGTGGCTTCCCGAGGCGTGCGCGACTCCGTCGCGCGGGGAATCATCGCGTATTCGCTGGTGATCCAACCCTTGCCAGAACCCTTGATGAACGGCGGCACGCCGTCTTCTATCGAGGCCGTCGAGATCACTTGGGTTTCACCGAGCCGAATCAGCGCCGAGCCTTCGGCCGAAGAGATATAGTGCGGAATTATCTCCACCGGGCGCAGTTCATCGGCGCCGCGCTGGTCGTGCCGCATCAGTTTTCCTCCCTGGTAAAGAAGACCGCTTAGTGTTCTTGGGGTGGACATTGACTCCGGCCTTTCTAGGAGTCGAAGGTCGACCGTCAACGGTCGAAAGTCAGACCCGTTCTGGCTTTCGACTCTCGACTCTTGGGCTTCGACTCTTTTCTGTCCCTCAATTCGCTGTTCCTCCCAGATTCGTATCCGGCACAAAGAACCCCGTCAGGTCAATGTGGCCGTCGAGGGTTTCCACCTCCTGGCCTTGCAGCAGGATCTTCACCTTCTTCACCGCGGGAACGTTCGCCGCCAGTGAGTCGACAATGGAATAGACGGTGAGCGTTTCGCTTTGGATTCCGGGCGCGAAGCCCTTCAGCATGTCATTGGAAAAGTCTAGGTAAACGGTCCCGTCGTTGGTCAGGAATACGGCGCGGATGTCGGTAGAAGGCGGCAAAGGTCGATTGTGAGTTTTGGTGGGACCTTCCACCAGGGCTAGCACAATTTGACGGATTCGATCGGTGTCTGCGACCGCCCACAACATCTGGCGCGTCTCGGTCACCAGCCCCGACCCGTCATCGGCCGGGAAGTAAAGGGTGATCGCCTGTTGCACGCCGGAAGACGCCTGCAGCGCTTCCTGATTCAGGCGAGCATGAACCGATTCTTCGCCACCCTGGATTTCATGGAACACGCGCCAAGCAAGCGACCGCAGGTAATAGAAGCCGCCGATTAGCACGGCCACCACCGCCAGAGTTACAAAAACGGTACGGCGATTCATGGCTTGGCTGGGCTCGTTTCGAAGGCGCTGATGGCTTGCGCGATCGCGGTGGACAATCGGTCCTGGAAGCCGCCATCGGTGAGCGCGCCGGCATCGAGGTCGGGCGAAACGCTGCCGACTTCAATCGCCACCGCCGGCGCATCGACGCCTCGCAACACATGGATGGCAGCTTCCCGCGGCGGGAGGGCGACCGTTCCCGACAGGGTCGCAAACTGGGTTTGGAGCGCCTGTGCCAGTTGGCGGCTGCGCTCGAGATGCGTGCTCTGAACCCGGTCCCATAGCACGAATCCCGGGACCAGCCGTTCGGGTGAAAGCGGCGTGGAGGGAGAAGCGAAGCGGTAGGTGTAAACACCGACAAGCGTCCCGGCGTTGCCGTAGTTTCCGGCATGCAGGCTGAGAAAAGCCACGGGATGCGTGACGTTAGCCACGGCGTCGCGGGCATCGAGGTCGGGATCGGTATCACCCACTCGTGTCAGCACCACGCGGTATTTCTGGGTTGCGACCAGCGCCGCACGGACCCGGTCTTCAATTTGCGCCACCAGGTTCTTCTCCAGGATTCCGTCGCGGCTGCGAGCGCCCGGATCGTCACCGCCGTGCCCGGGATCGAGCACCACCGCGGGAAGCGGCGGCGCGGGAGGTACGGCAGGGACGTTGGTGGCGGCGGGACTTGCCGGTTTTTGTTCTCCTCCGGTGGAGGGTGCAGCCGTGGAGGGTGCGGCGGCGCCCGACGTGGGAGCCCCACCCTGCGCCAAAGTCGTCGTACCTTGCAGCGGAAGCGGCATCCCCGGCTTTGCCAGATCCACTAACAGGGTCTTGCCACCTGCCGCCTCGCTCGGGTAGAAATTCAGCGCCGCAGAACCGGGGGTCACAATGAGTTTGGGCTCGCCGTCCTGATCGTCGAATGTCAGGTCCGCAATGTAGGGATCCTGGAAATGGTAGGACCCTTCCATGGGCTCGACGGGCTGACCGCCCAGATACAGCACGTATCTTCCATTTCTCGACGCGGTCTTCACCTTCACCGGGCGTGTGAACTCGACGGACAGCCGCGAGCCGCCCGATAGTGGCTTGAGGCTTACCGTGAACAATGCCGGGTTGACATCACCGATAAACAGGCGATCGGTTCCCGCCCTGTAGGCAAGCCTTTCCGGCACGATCTTGGGCAGCGCCAGTTGAAGGAAGCTCAACGGCACCATCCACTGGCCGTTGGAGACGCGAACCGGAGAAGGCAGGGCTACTTGAGTGTTGTCCACCTTCACTTTCGGGTTATCCAGATGCACTTCCAGATGCACGCTTCCCACATACACCACCAGGGATTTCTGCTTTTCTTGCAGGCCGCTCACCGAGGCTACCGCGTTTAGCACCTGGATCAACGGCAGGTACTGCTCGTGGCCGATGGTTTCGGTGGGCACCACCTGGTGCCCACGCGGCAAGTAGAAGACGAAGTTGTCGCTGCGCAGGGCTCGCGGCCTTGCGATCAACAGGATCAACGCCAGCACCACGCCCGCCGAGGCAAGCCGGAGCGTCGAGGCTCGGGGATGAAAGGTCAAAAGAACACCGTTCGTTCTACATTTTCAAGTTCCTACCCATTCTATGGCCTCGGTGCTCCGCAAATCAAGCACGCAACCATTGTTCCCGTCGGTCTGGGGAGGCCGAGGCAAACGGCATCTCACGGCGTCACTCCCGAGGAAAGGGCGCCCGGGTGAGCTGCGGTACACAGTGATCGCCGATTGTTATCGAAGTGGCACAATCGAAAGGGGCGTGCGGCTTGCCCACTCTTCTTTCTCCAACGTCAATCAACAATCGCTAGTCGTCTGTTCTTTCTCAGCCGCCCCTTCTTCTGGTATGATTGCAATCATGGGTCACGTGTTCGTGAAGTCGGTCGCGCTGTGCGGCCTCGGCTTGGTGCTGTGCGTTACCTCTCTGGCTCAGAAGCCGTCCGTTGTTTCCATCGTTCCCCCCGCCGACTGGCATTTAACCAACTCCGAGAAGCTGAATGTTGCATCCGTAGGCCAGTGGCACGGCGATCCGACCGTCGACGCGGAGTACGGGGTTAAAGCCATGGAGCACCGGTCGTACCGGTTGGACGGCAAAGCAGCCGACGTGGTGCTGGAAGAAGGACCCGACTCGTCCGCCGCCTACGGTCTGTTCACCTATTACCGCACCGAATCCATGCAGCCGGTGCGCGACAACGAGTCAGCGGCCAGCGGATCGAGTGAGACGTTGATGGCGCACGGACGTTTCTTCACTCGCATCCTGCCTCAGACCGGCGTCTCCGCAGTCGACCTTCGTGCCCTTCTCATCCTGCTGGAGCACCAGCAACCGGCCGGTCCCGATAATGTGGCCAGTTTGCCCACTCCCCTTCCCTCCGTGGGATTGGTACCGGGTTCGGAGAAGTACGTACTGGGTCCGGTCGCCGCTCACAACGTTGCGCCTTTCCTCTCGACAGAGCTGATCGGATTCTCGCAGGGTGCCGAGATGGAGGTGGCGAACTACCGATCGAAGCCGGAAGGCGGCCCTGGGAAACAGGCGAGGCTGGTGGCGATCACTTATCCGACGTTTCAAATCGCCCGCGACCAATTTGCGCTGATCCAGAAGCAACTGCGGATGAACGAAGGCGATGCATCGATCTTCGGCAACCGAAAGGGGTCGTTTGTTTTTCTTGCTTTCAACGCTGATCCGAAGTCTGCCGCGAACATACTCGATCAATTCAATGTCTCCGAGCACGTGAGTTGGGACCAGAAATATCCGGGGAAAAAATCGGTGGCGCTCCAGATGTTGGAGATCATTGTCTCCAACGTGATCCTGGTGTTTATGCTGGTCGGATTCTCGTTGGTAGGCGGCATTACCATCGTTCTCTCTAAGCGATTGGCGCGCAAATGGTTCGCGGACAGCGTGGGCGGAGGCCCCGATGGTGAGGGCTTGGTGGTACTGAACCTCAGATAGAGAAAAAGCTGAATGTTTGCAAATACTTAAATCCATATATCTAACCCATAACATTAGACTCGTGGCGTTTTACACGAACCGCATCGCCCGGCCACAATAGCAGCTTTAATTCATTGATTCTAAAGTTCTTATTTGCACAAAAAATTCTCAAAAATTTTCTTGACACAGGCCGCCCCACTTTATAGACTCCAAGACGAGTTAGGTGGCGGAGCGCGTCCGCCATTCTATTCTCCTCTTAAAGATGCTCACCCGCGGAGGCGGCGATCGAATCGAATCCGCCGGGTGAGCATTTTTGTTCATCCTGAATCTGTGCCAGAATAGATTCAAGCCGGCGTAGCTCAGTCGGTAGAGCAACGGTTTCGTAAACCGTAGGTCGGGGGTTCGATTCCCTTCGCCGGCTCCAACTTCTGGTTGTCCTTCTGCGACTTAGGATTCATCCTTTTCGTCTCTTCCGAGAATTGGTGCATATTTGGTGCATACTTGTTCGAGTGAATTCATCGCTGCCACCGCGTCCGCGGGCACTGATTTGACGTAGTTGTTCAGCGTGGTTGATATGTTGGCGTGCCGGAGAATGGTCTGGATCGTCTT
>Ga0335081_10016060_pt1 | contig 12111 bp, 13 predicted proteins | sample Lox_Sample_35_FD_206713 | JGI IMG/M metagenome (GOLD analysis project Ga0335081, IMG submission 206713) | Soil microbial communities from Loxahatchee National Wildlife Refuge, Florida, United States - Lox_Sample_3.5 | ecosystem: Environmental > Terrestrial > Soil > Wetlands | place: USA... | reverse complement strand
CAAGGTACCACTCCAGGCGAAGCGCCACGAGCGCCACGATGATCACCCTGAAGGCCGCTGCGAAGCCCATCTTCTTAGAGCCGGCGGCCAAAAGGGCTGAAACCAGGGGAGGTGCCCCCTCATAGGTATCGGGAGCCCACATGTGGAAGGGCACGAGGGCCATCTTGAAGGCGAAGCCCGCGATCACGAAGAGCAGAGCTACAGCCGTGGCGGGAGCGAAGTGAGAGAGCGCAGTTGAGGCGATATCAGCCAGCCTCGTCGATCCCGCCATGCCGTAAAGCAGCGAGAAGCCGAAGAGCATGAACGCAGACGAGACGGACCCGAAGATGAAGTACTTCATCGCCGCCTCGAGGTTCTTCTTACCCTTGTCAAAAGCTGCCAGGGCATAGGTGGAGAGGCTTGCCAGCTCGAACCCGACGTAGAGGGTGACGAGATCGATGGAGCTTGCCACCACCATCATGCCGACCGTCGCTAAGAGCAGCAGAGCAAAGAACTCGTCAGCTCCCTTTCCGGTGTATCTCGACAGCGAGGCTATCACGACCAGCAGGGATACGGTGAGGAAAACCGCCTTGAAGAACTGGGAGAGGCTATCCACCGAGATGGTATCGAAGAAGAAGAGCATCGGCTTCGAGATCATCAGGTTGCTGGTCACAAGGCCCAGAGCCGCTGCCAGCCCTACCAGGCTTAGATATCCCATCAGCTTGCCGCTGTTCTTCATGAGGGAGCCGAGCAGCACTATCAGCACTGCCAGGACTGTGAGAAGCGCCTCGCCCCAGAGGGGCGCGTAGTGCATGAGGTCCACTTCAGATCACCCCCATCTGGGAGAGCGTTACAACAGGCCCCATGACCTGATAGGCTGCTGTGCCCATGATGCCCGTGATGAGGCCGGGCGCTATTCCGAAGAGCAGGGTCAGGAGTATGATCATGCCCATCGAGAAAAGCTCGTAGCCGTGCGGATCGTGCACATCCAAATACTTCTTCAGTATCGGCCCGAACATGGCCTTTTGCATGGCCCACAGGTGATAGGCTGCAGTTATGGCTATGCTCAGAAATACGACTATCATGGTGTACGTAGGAAGGGTTGCAAAGGAGCCTGTCAGCACCATGAACTCCGCCACGAACCCGCTCATTCCGGGCAAGCCCAGAGACGCCATGAAGCCTGCCATCATGATGACCGCGAATTTGGGCATGCGATCTGCCAGGCCACCAAGATCGGCAATGATCCTCGTCCCGACGCTATGCTGGATGGTGCCTGCGGACATGAAGAGGACGCAGGTGATGATGCCATGGGAGAACTGCTGGAACATGGCGCCCTGAATGGACAGCCAGGTGAAGGCCACGGCTCCAAGAGTCACGAATCCCATGTGGCTGACGGACGAGTAGGCCACCAGCTTCTTGATGTCTTTTTGCGCCAATGCCATGAAGGCTCCATAGATGATCGAGAGCACAGCAATGATGGCGATGACAGTCACCCACCACTTGTCCACGTGAGGCAGGATGGGCAGTATGATCCTGAAGATTCCGTAGCCTCCCATCTTGAGCAACAGCGCAGCCAGAACCACGGAGCCAGCCGTCGGAGCCTCAACGTGGGCATCGGGCAGCCAGGTGTGGAACGGGAACGCTGGCATCTTGACCAGGAATCCGATGAGCAGCCCCGCGAAGATGATGTTCAGCAGGCCTGTTGGGAAGATGTTCTTGTCAGCTGTTGCCTGCAGCAGTGTCAGCATATCGAAGGTTCGGGAGCCGTCCGGCATCCTGTAGGTAAAGTACAGGGCAAAGATCGCCAGCAGCATCACTAGGCTTGCCACATGCGTGTAGATGAAGAACTTGATGGCTGCATAGTCCTTCCTCGGCCCGCCCCACGCTCCGATAAGGAAGTACATGGGGATGAGCACTACCTCCCAGAAGATGTAGAAGAGGAAGAAGTCGAGAGCTGTGAAAACGCCCAGCACCCCAACCTCGTTCAAGAGCAGAAGCGCAAAGTACTGGTTTGGCTTCTTGCTCTCTCCCCAGGAGTATATTATCACGAGGATCGATACTATCGTCGAGAGCAGCAGGAGAGGGAAACCAATTCCGTCAACGCCGACCGTATATTTGACGCCGATGGACGGAACCCACGAGTAGCTCTCCACGAACTGCATGATCTTGGAACTCTTGTCGAACTCCATGTACATCTGCAGGGAGAGGACCAGGGGTATGAACGAGGCTATCAGGGCCACGAACTTGGCCTTGGACCCCGCAAAGAAGGAGATCACCGCTCCGATGAGGGGAATGGCGATCATGAGCGAGATCGCATTCGAGATCATACCAGGCCCACCTCCTTGGCCAGAGTGATCACAATCACCAGTACCACTATCCCTAACACCAGAGCAGAGACGTAGTTCTGCACCACGCCCGTCTGGACTTTTCTCACGTGTCCTGCGAAGCCAAGGACCCACGCAGAGAGCCAGTTCAGCCAGCCATCCACGAGCTTGATGTCTATCATGTTGCAGATCAGGGACGTTCCGTACACAACCGTCTCTGCGAACCAAGCCGTGAAGATCTCATGCTGGTAGTAGCCTTTCAGCAAAGTCCTTCGCAGGGGGTCCTTGTCGCCCGTTACGGCATCCGGCTCGAACTTCTTGATCCTGTCCCAGTAGAAGAGGCCTGCGAGCAGTATGCCGCCCACGGAGATGATATACGGCAGCAGCTTTATGTACCACGGCTCTCCTGCAGCCTCCCCTTTTTCGGCTGCCTCTGCACCGGCCACATGGCCTCCTATGACGCCCAGCTCTTCGAAGTTCACATTGTAGTGATCGAAGTTGCTGTCGAGGTAATTGTAGAAGCCCTGCTGAGCTACCAGGCCGAAGCCGAAGGCGAAGACCGCCAGGATCACCAGCGGTCCCAGCATTACCCACGGAGACTCATGCTTGTGGTAGTCGCTTCTCGCCTTTCCTGTGAAGACGGAGAACCACATCCTGAAAGTGTAGACTGCCGTCAGAACGGCTGCAGCCACCAGGAAGATGTAGGGCAGGAAGTTGATCGCCACACCGTACTCGTAGGCTGTCGCTATTATCTCGTCCTTGGAGTAGAATCCCGTGAACAGGGGGAAACCAGCCAGGGAGAGAGATCCTACGAGCATGGTGTACATAGTCCACCTCATGTATTTCCCGACAGCTCCCATCTCGCGCAGGTCGTTGGTGTTGACTGCGTGGATCACTGAGCCTGCACAGAGGAAGAGCAAGGCCTTGAAGAACGAATGGCCTATGAGATGGAAGATGGACACGCCCACCGCGGCAGCACCGACTGCCGCTCCGACTCCGAGGCCCGCCATCATGAAGCCCAGCTGAGAGACAGTCGAGAAGGCCAGGACCCTCTTGATATCGAAGGCGGTCAGGCCCATCGTGGCTGCAAAGAGCGCAGTGAAGGCGCCGACAGCCGCTACGGCCGTAAGACCGTTGGGCGCAGCGTAGAAGAGCGGGAACATGCGGGCAACGAGATATACACCTGCCGTCACCATCGTTGCGGCATGGATCATGGCCGAGACTGTAGTCGGACCTTCCATGGCATCAGGAAGCCAGACGTGCAGCGGGAACTGACCGGACTTTCCTATTGCACCACCCAAAATACCCAGCGCAATGAGAGTAAGCTGAGCCGGCGGTATCTGGGCGATGTGAGCGTAGATCACAGGAAACTGAAGCAGATACTCTCCGGGCTTCAGGGATATGTTCAGGGCCGCAAGGTTGTTGTAGAGCAGGATGATGCCTGCCAGGAAGAGAACGTCGCCCACGCGCGTCGTCAGGAATGCTTTCTTGGCGGCAGCGGCTGCAGACGGCTTCCTGTACCAGAAGCCTATCAGAAGATAGGAGCAAAGTCCTACCAGTTCCCAGAAGATGAAGAGCTGTAAAATGTTGTCCGAATAGACCAAGCCGAGCATGGCAGCGGAGAAAAGGCCAGCCTCGGCGAAGTAGCGCGCCGCGCCGGGGTCACCATTCATGTATCCATTGGCGTAGGTGTGAATCAGCGTGACCACGAAGGTCACCATCAGAAGCATCACCAGCGCCAGGGGATCGATCAGAATCCCCACGTTGAAGTTGGCAAACCACGGCATCGACTGGTGCACTATCTTGTCTGGATATATCTCCGAGAATATTCCAAGAGATATTATCAGGCCGCCCAAGGTAGCCAGAACTGTAAGGAATCCCCCGCCTCTGGGCAGATGCCATCCCACAAAGAGGCACAGCACAAAGGCCAGGACTGGAAGCGCCACGATCAGGTATGCGTAATCTGCGTACATTCTTCACCACCTCATGGCGTTGATCGAGTCCAAGTCAATGGTCCCGTAAAGCCTGTACAATGCGATCAGTATGGCAAATCCAACACCCGCTTCGGCCGCAGCCAGCGCTATAGAGAACAGGGCAAAGACCTGGCCGTTCACATTGGGCTGGTAGGCTGAGAAGGCAACTAGATTGATGTTGGCGCTGTTGAGCAAGAGCTCGATGCACATCATCAGCTTGACTCCGTTTCTTTGAGTCACGAGGCCGTACAAGCCGATGGTGAACATCGCTGATGCGAGCAATATGTTAAGCTCGAGCGGTATCATCGGTTATTCTCCCTCCTTGTCATCTATCGTCGCCCTCCTCAGGCAACCTCCTTTCTTGCGATGTAAACTGCTCCGACAAGGGCTGCCGTCAAGACCAAGGCAAGGATCTCAAAGGGGAAGACGTAGATCGTGAAGATCTCGAGCCCCACATCTCCTATGCCGCTCTCCGGCAGCCTCAATCCCTCCTTCGGCTCGTAGCTGAAGGGCGGCTTCTCGCCTGCTCCCCAGTTGGTGATGGAGAGCGATGCGAAGAGCGCGGCCAGGAAGGCCAGGGTCAGGATGATGAGCTTATATTTCACCATGAGATTCCTCCGTGATTGTCTTGCGCGTCAGCATCACTGCGAAGAGTATCAGCACTCCGACGGCTCCGATATAAACCAGGATCTGAGCCACTCCCACGAAGGGAGAGTTCAGGAAAATGTAGAGCGCAGCAACGCCAGCAAAGGTTCCGAGAAGATATAGGGCGCTGTGCACGATATTCTTGGAGAAAACCGTCAGGACCGATAGCAACAGTATGATGAAGGCTATAGCCAGGAAGGCAAGAAGCTCTATCGCGAATCTGATATCGTATGTAAGCAGCCTGTTCAGGACTGTCTGGAACCAAGGTGACAAGATAACAATCAGTACCAGGCCGCCGAAGATCGCTGCCAGAGCCAGCAGGATCACTGCGAGCTCGAGGATGGACTTGGCGACGCTCACGCCAGGTTTTTCTGCCATCACGTAGCACCTCCTTCTTTGGTTTTGGCCTCCGCCTTTGCTTCCTTAGCTGCGGCCGGAACTTCAGCGGTCTTCTCAGAAGGTTTTTCGGTGGCTTCGGGAGAACCTTCGCCCGCTGGTGCGGTCTTCTTCTTGGCAGCCTTGTTGTTGGCGCCCCCCGCGGCAGCGGCAGCTCCGGGCTTCTTTGCACCCTCTTTGGCGGCAGCCTTCTTGGCAGCCGCCTTCTCTGCAGCGATCCTCTTGGCCTCAGCCTCCAGGGCTGCGACCTCTTTCTCTGAGAATTTCTTAACTGCTATCTTCTCAGGACCCCTAACGATGTCCTGTCTTTCCCAGCCTGCCATGGTCACCTTCTTGCCCATCTTCAGGCACTCGGCTGGGCACTCGTCCACGCACAGGCCGCAGAACATGCATCTCCCATAGTCGATCTGCGGGAACTGCATCTTCTTGTTCTTCAGAGGGTTTCCGTATCGGCACGGAACCATCTCTATGCAGCTGTTGGGGCATATCCTGGCACAGGACCCACACCCGATGCAAGTGGTGGCATCCAGCTCGTGAATGCCGCGCTCGGCAGCTGGCAGCTCCATCATCACCTCTGGATAGAGCCTGGTGACCTCAATCCCCCGAGCTACCTTCAGAGGCCAACCCCAGTTCTTTAACATCTTTCTCTTTAACATCTCAAAGCCACCTCATGCAAAGTATGAACCTACCGCCACCGCCCATGCCAGGTTGACTATCGATAGGGGCAGAAGCACTTTCCAGCCCACGTCTGTCACCTGATCTATTCGCAGCCTCAGCAGTGCACTCCTTGTCCATATCAAGAACCAAAGGATGATTACTACCTTCATGAGCATCCAGATCAAAGGTGAGATAATACTCAGTATTGGGACCGGTATGATGGGCCCGCTCCAACCGCCGAGGAATAACAGTGCCAGGATAAAGGAGCCCAAAAGCATGACGTTGTATTCCTGGAAGAAAAGCAAACCCCACCTGATTCCGGCATACTCAGTATTATAACCGCATATTAGCTCTTCTTCTGCCTCGCTCTGATCGAAGGGGATTCTTCCTAGATCCGTTATCAATGCTACAAGGAAGACTGCAAATCCGATAGGCTGGGCAAATGCGTACCAGAGGGTCTGGTTCTGGGCTATCTCCGCCAAGTTCAGACTGTGAGCCATTACGGCTACAGAGATGACACATACACCCATCGGCACTTCATAGCTGATCATCCTGGCGATGCCTCGAAAAGCGCCTAGCAAAGAATACTTGTTGTTGGAGCCGTATCCTGCCATGAAGGTTCCAATCGCCATAAGGCTCAAGGCTGCTTCAACATAGAATGCACTGATGTCCATGTTGGCCACGACCAGCGGGTAGTCCTTTCCGTCGATATATAGTGCACCAAAAGGTATAGCAGCTGCGACAAGCATTACAGCAATGCATGCAACGAGTACGGCCCAGACATATACCGGCTTATCTGCCTTTTCAGGTATGGTGTCCTCTTTTGTGAAGAGCTTGATTGCATCGGCAACTATCTGAAGTAGGCCCCATCTGCCACCGACACGGTTAGGACCGTAACGCGCAGAGAAGTCTCCAAGCAGCTTGACCTCCAGCCAGACGACGTACATCGCCCCAATGTTGATCACTGAAGCGAGCACGGCTGCGCCGATTATGCCTATGATCAGGTAATAGAGCGCAGGCTCAGAAGACGCAAACATACTGATGGTCTCTATGATTCCGTCCATTTCCTCTCCTCCTATCTGTCGGCCTCGGATGGACAGCCGTCCATGCTGCCTGCGATGGCCACAACATCTGCTATGTAGACGCCCTCGAGAAGCGGAGGAAGCGTTTGCAAAGTTGCGTAGACCGGGCCTCGCACCTTAACCCTGTAAGGCTTGTCTCCTCCATCGCTGATCACGTACATTCCCATCTCTCCCCGCGGGTCCTCTACTCTGTAGTAAGCCTCGCCTGCCGGAATCTTCTTCGGCACCTTTGTCTCAGCCATGATCGGCCCTGATGGTATCCTGTCAAGGCACTGATCTATGATATGGATGCTCTCCAGCATCTCCTTCAGCCTGACATCGACGCGATCCGCGCAGTCGCCCTTCTTTCCTGTGGCCACCTTGAAGTCCAGTTCGGGATAAACCAGTATGGGATCCTCCTTCCTCATATCATAGGCGACGCCTGCTGCCCGAAGTGGCGGTCCAGATATCCCCACACGCTTTGCAGTCTCTGCGGAAAGTGCTCCCACGTCCTCCATCCTCATGTGGTAAATGGGGTCCTGCTCAAAGAGTTCGATGTACTCTTTCGTCCTGGACTCGATGTACTTCAGGGAGCTTCTGCACTTCTCGCTGAAGCCTTCAGGAAGGTCATTTCTGACACCGCCAAAGCGCACAAAGGTGTGTGTGAGCCTGGCTCCAGTTACGCTCTCAATCAGAGAGATGACGCTCTCCCTGTCAATGATCATGAAGTTCCATGGAGCATAACCGACACCCGCAATAAGGGTCAAAAACTCCCCCGTGCCTATCAGGTGGCTCTGTATCCTTGAGAGCTCCTCCAGTATTACCCGGATGTATTGCGCCCTCTCGGGAACCTCCAACCCCAGGATCCTCTCCACCGCCCCGCAATAGCACTCATTGTTGGATAGAGAAGCCACGTAGCACATTCTGTCGGTGTAGGTCAACCCCTGAAGCCAACTCCTGTTCTCCATGATCTTCTCGATTCCCTTGTGGATATAGCCCATGTCCAGGAAGGCCCTGTGAACCCGCTCACCCTCTACGAGGATGTCCAGAAGGAACGGACCAGGAAGCATAGCGTGCTGCGGTCCCATGTGCAGGATCATCTCAGAGTCGGACTTGAGCTCCTTTTCCTCTCGCTCACGGAAAGTGGGGTATTTTGGCCTATCCTTCGGGACTGTGCCAGCCTCAATCTCTGCTGGCGTGGGCGATATGACGAACTCAGTGTAACCTGCCGCCGTCGGCCTTTCGACCGCCCTTTCGCCGGTAGTTAGATCCGGGTAACCCTTGAAGTCCTTCCTCCAGGGCCAGACACCAACCAGCTCGTCTCCCAATAGCAGAGGGTATAGTCCTGGATGGCCCTCGAAGCTGATGCCGAACATCTCCCAGATCTCTCTCTCATACCAGTTGGCGTTCCAGTAGAGATTGGCCAGGGACTTGACCGAAGGGTTATCGCGTGGAGTCTTTACCTTGAGCATCGCCACTACCTGATGTGATCCGTGGCTGGTCATGATCTCCACGACCTCCATCTCCTTCCTGGCAATCCAGTCTACTCCGGCGGCACCGGTATAATGGTCGAAATTCAGCTTATCGCTGAGGTGTTTGCAGACTTCTTCGATCTTGCTAGGATCGATAGTGGCCCACAGACGCCGATCCGACTCAACCCTGGAATCCAAAACGGCTCCAGGGAGGGCCGATTGAACCGAGCTTAAGACCTCGCTTGCGTTTGTCAAGAAAAGAAGCCTCCTTTAGTAGCCTCGCTTGTCTTTGCGCTGCTTGATCTTTTCCTGGAGGTTCATCAAGGCCTCGAGGAATTGCTCTGGCCGGGGAGGGCATCCCGGAACGAAGACGTCGATGGGGAAGTAATCGGCGGTGTTCTGTATAATGTTGTAGGAATCATAGAAGGGCCCACCAGAAATGGCGCACTCTCCGACAGCCACACACCATTTAGGCTCTACCATCTGCTCCCAGAGGTTCTTGATGACAGGAAGGTATTTCCTTGTTATGTAGCCGGAGATTATCATGACGTCAGTTTGGCGCGGTGTGTTTCTCGGCATGCAGCCGAACCTCGTGCAATCGTATGGGGCAGCTCCGAAAACGAACATCTCGACGCCACAACAACCCATCGGCTGCATCAAAAAGTACACCGAGTTCTTTCTGCCCCAGTTGAAGATGTTCTTGATGGGGCCCATCTCTATTATCTGATGAATCTTCTCCGTTGTAGTGAACCACACCTCGGCAACTGGCTGCCCGAAGATAGTCCACTTCTCAATCTCCTTGTCGACCGCTACAGGCACGGGTATGACGTCGCTTATACCCAACGCAAAGCCTCCTTCTTGATAGCATAGATCAGTCCAATCAGCAGTACCACGATGAATAAGAGCATCTCGAAGACTGCGGTGTTCATGAGCCCAAAGACCATGAACTGCTGCATGGCCTTATTCGCATAGATGTAGATCCAGGGATACAAGAACAAAACCTCAACATCGAATATCACAAAAACGATTGCGAAAAGGTAGTATTGAACACTGTACTGGATCTTGGCATCGCGGATGGGGCAAAGTCCACCCTCGTAGGTCGATCGCTTCTTGCGGCTCGGCTTCAGAGGCGCTATGATCTTGATTGCCGCCAGAGCCGCGATCGGCACGATAGCTCCTACTATCACGAATATAATAAGTGGTATATAATAATCCACTGCCATCGGTTCGCCGGCCATTGTTTATCCTCCGTAAAAGCTAAACATAAGGTCTGGTATAAAAGGTTTATGAGAAAAAATTTCACGTTGCCAGGGTTCAATTACAATATTTTCGAAAAGATTGGAGAGATAACCAGAGAAATATTATCATCATTAAGGTGATCAGATGGAGGAGGTAAAGCAACTGGAGATAGAGCCGGGGATAAGCGTGGATGCTCTGGTTCGAGGAATGGCCTGCTGTGGATTTGGGGCGAGGAGGCTGGCCGAGGCTGTGGAGATCTATGAGCTGATGCTTTCGGGAGATTACACCAAGTTCCTCACCCTCTCAGGCGCGATGGTACCTGCTGGCATGAGAAACATCATCTCCAGCCTGATCCGAAAGGGGCACGTCGATGTTCTGGTGACGACGGGGGCAAATCTGGTGCACGACATCGTCGAATCCTTCGGGCACCACTGCCTCGGCACTCAGGACGCGGATGATGCTGCGCTGCGGGCCGAAGGCCTGAGCAGGATATATGATGTCTTCATCAGGGACGAGGACTTCGTGCGCTTCGAGGAGATTATGCAGGTGGTGCTGCCCGAAACGCCCGAGCCGATCTCGGGCAGGGAGATGATGCGGCTTCTGGGGGCTCGGATATCAGATAACCGATCCATCCTGCGCTCGGCCTACGACCTCGACGTGCCGGTATTCTGCCCTGCCCTGCCAGACTCCATGATAGGGCTGCAGGCCTGGCTTCACACTCAGACAAAAAAGCTCTCAGTCGATGCCTTTGCGGATGTGAAGGAGATCGTTGATATCTGCTATGAGGCAGAGCGATCCGGCATTGTGATAGTGGGCGGGGGAGTGCCCAAGAACTTCGCCCTGCAATCAATGCTGGTCACTCCGAAGAGCTTCGATCTGGCGATTCAGCTTACCACGGACACACCCGAGAACGGCGGGCTCTCCGGAGCCACGCTCTCTGAGGCGATCTCGTGGGGAAAGATTTCAGCTGACGCGAGGTACGTCACAGTCTACGGCGACGCGACCATCACGCTGCCGATGATGGTGGCGGCGACTCTTGATAGAATAGAATCTTAGCATGTCGAAATGACGCATAGTGCCAAAAACCTATCTTGCGAAAGATCTTAAGCAATGGAACGATGATAATAATGGGATATTAGATTGAGGTATAGTAATCGGCTAGATAGTAGTATTAGATAGTGGGCAAGCTAATAGTGCCAGTTGGTAGTAATAATAATAGCGGTGAGGTCTCTTGGAGGTCGTAGTTGGCATCAGCGGGGCATCGGGCGTCGGGTACGGCGTCCGCCTTTTGCAGGTCTTGGCGGAGAAGGGCTGTGTGACGCACCTGATCGTCACCGATTCAGCCCGGAAGATCATGGAAATCGAGACTGATTTTTCGCCAGAAGAGGTAGAGAAGCTGACGAGCTACGTTCACCCGCCGGATGACTTCTCCGCGCCCGTGGCCAGCGGTTCCCACCCCTTTGATTCCATGGTGATCGTCCCATGCAGCATGGGAACGCTATCATCTATTGCATCAGGCTCGTCAGACACGCTTATCAGCAGGGCGGCGGATGTCTGCCTGAAGGAAAAGAGAAGGCTGATTCTCGTTCCCCGGGAAACTCCTCTGTCGCTGGTCCAGCTCAGGAACATGGTGGCAGTGGCGGAGGCAGGCGCAGTGGTCCTACCAGCCTGCCCTGCCTTCTATTCAAGGCCGGAGAGCCTGGAGGAGCTAGTGGACGTGCTGGTGGGCCGAGTGCTCGATCTTCTGGGAGTGGAGAACGATCTCTATCGGAGATGGAAAGTAGACACCGCAGTGGGAAGGAAATGCTTATAACCGTTTGAATCAGAGCGGTGGCATGGTGATATAGTTGAAGTGCGCGCTGTGTCTTGTGGATAAGGAGACGGTTCCCGTCAAGCTCAATCTCGCAACCATCCACGGCCCGAAGGATGAGATGTTCAACATTTGCAAGGAATGCCTGGATCTGGCTCACCAGGCTTATCTCGACAAGGATTTCCTGGCGGTCAAGGCCGGGACAAACGCAGCGCCCCACGGAGCCGGGCACGGCTCGGAGCAAGAGGCCCATCACTAGCTCCGTCTCTTCAGATTAATTTCTTTTCCCCGGTTCGCCATCAATAGACGATGCATTCTTCAAGCAACGCTTTCTTGGATCGAGGACATCTTCAACCAAGGATAGCTTCAAAAGCCTCCTGACAGCTCAGAATAAGAGGACAGCATGGCATTTCCCATAAAGGTCACAGTGGTATTGACCGCATTCCTCATTCTCGGAATGATCCTTGCAGGGCTCGTAACGCAGCCAAAGGAATCGAAAGACGCCTGGAATATCAAGGAAAGCGACTTTCCATCAAACGGAAGCGCTGAGAGCAA
>Ga0335081_10016059_pt1 | contig 12111 bp, 9 predicted proteins | sample Lox_Sample_35_FD_206713 | JGI IMG/M metagenome (GOLD analysis project Ga0335081, IMG submission 206713) | Soil microbial communities from Loxahatchee National Wildlife Refuge, Florida, United States - Lox_Sample_3.5 | ecosystem: Environmental > Terrestrial > Soil > Wetlands | place: USA: Florida... | reverse complement strand
GCATCTGTTCGCGCAGTGTAGCCATTACTGTGAGATGGTTTCGCAGCCCGAGCAGATGCCGCGCGTACTCGAGATTGCCATGCAGACCGCGCTCTCCAAGCGCGGCGTTGCAGTGATCGCCCTGCCAGGCGATGTAGCCTTGCGAGATGCCATCGAGCAGGCGCCGCGGCTCCGTTTCGCCGAGCCAAAGCCTACGGTGTGCCCCTCCGACGATGAAATCAACTTGCTTGCGGAAGTTCTGGGCCGGTCGGAAAGGATCACGATCCTTGCGGGCGCAGGCTGCGCCGGAGTGCATGACGAGCTGATTGAGTTGGCGGGCACGCTACAGGCTCCCATCGTGCACGCGATGCGGGGGAAGGAGTTCATCGAGTACGACAACCCCTTCGATGTGGGAATGACAGGTCTGCTCGGGTTCTCTTCCGGGTACCACGCCATGATGAACTGCGATCTATTACTGATGATCGGAACCGACTTCCCGTATCGGCAGTTCTTTCCCAAGGACGCAACGGTCGTGCAGATCGACCTTCGCGGCGAGCAACTCGGACGTCGTACCAAGGTCGACTTCGGCTTTGTGGGGGATACCAAGACGACGCTCCGGGCTCTTTTGCCGAAGCTGAATCAAAAAGTATACGTAGGGCATTTGCAAGAATCGCTCGATCACTACCGCAAGGCACGTAAGGGGCTGGACGAACTGGCAACAGCAGACTCCGGGAAGCCGGTCCATCCTCAGTATGTCGCGCGAGTGCTCGATCAGCTCGCGAGCGAGGATGCGATCTTCACCTGTGACGTTGGAACTCCAACCATCTGGGCCGCGCGGTATCTCACGATGAACGGCAAACGAAGGATCCTTGGTTCCTTCACTCACGGGTCGATGGCCAATGCACTGCCGCAGGCCATAGGCGCCCAGGTGAGTCATCCCGGCCGCCAGGTGATCTCCATGTCGGGCGACGGCGGGTTCGCCATGCTGATGGGGGACCTGCTCACGCTGCGGCAACACGGTTTGCCAGTGAAGCTGATTGTCTTCAAGAACGACTCGCTGGCTTTTGTCGAGCTGGAAATGAAAGCCGCCGGCATCCTGGACTTCGGGACCCATCTGCACAACCCGGATTTCACAAGAATCGCGGAGGGAGCAGGACTCCTCGGAGTGAGAGTGGAGACTGCGGACCAGGTGGAACCGGCGATTGCGGAAGCTCTCGAATATGACGGTCCTGCACTGGTCGAGGTGCCGGTGTCACGTCAGGAACTCTCGATGCCGCCGACGATTACTTTGGAGCAGGCCAAAGGTTTCAGCCTGTTCATGATGAAGGCAGTCCTCAGCGGACGCGGCGACGAAATCATCGATCTGGCGCGAGTCAATCTCCTCCGCTGATCAAACCAAGACGTCAACTACAAGCAAGAAAGGAAAAACCCAGATGGCCACAATAGAGGCAACCCCTCACTCAAGGATCGCGGACATACCGCGCGGGATGGATCTCCTCGACAGCCCGTTATTGAACAAAGGCACGGCTTTCACCGGCCTGGAACGCACCGAGTTTGGCCTCCACGGTCTTCTGCCTCCGCAGGTAGAGACGCTTGACGAGCAGGTTGTACGCGCTTATGAGGCTTACCTGCGCAAAGACGACGACCTCGAGCGCCACATCTATTTGCGAGCCTTGCAAGACACAAACGAGGTCCTCTTTTACCGGCTTCTGCTCGACCACATCGCCGAAATGACGCCTATGGTTTACACCCCGGTAGTCGCGCAGGCGTGTGAACAGTTCAGCCACATTTACCGGCGGCCGCGTGGGCTGTTCATCTCTTACCCGCTGCGTGACTCCATCCCCGCACTCTTGCGAAGCCGCCCGAACAAGGACGTGGATGTCATCGTCGTGACCGACGGTGAACGCATTCTGGGCATCGGCGATCAGGGCGCCGGCGGCCTCGGCATCCCCATCGGGAAGCTCTCCCTGTACACGCTAATCGGCGGTATCCAGCCCGGCCGAACGTTGCCGATCGTATTGGATGTCGGAACCAACAACCCGGAACGGCTCAAGGATCCCGAGTATCTCGGCTGGCGTCATGAACGGATCACTGGTCAGGATTACTTCGACTTCGTTGATCAGTTCGTGCAGGCAGTGAAACAGGAGCTTCCCGGAGTATGCCTGCAATGGGAAGACTTCGCGACGCCGCATGCCCGGCCAATCCTGCAGCGCTATCAGGACCAGTTGTTGACGTTCAACGATGACATCCAGGGAACGTCGGCCGTCGCCCTCGGGGCGATCCTGGGTGCGGTCAACGTGACTGGGAAGAGTCTGAAAGATCAGCAAATCGTGATGCTCGGCGCCGGTTCGGCGGGCATCGGTGTTGCCGACGGCTTGCGTGAGGCCATGAAAGGAGAAGGACTGGCCGAGCCGGAGGCGCGTAGTCGCTTCTGGGTCATCGACAAAGACGGTCTTCTCCATTCCGGACGAACAGACCTGACCCCGGAGCAGAGGGTTTATGCCCAGCCGGGGAGTCGTGTTTCGGGATGGCCTGGGACTTTCAACGGACACATTGGTCTCGCTGACGTCATTGGGAAGATCGATGCGACCGTCCTTATCGGCCTCTCGACGGTTGGCGGCGCATTTACAGAACCAATCGTTCGTGAAATGGCCCGCAAGGTCGAGCGACCCATCATTTTCCCTCTCTCGAATCCCACTACGAAATCGGAAGCGAAGGCCGACGACTTGATTCACTGGACGGACGGACGAGCCCTGGTGGCGACAGGGTCTCCATTTGCGCCGGTGAGTTATGGCGGGCGTAAGATTCCGATCGCACAATGCAACAACGTTTACATTTTCCCGGCGATGGGACTGGGCGTCGTCGCCTCCGGCGCCCGGCGGGTCACGGAAGCGATGATGCTGGCGGCGGCGCGAGCGCTCGGCGCGAACTCTCCTGCCCTGAAAGACTCTTCCGCTTCCCTGCTTCCTCCCCTCACAGAGATCAGGAGAGTTGCCGTCGACATAGCATTTGCGGTTGGCATCGAGGCACAAAAGGACGGCGTCGCTCCGAAGCTTGGAGAGGACGAACTGCGTCAGCGAGTGCTGGAAGCGCAGTGGACGCCAACCTATCCATCGTTATCTGAATCAAAGGAGAATCGTATATGAACTCCCGTCTGGACAAGTCGGTCCTCGTCAAACTGGGCCTGCTCATTGCCGCGGTATCGCTTTCCGCGGCATCCACCCCAAATTTCGCCGTTCCGCAGGATACCGCATTACGCATTCGCCTGGATGACACGCTGAGCAGCGTCGATTCTGAAGTGGGCGATCCGTTCAGTGCAACGGTCGTTGACGCGGGCGATTACCAGAATGCACGTGTGTACGGGCATATCGCGGAGATTGATATGTCCGGCAAGGTAAAAGGCCGTACCAGCATGGTGCTGACTTTCGACCGTCTGTTGATGCCCGACGGGCGGCGTGCTCCGATGCACGCCGAGATTGTCGAACTCTACCATGCGCAGTCTGGCGAGAAGGTGGACGTAGAGGGCGCTATCGAGTCGGGTAGCAGGGGCCGGAAAAGTATCGAGCATACCGCGATCGGGGCGGGAGCCGGTGCTTTGCTCGGCGGAATCTTCGGCGGAGGGAAGGGAGCGGGGATCGGGTCCATCATCGGCGGCGTCGGAGGACTAGGCACTACCGCATTCCATGGACACCAGAAGATCACCCTCAGCAGTGGCCAGGAGATGCTGATTCGCATTACCGGCAGGTGATCTCGAATCAGGGGGGAAATCTAAGATGCGTGTGGTTTCGAAAAACCGGCCGGTGGTTCTGACGAGGACCGCCTGCATCATTGGCGTGTTGGCGGTTAGCGGCCTCGCATCAGGGCAGACCGTGCAGGATACCGCACCAGCGTGCCCGGGCGCGTCGGACAGGCTCCCGCTAATGACCTACGACGAGCAGGTTCAACCTTTTGCGGATTCTGCGTGTCGAACCAGCTTTCTGGATACGATCAAGTTTATTCCGCTGAAGGGGGAAAATGAGAACTACTACCTCTCCTTTGGGTTCTGGATTCGCGAGCGCGCCGACTACACCAGCAACCCAAACTGGTCCCACACTCCTTCCGGAAACGTGTACCAGATGCAGCGCTACTTCTTCCACACGGATCTGCATCTCGGTGAACGTTTCCGCTTCTTCGGTGAACTTGCAAGCAGTCTGTCGGACGGCAGAAATGGAGGGCCGCGGCCGGGGATAGACGAGGAGAAGATGTATGTGCATCAAGGATTCTTCGATGTAGGACTTTGGAAGTCCGGACACAACGGTCTGACGTTACGAGCTGGCCGCCAGGAGGTAGCGCTCGGGTCGCAGAATCTCGTTTCGACTCGCGATGGCCGCAACATTCGGCGCAGCCTCGACGGGGCCCGGCTTACGTGGGTGAAGGGGGATTGGACTGTCGATCTCCTTGCTCTCAAACCGACGCTGGAGAATCCCGGCTACTTCGACGACCCGCCCACGCATGGCAGCAGCTTCTGGGCCGCTTACGCAGTCCACCCATTCAAATTTCTGCCCCGGGGAAACGTGGATCTCTACTATATGGGGCTGGATAACAAGAGCGTGCCTTTCGATGGCAAAGGAACTGGCCGGGAACAGAGAGAGACGATCGGCACCCGGCTATGGGGAACTACCAAGCACTGGGACTACAATTATGAGCCTACGTTTCAGTGGGGTAGCTTTCGATCCTATGCCATCCGCGCCTGGGCGGTTTCGACCGAAACGGGATATCGCATCGACTCCGCCCTTCTGAGCCCGAGGTTTGGCCTTCGAGCCGTAACCTTCAGCGGCGATCAGAATCCATCCGGGCATACACTGGGCACATTTAACTCGATGTATGAGAAAGGCCCTTATTTCAGTTATGCCGAACTGTTCGCTCGACGTAACTTGATCGCCCTGCAACCATCGGCTGAGTTCAAACTGAGGAAGTCCGTCTCCTTGACGTTCAACCCGGCTTTCTTTTGGCGGGAGAGCACGAGCGACGGCCTGTACAGCATCAGCAGTGCTGTGGTGGTTTCGGGCGTGAAAGCCAACGCACGATACATCGCCACACAGGCTTCCACTCAAGTGCAGTGGAAAATGACCCGTAACCTCGCCTGGTTCACGGAATTTGGCCATTTCTTCACCGGCGAGTTCCTGAGGCAGGCCACGCCCGGTCGCAACCTCAATTATTGGACCGGCTGGCTGGACATCAGATATTGAGGTAAACACCCGAATGGCTACCCAACTGAACCCCACTGCCGGTGCGCCCGATGTTAAGATCACCCCTCATGTTGCGCCTACCGCGACCGAGTCGCATATCCCCAAATGGCAAGTGATGGCGCCGCTCGCCGTAACCGTAATCCTGGCGCTCGTGCCGCCGCCGCCCGGGTTGGCACATTTTGCCTGGTTATACTTTTCGATCTTCGCTGGCGTTATTGTAGGGCTGATTCTTGAGCCATTGCCAGGCGCCGCGATCGCAATCATTGGCCTGACGCTGGTCACCGTGCTCGCGCCTTTCGCACTGTTCAGCCCCCAGCAGTTGTCGCAGCCGGGCTTCCGTCCAGCGAGCGCAGCTCTCACATGGGCGTTGTCGGGATACAGCAATCCTACAGTGTGGCTCATACTCGGGGCGTTCGTCATCGCGCTTGGCTACGACCGAACCGGACTGGGCCACCGCATAGCTCTTCTCATCGTGAAAAAAATGGGCAAGAGCACTCTCTTGCTCGGATACGGTATCACGCTGGCCGATACGCTTTTGGCGCCCTTCATCCCTTCGCCGACCGCCCGCAGTGGAGGGATCATCTACCCGATCGCGAGCGATCTTGCGCTTGATTATGAGTCAAGGCCGCACGACGCGTCTTCGCGGAGGGTCGGGTCGTACCTCATGTGGGTAGCCATCGCCACTACATGTGTGACAAGCTCCCTGTTTCTCACTGGAGCCTCATTCAATTTGCTGGCTGCGGGGTTCGTTGAAAAGCTCACGCGTGTTGAACTGCGCTGGACGGACTGGTTCATGACTGCCGCGCCGGCCATCATTCCGCTGTTGATTCTGGTTCCTCTTCTGACTTACTGGCTCTATCCCCCGGAAGTAAAACAGTCCGCTTCGGTGTCGAAGTGGGCGGAGGAGCAGCTCCAAAAGGCTGGGCGCGTCACCGCACGAGAGATCATCCTTGGAGGCATCGTCGCGCTCTCCCTGGCGCTGTGGGTCGCAGGAGGCGCCTACGTCGGCGCCGCGGCAGTTGCAGCGATCGCCGTCTGTCTGATGTTGATCACACGGGTGCTGACCTGGAGCGATATTGCAGAGCACAAGCGCGCATGGACTACGTTCGTTTGGTTGGGTGCCTTGATTGCGCTCTGCGATGGGCTGAACCGGGTCGGCTTTGTCAAGTGGTTCGCTGACGCCATTGCCACGCACATGCTGGGATTTTCGCCCCGCTTGGCAATGCTGATTCTCCTGGCGGTGTTTTTCGTTGCTCACTATGTATTCGCCAGCGTGGACGCGTACACGACTGCGCTGCTGCCAGTAATCCTGGTGACCGGCGCCGCGATTCCGGGCCTTCCCGTGAAGGAGTTTGCCCTGTTGCTGTGCATGGAATTGGGGATCATGGGGATCATCACGCCATTCGCAGATGCGGCTAGTCCTATTTATGCGAATAGCGGCTACATTCCCGCTAAGGATTATTGGCGCCTGGGTGCGATTTTCGGCGCCATCTTCCTGATCGTCTTTCTAGCGATCGGCATGCCCTGGGCATCGCTGCTCTGGTGGAAGTAAATTAGGTTCAAGAGGAGTAAGGATCATGAGTGTTATGACCATGGATGAGTTCCGCATCGAGGAGGATGCCCTTGGCAGCGTCGAGGTCCCCACCGGGCACTTGTGGGGTGCACAGACCCAGCGGTCTCACATGAACTTTCCGATTGGCGTCGAGCGTTTCCGCTGGGGGCGGCCTGTCATCCGGGCTCTCGGCATCCTGAAAAAATGCGCGGCCCTGGCCAACGGAGAACTGGGCCAGCTTCCTATGGAAAAGGTCGATCTGATCGTGCGTGCCGCGCAGGAGGTGATCGACGGCCGATGGGACGCCGAGTTTCCGCTGGTCGTGTTCCAGACGGGTTCCGGGACGCAGACCAACATGAACGCCAACGAAGTAATCGCGAACCGGGCGATTCAGCTTGGCGGCGGCACGGTCGGCTCCAAGATGCCGATCCATCCCAATGATGACGTCAATCACAGTCAGTCCTCGAACGATACGTTCCCCACCGCAATGCATATCGCAACCGTCCAGGCAATCGAAGAGGGCCTGGTTCCCGCGGTAAGCCGGCTCCGCGAAGTCCTCGATGAGAAGGCGCGGGCCTATCACGACGTCGTCATGGTGGGCCGGACCCACCTACAGGACGCGACGCCGCTCACCGCTGGTCAAGCGATCTCCGGCTGGGTCGCGCAGCTCGACCAGGCGCTCGATGGCATTCGCCAGGCGTTTGACGGAGTTTTCGAGCTGGCAATTGGAGGCACGGCGGTGGGTACAGGTCTCAATGCTGATCCCCGCTTCGGCGAAGTAGCCGCCCGGCGGATCGCTGAGGAGACCGGTCGGCCTTTTGTCCCAGCTCGTAACAAATTCGCAGCGCTCTCGGCACACGATGGCATGGTGAGCGTCAGCGGCGCCCTTCGTACGCTCGCCGGCGCACTGATGAAGATCGGCAACGACGTTCGTTGGTACGCCTGCGGGCCGCGGGCCGGTATTGGTGAACTGACGATTCCCGAAAATGAGCCCGGCTCCTCCATCATGCCGGGCAAGATCAATCCGACGCAGTGCGAGGCCCTCACGATGGTAGCAGTTCAGGTGTTTGGGAACGACCACGCTGTCGCGTTTGCAGGTTCGCAGGGCAACTTTCAGCTCAACGTGTACAAGCCGGTCATGCTGCACAACGTCTTGACGTCGGTCGAGCTGCTGACAGACGCTTGCGGGTCGTTCTGCGATCGTTGCGCCATTGGCATCGAACCCAATAAAAAGCGCATCAAAGAACATCTCGATCACTCACTGATGCTGGTGACGGCTCTCAATCCACATATTGGATATGAGAAGGCGGCGAAGATTTCACTAACTGCATACCGTGAAGACCTCAGCTTACGCGACGCTGCCCTCAAGCTCGGCTTCCTTACAGCGGAGCAGTTTGATTCATGGGTCCGCCCGGACGAGATGACTCATCCACTCGGAGGAGATCGGTGAGGCGTGACCGCATCCCGGCCGTGTCTAGCCTAAAGTGAGAGGCCCCCCGGCTCTGCCGGGGAGGCAGTAGAAGTTTGACAACCCCGGGAGTCCATCGCGCGAAAATCCTAACGTGAGCCGCCAAGCGCACGAAAGGAGATTCACACGATGGACGAATACGAGAGTTTAAACCATACGAAGTGGGAGTGCAAATATCACGTGGTGTTCATCCCGAAATGCCGTCGTAAGACTTTGTACGCGCAGTTGCGACCGCATTTGGGAGAGGTATTTAAGCGGTTGGCGCAGCAGAAGGAGAGCCGGATCGAGGAGGGGCATCTGATGATCGATCACGTGCACATGTTGATTGCGATCCCGCCGAAGTATGCCGTCAGTCAAGTGGTGGGATATATCAAGGGGAAAAGCGCCATACATCTGGCGCGGGTGTACGGTGAGCGCAGACGAAATTTCGTGGGGCAGCATTTCTGGGCACGAGGATATTTCGTCTCAACAGTAGGACGGGACGAAGGAGTGATCCGAACCTACATCCAGCAGCAGGAGCAGGAGGACAGGAGACTGGACCAGTTGAACCTGCAGCTCTGAGCGGCCACCGTAAGGTGGCCAAGGTCTAGCGGGCCGCGTTAGCGACCCGACATAGCCGCTTTGAGCGGCTCACAATTAAGGGGCCGCGTCAGCGACCCCGAACAGCCGCTTTGAGCGGCTAACGGTTTTCAAAAGCCCCCGGCTTTGCCGGGGGATCAGCGAAGCGTTACTATTGATTTTTCAGCCAACAGAAAGGGCACCACGCCAAGGAGGTGTAGTATGGAACTGGCCGGGCTATACCAAGTAGTCACTCGGAGTGACGGCTGGGGGCAGTAACTCGGAGTGTGGATTTAAGAATTAGAGAGAATAGGGCCTTTACAGCGAGGCTGCTGGGAGGGTGAGTTTACGCTCAACTTAAATACCGGAGTGGAAAGCAACTCGCTCCGGCAGAGGATTCACGGCTCGGTGCTTGGTCTTTGTCTTTTTGTCCTTGAGTAGCTCCGCGATCCGCATCAGGTTGTTCGCCAGCACCGCCGCCCCTACCAGAATCTTGAACCGCTCACGCCCTTTGGACAGACACCGCTTCATCCCGCGGCCCCGGAACAGCACCGAGATCCGCCCTTCGATGCCCGATCGAAAAGCCTGACCCTTCTTAAACTCGCGGCTTCGCTCCAGGGCTTTCCGTTCCGTCGTCTTGTTTCCACCCCGCTGGGGATCCACAGACCCTGCTGTCGCTACCGCCTTCGCCGGTCCTAATCGCCGCACAGGGTTAAGCTTCAGAAGTTCTGCAAATTGAGGAGGCCATGATATTTCCTTAAAGGTCATCGGCTAGGTGACAGAAAGGAAAGGGACCATGGCCCGAAAGCAGTGTACGCCAGGTCGCGAGGAATGGAAAGCGGCGTTGGTGGAACTCGTGAAGGAAGGCGACTACCTGCGCACGGTAGTCGAGGAGGTAGTGCAGCAAATCCTCGAGGCGGAGATGGACGAAGCCTTGGGGGCGGAGAAGGGGGAGCGGACCGCAGCGCGGCGGGGATACCGGAGCGGGCATTACTCGCGGACGCTGGTGACGCGGGTAGGGAAGCTGGAGTTGCGGGTGCCGCAGGATCGACAGGGACACTTTCGCACAGAGGTGTTCGAGCGGTACCAGCGGAGCGAGAAGGCCTTGGTGGGAGCACTGGCCGAGATGTACGTGCAAGGGGTATCGACGCGCAAGGTCAAGGCGATCACCGAGGAGTTGTGCGGGCACGAGTTTTCCTCGGCGACGGTAAGCCGCATCAATGAAAGTCTAGACGGGGAGTTGGCGAAGTTTGCGGGACGGCGGCTGGAGGAGGAGTATCCGTATCTGGTGCTGGATGCGCGCTACGAGAAGGTGCGAGAGGACGGGGTGATTCGCAGCCAGGCCGTACAGGTGGCGATCGGGATCAACCGGGAGGGGCGGCGGTGCGTGCTGGGAGTAGGATTGGCGAACCGCGAGAGCACGACGAGTTGGCGGGAGTTCTTGTTGGCTCTCAAACAGCGAGGGCTGCGCGGTGTGGAGTTAGCGGTCAGCGACGATCACGAGGGTCTGAAGAACGCGATCCGGGAGGTTTTGCCGGAAGCGGCGTGGCAGCGGTGTTACGTGCACTTTCTGCGCAATGCGCTGGACCACCTGCCGCGGAAAGCCAATGACGATTGCCTGGTGGAATTGCGCTGGCTGTATGACCGCCACGATATCGAACAGGCGCGCGAGGACTTGGGCAAGTGGCTGAACAAGTGGCAGGGGAAATACGCGAAGCTATGCGATTGGGTGGAAGCCAACATCGAAGAGACGTTCACGTTTTACCGGCTGCCGGCGGAGCACCACAAACACATGAAGTCCACCAACATGCTGGAGCGGATCAACGAGGAGATCAAGCGGCGGACTTTGGTGGTGCGGATCTTTCCGAACGCGGCCAGTTGTCTGCGGCTGGTACGGGCACTAGCGGCGGAGATCCATGAGGAGTGGATCGAGGGCACGCGCTACTTGAACATGGACCTGCTGGAAGAGCACAAGCGGGAGCAGTTGCGGAGGCGGGCTCAAGCAGCCTGAGGAAGTCATGGCGGGTGGAATCGAGTTCGCCTCCATCAAACAGGCTGTGCCGCTGATGAGGGTGCTGGAACGGTATCGGATCGGCGGTTTGCGGCGCAGTGGGAAAGATCAATGGCGCGGGCGTTGCCCATTGCATGGTGGCGAGGGACAGGATACGTTCCACGTCAATGCGGCGCGGCAGTTGTTTCACTGCTTCTCGTGCGACGCCGGCGGCACGGTGCTGGACCTGGTGGCCGCCATCGAACACTGCGGGGTGCGTGAGGCGGCGCAGAAGCTGGTGGGTTGGTGGAACCTGCCGGCCACGGATTCGCGCCAGCCGCGCGCCTCCTGCAGGCAGCCAACGGTTACGGAAAAAAGCAAGAGCCTGCGGCCGTTGGGCTTTCGTCTACGCGGCGTGGATGGCGAGCATCCTTATCTCAGCGCCAGGGGGATCGCGGCGCAAACCGCAGCCGAATACGAAATCGGTTTCTATGCTGGGCCGGGACTGTTGAGCCGGCGTGTGGTGATTCCCATTCACGACGAGGCTGGCCAACTGGTGGCCTACTGTGGTCGATCGCTGGACGGAGCGGAGCCGCGCTATAAGTTTCCGGCGGGGTTTCCCAAATCGCAGGTGCTGTTCAATCTGCATCGTGCGGCGACTGGCGGAGCGGAAACGGTGATTGTGGTCGAAGGATTTTTCGACTGCCTCAGAGTACATCAAGCCGGCTTCTCCGCCGTGGTCGCACTGATGGGGTCCGCTTTATACGAGCGCCAGCGATGGCTGCTAAGCCAACGTTTTCGAAAGATCGTCCTGATGCTGGACGGCGACCAAGCTGGGCGCCGGGCCAGTGCGGCCATCGCCGCCCGCTTGGCCGGCTGCTTTCCGGTGAAGGTCATCGAGCTCGCCGCTGGGCTACAGCCGGACCAACTCTCGGAGCGGGCCATCCAACAGATTCTGACGAAGGAAGGAGGGGGATAGATCGAAGAGACGCTGAATCTCTAATAACTGTCATCAGTGGCGCGTCACAACGTCGCGCGGATGCACAAAGGAAAGGTTTGCACGACTGAAAGGCGACCGAAGGAGCGCGGAAATATCCCTGGCCCATTTTGCAGAACTTGACAAGCACAACTCCGCACAGTATGGGAGTTCAGAACATTCTCGGGGTCATATGTGTTGAGGTATGCTCTCATCATAATCACCGGCTGCTAACGTATTGGGGCGCGTATACTTTACAATACACAGTACACGTCGCCGACAAGATCAGAATTCTGTCTAAACGCGCGTTTTCCGCAGCCTGCTAGAGTCCTTGTCTAAGGAATTGTAATTCGAATGCGT
>Ga0335081_10016057_pt1 | contig 12111 bp, 6 predicted proteins | sample Lox_Sample_35_FD_206713 | JGI IMG/M metagenome (GOLD analysis project Ga0335081, IMG submission 206713) | Soil microbial communities from Loxahatchee National Wildlife Refuge, Florida, United States - Lox_Sample_3.5 | ecosystem: Environmental > Terrestrial > Soil > Wetlands | place: USA: Florida... | reverse complement strand
GGTCAGACGGAAGCGAATGTCGCAGAGACACGTCAGCCCGGGACGCATCCCGGGCTGGAGGGTACGATGTGAGAAGCGGAGTCAGTCGGCCAGTTTACGGCCAGCGCTTCGCGGTGTCTTCCCATCCCGCAGCACGGACCGGCTGAGGAGCAGGAATCGACGGCACCGCGGGAACTGCAATCCGCGCCGTCGGCTGAGGCCCATTGACCGCCGTCGCCAGAGCAGGCTTCGACATCTCCGACATGCTCTCTTTCTCTTCCGAAAGCAAGGGAGCCACAAGCCGCAGTGCCTCCACTTCCTTTTCCAGCCGCGTCAACTCCATTTCCTTCTGCCGCAAAACTTCATAAACGTTTTTCATAGTCAGGGCACCCGCACCTTAGGTAGGTGGATCGAACACCTTCTCTCGAACTTTAGCAGAATCGCCTGTATTGTCAAGGGTTTCCGCCGATCAGGAGGTGCACGGAGTTGCACCAGAATGGTAGAAAACTACCGCCTTGGATGTACGATTTGCGCTAGCGCAGAAACAGGAAGGCTGCTCCGCCCCCAACGATCAGCACTAGAACCAACAGGATCCACTTGTATGTCGAAAACCAGGAGCGGGAAGGCTCCATACCCGCACTCAGGATAAACTCCGGAGCGGGAGATTTGCTCTGCTTGACGAAGAGTTCTTGTGCTGCCGGCATGACCGCCGCAGTGGACTCAGACTTCGCCCGTACATTTTGCGCTCCCGTAAGCGGAGCAGGTATTTCCGTAGTAGCTGGGGCGGCGCTCACGGGCGCAACCGGCGCCGGCTTGATCTTGGAAGGTGCCGGCGCGGCTGCCGCTGCCGCGCTCGAAGCGCCGGCGGGGATTGCGGCAGGTTTTGCCATTCCAGTCCTAGGTCTGAGCTGCCCTCGCCACTGTTTCTCTTCGCACTCGACGCACAACACACGACCTGCCGAAATCGGGAATCCACATGCTTCGCACTTGCGCAGCCCCCGCAGTATAGGAGGCACGTTGCTATCGTCCACCGCTCCAGGTTGGGCCGTTGGTTCGCTGTCAACCATCGACGCAGCAGACCAGAACAGCGGCTTCTTCGCTGGGGCCAGGGCAGCGGCGTACGGGGTAACTGTCTGTGTTGCGCTTTGAACCTGCGGGCTCGCCTCCGGTTTGGCCGAAAGATCCTCCGCTATCGGAGATTCCAACGCGGCCGCCGCCATCGTCTCCGGATTCTGAGCCGGCTTCTCGACGCCCGGTCGCGGAAGTTCCCGGCGGTGTTGGTCCTCTTCGATGACCAAATCGCTGAGGAACTGTCCTTCAAAGACCTCCGGATGCACCGCCTCGGCCACCGAACTCTCGCGGGAACTCAACTGCTCGGGCAAATTTTCGGCGGCATGAGCCATCCGCACGGCGGTTTCGACCATCTCGCTGAGTCGCTGGACGGCTGAGAGATCGCGCTCCCCGAACGCATTCGCCTTGCCGGAAAAAATCTCGAATACACCCAGCACCTGATCGTCGTTCACAACCGGCATGACGAGAACCGAAGCGATTCCCATCTCGCGGCAGACTTCGCGATTCACGCGCGCATCACGCTCGGCGTCGTCACAGCGCAGCAATTGGCGTGTGCGCACGCTTTCTCCGGAAAGTCCAAACTCTGTAGAAAGCAGAGCTCCCAGTTCCGGGGCGTTTGTCCCGGCGCTGGCTCGGCAGAGCATGTCGTTCCGCCCGTCACGCCGCAGGGCGATTGCGGCTCCCGTCGCACCCGTGATGTATTGCGCCCGGTCAGCCAGCAACTGCAGCGCCGCATCCAGGTCACGCTGCGCCATCTCCGTTAGTGAACGGCCACCATCATCGCCGGGAAAACGCACGGGGGATGCCAGCGCACTGTGCGCTTGTGCCGCCGCCAATGCCGCGGATACACCCTGCCGCATTGAAAGATTCTGCTCCAAGAGATCACGTCGCGGACGTCGTTTCCCGTCCGCTCTTTAATACGCTGTGTCGGGTGCTTACTCAGGAGTCTCCCTCGCGCCCCGCGAAGGTGTCAAGATTCCCTTCACGCAGGAGTGCATGCCCCGTAGTGCCGTTCCCGCTCAAAATGGAGTCTGGGGGCGCCACTCCTGGCTGGTTTTGCGCAGAACTGGGGATTTTCGTTCGCAGGAGGACTCGAAGGCTGCTGTTGCTGGAGCTTGAGTTTCTGTAGAAGCAGATTTATTGCCGCCGCAGCGCCCTCTGCGCCAACCCATTCGCCTCGGCGTTCAATTCGCGCCGCACGTGCGATATGGAGAACGCCAGCGACCGGGCTAGCTTCCGGCAAGTCCAATGCAGAGAATAAAGTCGGGGACTTCGGCACACATACTCGCCAGTCATCTGCCTGACGACAACTTCAGAGTCTGAATAGACGTGGAGTTTTCGAGCCTTGAGCGAAACCGCGTACTGCAATGCTTCCATCAGCGCCGCGTATTCCGCGACATTGTTGTCCTGGTGGCCGATCCACTTCGCAATGCGCACCGGCCCTTCCGCGCATCCGCAAATCACGACTCCAATGCCCGACGGCCCGGGATTCCCCAGGCAACCGCCATCCACATAGGCCACTAATTCGGGCATCACTTCTTTATGTTGCTGATTTCGAACCGCTTTCCGTTTCAGGGAGTCTCAGCTCTCTTCCATCTTTCGCGCCGGAGAACTTCCCTTTCTTGCAAGATGCGCCCATCTTGCAACTCAGTCAAGACGATTATTTGATTCCCTTTCACCACTTTGCAGTTTACTTTGCCCTTGTGCAAGCCTCTGTGAAAAACCCGGGCGAATTAGCAGTGGCTGTGCATAACTTTTTGTATTCCAGTCATTTGCACTCTCGATTATGCACAGCTTCGCCGACCTTGACTGCACCAATAGTTTGCGTTGACTTTTCTCGTTACTCTGGTAACTTTGCTTGCGTCGACGGTCGAAAGGGTTGGCACAATAAAATGAGCCGATCCAAAGTAGACTGAGTGATCAGCCAGGCGGGGCAACCTGCAGGGTGACCGGACCTGAAAAAACCGACGGACCTGCGAGGGTCAGTTGGGGTTCGGAACTGCGAAAGCAGTGATCGCATCAAGGGGCTGCGACGGTACATGCTTCCACGCTGTGGGCTCCCTCGCAGGAGCTAGCGGCTAGGGCATAACCAATGTCGCGGCCCTTTCAATTTTTTTTAGCAAATTCCTTCCGGACTTCTCCTTCCCTCCAACGACCAACCGAAGCGGGTCCTCACGTCCCTGTCCAGAGAGACGATTTTCACGTTCCGCTGTGGGCTATAATGACGCGCACTCATGGCCCTCACCTGTGGCACCAAGCTTGGGCCCTTTGAAATTCAATCGCCGCTTGGGGCAGGCGGCATGGGCGAGGTGTACCGCGCTCGAGATCTGCGTCTCGGCCGCGATGTTGCCATCAAGGTGCTCCCGTCCAGCTTGGCTTCCGATCCTTCACTGAAGGAGCGCCTGGAACGAGAAGCCAAAGCCATTTCCAAACTTTCTCATCCCCACATCTGCACACTGCACGACATTGGTCATCAGGATGGCGTGGATTTCCTGGTGATGGAACTGGTCGAAGGACAGACTCTCGAGCAACAACTCCAAAAAGGGGCACTGCCTCTCGATGCAGTCCTGCGTTACGGGACTCAGATCGCCGACGCATTGGCGCATGCTCACAAACTCGGCTTCACCCACCGTGATCTGAAGCCTTCCAACATCATGATCACTAAATCGGGCGCAAAGCTGATGGACTTCGGCTTGGCCAAGCACTCCGCCACCACCGTGCTGGGCGCTCCCACCGAGTTGACCGCCGAACACTCCAAGCTCACCAGTGCGGGCATGCTGGTAGGCACATTTCAGTACATCGCGCCCGAGCAGCTCGAGGGGAAAGAAGCCGACTCGCGCTCCGACATCTTTGCATTCGGAGAAGTGCTCTACGAAATGGTGACAGGCAAACCTGCCTTTAGCGGCAAGAGCGGCGCCAGCCTGATCGCAGCGATTCTCACCGCGGATCCTACTCCGATCAATCAGCTTCAGCCGCTTACTCCGCTCTCGCTGGAACGCATCGTACGGAAGTGCCTGGCCAAAGATCCCGACGACCGTTGGCAGAATGCCCGCGATCTTGCCACCGAATTGCTCTGGATCTCGGACCCCGGCTCGCAGACAACGCCTGCGCGCCGCGGCACCCGCCGACAGAGCGGCTTTCTTTGGCTCGCGCTCGGGCTCGTACTCGGGGCGGCAGTGAGCGCGCTGCTGGCCAGTCTCTTTCTGGGGCGCACGAATCCGCCCAGCCTACGGGTCGCGATCAACATCCCTTCCGGCAGTCACTTGGCCCTGGACAAACAGATTGCGCTCTCTCCCGATGGCCAATCTGTGGCCATGGTCTTGGCCGACGGCGAAGGCAAGACGCGACTGTGGGTTCGCCAACTGGATAAAGACCGTCCTCAGCCCGTTCCCGGCACGGACGGGGCCATGCAGCCGTTCTGGTCTCCCGACAGCAAGTTCCTCGCGTTCTTCACTTTCTTTAACTTGAAGAGAGCCAATCTCAGTGACGATACCGTACAAACGCTTTGCGATACCGCCGCCGGCATCGTGCCCTCCGGTGGGACATGGAATCGCGAGGGCGTCATCATTTTCTCTCTGGGCCAGATTGGACTCTATCGCATCCCGAGCTCAGGAGGGACTCCAAACAAGGTTGCGGTGCAGGGCAACTATCGCTGGCCCAGCTTTTTGCCTGATGGCCGTCACTTGCTCGTACTCTCGAATCGAGCCAGTGAAGGCATTTCGGTGCTAGCGTTGGACGACGGTACGGTAAAAGCCATCCTGCCTCAGGAGACCGGGCCTGCTCGCTATGCCGAACCCGGATACATTGTGTTTGTCCGCCAGGAGAATGTGTTGGCGCAGCCCTTCAATGCCCGCACGCTCCAAATAGCGGGCAGTGCGTTTACTGTGGCCGAATCCTCGGAATTCGGCCCTCTCAGTTTCTCGCCTGCCGCGAGCTCTTTGGTGCACGTTGAGGTTTCCAAGACACAGCTCGCCTGGCTGGATCGCGAGGGCAACTTCCTATCTGCGGTTGGTGAACCAGGCTACGTCTCGTCGCCTTTCCTGTCTCCCGATGGAAGATACGCCATCGCCTCCATTACCGATCGCGCGCAACTGGAAAAGCTTTGGCTCTTCGATTTCCAGCGCGGCACTTCGAATCCCTTTACATTCGGCACTGGTAACGACGCCTATCCGGTCTGGTCCCCGGACGGGCGAGAAGTTGCGTTTTCCTCCATCCGGGACAATGGCCAGGAAGACGTTTTTCTTAAGCCTGTGAGCGGCGGCGGCCCCGAACAGCCTCTGCTTACTCAACCCGGGGACAAGGAGCCGGACAAGTTCTCTCCCGACGGGCGCTTCCTCCTGTTCGATTATCGGCCCCATCGCGAAGATCCATTCGAGGTTTGGGTATCGCCCATGTTCGGCGATCGCAAACCTTACCCCTTAGTCAGGGGAAATCGAACGAACGCCTATGCGACGTTTTCCCCAGACGGCAAATGGGTCGCCTATCAGTCCGACGAATCGGGTCAAACGGAGATTTATGTTGTTCCTTTTGGCAAATCTGGCGGGAAATGGCAAGTCTCAAAAGGCGGGGGCGGGCAACCCTTCTGGCCTCGCGGCAATGAATTGTTTTATGTAACGAATGACTTCCGGATGGTGGCAGTAGAGTTCGAAGTCCACGGAAGCGACTTCCTCGTGGGAAAATCGCGGCCGTTGGCAGGGCGAGCGGTCAACAGCAGCCTCAGTGTCAACCCCGATGCCAGCGCGAGCATCGACATAGCACTAGACGGAACGCGCTGGCTCGTCGCCATGCCCGTCGACGCACGCAACGCCTCACCGGTGGTCCTCACCACGAATTGGACGTCAAAGCTGGCAAAATGAATCGCGGCCCTTTGAATTCTTCCCGCCGCATCTTTCCTTTTACCTCGTAGCGTTTGCGGGTTCTTTCGCGTGATATCATGTGCGCCCATGTTCGCCAGGGAGGGCTCCCATGTCACTTCCGGCCCCCACAAATAAGATTGCAACCACGAGGCCGCAGCACTTCGTCGGGTTGTTCCTTCTATCTTTAGCAACGCTTGTTTTGGAGCTCAGCCTTACACGCGTCCTTTCCGTTTCATTGTGGTACCACTTCGGTTTTCTGATCATATCCACTGCGCTGTTGGGATTTGGCGCATCTGGAGTCGCCCTCGCCTTGTGGACGCCACTCCGAGAACGTCACGATCTGAATCTGACACTCGGAATCTGCGCCCTCGCGTTTTCAGCATGCGTGGTCTTCACCTTCTGGTGCATGCAGCGCATCCCGATGGATCCGTTCTCTGTGGCGATCCACCACCGTCAACTGCTTCTTACTCCTATTTATTTCGCGCTGGCCGCGCTACCCTTCTTCTGTTCGGGACTTGCCATTTCCCTCCTGCTCACGCGAGGTTCAAAAGAGATCAATCGGCTCTATGCAGTTGACCTGCTCGGAGCCGGCGTCGGTTGTGCACTCGTAGCTGCGGTCATCCCCAGATTCGGTGGGACAGGAAGTGTGCTTGTCGCCGCATGTGTGGGAGCGCTGTCAGCCGCCTGCTTCGCTTGGGGCTCGCGCCGCATTCTTGTTACGACGGCCGCCATCATCGCCATCGTGCTTTTGGGCGCGAGTTTCTATGGAGACAGAATCATCCCCATTCACATTAGCGCCAACAAGGGGCGGAGGCCCATCAAGGCCATCTATTCAGCCTGGAACACACTCTCGTTTGTCCAGGTCGTGGAGTTTCCAGCTGAGGGAAAGGATCCCGCAGCAAGAATGATGTTCATTGATGCCGGAACCGCCGCGACCGGTACCAACGATCTCCGGCCTGATGCGCGGAAGGCGATCGCCGACCGTCCCGACCAAGTCGAGCAGATGTCGACCATTGCCTACGTTCAGAAAGCCAACCCGAAGATTCTGATCATTGGCTCCGGCGGAGGAGACCAGGTTCTCGCTGGGCTGCAGCATCATGCGAGCTCGATCACGGCCGTTGACATCAATCCCGCAATTAACGACATCGTCGCCAATCGCATGAACGATTTCTGGGGAAACCTCTACCACCAGCCGGAAGTGCATCTCGTGACAGACGAGGCCCGGAGTTTCGTCAGGCGATCGCAGGAAAAATACGACGCCATTATTTCGGTGCATACGATCAGCAATGCGGCCATGGCATCCGGGGCTCTGAGCCTCGCAGAGAACTACGTATTAACCAGGGAAGCCTTAGAAGACTATCTCGACCACCTTACCCCGGACGGCGCCATTTTCTTCACCCGGCCCGAATATCAGATTCCCCGCCTGGTCTCAACCGCGAGAGAGATTTACGATCGGCGCGGATTGGGACCAACCGATAAACATGTTTTTGCTTTCAGCCAGTCAGGGTACATGGAAATGCCGGGTCGTCTCTCCTTTGACGCCGGCTTCCTCTTGAAGAAAAGCGAGTTCGCACCAGGAGAATTGGACGCGATTCGAAAGATACTAACGGGCTCGGGTCCGAATGCACCTAAGACCACCATCCTCTATTCGCCGGATGAGAAACCGGCGAACAGTCTCTGCGCTCGGATCGTCAGCGCCGCTCAACTGGATGATGTAGTTCGCAGCAATGACTCACTCCTGACCGCCGCCACGGATGACGAACCGTTTTTTAACCAGCACACTCGCTGGTCGCGAATTCGGTGGAGAACTATCGTCGATCTTTTTTCCCAGCAGCAGCCCTTGGCTGCGAGGATGGCCCTTGAAGACCGGCCCATTGCTGAGGTCACGCTGCTCATTCTTCTTGTGCAAACCATTCTCGTTGCGGGTTTGTGCATCCTTCTCCCGCTGGCGGCACTGAACCGCAAGGGACTTCAAGCACAAAGACGCTGGAGCTGGCTGGTATATTTCGCCGCGCTTGGACTCGGGTTCATCATGGTCGAAATCGCCTTGCTCCAACGGTTCCTCTTGTTCCTGGGACAACCGATCTACACCTACGCCGTCGTGCTCGCGGGACTATTGATGTTTACCGGGATGGGATCCTACGCGGCTGGCAGATTCGGTCCCGGCTCGGTGAAGACTGTTCTGCTCAGCATCGTAGCTCTGGTGCCCCTCACTGCGTTCATTACCCCGATGGTATTCCACGCGTGCCTGGGATTCGCGATCTTCTGGCGCATTGTGATCGCTTTGCTCCTGATCGCTCCACTCGGATTCGTGCTGGGCATGCCCTTTCCGCTCGGTCTTCGCCTCGCCATGCAGCGCTCATCGGCACTGGGATCCTGGGCCTGGGGCGTGAATGGTTTTTTCACCGTAATCGGCACGGTACTGGCACTGGCGTTGGGGATGATCCTCGGTTTCAGGATTGTTCTCTTGCTGGCGACTGCATCTTACGGCTGCGGTCTAGTCGCGATCGCCTATCTTCTAAGCAGCCACAACGAAGAGACGGAAATTGCGGTCATGGATTCCCAAAAGCCCGTTCCGGCGGCCTAGGGGCCTGGCGCAGCAGGCTACGTGCTTGGGCAATCCCATCCGGAGCCTAAGACTTGATTTATTGAAAAAGCATTCCACCTGTCATGCTGAGCGCAGAAACGAGACCGCGAAGGCGATCTCCTTCGGAGTCGAAGCATCCTTACCAGACCGGATGTCCCGCTTCTAGCGGTGTTGCTAGAATTTTGGATTTTCGACGGGCAAGGGTTCGCAACCTGACGCAATTCAACGGGCGCTGGCGCTCGGCCCTGCTTCATACACCGTCTGTCCGCCCACCACCGTCTCGACTACCTTCACCTTCGCAATATCCTCCGGTGGAATCTTCAGCGGATCACGATCCAGCACAATGAGATCTGCGAACTTCCCCACCTCCACGGATCCAGTGACATCATCCTCATGCAGTTCATACGCAGCGTTGATCGTCGCTGCGCGCAGAACAGCCTCTCGCGACAGTCCCGGATCTTCGCCCAACCTTCCGTGATATTCGGGCGGCGCCGTTGTCGTATTTTCCCGAGTCACACCCACCTTCAACGCGAACCATTCATCCAATTCATCTACCGGCCAGTCGCTGCCGAACGCGATGCGTGCCCCTGCCGCGGCCAGCAGACCCGCTGGCTCCAGAATCTTCATACGGTCCGGGCCGAAGTAGTTCGTCAGGCCCAGCGTGTCGCCCGCACGCTTTTGCCACTGCATCGAAAGCACTGGCATTGTGTCGAGCGCCTTGAATCGCGGAAAGTCCGCAGGAGCGACAATCTCGCAGTGCGCCAGTGCCGGACGAATGTCCACCCCGCCAATCTCCTTGCGCATCACCTCGACCGCATTGAGCCCCGCGCGGACCGCGCCATCGCCATCGGCATGCATATGCGGATCGATCCCCGCGCGGCCCAGCCGCACCAGAATTTCCGCCAGCGCCTTGGGAGGAAAATAAACATCCGGTCCGCGGCTCTTTCCCTCCACCCAGCGTGGACCCTCCGCTGTTCCTGCATTCGCACGATATGGTTCGAGCAGCGCCCCGGTCATCGCCGGTGCCGCGATCACGCCATCCAGAAACAGCTTTGCGTTCCGCACCGTGATGCCGGGCTTTGCCTGTAACGCCCCTTGGTCATATCTCTGGCGGCACTCCACCACCGTCGCAACCGCCTTCGCGGGATCGTCGCGCTCCTCCACCTCGATAAGAGGGGCGAAATGCGCGCGCACGGTGAGTTCGCCCGCTGCCTGCGCCGCAGTGAAGGCAGCCAGGTCCGCCGGTGCGCCAACCGCATCCAGAAACGATGTCACTCCCTGACGAGCCATCGCCTTCAGCGCCGCCCTCGCAGCCGCCACGTTCTGTTCGGCAGTCGGCTTCGGAACCAGATCGGAATACACCGCGAAGGCCTCGTCTTCCAGCAAGCCCGAAGGGCTTCCCTCGGCGTCATGCCAGATCTTTCCACCGGGCGGATCCGCTGTGGCTTTCGTGATCTTGGCCAATGCCAGGGCCCGCGAGTTCACCAGCACCGTGTGCCCGAACGACGACCGCACAATAATCGGCCGTGATGTCTTCAGCGCATCCAGCGTGGCTCGACTTGTTTTCACACCCGCCGGACGCATGCTCTCCTGAAACCAGTTCACCACCTCCAGCCAGCCGTCGGGTTCTTGATTCTTCGTCTTGTCGAGGCAAGCCTGCACGCTCTCCTGCAGTTGTGCGACGGTCAGCGACTCGTAGAGCAGGCTGCATCCTTCCAGAGTCAATCCGCCCTCCAGCGGATGCATATGGCCGTCTATCAGTCCCGGCATCAGGAATCCGCCCTTGAGGTCGGTGACTTTGGTCGCAGGGCCGATGAACGCCCTGACCCCGTCGTTATTGCCGACGTAGAGGATGCGCCCATCTTGGATGGCGACCGCTTCGGCCAACGAACCACGGGCATCCGCGGTGAACACTGTCGCGTTGCGGAAAACGCGATCGGCGGCACCTGCCGCAAAACATGATGTGAGAAGGAACAAAACTGCAAGCAGGGGAAGAATGATTCGTCGATTCATAGTGTGGATCTGGACGGCGCAAGACTAAATCATCGAGAAGTGCACTGACAAATTGCGCCGTTACAATTGACACGAAAAACCCCTGCCGCCTTTCAGCGGCAGGGGAGAGTTGTTGGCAGTCTGATGGTTTACGGATGGAACGAGTCCGCGAACGCTTGCCCGTTCGGCGTTCCCACTCCCGTCACATTGTCCCAGCCGATCTTCGTCTTGAGCGCTGTCGGATCCGTGCACAGCGTTCCATAGAAGTCCGACGGGCCTTGCGTCGAGCAGTCCGTCCCAAAGGAAATGATCAGCGTGGTGGACTGGAATGGCGCATAGTCCCAGATCGCGTCCACGTACTTGCCGGACACTGAGGGTGGAATCCCCAGTAACATCGGCGCACTATACGGAACCTTTACCGTCGCCGACTCCTGAATCGAGCCGGTGACATTGTGCGTCGATCCGACTGGAACGATGTCCATCACCGCTCCGGCCGGCCGGTTGTACATATACGGAGCCGCCAGCCCGAGAGGCGTTCCCGCCTCCTGGTTCGCGATCGCCCACAGTGCCGAGAACATCGGGCACGCTAGGCTCGTTCCGCCCCAGACCTGCCAGGTTAGCGATGGAATCTGGAATGGGATCGAAATCGCGATGACTCCGCCCGTGTACGGATCCGCCAGCCACGAAACGTCAGGAACCTGGCGCCATTTTCCCGGAAGCTTTTTCTGGTAAGACGGTTTGGGATAACCGCCAGTGCAGTTGCCGTTGGCGTCGGCGTAGACGCAATTGCTCGGACCTCCGCCTGCGCCACCGATAAAGCCGAAGGTCAGCGGTGGATCGAATACCGTCCCCTCTTCGGTTAGTAACGTCTCGTTATTTCCCCATCCTGCCTGCCATGCGATGGAGTTGTCGGCATTCAGTGCCAAGGCCACACCGCCCACCGCTGTTGCGTAGGGAGAATCCGCGGGCGCAGAAACAGTCGGCGGAATTCCAAAGAAGGAAAAGTCTCCGTCGTCCCCGGAAGAGAAGTTCGCTGAGACCCCAGCTACCGCAGCAATCTGATTGATCAGGTTCTCGGTGTCGAGGTCGCTGGTCGCAGTGAAGGCCTCGACCGACCCATAGCTACCAGAAAGCACGTTGGCGAGACCGTAGGCGACTGCCGAGAATTCTGCTTCGTCCACATCCGCGAAGCTGGCCGAAGGCGGAACGATCAGGTTGATGTTGGCTCCCGGCGCGATGGCGTGAGCCCATTCCACGTCAATATTAATCTCGACCGAGTCCATCTCCTGGCAGTTGCTTACCGTCGGAATGTAAGTAATCGCGAAATTCGACGACGTCAACTGCGGCAATCCGAACATCGCCGAAAAAGCATTCGCGTCATTCTGAATGGTCAGCGAACCGCACCAGTCGATGATTCCGATGGTCTGCCCCGTTCCGTCGAATCCCTCCGCATACAATCCGTTCAGGTTGTACGCCGCTTGAATCATCGGAGGAGTGTATCCGCATCCCGCGCTGGTCAGGCTCTGCAGGTTGAGATGGTTGCCTTTGTACGTGCCGATGGGATACTCCCCGTCGCCGTTAGTCGAGATGGTTTCGCTTTCCGTTCCGTCGAAGCAGTTGTTGGAG